>OKUM01001341.1_pt1 | contig 12102 bp, 9 predicted proteins | sample 1606801 | NCBI WGS metagenome assembly OKUM01 (sample SAMEA3882546, study PRJEB24775) | human gut metagenome | biome: human-associated habitat; feature: intestine environment; material: feces | place: Netherlands | collected 2009/2010
TAGTTGCGGTAGGGTTGGGGCAGATTCTAACTAGAAATGGTGGTCGCTACCGGTTGTTCTCGGCATACTCGGCTCATTCGATTACGGTCACCACATGAAAGGAACTGTCATGGATCTTGCGATGGCGCAGCGGCTCGTTGATCGCCGCAAGGCTGCCGGGCTTTCTCAGGAGGCGCTTGCCGCCCAGCTGGGTGTGAGTCGTCAGGCTGTCAGTAAATGGGAGCGCAGCGAATCCTCACCCGATACCGATAACCTTATTGCGCTCGCCGCGCTGTATGGCGTGTCGCTGGATGAGCTGCTGTATGGGGAGGTGGTGGATAGCACTGACGACTCGCAGGCTGATGATGAGGCACAGGACAGCGACGCCGGCGCCAAAGCTTCAGATGAGGCCGAAGAGGCTGAGGCTTCTACTGAGCACGCTGGTTACAGCGATAAGCCACTTGTCGATATTTCCCTCGCGCGCGGCATCCACGTTATTGACCCCAACAAAGGCGAAGAGGTTCATGTTGGCTGGAATGGCATCCACGTGGCTAACAAGCGCAAGGGTGAAGAGGTCCATGTGGGGCCGGGCGGATTGCATATCGATACGCTAGAGGACGATGGACACAGCGTACATACCAATGCCGACGGCACCGTCACCATCGACGGCGAGACGTTTTCCAGCTGGAAGGAAGCACACGACAAGCTCGACCATCATGGCAAGCATTTCCACACCAAAGTCGGACGTACATGGAACAAATTCCCCTTCCCCGCGCTTGTCGCCCTCGCCTATCTGGTGCTCGGCATTGTCTACGGCACATGGGCTACGGGACTCTTCCTCGTCTTTCTGATTCCCATCTACTACGCGCTTGGCGACTTTATCGATCGACGCCGCCTGTCCAAGCTGATTGACGGCGTTTACCCAGCAACCGCCATTGCATGGTTCCTCTACATGTGGCTCTGCCTGGGGCAACCCCATCCCGCCTGGGTAATCCTCATCACCATCCCGGTCGTAAAAGCACTCATGCGTTGGTGCCGTAAACAATGGAAGCATCGCAAGCGAGCCTAAACCATCCCAGCCCGACAGCAGCACCCAACTAGCACTCCCCCGCTCATCCCTCCTAAGTTGCGGTGATATAGTTCCGGTTTTAGCCTTGAGCAGTCGAGTTTAGGAACTATTCCACCGCATCTTACGAATGATCGGAGCGGCTACAGCACAAGCGTCGGCGTTCGTTTGATGGTCCACCACGAAAAGGGGCTATCTACTACGTTTAACTCGATGGGGCCAACCATAACCGCCTTTTTTGAAAATCGACAGGCCTTCTACCTGCGGTTTTATTTTTCGTTTTCCCGGCATAGTTAAGGATATCCAATTAAACGTAGTAGATAGGCCCGTTTTGTGGCATACGACCCATTCAAGCCCAATCTCGAAGGCTAAAGAGAGCCTCTCACCCACGCCTGCGAGCAGAAGATAGCAAAGCATAGCAAAGCAACAAACGCCGGGTCGCCCGTAGGTGTCCGGCGTTTGCCCAGATAAAACCTGCCAAAATAAACCTGTCCCTTTTTGGCAGGTTACTCGGCGCTCTTGAGGGCGCCGACCATGTCGATCTTGTTGAGGGTACGATTGGTGGCGAGGTTGACGATAAACGTAAAGCCAAAGGAAAGCACCACGGCAAGCACGTAGCTCAGCGGCTCGACTTCGACGTCAAAGTACAGCGACGGCATCTGCAAAATGTACGTAAAACTCTCGGCCAGCAAGCCGCCCAGCGGCACGCCCAGCGCAGCGCCAATCGCCGTGAGGATCAACGTCTCCTTGTTGACGTAATGGTGCACCTCACCGCGACGGAAGCCCAACACCTTAATGGTCGCCAGCTCGCGCTCGCGCTCGGAGATATTCGTGTTGGACAGCGTAAACACCACCACAAACGACAGGCACGCCGCCATAAAGGTCACGAGCACCACGACCGAATTGATAATCGTAAAGTTCGCCTCATAGTTTTCCCAATGCTCGGCCGTACTCGAAATCGTAAGCCAACCGTCACTCTTAAGATTCTTGCTAAACGCAATCTGGTCGGCCGACGAGCCCTTAAGCAGCACAAAGACGCCGTTAAGACGTGCGCTTCGACCGAACGCACGCTCATAGGTGCCCTGCGTCATGTAAAGCGTGTTGCCCAGATAGTTAAGCGAAATGTCGCTGACTTTGACCTTGGCAACATTGAGCGACGAATCCTGGACGTGAGCCGTATCGCCCGGCTGAATCCCCAGCACCAGCTGTGAACTTTTGCTCAGATACACGTCTCCGTCACGCAAAGGCAGCGGTTCTTTGGACTCATCCTCCAGACGCACGTAATCGCCCAAGTCACTCGTGCGGTTATCGGGCACCACGATCAGCTGCACGGTCTCGCTCTTGCCGCCAAACGTAAAGGTGACGTTGTCGGTCATAATCGGCAGGGTCGAGGTCACGGTCACGTTGAAATCATTGGCCGCGCTGCGCTCATCCAATGCCGCGCACGTCTGCGAAAAATCGTCGGGATTGGCGACCGCCAGCAGATCGTAGCGTGTGATGTGGCCGTACTGCTTGGGCGAAAGCGCCACCGACGTATCGCGGATGCCCATGCCGCAGATCACGAGCGCCGTGCAGCCGGCGATACCGAAGATGGTCATAAAGGCGCGCTTTTTGTAGCGGAACAGGTTACGTGCTGCCACCTTGTTCAAAAAGCCCATGCGGCGCCAGATAAAGCCGATGCGCTCAAGCAAGATGCGAGAGCCGGCGCGTGGGGCCTTGGGACGCATGAGCGAGGCCGGGGTCTCGGCCATCTCGTGGCGGCAGGCGATAATCGTGGCACCCACCACGCCCACGGCAAACAGCGCCACCGACACGAGCGACGACACGATGTCGTACGAGAGCAGCATCTGGGGCAGCGAGTACATGTCGTCGAACACCGTAAACAGGAACAGCGGCAGGCCCACAAATCCGATGATGTTGCCGAGCACGCCGCCGATCAGACATGCCCACAGCGCATAGTCCACGTATTTGGACAGGATGCGCTCGCGTGAATAGCCAAGCGCCTTGTACAGGCCAATAAGCGTGCGCTCCTCCTCGACCATGCGCGTGGCAGTGGTAAGACTGATGAGCACAGCGACGACAAAGAAGATAAATGGGAAAACCGTGGCGATGGCCTCGATCGAAGAACTGTCGCTCTCGACGCTCGAGTAGCTTGCGATGTTACCGCGGTCCTGAATGTACCAGGTGCATTCGCCCAGATCGGAAAGCTCGGCGCGGGCATCGGCAAAATGCTGGTCGGCGGCGGCGCGGCGCTGGTCCAACTCGGCCTGAGCCTGGACGCGCTCCTCGCTGCCCTCGGTCATGCGATTGATGTTGTCCTGTTCAATCCCAAAGAGCATATTCGCCTGGCGCTCGGCCGCATCTAAGCTTGCCGGCGTGTCAACCGTCAACTCCTGGACGCGCGCCTTCTCACGCTCCTCGCGGATCTTCTCGATATTGCCTTTGACCTCGTTGATCTTTGTCGTGTAGGCATCTGAATAGGAGTTAAGACTCTTGGCTCCCTCGACGATCACGTGGACTGCGGAGTAGGAAGAAGATGTCGCGGCATCCTCGCTCACATAGAACTTATAGTCCGCAGCCGAAGCAGCGCGAAAGGCGTTGACTGTCGAGTCGGAGCTCACGTCGGTAGGATCGAGGACCTCGGCCGTAATGGTGTAATCGCCCGCGGCAAACTGATCCTTGGCACTTTGGTTGGACGAGCTCGCGTCATTGGCGGCAAAACTCACCGTATCGCCGAGCTTTTTGCCCGAAGCCTTCAGGAACTTCGAAGTCACCGCGACCTCATCGGCGCTCTCGGGCAAATCGCCGTTCACGAGCACTGGCTGATCGATGTTCTCCTTGGAGAGACTTTGCACGACCACGCGCTCGCGCGTTGTGCCCACGGCGGTGTAGGCGGTCTCGGTGTAGATGCCCTCGGCCGTCTCGACGCCGTCGACCTCTTGGATAGCCGCAAGATCGTCGCGCGTAAGGCCATAGGTCGACTGCACGTTGATGTCATAGACATTCTGCTGGTCAAAATAGGCGTCGACCGAATCGCACAAATCCTCGCAGCCCGCCTTAAGGCCGCACATCACGCTCACGCCGAGCGCGGTGATCACGACGATAGACAAGAAACGTTTGAGGCTGCCGCGAATCGTGCGGTAGATGCCACGGCGAAAAACCGTCGGCACCATATCGTTTGAGCTTTGAGCGGTACGGTAGGTCGCGAACTCCCGGTCGCGGCCCGCGTGCTCCGTATCGTGGTTTTGGCTGTTTTGGCAATCTTGGTCCATGGGCGCTACCACTCGATCGTCTCGATAGGCACGGGATTTTGCTGGACCGTCTCGCTCTCCACGCGGCCGCTCTTAAAGCGGATCAGGCGATCGGCCATGGGCGCCAGTGCGGAGTTGTGGGTGATGATAATGACCGTAATGCCCTGCTTGCGGCAAGTGTCCTGCAGCAACTGCAAGATCTGCTTGCCGGTTTTGTAGTCGAGCGCACCCGTAGGCTCGTCGCACAAAAGCAGCTTGGGGTTCTTAGCCAGTGCGCGGGCGATGGACACGCGCTGCTGCTCGCCACCCGAAAGCTGTGCCGGAAAGTTGCCCAGGCGCTCGCCCAGGCCAACCTGGCGAAGCGTCTGTTCGGCATCGAGTGAATCGGGGCAGATTTGCGCTGCAAGCTCGACGTTTTCGAGCGCCGTCAAGTTGGGAACCAAATTGTAGAACTGGAAGACAAAGCCGACGTCGGCGCGGCGGTATTCCACGAGCTGCGCCTCGTTGGCAGAGCTCACGTCGCGCCCGTCCACCGTCACAGTTCCGGAGGTTACCGTATCCATGCCGCCCAGAATGTTGAGAGCCGTGGTCTTGCCGGCACCCGAAGCACCCAAAATGATGGCGAGCTCGCCGCGCTCGACCGTAAAGCTCGCGCCGTCGAGCGCATGAATGCGGGCGTCGCCCTCGCCGTATGCTTTGATGACGTCTTTGAATTCGATATAGGCCATCGATTAATTCCCATCTGGTCGGATAACTCTTTAGTATTACCCATTTCCCACCGACCAAAAAGGGACAGGTTTATTTTGGCAGGGTTCATATGGGGAAACGGGGAGCGCAGGCAAGCGCCGGGAGGCAGAGAAATCATCGACGGGGTCAGGCCGACCGCCAAACACAACGCACGCATCTCTATCTGTCAGCCAAATCATTCGAACAGCTGTTCGTTTCTATGATATGATTCCGCTATCTAAGCAGGCCAATACGCAGAAAGGCGGCCAACATGGCGTTCGACTTTAAGAAGGAATGCAAGGAGCTCTACAAACCTGCAAGCAAGCCAAGTATCGTAACTGTCCCGCCTATGAGCTACGTTGCCGTTCGCGGAAAGGGCGACCCAAATACCGAAGGTGGCGAGTATCAAAACGCCCTGCCGCTGCTTTACGGCATCGCCTATACCGTCAAGATGTCGAAGAAAGGCTCAAGGAGTATCGAGGGCTATTTCGACTTTGTGGTACCGCCGCTCGAGGGTTTCTGGTGGCAAGACTCCCCGAGCGGCGACATCGATTATGTACGCAAGGACGATTTCAACTTTATCTCGTGCATCCGCCTGCCCGATTTCGTCAGCCGAGATGATTTTGACTGGGCAGTCGCGGAGGCCACGACCAAAAAGAAACTGGACTTTTCTGCCGTCGAGCTGCTTAAAGTTGATGAAGGTCTCTGCGTTCAATGCATGCATACCGGACCCTATGACAGCGAGCCGGCAACCGTAGACGCTATGTATGAATACGCGACCGAGCAGGGCTATGTCCCCGACTTCTCAGACACCCGCTTACATCACGAAATCTATCTCTCCGATCCGCGCAAATGTGCACCGGAGAAACTTAAGACTGTGGTTCGTCATCCTATCAAGCGCGCTGAATAGCGTTGGGCGCCGTTCCGCGCATCAGGTTTTAGGCCAGGCAATCAGCCGCTCCAAGGTCATCTGGCAGCTTCCTTGACGCAGGTCATCGTATCTTATAATTTTATGTCTCTAAAGCTGGAAAGCCTCTCAACGATGCGCAACTCCAGCTCTTTTTCTATCAAGAGGCTTAAATGAAATACCGGAAGTCGCGGATATCAATCAACGAACAAATAGCACTATTGACAGAAAACAAGGGTCTTAAGTGCTCTGATCAAAGCGAACTCGAGCGAGCTTTGGTCGAAGTCGACCACTACAGACTGTCGGCCTACTGGTTTCCCTACAAAACCAAATGCAAGTCCGGGATTACCATCTTTCGCGAAGGCACAGCATTCGAAGCCATCATCTACACGTATGAATTTGACCGAGCCCTCCGGCAGTTAATGTTTGATGCGGTCGGCAGAATTGAGATCTACCTCAGAAGCAGAATTGCCTATCTTGCCCCTGAGGAACGCGGGCCTTTCTGTTACCCAGATGTCGCCATAACGAGGCTCGACTCGGCATGTCCATCGCGCTTTGCGCCGCGCTGGGATACGCCGCCGTCTTTGGCAGCGCCACCAATACGCTGCTCGCACCCATCCTGATTGGCTGCGAAGTCTTCGGTTTCGGTAATCTGCCGGCGTTCTTCATCGTCTGCGTCGCGGCTTACCTGTTCAACATGGATAAGTCGATCTATGCCCTGCAGAAGCGGGCGTAGATGGATGTCCAAGCAGGTGGTCTCAACCGGAAACGGCGTCCCACTCTGAGGCTGTATTCCGGGACACGGTTTCCGCTTGGAATGCCATTCGGAAAGCGCATCCCATTCTTTCACGGCGTCTTGGCTATGCAAAGTGCCCTGGCGCTATTCCTCGTACGCGCCCTCAAGCCGAAGCAGCCACTCCTTGCGATCAAGCCCGCCGGCATATCCGTTAAGCGAGCCGTCGGCGGCAACCACGCGATGGCACGGCACGATAATCGAAATGGGATTCCGCGCGACCGCGGCCCCCACGGCACGGGGAGACACAACAGGTGCTTCGTTTCCCGGTACACGATGTCGAGCCGCAACACACTGGGCGATCTCACCATACGTAGCGACCTCGCCACGCGGGATAGAAAGCAGCTCAAACCAAACCTCGCGCTGAAACGCCGTGCCAATCATATGCAACGGCGGCGTAAACCGAGGCTCCTGCCCCGCAAAATAAGCATTCAGCCAAGCCCAAGAGCGCTCAAGCACCGAAGAAGCCGCACCATTTGCCGGACTCACCGAAGACATGCCACCAATACCGGAGACCGCATCGGCGCCTTCAACGTGCTCCGCATCTTCTTTGAGAAGCGTGGAGCCAAAGTGCTCCTGCCCCTCAAACCAAAGTCCCGTCAGACCGCGGCCATCAGCGGCAAGCAAGATTTCGCCCAAAGGCGAAGCAAACGTCGTCGTGACCACCAGCGGCTCCTTTCAAAACTCCGCACCATAATACCGCGAATTGTGCAGACAACCCCAATCGACCCCAAAGTCACCCAAGGCAGCAGGCGCAAAGCGCCGAGGCCGCCGCTGGGACCAGAGCCCGCAACAGCCGCGCGCCCCCACATCAGCCCAGCGGCCCCAACCAACAACGGCCCCATCGCAGGCCGCTCGCAGCAGCGTCACGGCAGGCGGGGGCCGGGCTTAGTTTTCAGAACACTCCGCAGACCAGTGTGGCGCCTTGTCCGCAGCTCCGAAGGAGCAGGACAAGGCGCCACACATGGTCGAGGACGTTCTGAAAACTAAGCCCGGCCCCCGCCGGACAGGTCACACTACTCGCAGAGCAGTTTAGCGATCTGGACGGCGTTGGTTGCCGCGCCTTTACGGATTTGATCGCCGCAGCACCAGAAGGTGATGCCGCGCGCAGCCTCGGGGTTCGAGATGTCGCGGCGCACGCGACCGACCCAAATCAAATCCTGGTCGGACGCATCCATCGGCATGGGGAAGCGATCGTGCGCATCATCGGCGCTCATGTCGTCAACCAGCTTCACGCCCGGAGCGGCAGCCAGCGCAGCACGAGCCTCCTCGACCGTGATGTCACGCTCGAACTCGAGTGTAATGCTCTCGGAGTGCGAGCGCAGCACGGGCACGCGCACGCAGGTGCAGTTCACGCGCAGCTCGGGCAGGTGCATGATCTTGCGGCCCTCGTTCTGCAGCTTCATCTCCTCGGAGGTAAAGCCCTCCTCCTTGACGCCGCCAATCTGCGGAATCAGGTTGCTAGCGAGCTGTGCGGCAAATGCGCGCGGCTCGGGAATCTCCTCGCCACGGCCCAGGGCGACCAGCTGAGCCTCGAGCTCGGCCATACCGGGAGCGCCGGCGCCCGAAGCCGCCTGATACGTCGAAACAATCATGCGCTTCACGCCGGCGAGCTGATGCAGCGGCCACGTGGGAACCAGGCCGATGATGGTCGCGCAGTTGGGATTGGCGATAAGGCCGTGATGCCACTTGATATCGTCGGCATTGATCTCGGGCACGACCAGCGGCACCTCGGGATCCATGCGGAAGGCGTGGCTGTTGTCGACCACGACGGCGCCGCGTTTGACGGCCTCGGGCAGCAGCTCCTTCGCGATATCGTCGCCGGCGGCTCCAAGCACAATGTCACAGCCCTCAAAGGCCTCGGGGCAAGCCTCTTCGATCACGATCTGCTCGCCGCGGAACTCGACGGTCTTGCCCGCGGAGCGTGCACTTGCCAGCAGCTTGAGCTTGCCAACCGGGAACTCCTGCTCGTTGAGGCACTCGAGCATCTGGGTGCCTACAGCTCCCGTCGCGCCCAAAATAGCAACCGTGTACTGTTTCATGCTTCCCCCTTTAAAGGTTTTGGCTTTTGCCCGCACGCCGAGCAGGCCGATTATTGTTGCCAGTGTATACAAGAACGGGGCGGACACGAAACCCGCCCCGTCGAAACGAAACCGAAACGAAACGCCCCGCCGTAGATTTTTGAGACATGATCCAAAAATCTACCGAGCAGTCGCTACTTTTTGAGCGCGGCCAGCGCGGGATCGACCAGCGCGGGAGCTTCCAGGTCGGAGACCTTCACAATGCCGTTCTCGTCGGAGAAGGCACGGTAAATGGTCTGAATCGCCAGGTCGAAGTCTTTCTCCTCGACACCGATAATGATGTTGATCTCGTCGCAGCTCTGCGAAATCATACGCACGCTCACGCCAGCCTGGCCAAGCATGCCAAACAGATGGCCCGAGATGCCGGCACGACCACGCAGGTTGCGGCCGACGGTAGCGATAAGCGCCAGGCCCTCGACGACCTCGATCTCGAGCGGCTCGACCTCCTGCTGAATGTCGCTCACAAGCGAGTACAGCGAATCGTGAACGTCCTGCTCCTGCACCACGGCGCCAAAGCGGTCGACACCGGTGGGCATGTGCTCAACGGAAACGTCATAGCGCTCGAAGACCGAAAGCGCGCGGCGCATAAAGCCGACACGGGGCTTGGTGCGGTCGCGGGCCACATTGATGGCGACAAAGCCGCGTTTGCCGGTCACGCCGGTAATGATGGGCTCCGCCTCGCCCTCGTCAGCCGTCTCGCTAATGATGGTGCCGGGATCCTGCGGCGCATTGGTGTTCTTGATGACCAGCGGAATGCCTGCCTCGCGCACGGGGAAAACGGCCTCCTCGTGCAGGACGCTTGCGCCCATGTACGAAAGCTCGCGCAGCTCCTCGTAGGTAACGCGCGCAATGGGCTGAGCCTCGGGAACAATACGCGGATCGGCAGAATAGAAGCCCGAGACGTCGGTCCAGTTCTCGTACAGGTCGGCGCCCAGGCACTTGGCCAAGATCGAGCCCGAGATATCGCCACCGCCTCGATCGAGCAGCTTGATCTGGCCCTCACGCGTCGCGCCGTAGAAACCAGGCATAACAAAGCCGCCCTGCTGGCCGTACTCCTGCACCAACTCGGAGGTGCGGTTCATGCTGAGCGTACCGTCGTGATGGAACGCCACAACCGTCGCGGCGTCCAGGAACGGTAGGCCCAGGTACTCAGCCATCAGGCGAGCGGTAAAGTACTCGCCACGGCTGACAAGCTCCTCGGTGGAGTAGCCGCCCGAGCGGGCGCGCTCGGCAAAGGCCGCGAACTCCTCACGGATGGGATAGGTGAGCTCCAACTCATCAGCGATATCAAAATAGCGCTGGCCGATGTCCTCGAGCAGCTCCTCACACGACACGTGGTACTTAACGTGCGCATTGACCAGATAGAGCAGGTCGGTCACCTTGGTGTCGCCCTTAAAACGGCGACCGCAGGCGGAAACCACCACAAAACGGCGAGCCGGATCGGCATCAACGATGGCCTTGATCTTCTTGAAGTGTTCGGCGTCGGCGACCGACGAGCCGCCAAACTTGGCAATCTTAATCATGGGCTGGAGGTTACCTTTCTAAAAAGCCTCTGCGAACCTATTTTGCACGCTCTGATACCATGGTTTCACCGATTGGGACCAAGGCATCCGAGGAGCAGTGTTATATGGGAACTTATCATAGTACACGAGGACGCACTTTATCATGCTCAAGTAAGGTGGCAATCCGTACCGGCATCGCTCCCGACGGGGGTTTGTTTGTCTCGGACGAGCTCGGCACCCAGCAGGTCGATATCAGCTCGCTTGCAGATAAATCGTACTTTGAAATCGCTCAAAATGTGTTGGGAATGTTACTGAACGATTACACGGACGAAGAAATTTCGGCGTGTGTCGACGAGGCATACCGCGGCACGTTCGCGAGTGAAGAGGTCACGCCTCTCGTCAAGCTCGACGCAGCACCGGGCACCGACGCCCCTCAGACCTATGTGATGGAGCTCTTTGGCGGCCCCACGAGCGCCTTTAAGGACGTCGCCCTGCAGATGCTCCCCCGCCTGATGGCCCGCACCTCCGCCAAAGACGGCGGCGCCGAGCGCATCATGATCGTCACCGCCACGTCAGGCGACACGGGCAAGGCCGCACTCGCTGGTTTTGCCGATGCTCCGGGCACGGGCATTACCGTCTTTTATCCCGAGGGCAAGGTCAGCCGCGTCCAGAACCTGCAGATGTCCACACAGGAGGGCGACAACGTCGCCGTCTGCGGCATCCGCGGCAACTTTGACGACGCCCAGAGCGCCGTCAAGCGCATCTTTGCCGATAAGGAGCTTGCCGAGCGTCTGGAGGCCGCAGGCACGGTGCTTTCGAGTGCCAACTCCATCAACGTCGGCCGTCTGGTACCGCAGGTCGTCTACTACTTTGCCGCCTATGCGCAGCTGTTGCGCGCCGGCGCCATCGAGGCCGGCGACGCCGTGGAGTTCTGCGTACCGACCGGCAACTTTGGCGATATCTTGGCCGGCTACTATGCCAAGCGCATGGGTCTGCCCGTCGCCAAGCTCATCGTCGCGAGCGACAAGAACAACGTGCTTGCCGACTTCCTGACCACCGGCGTCTACGACCGCAACCGTCCGTTCTTCACGACCATCTCGCCGTCGATGGACATCCTCATCAGCTCTAACCTGGAGCGCATGCTCTACTTCCTGTCCGATGGCGACTGTGAGCTCGTTGCCGGCCTTATGGAGCAGCTGGCACAGACTGGTCGCTACGAGGTTCCCGCCGACCTGCTGGCAAAGATTCAGAGCGTCTTTGGCTGTGGTTGGGCCAGCGAGGACGAGGTCCGCACTGCCATCAAGGGCTGCTGGGACGCGAACGGCTACGTGATCGACCCGCACACCGCTTGCGGCTATCACGTCTTCGAAAAGGTCGCCCCCGCCGAGGGCGCCAAGGCCCGCGTGCTGCTTTCGACCGCCAGCCCCTACAAGTTCCCGCGCGCCTGCTGCGACGCCCTGGGACTCGACGTTCCCGAGGACGACTTTGAGGCTATGCGTGTGCTCGAGCAAGCCACCAATACGGTCGCCCCGACCCAGCTCGCCGAGCTCGAGTCCAAGCCTGTCCGCTTCGAAGACGTCTGCGACGTAGCCGACATGGCCAGCTACGTAGAGCAGGCTGCAAAAAAGATGGCTTCCAACTAAACCCCTTACTAGGCGCCGGCGAAAGCCGGCGCACCTTCTTTCATCAGATAACCCTCGGGATGATGACGAACGCGCACAGCGTGCCTGGCTGTTTAGTTCGTCGCGAGTTCCGCACGCAAAGGAAAGCACTTAATGTGCTTTCCGTCTTGCGCAG
>OKUM01001345.1_pt1 | contig 12054 bp, 9 predicted proteins | sample 1606801 | NCBI WGS metagenome assembly OKUM01 (sample SAMEA3882546, study PRJEB24775) | human gut metagenome | biome: human-associated habitat; feature: intestine environment; material: feces | place: Netherlands | collected 2009/2010
GGCGGCGTCCTTGCCCAGGCCATTGAGGATGACGCGCAGGGGCTCCTTGCGGGCCTTGTTGGCGTTGCGGACGATGCCGATGGCGCCCTCGGCGGCGGCGAAGGACTCGTGGCCAGCCAGGAAGGCGAAGCACTCGGTGTCGTCGGAGAGCAGCATGGCGCCCAGGTTGCCGTGGCCCAGACCGACCTTGCGGTCCTCGGCGACGGAGCCGGGAACGGTGAAGGCCTGGATGCCCTCGCCGATGATGGCGGCAGCCTCAGAAGCAGTCTTGGCGCCACGCTTGACAGCGAGAGCGCAGCCGAGGGTGTAGGCCCACTCGGCGTTCTGGAAGGCGATGGACTGGGTGTTGTGGACGATCTCGCGCGGGTTGAAGCCCTTGTCGGTGCAGATCTGCAGAGCTTCCTCGAGGGAGGCGATACCGTTGTCGGCGAGGCACTTGTTGATCTTGTCAGCGCGGCGCTCGTAACCTTCGAACGTAACAGTCATAGTTATTTCCCTCCCTTTCTACTCGTGAACCGGGAACACGCTGGCGACGGAGTGAGTCTCCTCGTCGGTGCGCGGGTCGATGTACTTGGCAGCGTTCTCCCACTGACCATAGTGGCCCATAGCGCCAGCGATGGCCTCCTCGGGGGTCTTGCCGGCCTTGACGGCGTCGGTGAACTTACCGAGGTTCAGGAACTCGAATGCGATGATCTCGTTCTTGTCGTTGAGAGCCATGCGGGTGACGTAGCCCTGAGCGAGCTCGAGGTAACGAGCGCCCTTGGCCTTGGTACCGAACATGGTGCCGACCTGAGAGCGAAGGCCCTTGCCGAGGTCGTCGAGGGAGGCGCCCACGGGCAGGCCGCCCTCAGAGAACGCGGTCTGGCTGCGGCCGTAAACGATCTGCAGGAAGATCTCGCGCATAGCAACGTTGATGGCGTCGCAGACGAGGTCGGTGTTGAGGGCCTCGAGGATGGTCTTACCGGGAAGGATCTCGGAAGCCATGGCGGCAGAGTGGGTCATGCCCGAGCAGCCGATGGTCTCAACGAGGGCCTCCTCGATGATGCCGTCCTTGACGTTCAGCGTGAGCTTGCAGGCGCCCTGCTGAGGTGCGCACCAACCCACACCGTGCGTAAGACCGGAGATGTCGGAAATCTCCTTAGCCTGGACCCACTTGCCCTCCTCGGGGATGGGTGCGGGGCCGTGGTATGCACCCTTGGCAACGGGGCACATGTTCTCCACTTCCTGTGAGTACTGCATGCCTCTCCTCTCTATCGTGTTGGCGTCCCGTCTGGGGGTCGTGGCTGGCGATTGCCGGGCGACCCTTCGAAAGGGACATGACATGCAGCCCCTATAATACCGCGAAATGCACGGAATATTCGGCGAACGGCTCAGTTTTCGTAGCGAGAAGTCCGGAAGTTTTAATTGAAACGGTTTAACTCTATGTTCTGTGGTCGCGAACTTCCATAGAGGGGGTCCGTCTTTGGCAAGCTTTTGGTCAGCTCTTGTAAGCGTTGCAGGGGTTGACCTGTTGCAACGGTGCCGTTCGCCGCCTGTTTGCTGCCTTTTGCCGCGCGAGTGTATTGTTTTGCGTGAATGTTTTGATGGCACGCTTCAATCGTGCTGTATTGGATGGCAAGCAGATCCCGGCGAAGGGAGCGCCATGCAGCGCGTTTGGAGAACGGTTACCGGCTTTTACCATGTCTGTGCCCGCGGTACGGGCAAGCAGCTCATCTTTGAGGGCGATGAAGACCGGTGGGAGTTTTTGGAGCTGATGCGCGACTGCTGCCGCGAGGAGGGCGTGACGGTTATCGCCTGGTGCCTTATGGGCAATCACGTGCATTTGGTGCTTGCAGATTACGAGGACAGGATGAGCGCGGCGATGCACCGGCTGCTTTTGACGCACGCGCGGCGGTTTAATAAACGCGCGGGGCGCACAGGCCATCTGTTCCAGAACCGTTTTGACCGGCGCTCGCTCGATACCGACTGGCAGGTGATGGAGGCTATTCGCTCCGTACACGCCGATCCGCAGGAGGAGGGCATTAGCCTAATCGAGCGTTATCCCTGGAGCAGCTTTGCGGAGCATCTGCGCGCTTACGACAGCGATGCGGCCGATGTCACGAGGGGATTTTCCGATCCTTCTTGTGTACTTGAACTTTTTGGTTCTGCCGAGGGCTTTATTGCCTATTCGCTAGCGATGCCCGACGGCGGCGAACCGGTGCTGTGCGATATGAAAGAGACGGAGTGGGAACGCCACGCCTTTGCCGACAGGTTGGCGAAGAGCCTCGGGGTTCCGCTCCGCGGGGTTAAAGCCGCACCGCCGGCGCAGCGCAATATCGTTATTCTCGGATTGCACGATGCGGGATTTACGGTGCGCCAGATTGAGCACTATACCGGGATTGGCAAAAGTACGGTTTCTCGTATTGTGCGGACCCGCACGGGGGCGGCGATGCGGGCTGGCGGAAACGTGATGTAGGGTCGCCTGTTCACCGCAGCTGGGGTCGTCCATACGCCGCAACCAGCGTTCAAAAGCTTGGTACGGTAACTGCACTTCTTAATATGCATAGAAAAATCGCCATCTTGCATATAATAACGGCTCGGTCCGGGTTTGCCCGTGCCTACCCCCGTCTGCGCCGTGCAAAAAACGGAGTTTTCAGCATCGTGTTGCTGTCGGCACCGCCGCAATCTTGCAACATACGGGTCCCGAAGCTATTGATTCCCGCCGTTGCGCCCCCGAAGCACGTGTCTGCGTCCCGTCAGACCGTGATGCTTGTTCTAAAACACAATGTATATGCGCCTGAAGATGTTGATTAACGCTTTCGATGCGTATACACACAGCTTGGCGTGCTGAATACTCGCAAAAATGCACGCCGCTCCCTATGGGACCCGTCTGCGGCAGGCGCGAAGCGAGTCGGAGCTTCGCAGAACGGGGCTTGGCGCATTGCTTGGCGGGCCCGGGGCCCTGCCGCAGGCCTTTGGTGCTGTGGAAAACGCCCGTGTTCGCGTCTGGCTGTGTGGCAAATGTCAGACGGGGCGCCGGACGCGCGGACTTTGTGCATTTGTGCTCATTAGGAAAAAACAGAGCCGCCCGTATCGGGCGGCTCGGCAATCAAAAACCTTGGATTCGGGGCATACGCTACTGGTTAGCTTGCCCCTCGAGCATGCCGTCGAGGGTGCGCCAGGCGAGCTCGGCGCATTTGACGCGGGCGGGCATGTGCGAGATGTCCTGGAGCTGGGCGGCTTCGTCCAGGTCTTCCAGGTCCTCCTCGGAGAGCTTCTCGCCGCGGATCATAGCGAGGAAGAGTCCCGCCAAGCGACGTGCCTCCTCGACGGTCTCGCCGGTGATGAGGTCGGCCATGATGTCGGCGCTGGCCTGGCTGATGGCGCAGCCGTGACCGGTAAACGAGGCCTCCTCGATCACGTTGTTCTCGACACGCAGCTGCAAGGTGAGCTCGTCGCCGCAGCTGGGGTTGATGCCTTCGTGCTCGTGCGTGGGAGCGTCCATCTCGTACTTATAGTCGGGGTGCGAGTTGTGCTCCATAAACGTGGTGGAGGTGTACAGATTACCCATTGAACGTGCTCCAAACGTGATGCAGACCGGCGATGAACTTGTCGATGTCGGCCTTGTCGTTGTAGAAGGCCACGCTGGCGCGGCAGCAGGCAAGGTTCTCGACGCCCAGCCAGGTGAGCAGCGGCTGCGCGCAGTGGTGGCCGGCGCGGATGCATACGCCGTCCATGTCCATGATGCTCGCGACGTCGTGCGGATGGATGCCCTTGACGTTAAAGCTCACAACGCCGTGGTGGTTGTCCCAATAGATGGAGCCGATGATCTGGACAAAGTCGAGCTGCATGAGTTCGCCCATCAGATAGTGGACGAGTGCCTGTTCGCGGGCCTGGATGTTCTCGTAGCCCACCGTGTTGACCAGGTAATCAAGGGCAGCGCCCGTGGCGAAGATGCCGGCGGCGTCCTGCGTGCCGGCTTCGAATTTCTCGGGGACGGGCGCCCAGACGGCGTCCTGCTCGGTGACCGAATCGATCATCTCGCCGCCGGTGAGCATGGGCGGCATGGCGTTGAGCAGGTCCATCTTGCCCCACAGCACGCCGATGCCCATGGGGCCCATGGCCTTGTGCGCGCTAAAGGCAAAGAAGTCGGCGCCCAGATCGGCCACGTTGACCGGCATGTGCGGCAGCGACTGTGCGCCGTCGACGACCAGATAGCCGCCGTACTTGTGCACGAGCTTGCCGAGATTCTTGACCGGGTTCTCGACGCCCAGCACGTTAGAAACCTGACCCACGGCCAGAATCTTGGTCTTGGGACCAACCTTGGCAAGAACCTCCTCGGTGGTGAGCTGGCCGGTCTTGGTGGGGTAGAGGTAGACGAGCTTGGCGCCGGTTTCGCGGCAGACCTGCTGCCACGGGATCAGGTTGGAGTGGTGCTCCATGATGGTGATGACGACCTCGTCACCGGGCTCGAGCACCGTGGGTGCAAAGCTCTTGGCGATCAGGTTGAGCGACTCGCTCGTGTTGCGGGTGAAGACGACCTCGTTGGCCTGGGCGGCGCCGATGACGTCGGCGATCTGCTGGCGCACCTTCGCAATGGCCTCGGTGGCCTCGACGGACAGCGAGTACAGGCCGCGCAGGGGGTTGGCGTTCATGCGCTGATAGAAGTCACGCTCGGCGTCGAGCACACAGGCAGGGCGCTGCGCGGTGGCGGCACTATCGAGGAAGGCGATCTCGGGGTGCTGCTGGAAAAGCGGGAACTGTGCCTTGTAGGGATTGGTCTCGATGTCGACGGTAGGCCAGCCGCGCGAGGCCTCGTCGCTGGCGTCGAGCTCCATAGGCTCCGGTGCGGTACAGGTGTCGCATTTAACGTGCTCGGTGTCGATCATGCGAGCTCCTCTTCAAAGTTGTCGATCAGGTTGTTGCCCAAGCGGACGACGGCTGCGCGGGTGCGCTCGTCGGTGGCGGAAAGCGCGGCGTCCTCCAGCTTGGCGCGAATGAACAGGTCCTCGGCGGCGTTTTGGTCAAGGCCGCGGCAGGCGAGATAGAACAGCTGCTCGTCACGGACGTGACCGATGGTGGCGCCGTGGTTGCCGGCGACGTCGTCCTCGTCGCAGAGGATGACGGGAACGGTCTTGTTGTCGACGCCCTTGTTGGCCAGCAGCACGGTTTCGCGCTCGGTGCCGGTTGCGCCCTTGCAGCCGTGCACGAGGTCGATGGTGCCGCGGTAGACCTTCTTGGACGTGCCGGTCAGTACGCCGTTGGCGTCGATCTCGCACTCGGTCTTGCGACCGCGGTGGCGCAGCTCGTAGTTAAAGTCGCGCACCTGCTCGCGGGCGCCCAGGTAGTCAGTATCGATGGTGACCTTGGCGGTATCGCCCAGCAGGTCGCCGGCAAGGCCGGTGGCGCTGGCGCCGGCACCCAGGACGCTGTGCTGCACGTTGACGCGCGCGCCCTCGTCCAGGAACAGGCCGGTGTCGTCGAGCGCGATCCAGCTGTCGTCGAGCGTCTGCGTGCAGGTCACGTTGACGGTGGCGTACTCGTGGGCGCACACGCGTAGCACGGAGCCCACGACGCCTTGGCCGGCAACGGGGGAGTCTAGGGCAATAAGCAGATCGAGCGTCGACTGGGGACGGGCGACGACGTCGATGACGGCGATGGCCGTGGCTGCATCGACACCGCTCACGCGCACGGTAACCGTGGCGTGCTTGTATGCGGGCACATCGATGACGACGCGCTTGGTGGCGTGGTCGGCCAGGTAGGTGTAGGCAGCCTCGCCCATGCCAGTCTCGAAGGCCTCGGCAGGGGAGAGCTCCTCCTCGAGCTTGATGGCGCCGGCCTGGTAGACGGAGGTGGCGGGCACGTCGAGCTCGGTCTCTGGCGTGATGCGGGCGCGGTCGGCGGCGTCGCCGGGGGCGGAGGCGCGGCGCTCGGGGAAGCGCTCGGCCATGGAGTCCATGGCGGCGTCGAAGGCGTCGGCAGCGCCATGGAACTGCTCGTCCAGCCCCTCGACCTCGACGGCCTCGGCAGGAGCGACGGCAAGCTCGTCCGAAAGCTCAAGCTTGGTCTGGTTCATGCGCAGCCAACCCCAAGTGGCGGCAGGCATCGCATTAACCTGCTCGAGCGTGGTGGCAGCGGTGTACGTGGTCTGTTTCATTATCCGATCGCTCCTTCCATCTCGAGCTTGATCAGGTTGTTCATCTCGACGGCATACTCCAACGGCAGCTCCTTGGAGACCGGGTTGGCAAAGCCGTTGACGATCATGGTGCGGGCCTCTTCCTCCGAGATGCCGCGGCTCATCAGGTAGAACACCTTGTCGTCGCCGATGCGGCCGATGGTGGCCTCGTGGCCGATGTCGACGTTCTTGGCGCGGATGTCCATGGCCGGGATGGTGTCGGATCGGCTCTGGTCGTCGAGCATGAGCGACTGGCAGCTCACGGTTGCCTTGGAGCCCTCGGCCTTGGGCGTGGCCACGATGGAGCTGCGGAACGTCTGGATGCCGCCGCTCTTGGAGATACCCTTGGTCTCGACCGTTGCCGAGGTCTCAGGCGCGTTGAGCACGACCTTGCAGCCGGTGTCGAGGTTCTGACCGGCGCCGGCAAAGGTGATGCCGGTAAAGCTCGAGCGGGCGCGGCGGCCATTGAGCACGCTCATGGGGTAGAGGTAGCCCACGTGGCTGCCGAAGGAGCCGCTGATCCACTCGATGTCGCCGTCCTCGTCCACGCGCGCACGCTTGGTGTTGAGGTTGTACATGTTCTTGGACCAGTTCTCGATGGTCGAGTAGCGCAGGTGCGCACGCTTGCCCACAAAGAGCTCGACGGCGCCGGCGTGGAGGTTTGCCACGTTGTACTTGGGCGCGGAGCAACCCTCGATAAAGTGCAGGTCGGCATCGTCCTCGACGATGATGAGCGTGTGCTCAAACTGGCCGGCGCCCTTGGCGTTGAGGCGGAAGTAGCTCTGCAGCGGGAAGTCCAACTTGGTGCCCTTGGGAACGTAGACAAACGAGCCGCCCGACCACACGGCGCCGTGCAGGGCCGCAAACTTGTGGTCGGTGGGCGGGATGAGCGTCATAAACTTCTCGTGGATAAGCGGCTCCCACTGCGGGTCGTGCAGGGCCTCCTCGATGCCGGAGTAGACGATGCCCATCTTGGACGCGGTGTCCTGCATGTTGTGGTAGACGAGCTCGGAGTCGTACTGCGCGCCGACGCCCGCCAGGTAGCTGCGCTCGGCCTCGGGGATGCCCAGGCGCTCAAAGGTGTTCTTGATGTCGTCGGGCACCGACTCCCAGTCGTGCTTTTGGTCGGTGTTGGGCTTGACGTAGGTGACGATGTTGTCCATGTCCAGGCCCTCGATGGAGGGGCCCCACGTCGGATTGGGGAAGCGGTTAAAGATCTCGAGGGACTTGAGGCGCAGGTCGAGCATCCACTGCGGCTCGTCCTTCTTGGCGCTGATCTCGCGCACGATGTCGGGCGTGATGCCGGCGTCGAGACGCTCGAATCCCTCCTCGCCATAGGTGAAGTCGTAGAGGCTGCGGTCGATGTCCGCGACCTCGGTGCGGTTCTTGGTCATTGCGTCGCCCCTTTACGCCTGCTGCTCGGCAGCGGCGGCCTCGGCCTGGGCGCGCTGCTCGGCGGCCTCGCGCTCGAAGGTCTCAAAGCCGTTCTTGTCGATCCAGGGGATCAGCGAGGCGTCGTCCTCGCGCACAATATGGCCCTTGACCATAACGTGGACGCGGTCGACATCCAGGTGCTCCAGGATGCGCGTGTTGTGCGTGATGATGAGCATGGAGCCGTCGCAGCTCTTGCGGTAGGCGTCCATGCCGTGGCTGACGGTTGACAGGGCGTCGACGTCCAGGCCTGAGTCGGTTTCGTCCAGGATGGCGAGCTTGGGCTGCAGCAGCAAAAGCTGGAGCATCTCGACCTTCTTCTTCTCGCCGCCCGAGAAGCCCACGCCCAGCTCACGGTTGAGGTAGGCGGTATCCATGTTGAGCTCGGCCGCGAGCTCCTTGACGCGACGGCGGAACTCCTTGCCCTTCATCTCCAGGCCGGGACGGCCGGCGATGCTGGCACGCAAAAAGCTCGACAGCGGCACGCCCGGGATCTCGACCGGAGCCTGGAAGCTCAGGAACAGGCCGGCGCGCGAGCGCTTGTCGGTGGTGAGCTCGGTGATGTCCTGGCCGTCAAAGACGATGCGGCCGTCGTTGACCGTGTAAACGGGGTCGCCCATGACCAGGTGGCCGAGGGTGGACTTGCCGGCGCCGTTGGGGCCCATCAGCACATGGGTCTCGCCGGCGGCGACGTTGAGGTTGACGTTGTGGAGGATGGTCTTCTCGTCCACGGAGGCGGTCAGACCTTCGATGGAAAGCAGCGGATTTGCGCTCATGCTGTCCCTCTCTGTATATGGTGTACTCATAGGTGTACTAAACCCTAGGAATCTTCTCGGAATAAAGTTACTATGGGTTCGGCGTTAGTCAAGGGAAAACCCGACTAATCCACTCGACTTTTTAGATGTGGGACATAATAATCAGGTTTGTTTGCCCCGCGTGCATAGGATTTGGGACTAACAAGCCTGATTTTGTCCCAGGAACAACGGGAGGGTAGGTATGCTCATTTCTTCTAAGGGCCGCTATGCCCTCCGGCTAATGATCTATATCGCGGCGCTGGGCGACGCCGAGGGCAAGATTGCCCTGCGCGAGGTTGCCGACCGCGAGCATATCTCGCAAAAGTATCTGGAGCAGCTGGTTCGTCCGCTTATGAAGGCGGACCTGCTTAAGAGCGTGCGCGGCAAGGGCGGCGGCTACATGATGGCTAAGGACCCGGCCGAGGTTCGTGCCGGCGACATCCTGCGCGCCGTCGAGGGCAGCACGGCTCCAGTGGCGTGCGATGGCATCGACAACAGCTGCACCCGCAGCGATCTTTGCTCGACCGTCAAGTTCTGGCGCGGGTTGGACGACGTGATCGAAAAGTACGTCGACGGCGTGACGTTGGCCGACCTAGCCGCCGTCCCCGAGATCAACTTTGACATTAGGCTGTAGGGGCTGGCTTTCGTGAAGTCGTACGAAGCCTTTGATTCGCGTCTGGCACTGCTAGAGACAGCTCGATTCCAAGATTTCGATGACGACTATGTTGTCTCCGGATGTGCATATATCTATGAGCAGGTTTTCGGTCTCTCAATTACGCTACTTAAGCGTCTGCTCGAGTATGAGGGTGCCACACTTGCCGCGTCGGGGTCTCCTCGTGCCATCTTGAAGGAGTCCTACCGATTCTACGACTTTATTGAGGAGTCAGCCTGGTTAGATATGCTCAGAGACCGCAATACGAATGTCCATATCTATGACAACAAGCTGTCAGCTGAGAGACGGCCTGATGGAGCGTTACGGCGAGCTTTTGCTGGTGTCCGACGACCAGTTTGTTTAATTCCTTAAGATTTCGCGGAGGGCTGTTGCCGTTTGCTGAGTTGTTGTTGTGCAACAACGGGCGAGCTGCAATACTTAAATCCATCTTTGCAAACTGCACTTTAACTATACCAATGCAGGGAGGATCTATGCAGCCCAAGCATTCCGCGATTGTCGCGGGCCTGACGTTGGCGCTTTCGTTTGGCACCGTTGCCGCGCCTGTGACTGCTGTTGCCGAGGAGCCCACGCCGGGTGTTGCCTCGGATGCCACCGATATCGATAAGGGCCTTTACACCCAGCAGTCCTTCTCGGGCGTGCTGAGGTCGGTTCAGGGGGTCTCGTTTGTCAACGTGACTCGCGAGATGAAGTACTTTACCAAGTACGAGAGCCATGGCAACTATAACCAGGGCTTTTCGTATGGCGATGGCTATAACGCGCTAGGCTATTACCAGTTCGACCGCCGTTGGTCGCTTGTTCCGTTTATGAAACAGGTCTACAACTACGATTCTGCTAAGTACGGCATGCTTAAGGCCGCGATCGATCACGGCAGTGAGATTTCCAACGCGAACAACCCCATGTATGCGAACGGCCAGCTCACCGAGCTGGGTCGTATTGCGCAGGAGGCCTTCCAGGGTGCTTATAACACCGACCCTGCTGAGTTCTCGGCGCTGCAGGATGCCTATGCGTATAACTCGTACTATGCGGTGACCGAGGCGTGGCTTAAGAGCGGCCTGGGTATTGATATTTCGGGCCGCGCCGATTGCGTCAAGGGCATGGTGTGGAGCATTACCAACATGTGCGGCACTGGTGGCTGCAGGGACTTTTTCCGCTGGGCGAATCTTTCCAACGATATGTCCGACCGCGAGTTTGTGACGGCGCTTTCCAACAGCGTGGTCAATAACGTGGCGACCAAGTATGCAAGCCAGCCCCAGTACCACGAGGGCTGGAAGAACCGCTACCGCAACGAGCTAAAGGACTGCCTGGTCTATATCGCCGAGGACGAGGCTGCCGCTGCGAAGGACAACAAGCCCGAGCAGCCGGAACCCGCGCCGGAACCTGCACCGACACCTGATTCGAATGACGACTCGAGTGACGATCCCAACGATGACAGGATGGATGCGCCCTCGACCGATGCTGGCGGCGGCGGCTCTGCTGGTGGCACTACCAACGACGGCTCTACCTTGAACGGCTCCAATTCGAACGGCTCTGCTGCGGGCGATTCGTCTTCAAGCTCTGTTGGCAATACGGACAGCGATGCTTCTGGCTCGACCGACGCTGACACCTCTAACTCATCTACCGGCTCGAGTGATTCGTCTATTGGCACCGGCTCTAACAACGGCTCCGGCTCTGACGCAACCCCTGATTCCGATGCTTCCAAGGACGACTCGAATAAAGCGCCGGACGCTCCCGTTGCTTCTCCGGACAAGAAGCCTTCTTTCTCCGAGCAGCTTGGTTCTACGCTGGGTTCTTCGCTGATGGCTGGCGTCAATAACGGCTCGGCCCAGAACAAGGGCAACTCTGATCAAGTTTCCACGGAAAAGACCGAGGCCGCAAAGGGCGACTCCAAGGACAAGGCTTCCGAGAAGACCGAATCCGATAAGGGTTCTAGCTCTGGGGAGAAGGACGACAAGTCCGCTCAGAAGAAGGACGAGGGTAAGAGGTCTGAATCTGAGGATAAGGACGAGAACAAGGGCAAGACCGACAACCAGAACCAAGAGCAAAATGACTCCAAGACGGTGACCACTACAACCACGACGACTACAACGACCAAGTCATCTGGCGGTAACATGCCCAAGACGGGCGACCTTATCGTTATGGCGAGCCTTGCCAGCGCGAGCTTGGCCACGCTGGGCGCTACGTCCATCGTGAGCGGTAAGCATAAGCTCGATCAGCAGAAGAAAGCTTCTGGGGAGGACGGCTCGGAGGAGTAGCCTCTCGGTTGCTAGATAACTAAAGAGTCGGAACGGGGTCCGGTGCGAATGCATCGGGCCCCGTTTTGTTGTGCAACGATTAGTTATGCCCCCTCACACCTCTTGTTGCTACCGTTGCCCGATATGTTCGCGCGGCGTCGTCGGTACGCGCGAGGCGGTCATTACAATTGGCATCGTGCAGCGATTTAGGGGGAACGTTTTGGTGTCTGAACAGGCAAATGTTGATTGTGCTGCTGACTTTGGCGTGCGCTTGATCGGCTGTGCCGACGATGCGGTTTTGCCCATTGGCATGCACGACTATGCGGAGGCCCTTGGTTGCTGCATGCTGGTTGACAAGACCATGTTTATTGCCGATGTGTTGGACTGCGACGCGTCCGTTGTGGTGTGCTGTCGACCCGAAGGTTTTGGCAAGAGCATGAACTTGTCGATGCTCAGGGCTTTTCTGGAGCGTCCAGCGGTCAGTCGCGCTGGTCAGCGTTTGTTTGCCGATGCTCAGATTTGGGATGCGAACGGCGGGCGCTATCGGGATGAGTATGCTTGCTATCCGGTGATATCGCTGGACTTTTCTGGCGCTGCGAGGCGTGGCCCCGCTGTTGCCGGCGCCGTGCGCGATGCCCTTTCGGGCGAGTGCGCTCGCTTGTTGGCGCTCTTGGAGGCTCCGGATTTAGCTCGAGATAAGGTGCGTCACGTCGAACGTGTCGCGCGTGGCGTGGCGAGCGCGGACGAGGTTGACTCGGTGCTCGGTGTGCT
>OKUM01001347.1_pt1 | contig 12026 bp, 9 predicted proteins | sample 1606801 | NCBI WGS metagenome assembly OKUM01 (sample SAMEA3882546, study PRJEB24775) | human gut metagenome | biome: human-associated habitat; feature: intestine environment; material: feces | place: Netherlands | collected 2009/2010
CCTGACGAACCTCTGCGTGACCGAGCACGACTTCCTTGAACTTCGGCTCGAGCATGCCCTTCATCGCCTGCTCCATCTCCTCGATGGCATCATAGATGACGCGGTACATGCGCATGTCAACGCCCTGCTGTGCAGCGGAGTCGGTCGCGGTGCGGTCCGGACGAACGTTGAAGCCAACGATGATCGCGCCCGAAGCGGCGGCGAGCATAACGTCGGATTCGTTGATCGCGCCGACAGCGCCGTGGATGACGCGGACGCGAACCTCATCGTTCGACAGCTTCTCGAGCGAGGAGCGAACCGCCTCGACCGAGCCCTGTACGTCGGCCTTGACAATGATGTTCAGCTCCTTCATCTCGCCCTGCTGGATGGAATCGAACAGGTTGTCGAGCGTTACCTTGTGGAACAGCTTGTTGCGCTCTTCCTTCTCCTTGTCCTTGCGCTGCTCGACCAGCTCGCGCGCCATCTTCTCATCGTCTACGGCGTCGAAGATGTCGCCTGCACCCGGGACTTCGGCCAGACCGATGATCTCGACCGGAACGGACGGGCCTGCGGACTCGATCTTCTTGCCATCGTCGTTGGTCATCGCGCGGACGCGGCCGACAGAGGTGCCCGCGATAACGGTATCGCCTGCGTGCAGGGTGCCGTTCTGAACGAGCAGGGTAGCGACCGGGCCGCGGCCCTTGTCGAGCTTGGCCTCGATGACAGTGCCGTGCGCCTTGCGGTTCGGATTTGCCTTGAGGTCAGCCATCTCTGCGGTCAGCAGAACCATTTCGAGCAGGTTGTCGATGCCCTGACCGAACTTCGCGGAGATATTGCAGACGATGGTGTCGCCGCCCCACTCCTCCGGTACGAGTTCGTACTCGGTCAGCTGCTGGAGCACGCGGTCCGGATTTGCCGCCGGCTTGTCGATCTTGTTGACCGCAACGATGATCGGAACGCCTGCCGCCTTGGCATGGTTGATCGCCTCGATGGTCTGCGGCATGATGCCGTCGTCGGCTGCTACGACCAGGATCGCAATGTCGGTGACCTGTGCGCCGCGTGCACGCATGGAGGTGAACGCCGCATGGCCCGGGGTGTCGAGGAAGGTAATGACGCTGTCGTTGCTCTTGACCTGATACGCACCGATGGCCTGCGTGATGCCGCCGGCCTCACCCTTGGTGACATTGGTCTTGCGGATGGCATCCAGAATGGAGGTCTTGCCGTGGTCAACGTGGCCCATGACAACGACAACCGGTGCGCGCGGCACAAGGTTTGCATCGTCGTCTTCGCTGTCGTCGATGATGCGCTCCTCGATGGTGACGACGACCTCTTTTTCGACCTTTGCGTGGAACTCATCGGCAATGAGTACGGCGGTATCAAAATCGATGGTGTCGTTGATGGTAGCGAAAACGCCGTTTGCCATAAGCTTCTTGATGACTTCGGCGCTCGTTGCCTTCAGGCGGAGGGCAAACTCGCCGACGGTAATCTCATCCGGCACGGTGATGGTGATGGCCTTTGCCTTGCGTTCCGCCGCGATGCGGTTGAGTCTTTCCGCTTCCGTCTCGCGCTTTGCGCTGCGCGGCTTGCCGCGGCGCTGGCTCTTCTGGTTGATCTTCTGCTTTGCGGCAACGGTGTCGTTCTTCACCTTGTCGTACGCCAGACGGTCGTACTTTTCGTTGTACTTGTCGATGTTGACGTTGACCGTTCTGGTATCGACCACGCGGCGGCGCGGAGCTTCGCTTGCGGCCTCCTGTGCCGGAGTGTTGTTGCTCGGCTGGTTGTTCTGCGCAGGACGCTGCGGCTTATTCTGCTGCGCGTTCTGGTTTCTGTTATTGCCGTTATTGTTGCGGCGGTCGTTATTTTTGTTGCGATTATTATTGTTATTCACGTTCTGCTTCTTCGGCTCCTGCGTGTTCTTAGCGGTTTTTTCGCTCGGCTTTTCCGCTGTTTTCTCGGCCGGCTTCTCTTCGGTCTTTGCCGCATTGCGCGTTGCAAAGTACGCGTCAAAGTTCTGTGCGGCATGATCCTGCGTGAAGCGGTCAAAAACGATATCGAGCTCGTTTTCTTCTAACGCCGTCATGTGCTTTTTCGGCTCTTTTACGTACTTGCCGAGAATATCCAGCACTTCTTTGTTCGGCACATCCAGATCCTTTGCCACATCATGCACTCTGTATTTAATCATCATATACGCATTTCCTCTCTTTCTCCGTCTGCGATGAGCTGCTTCAGTTTTTCCGCAAATCCGCGGTCACACACGGCAAGCACACCGGCCTTTTTGCCGATGGCTGCGGAAATTTCTTCCATGGTAAACGCAGGCTCCAAAACGGATACATGATACTTTTCCGCTTCAAAGCGCACGTTCTTCTTCGTTTTGTCCGAAAGGTCTGCGGCAAGGATCACAACGCCGCACGCGCCGCCGCGCATGGCTTCCACGGCGGTATCAAAGCCCCAGTTGAGCTTTCCCGCACGTCTTGCAAGGCCCAAAGCGGACAGTGCTCTGTTCATTTTTGCGCCTCGCCCGCCTTTCCTTTCACATCTGTACACAGCTCCTGATACATGGCGTCATACACGGCGTCTTCAATTTTGCAGGAAAACGCGCGTTCAAAGCGCCGCGCCTTCTGTGCCTTTTTCAGACACTCGGGGTCCCTGCAAACGTACGCGCCGCGGCCGGGCTTGCGGCCTGTAAGGTCCAAAGAGACCTCGCCGCCTGTCTGCACGCCGTTCTCATCTTCCTTAACGGGGGCGCGCACCACGCGCACCAGTTCCTTTTTCGGCTTCATTTCACCGCATCCCGCACACATACGGAGCGGTATTTTCTTTTGTTTCACGCTGTATCACGTTCCTTTCTGCGAGATGCAAGTTTCAAAAAGGCTTACGCTTCCTCTTCTTCGCCGAAGAAGCCGCTTTCCGGCTTAATGTCGATCTTCCAGCCGGTCAGCTTAGCCGCAAGGCGGGCGTTCTGGCCCTTGTTGCCGATGGCGAGGGAAAGCTGGCTGTCCGGCACGGTAACCTTGCAAACGTGGGAACCGTCCTCTGCCGTTTCAACGGAAAGCACGGTCGCCGGTGCAAGCGCCGCTGCAATGAACTTTGCCGGGTCTTCGCTGTAGTCGACAATGTCCATCTTCTCGCCGCCAAGCTCGTTGACGATGTCGGAAACACGCGTACCGCGCGTACCGATGCAGGCACCCACAGCGTCTACGTCCGGGTTATGGGACATAACGGCAATCTTCGTTCTGGAGCCGGCCTCGCGGGCAACGGCTTTGATTTCTACGGTGCCGTCGAAAATTTCCGGCACTTCCTTTTCAAACAGGCGGCGGATAAGATCCGGGTGCGTGCGGGAGATGATGGCCTTCGGGCCCTTTTCGGTCTCCTTAACGTCTACAACGTAGACCTGTACGTGGTCGCCTTCCTTGACGTTTTCGGTACCAACCTGCTCTCCCTTCGGCAAAATGGCTTCTGCCTTGCCGATCTTCAGGGACAGCGCGCCGGTCTTCGGGTCTACGCGCTCTACAAGGGCGCTGACAAGCTCCTGATGGCGACCCTTGAATTCCTGCATCATCTGGTCGCGCTCGCTGTCGCGGATGCCCTGACGGATGATGTTTCTTGCGGTCTGCGCTGCCACACGGCCAAACTGTTTTGTATCGAGACGGTGGCGCACAAAGCCGCCAATCTCCGCGCGCGGGTCGTACTGCTTGACGATCTCAAGTGCAATCTCGCGGTTCGGGTTTTCCACTTCTTCTACAATCTCCTTGCGCAGGAATACGTCAAACTTGCCGCTTTCCGGATCCATGTCGATGACAACGTCCTCGTTGCCGTAGCTGTTTTTGCAGGCGGTGGCAATGGCCTTCTTAATCTTATCGATCATGAAATCGACCGGGATGCCTTTTTCCGCTTCGAGGAGCTTCAGAGCCTCAAACAACTCCTTGCCGTCATTGTTCACTTCTTTTTTCTGCGCTGCTTTTCTTGCCATTTTTCAAATTACCTGCCTTCCGGTATTATTCTTTCAAATTTTTGTATTATAAACGGGAGCCTTCCCGGATCAGTCATAATCTTCGATGAGGTTGACGCTGGCACATTCTTTTCTGGTGAACGTGACCGTGGTGTCCTCCTCGGTGATGACCTCAAAGTCGCCGTTTTCGGCAACGTCGATGAGGATGCCCTCAAGCTCGCGCACGCCGTTTTCAAGCGGGCGAATGAGCTTTACGCGCACCGGCGCTTCAAGGAAAGCCTCAAAGTGCTCCGGGCGGGTGAGCTTGCGGTTGATGCCGGGCGAGGAGACCTCCAAGGTATATTCCTGCGGAATGGGGTCTTCGCTGTCCAGCACGGGGTTGATGGCGCGGGTGAGGTCTACGCAGTCGTCGATGCCTACGCCGCCTTCCTTGTCAATAAAAATGCGCAGATACCAATCCGCGCCCTCTTTCGTGAACGTAACGTCCCAGATTATGAGCCCAAGCTCCTTTGCGAGCGGCTCTGCCAGCGCGCGCACGATCTCCGTGGTGCTGCCTTTCTTTTTCTCTGCCATACGCAGCTTCCTTTCTCCGCCCGCTTTTCGGCGGCTGTGTCTGTTTTGGATATACACCCTAATACAAACAAAAGAGCGGGTCGCCCCACTCTTTCATCATCCTACTATCTTACCGTAAAGATTATACCACAGCGCCGCTTTTTTTGCAAGGAGAAAAACAAAGTTTTCCGCACAAATACGGGTGTGTTTTTACGTTTTGGCACGGCATTTTTCACAGGCTGTATGCCCCCTGCCGCGCAAAACAACGTCTGTGCGCTTTATTTCCCGAAAAACACAAAAAACGGACGCGCCGTCTTTTTACGGTCACGTCCGTCGTTTGTGCTTATTTTATTCCGCTGCGGATTCAAGCTCGGAGGTCGTGCTCTCTTCCTCATCGCCCTTTACGGGCTTATTCTGCGCGATGACTTCCTTTGCTTCCAGAACCTTCTGGATATCGCTCATGCGCACGGAGCCGGTCGGCTGATCGTTCAGTGTGGCAACGGCGCGGCGTTCGGATGCCGGGTCTGCGTAGAACTTAATTTCCTCGCTCTTTCTTCCGTCGAAGAAATCGTACTTGATTGTGAGGATCGGGTCGCCCTGCGGCTCCTGAATGTCCTCGTTCAAAACGGAGATGGCGAGCAACATCTGGTAGAACGGCTGGTAGTAATCGTAGTTGATTTCCTTGCCGTCCTTCGAGACTTCCAAATCGTAGAATGTGTTCGTCTCGGTGGATTTCTCCTCGTTCTCGATGCGGGTCACGTCGTAGACATCCGTACCGGTGGACGAGGTGAGGGTCACGCGGGAAACGCTCTTGATGTACGGCAGGCGCACGAAGCCGTCGCGCAGGGAATACACTTCAATATTCACCCAAGAGGTCACGGCGCTGTCCGTGATGGTGTAGATCGTTGTGTCGTCGTCCACCATCATGCTGTACAGGTCGCCGGTCTTATCGCCGAGCTTGATGACATGGTGCTCATCGTTCATCGTGTAATCGCACACAGCGACCGGGTTATCCAGACCGTACTTTGCGATGTCTTCTTCCGTAGCATGTACGGCGAGGACACCGGCAGCCGTCACGTTTTGCAGCTGCTCCACAAAGTCGTCGATCTTGCCGGAGTTCATGCCGGCGTAGATCGGCTCTGTGATGTCGTACGCGAGCACTTCGTCATCGGAAAGGCCGAACTGAATTTCTTCCGGATAGTTCTGGCCGGAAAGGTGCAGGCTGTTGATTTCGCTTGTGCTGTCCGTCTCGGTGCCGTCCGTCGCGGTGATGGTCGGCGTCGGAATTGCGATGAGAGACTTATTGAGGAAGTCGTACTTAGACTGCTTCAAATACGTGGAAACGGGCACGATGTACACTTCGTCCTCATACAGCATGTAAGAGCCGGAGGATTCACCGGCCTTATTGCCGATGGTGAACGTCTGGGACGTGCCGTCCGTGTAGTTCATGGTGATCTTGTAGCCTTCGCCGCTGCCGAGACCGTACTCGGAGAGGTCCTCTACCGCACCGATCTTCTTCGTCGGCGTGATGGAGTATAGGCGGTCTGCAAGGCTCTTTACGTTCGAGTAGAGCACGTCAAGGTCGTCCCAGCCTTCAATGGTGAACGTCTGCTCGGTGTCGCCGCTCGAGGTGGTCGTTTCCGTCGGGATGATCGTATAGCTGTCGTCCGCGGCGAGGTCTTCAACACCGATGTTCTTCACGTCTTCGGCGGTCTTATCGATCAGTGCGGGCTCCGTGCTCTCGGAAACGGTGCTGGAACTGTTTGCGTCGTCTTCACTGTCCTTCGGAGACGTGAGGATCAGCGCTGCGGCAGCCGCGCCCAGCACGATGAGCACAACGAGCGTGATGATAATGTATTTCGTGGTTTTCTTCATGGAAAGCAGGTTCCTTTCTTCGACTTACAGATGTCTTCTTCTGAGGAAGATGACAAGGCCGATGACAAGGACAGCAACCGGCACCACAATGGTGAACAGGCCAAGACCGATGGTCTGGATGACCGCGGAGGAAGCGCTGATATCAAGTGTGTTCGTCTGGGTCTGGTTGACAACGAGGCCCACGCGGGTATCGGTCGTGCCGGTGAGGTTCTTAATGAAGTCCAGCGTATAGTCCTTATTGCCGAAGGTGGAGTTGCCGAGGAAGGTGCTGAGGTAGCCCATGGAGTTGCCGTCTACCACAACATTCGCGCAAATCTTGCCTTGATTATCCATGTAGCGCTGTGCAAGACCGGTGATGGTGTAGGTATCGGTGTTCGGGTTTTCCTCAACCTCCTGTGTGGTCGTGAGGTAAGCGGTGTCGCTCGTCTCCAAAATGGAATACGTGCTGATATCGTTGTTCGCCGTAAACAGACGCTTTACCGGTGCTGCTGCGGCGGCAATGACGTTATTATACGTACCGCTGAGCACTTTATCGGTGACATTTGCAAAAAGATAAGCCGGGGAAGCGTCCTGCGTGGTGAGCACGTTGTTCATGTCGCTCTCGAACAGCACACCGGTCTGCGGCTCAAGACCCCACTCTGCAAGGAAGGACTTGAGGTTCGGCATGTCTGCCCAGCTCTGGGTCGGGTATGCCGTGACATACAGCGTTCTGGAGGAAGCCATTTTCTCATCGTCGAGATACGCTTCAAGCTTAGAAAGCTCTTCGGACGTATAGTCCGTGGTCGGCGTACCGAGCACAACGATGGAAGCGTCTTCCGGAATTTCGTCCGTCAGCATGTTGAACTCTTTGACTTCAAAGTTGTTGTCGTTGAGCATGCCGGTAAACGTGGAAAGGTTATCGGAAACGGTGAGCATTTCGTTGTGGCCCGTTGCGAATGCGACGACCGGAACGGTATCGAGGTTGACGAGGTACAGGGCGTTTGCAAGCGCGCCGTCTACCTTGGAGTAGTAGTTATACTGGCCGGTGGAAGAATCCTGCTGGATGCTGAACAGGTCGGTAACGGCGAGCGTCTTGTGGCGCTTATCCGTCTTGACCATGACCTTGCCGGTCGTAAGGGAGTCACCGGCATAATCGCTGATGAACTGCGGGTTCATGTCCGGGTCGATGTACTCGACTTTGATCTTGTCGTTCAGCTCATGCAGACGGTCTGCGAGGTTTGCGACCTGACTGTACTTTAAGCTGTAATTGGAATAGACCTCATCGCCGCGGATCGCGTCCTCGGAGCCGATGATGTAAATGGTCGTTTCGTTGACGATCTCCTTTGCCACGTCCGTTGCTTCATCGCTCAGGGTATTGAGGCCCTCTTTCGTGAGGTCGAAGTTCATGGACGGAAAACGCGTGGTCAGCGCAGAGACCAGAACGTTGATGACGATAATCACGGCGATAAACACAACCGTGAACACAACGGCCAAAGAGCCGTGCTTGAATTTTTCTTTATGCACCGCGGTCTTTACTGCGGAAAAGTTCGGTTTCTTACTCATCTCTATGCTCCTCCCTTAGTTCCAGCGGCGGCTTTCCACCCTGCGGGCGGTCAGGAACACAAACACAGCCGCCACGCTGATGAAGTACACGCAGCTTGAAACGCTGAATATGCCCTGCGTGAAGGTATCATATCGCGAGGTGAACGAGATCCATGTGAGGATGGTGCCGATGAAGTTGCCGGAGAGCGCAGACGCAATCTGGTCGACGAACATCAGGAAAACGGCAATGACGAACGTGCCGATAGCCGCGATGACCTGGCTGATGGTGAGGCCGGAAATGAACACACCGATGGAGATCATAGCCGCGCCGTACAGCAGCGTGCCGATGTAGTTGCCAAAGAGAATGCCCCACGGGAACGCGGAGGAGAAAAAGCCCATCGTGATGGCCGGCAGCAATGCCAGGGTGTTCGCGATGAAATACACGCCGAACGCCGCGAGGAACTTGCCCATAACGATGCCCGTCACGCTGACCGGCGCCGTGATGAGCGCCTGGTCGGTCTTATTCTTGCGGTCATCGCTCATGCTGCGCATCGTGATGATCGGCATAATCATCATGCTGAACATAAACATGGTGCTGAACACCTGCGTGATGTACGAGCTGGAGCCGATGGCCATAACCTGATAATAGAAGAAGCCGTAAAGCGCAAGCAGCGCCGCCACGACGACATAGCCGACCGGGGAAGCGAAGTACGCTCTCATCTCTCTTTTGAATATTGCTCTCATTTCTCTGCATCCTCCTTCGTTTCAGCCTCTTCGGGCTCAGATGCTTCGGTGTTTTCGGGTTCTGTTTCCACTTCAACCTCAGGCTCTGCCGGAGCAGCGTGGGAAGCATCGCCGCTTGTAAGCTGCAGGAAGACTTCCTCCAGCGTGAGGTCTGTGTTTCTCAAAGCCAGCAGCGGCCAGCCCTTGCGGGTGAGCAGTGCAAACAGGTTGCGGCGCAGGTCGTAGTTCGGCTCGCCGGGATTGTAGTTGACGCCCTCCTTGACTTTGAAAATTTGAACCGGGAAAATGGGTGTTTCGCCGTCGCCGAGCCCCGCTTCCGTAGCGCGGAGCAGGTTGTGCACGGCCATTCTGCCCTCCGGCGAGGTATCCGTGCCATAGTTTAAGGAGCTGAACGGCACCTGTGCGCCGGCGCGGGAATTCATGGTGTTTAAATTGTGGACGAGCGCTTCCATGGCCTGATACGTGGCAGCATCCGTCTCTTTGTAGGCGGTCTTTGCGGCGTATTCCGCGGCGGCGCGGGCAGCGTCGCCTGTGATGATCTGGAAGCCGTTTTCTGCTTGATGGCGCGGCAGAAACGCGCGCAGCTTTTCGGCGTAAGCTTCTGCGGTGTGCATTGTGACATCGGTGCCGAGCGCTTCTTTGATGGCAGCCGTCAGCGCGGCAGCATCGGAGGCGCTCATATCAAACCGCACCTCAATATACTGCGCAAGCGCACGAAAATATTGCTTGCGGTATGTTTTCTTCACGCCCTCCGCCATAGCGTAGTCGAAATTCGGCACGCTTTGGCCGCCGTGCATCTCGTTTTGGTTTGCCTGAATGGCGATGCACGCGAGCGCGGCGTAGCTGCGGATGTCGTTCGGCTCTCTCAAATAGCCGTGGCCTGTGGAAAATCCGTCTTGAAACAGCTTTAAAAGGTCAATCTGACAGCATGTTTCGGTGAGGGCATAAAAGTCTTTATCGTGAATGTGGATGTCGCCGCTCGCGTGTGCTTTGGCAATCTCCGGCGGGATGACATATTTATCGTAAAACGCCTTGGCGCTTTCGGAGCCGTATTTCAGCATGGTGCCCATGGCGGTATCGGCGTTGATATTCGCGTTTTCGCGCTTTAAATCATCCTCTTCGGACGGGCGGAACGTGAGGTTTTCAAAAATCTTCACGAGCTCGTCGTCCATTTCGCGCAGGTGCTCATGCTCCGTGCGATAATTGATGTAAGCGTTCGCCGTTTTGGCGTAATCGGCGGCAAGAAGCTTTTCCTCCACCACGTTTTGAATTTCCTGCGCCGTGGGTGTACCCGGCAGCTTTTCGAGCGCCGTGAGCACCTCTTCGGTCAATTCGTTCAGATCGGCGTCGCTCATACGCTCTGCGGCGATCCTGGTATTGGCCTTAAAAATGGCGCTTTTGATTTTCCGCGCATCGAACGACACCTTGTCCCCGCTGCGCTTGACAATATATCGAATCATACGTTTAACTTCCCTTTCCGTTTCTCCCCTGCGGCAAAGCCTAAAAGCCTTCGCTTTGCGCTTTCCGTACTTTCGATTATAGGCGCTTTTCCTATACATGTCAAGGGCATATTTAGTGTCAAAACCAATATATATAGTATTAGGTTTACATAACAATAACAAAATATACCGCGCGTCATAGAAACGGTTTTCTCCATAACGCGCGGTATAACTTGTGATTTCATGGCGTTTTTTCACGGTTTTTGGGGCACATTTCGGCGCGGTTGCACACCGTCTATACCCGTTTATAAGCCCTATGCACGCCATACGGCGGTTGACAAAATAAAACGCGTTTTTTCACGAAATTTTTTGCCGGCTTTTTTAGTTGACGACGGCGCCGAGCAGCCCTGCGAGATACACCGCGCCCTCCAAATCGATCTTTGTTTTCTGCATTTTTGCAAAGCGGATATCGGTGTGTGAAAATTTGGCACGGCGCAGGTCGCATTCTTTCAGCTGCGCATTGCGGAATACGGTCTCCGTAAGGTCGCAGCCGGAAAGATCGGCTTTTTCGAGGTCCGCTTCCGCAAAGCTCGTACCGCGCAGACTGATGCCGGAAAAGTCCTGCTTTTTGAGCGGACAATGATCGAGCACACAGTATTCGAGTGTGCCGCCGCGCACGGCCCAGCCGGTGAGGTCTGCGCCCGCAAAGGAGCAGCCCGAGACACGGCAATTCTCAAACGCGGTGACAAACAGGCTTGCGCCCGAAAACGTGCAGTTTTCAAACGAACAGCCGCGCGCCAAAACGTCGTTCAAGCGAGAAAAATCGAACGCGCACGCAGAAAAGCGGCATTTTTCAAGCAAAGCGCCGGAAAACATCGCGCCGCGCAGGTCGCAATTTTCAAACGTATAGCCGCGCAGCTCGGCGTCCGTGAAATCGGTATCGCCGAGCCGCGCGTTTTTATACGTGTTCTGTTCTAAAGAGAACATTACTCTTCTTCCGTCACGGCGATATGCAGCTCTTTGAGCTGTGCCTCGGTGACTTTGGACGGTGCGTCCATCATGACATCCTGTGCGCTCTTGTTCATCGGGAACGCGATGACCTCGCGGATGGATTCTTCGCCGGAGAGCAGCATAACCATGCGGTCTACGCCCGGGGCGATGCCGGCGTGCGGCGGCGCTCCGTAGCAGAATGCGTTGTACATGGCCGGGAACTTCGCCTTTACATCGTCTTCGCCGAGGCGTACCATCTCGAACGCCTTGACCATGATCTCCGGGTCATGGTTACGCACAGCGCCGGAGGAGAGCTCTACGCCGTTGCAAACGAGGTCGTACTGGTCTGCCAGAATATCAAGCGGGTCAATCTCGCCGCGCTCGGCCTTAAGCAGCGTTTCCATACCGCCGGAGGGCATGGAGAACGGGTTGTGGCAGAACTCCAGCTCGCCGGATTCCTCGCCGATCTCGTACATGGGGAAATCGACGATCCAGCAGAACTCGTAGCGCTCTTTATCCATGTGGCCCTCGCACGCCGCGCCGAGCATACGACGCATGACGCCTGCGGTCTTCTGGGCCTCCTCACGCTTGCCTGCGGAGAGGAACACGAGCGTATTCGGCTCGAGAGACAGCGCGGATTTGACGGCTTCCACGGTCTTTTCATCCGCATTGATAAACTTTGCGATGCCGCCGGCAATGGCGCCGGATTCATCGACCTTGAACCAGTACGGCTTCTGGCCGGCCTGCACCTCTACGTCTGCGCAGAGCTTATCGACCGCCTTGCGGGCAAGCTTGCAGTTGGAGACCGGGACAGCCTTGACGATGTTGTTTTCAAACGGGCCGAAACCGCAGCTTGCAAGAATATCCGTAACGTCCTTGACGCGCAGGTCGATGCGCAGGTCCGGCTTATCGGAGCCGAACTCCTCCATAGCCTGACGGTACGGGATGCGGGCAAACGGTGCGGAGGACGCGATGTT
>OKUM01001356.1_pt1 | contig 11992 bp, 19 predicted proteins | sample 1606801 | NCBI WGS metagenome assembly OKUM01 (sample SAMEA3882546, study PRJEB24775) | human gut metagenome | biome: human-associated habitat; feature: intestine environment; material: feces | place: Netherlands | collected 2009/2010
CAATTATTTCCACGTCCAAGGGCGTCATGACCGACAAGGCTGCTCGCGCAAACCATGTCGGCGGCGAAGTCCTGGCATTCGTATGGTAAGGAGGGTATTGAACAATGTCTAGAATTGGCAGAATGCCCGTTACCATCCCCGCAGGCGTCGAGGTCTCCATCGCGGAGCCGAACGTCGTTACCGTGAAAGGCCCCAAGGGCACACTGACACAGACGATGCGCCCGGAGATGATCATCAAGGTCGAAGGCAATGTGATCCATGTCGGCCGCCCGTCCGAAGACAAGCTGCACAAGAGCCTGCACGGCCTGACCCGCAGCCTGATCCACGACATGGTCGTCGGCGTGACCGATGGCTTCAAGAAAGAGCTCGAGATCAACGGCGTTGGCTACAAGGCCAGCAAGGAAGGCAACAAGCTCGTCATGAACCTCGGCTACTCTCACCTTGTCACCATGGAAGAGATCGAAGGCATCACCATTGATGTCCCGGCTCCCAACAAGGTCGTCATCAACGGCATCGATAAGCAGAAGGTCGGCCAGTTTGCAGCGAACGTCAGAGGCAAGAGACCTCCCGAGCCTTACAAGGGCAAGGGCATCAAGTACGCCACTGAGACCATTCGCCACAAAGAGGGCAAGGCCGGCGGTAAGAAGTAATTAGGAGGTGTGCCATTATGGTGAAAACATTTGATAAGAACGCTCAGCGTATGAAGCGTCATACCCGCGTTCGCGGAAAGATCTCCGGCACGCCCGAACGGCCCCGCCTGAACGTCTACCGCAGCAACGCAAACATCTACGCACAGATCATTGACGACGTCAACGGTGTTACGCTCGCTGCCGCCGCTTCCAATGAGAAGGATTTCGAAGGCGCCGCAGGCAACAAGGAAGCTGCCCGCAAGGTCGGCAAGCTGGTCGCAGAGCGCGCCAAGGCAAAGGGCATCGACACTGTCGTGTTCGATCGTGGCGGTTATATCTATCACGGTCGTGTGGCAGAGCTTGCCGAGGGCGCCCGTGAAGGCGGCCTGGAATTCTAATCGGAGGAGGATGAACAATGGCTTACAATAGAGATCGCGCACCCAAGGAAGACAATGGCCCGGAAATGATCGAAAAGGTCGTTTACCTGAACCGCGTTTCCAAGACCGTCAAGGGCGGCCGCGTCATGAAGTTCTCCGCTCTGGTCGTTGTCGGCGACGGCAAGGGCACCGTGGGCTACGGCCTCGGCAAGGCGGCTGAAGTTTCCGAAGCAATCCTCAAGGGCATTGCTGACGCGAAGAAGAACATGGTCAAGATCACGCTCGAAGGCACCACGATCCCGCACGATATCATCGGCGAGTTCGGTGCTGGCCGCGTCATGCTGAAGCCGGCTCCCGAAGGCACCGGCATCATCGCCGGCGGCGCTGTCCGTGCTGTCATGGAAGCAGTCGGCATTTCCAACATTCGTGCAAAGTGCCTGCGCTCGAACAACCCGCAGAACGTTGTCAAGGCAACGATGCAGGGTCTGGTCTCTCTGCGCGACGCAGCGGAAGTTGCTCGCATCAGAGGCAAGAACGTAGACGAGATCGTCGGTTAAGGAGGGCTCAAAATGGCGAATCTTAGAATTAAGCTTGTCAAGAGCCTCAACGGCCGTCTTGAAAAGCACATCGCGACCGCGCATTCCCTCGGTCTGCGCAAGATCGGTCAGGAAACTGTTCAGCCTGACAACACCCAGACTCGCGGCAAGATCGCAAAGATCGGCTACCTGCTGCAGGTCACGGAAGAACAATAAGGAGGACAAGTAGATGAATTTACATGAACTTGCTCCGGTTATGGGTTCTACCCATGTGAATAAGCGCAAGGGCCGTGGTACCGGCACTGGCAACGGCAAGACCGCAGGCCGCGGACACAAGGGCCAGAAGGCCCGTTCGGGCGGCAAGCTCCGCATCGGCTTCGAAGGCGGCCAGATGCCTCTGGCACGCCGCATCCCGAAGCGCGGCTTCAACAACATCTTCGCAGAGCCCCTGACGGCTGTGAATGTTGCGGTTCTCGATAAGTTCGAAGACGGCGCTGTCGTTGACGCGGCGGCCCTGATCGAAAAAGGCATTCTGCACGATTGCAAGTACGGTCTGAAGGTTCTTGGCAACGGCAGCGTTACCAAGAAGGTCACCGTGAAGGCTGCAGCCTTCTCGGAGTCTGCCAAGGAAAAAATCGAAAAGGCGGGCGGAAAGGCCGAGGTGGTGTAAGTGTTTACAACACTCCGTAATGCCTGGAAGATCCCCGAGCTGCGCAAGAAGATCCTCTTCACGCTGTTCGTTCTGATGATCTACCGCCTGGGCGCCTGCGTTCCGGTTCCCTACGTCAACGTAAGTGAACTGGCGACCTACTTCTCCCAGCAGCTGTCTGGTACGGTCCTGGGCCTGTACAACGCGATGTCCGGTTCTGCGTTCTCGCAGGCGACGGTCTTCGCCATCGGTATCCAGCCGTATATCAACGCATCCATTATCATTGAACTTCTCGCCATCGCCATCCCCGCCCTGGAGCGTCTTGCCAAGGAGGGCGGCGAAGAAGGCCAGAAGAAGATCCAGCGCATCACCCGCTACACCACGGTCGGCCTTGCTCTTCTGATGGGCTTTGCCTACTATGTGATGCTCAAGAACTACAACCTGCTCAACGAGACCGGCTTCCTCGCAGGCCTTGTCATCGTCATGACCTTCATGGCCGGCGCGTCCTTCCTGATGTGGATGGGCGAGCAGATCGATCAGTTCGGCATCGGCAACGGCATCTCGATGATCCTGTTCGCAGGCATCGTGTCCCGCATCCCGTGGCTCGTCAGCACGCTCGTCTCCTCGCTGGCCTCCGGCGCGATCAAGTGGTACACCGCGATCCTGCTCGTCATCGGCATGCTGCTGATCGTTGTGTTCATCGTGTTCATCACGAACTCCGAGCGCCGCGTCCCCGTCCAGTACGCCAAGCGTGTGGTCGGCCGCAAGATGTACGGTGGTCAGAGCACGTTCCTGCCGATCAAGGTCAACATGTCCGGCGTTCTGCCGATCATCTTCGCGCAGTCCATTGCGACGCTCCCCGCGACGATCGTTGCCTTCACCGGCACCGGCAGCAGCTCCTTCTGGACCTGGATGAACACCTATATCTTCGACACGAAGAGCGCGTTCTACATCGTCTGCTACTTCCTGCTGATCATTGCGTTCAGCTACTTCTATGCGACGATCCAGTTCAACCCCATCGAAATCGCCAATAACCTCAAGAAGAACGGCGGCTTCATCCCCGGCTTCCGCCCGGGCAAGCCGACTTCCGACTTCATCCTGAAGGTTATCAACAAAATCACGCTCTTCGGCGCTCTGTATCTGGCGATCGTTGCGATCCTGCCGATCATCGTCGGTATCGTGATCAAGAACAGCAGCCTCGCGATCGGCGGCACGTCCGTCATCATCGTGGTCGGCGTTGCGCTTGAGACGGTCAAGAGCCTCGAGGCCCAGATGCTCATGCGTCACTACAAAGGCTTCCTGGAGTAATTGGAGGAAGATGCTATGAAGCTGATTCTTTTGGGTGCTCCCGGTGCCGGCAAGGGCACACAGGCGGAGATCATCAGCAAGAAGCTGAACATCCCCACCATTTCCACCGGCAACATTCTTCGCGAAGCGATCAAAAACGGAACCGAAACCGGCCTGAAGGCCAAAAGCTTCATGGACGCTGGCAAGCTCGTTCCGGACGATGTCATCATCGGCATCGTCCGCGAGCGGGTCGCCCGCGACGACTGCGCGAACGGCTTCATCCTTGACGGCGTGCCGCGCACGATCCCGCAGGCCGAGGCGCTTGAAGCCGCCGGTATCCACTTTGACGCTGTCGTCTCCATCGAGATCGATGACGCCGTCATCGAAGCGCGCATGACCGGCCGCCGCGTCTGCGGCAGCTGCGGCGCGAGCTTCCACATCGTCGCAAACCCGCCGAAGGTCGACGGCGTCTGTGATCTGTGCGGCGCAGCGCTCACCGTCCGCAAGGACGATGCGCCCGAGACGGTCAAGAACCGGCTCAAGGTCTTCCACGCAGAGACGGAACCGCTGAAGGACTTCTACAAGAAGCTTGGCAATCTCAAGCTGGTGGAAGGCAACCAGCCCATTGAAAATGCAACCAGAGACATTCTGGCGGCATTGGGTGAATAAACATGATTTCAGTTAAAAATGAGCGCGAACTGGAGATTATGCGCAAGGCCTGTAAAATTACCGCGGCAGCGCGTGCTTTGGCAGGCGAAATGGTAAGGCCGGGCGTAACGACCAAACAGATCGACAAGGCGGTATATGAATTTATCCTGTCGCAGGGAGCAAAACCGACGTTCCTCGGTTACGGGGGCTTCCCGGCCAGCACCTGCATCTCCATCAACGAAGTCGTGATCCACGGCATTCCGGGCAACCGGGTGCTGAAGGAGGGCGACATCGTCTCGGTGGATGTGGGCGCGACCTGGGGCGGTTTTACTGGTGACTGTGCCGCTACTTTCGCATGTGGGGCGATCTCCCCCACGGCGCAGAAGCTCATTACGGTAACAGAACAGAGCTTTTACGAGGGAATCAAATTTGCACGTCAGGGCAACCGGATCTCCGACATCGGTCACGCGGTGCAGACGTACGTGGAAAGCCATGGATTTGGCGTTGTCCGCGCGTTCGTCGGCCACGGCGTCGGCGAAAAGATGCACGAAGAACCGGAGGTCCCAAATTACGGTTCCCCCGGCAGAGGCCCGCGCATGGTCAAAGGCATGACCCTGGCAATCGAGCCGATGGTCACAGAGGGTACGTACGACGTACGCGTCCTGAAGGACGGTTGGACGACTGTAACTGCCGATGGCAAGCTTGCGGCGCACTATGAAAACTCGATCCTGATTACCGACGGCGAGCCGGAAATCCTCACCGTCACAGAGGGCCTGTAACGTATGGAAATTGACAGATCGAGCCTGATCGTCTCCAAAGCCGGCCGGGACAAGGGGCAGCTGTTCTTCGTGATCGACGCGGATGAGCAGTATGTCTACCTGGCTGACGGAAAGAGCCGGAAGCTGGAGAAGCCAAAGCGCAAAAAGCGCAAACACGTACAAGCGGCCTTCCAGACGGAGTCGCGAATCGCCGAGAAAATTCGCAACGGCGAGAAAGTACTCAATAGCGAATTACGAAAAGAATTGGCCAGTCTTGGCCAAAAACAAAGTCAAAACCAAGGGGGTTAATTGATCTTGGCAAAAGACGACGTAATCGAACTTGAGGGCATCGTTACCGATGCACTGCCGAATGCCATGTTCTCCGTCGATATCGGCGGCGGGCACACCATTCTGGCACACATTTCCGGCAAGCTCCGGATGAACTTTATCAAGATCCTGCCTGGGGATAAGGTCACGGTGCAGATGTCGCCGTACGATCTGACCAGAGGAAGGATCACATGGAGAAGTAAATAGAGACTTGAGGTCTCAATGGAGGTTAACAGTATGAAAGTAAGACCGTCCGTGAAGCCCATGTGCGAAAAGTGCAAGATCATCAAGCGCAAGGGCCGTGTTATGGTTATTTGCGAAAACCCGAAGCATAAGCAGAGACAAGGTTAATAGGAGGTGCTCTTAAGTAAATGGCACGTATTGCTGGTATTGACCTGCCCCGTGAGAAGCGAATCGAAATCGGTTTGACCTATATCTACGGTATTGGCAGAACTAGTGCGCAGAAGATCCTCGAGATGACCGGCATCAACCCGGACATCCGCGTCAAGGACCTGACCGAAGATCAGGAAGCTGCTCTTCGTGACGTCATCGACAAACATTTCACCATTGAGGGCGACCTCCGCCGTGAGGTTGCGCTGAACATCAAGCGCCTGACTGAGATCGGCTGCTACCGCGGTGTCCGTCATCGCCGTGGCCTGCCCGTCCGCGGCCAGAGAACCAAGACCAATGCCCGTACCCGCAAGGGCCCGAAGAAGACCATTGCGAATAAGAAGAAGTAAGGAGGGATATGTACAATGGCTAAAGCAGTAAAGAAAGTTGTCAAGCGCCGTCGCGAGCGCAAGACGATCGAAAAGGGCGCCGTGCATATCCGCTCGTCCTTTAACAACACCATGGTCACCGTGACCGACGCCAACGGCAATGCCCTGTCCTGGGCTTCCTCCGGCGGCCTCGGCTTCCGCGGCAGCAGAAAGTCCACCCCGTACGCCGCGCAGATGGTCGCTGAGACCGCTGCAAAGGCAGCTGTGGAAAACTATGGTCTGAAGACGGTCGAAGTCTTCGTCAAGGGCCCCGGCCAGGGCCGTGAATCCGCGATCCGCGCGCTGCAGTCCGCAGGTCTGGAAGTCACCCTCATCAAGGATGTCACCCCGATCCCGCACAACGGCTGCCGTCCGCCCAAGCGCCGCCGCGTTTGATGAAGGAGGAGAATTGATATGGCAAAGAATACACAGCCTGTTCTGAAGCGCTGCAGAACGCTCGGCGTTTCTCCCGCAGCCATGGGCTACTCCAAGCAGTCCAACCGCAATCCCGGCGGCAAAAGAAGAACCAAGAAGTCTGAGTACGGCACGCAGCTGACCGAGAAGCAGAAGGTCAAATTCGTGTACGGCATTCTCGAGAAGCAGTTCCACACCCTCTACGAGAAGGCCGAGAGCATGAAGGGCAACACCGGTGAAAACCTTCTGAGCCTGGTCGAGCGCCGTCTTGACAACGTTGTTTACCGTCTTGGCTATGCTTCCACCCGCCGCGAGGCCCGTCAGCTGGTCAACCACGGCCACTACACCGTCAACGGCAAGCGCGTCAACATTCCGTCCTACACCGTGAATGTCGGCGACGTCATCGCTGTCTGCGAAAACAGCTGCTCCGCCACCCGCTTCAAGAAGATGAAGGAAGACGACGCTTTCATCGCTGCTCCGAAGTGGCTGGAAAGAGACAAGAACACCCTCAGCGGTAAGGTTATCGCACTGCCCGCAAGAGACGATATTGACTTTGAGATCGCAGAAAATCTGATCGTCGAATTGTACTCCAAGTAACGTTTCACCCTCGTTTATTGGTAAGCTGAATTCGGCAACGAAACAAGGTTTCGTAGTTACAAGGAGGGTAATTTATTCATGGTAGAAATTGAAAAGCCGCGTATCGAGTGTATCGATTCCCAGGAAGACGTCTCCTACGGCAAATATATCGTAGAGCCTCTGGAACGGGGATACGGCACCACGCTCGGCAACTCCCTGCGCAGAATTCTTCTTTCTTCGCTGCCCGGCACCGCCGCGACCTCCATCAAGATCGCGGGCGTGCAGCACGAGTTCTCCACGGTCCCCGGCGTCAAGGAAGACGTCACGGAGATCGTGCTGAACGTGAAGAAGATCATTGCGAAGCTCCACTGCCAGGGCACCAAGACCGTCTATATTGACGCCGCGGGCGAGTGCGAAGTCACCGCCGGCGACATCAAGGCCGACGGCGAGGTTGAGATCCTCAACCCCGAGCAGCACATCTGCTCGCTTGGCCCCGACGCCAGCTTCAATATGGAGATCACGCTGAGCCATGGCCGCGGATACGTCCCGTCCGATAAGAACAAGACGCCCAACATGCCCATCGGCACCATCGCCGTGGATTCGATCTATACGCCCGTCTACAAGGTGAACTACACTGTAGAAAACACCCGTGTAGGCAACATGACAGACTATGACAAGCTGACGCTGGAAGTCTGGACGGACTCCACCATCTCCGCAAGAGATGCAGTGAGCCTCGGCGCGAAGATCCTCTCCGACCACCTGAGCCTGTTCACGAACCTCTCTGAGACCGTGGCCAGCAAGCCCACGATGGCCGAGAAGGCGGAAACGCACCGCGACAAGGTCCTGGAAATGACCATTGAAGAGCTTGATCTGTCTGTACGCAGCTTCAACTGCCTCAAGCGCGCCAACATCAACAACGTCGAGGATCTGATCTCCAGAACCGGCGAAGACATGATGAAGGTCCGCAACATGGGCCGGAAATCGCTCGAAGAGGTCCAGAACAAGCTGGCCATGATGGGCCTGAGCCTGGCAAGCGACGATTCCGCAAACTCTAATAATTAAGCGATAACCTTTCAAAGAAGGAGGAAGTAACCCTATGTTTGGTACCAGAAAGCTCGGCAGAACCAGCGACCAGCGCAAGGCGATGCTCCGGGCTATGACCACATACCTGCTCGAAAACGGCAAGATGGAGACCACCTTTACGCGTGCAAAGGAAGTCCAGCCCGTTGTCGAGAAGATGATCACCCTTGGCAAGAAGAACGGCCTGGCCAACTACCGCAAGGCGCTGTCCTACATCACCAAGGAAGATGTCGCCAACAAGCTGTTCAAGGAGATCGCTCCGAAGTATGCTGACCGCAACGGCGGCTACACCCGCGTGACCCGTATCGGGCCCCGCCGCGGCGACGCAGCCGAGATGGCCGTCATCGAACTGCTCTGATTCGGTTCCCGAAAAAAGAATTTCCCCTTCGGCGCACGGCCGAGGGGGTTCTTTTTTTGTCTGGACGCGGACGCACGGATGCGATAGAATAAGAAAAAGAAGTTGGAGGTCGCAACATGGCCGGAAGGAAGAAAAAATCAGCCGGGCGCATGCCGCTGTGGCTGTACGTGCTGATCGTTGTTGCCATCGCGCTCGTGACATATTTCCGCACGAGCGGAGAACCGGAAGGCGGTGATCCGCAGCCGCCTGCGGCGTCCGCCGCAGCGCAGCAGACGCCGGCGGATGAAACGCTCACCGTCCGCTTCCTCGACGTCGGGCAGGGCGACAGCATCCTGCTCGCCTGCGGGGACGAGACCATGCTCATCGACGGCGGCCCGGTCGAGGAGGGGCAGTTCCTGGTGTCCCGTCTGAACCGGCTGGACGTGACGGAGCTGACCTATGTGGTCAACACGCATCCGGACGAGGACCACTGCGGGGGCCTTGCCGCCGTGCTGGCCAAATACCCGGCGGAGCACGTCTATTCGAGCGTCACGGAATACACGACGAAGGTCTTCTCCAACGTCGTCAAATACGCCGACGAGCAGGGGCACCCCGTCGAGGTGCCGCAGACAGGCGACAGCTGGACGCTCGGCAGCGCGAGCGTCCAGATCATCGGGCCGGTGCAGACGTATTCCGACCCCAATAACGGCAGTCTGATCCTGCGCGTCGACTACGGCGGGACGAGCTTCCTCTTCACCGGCGACATGGAGCAGAAGGCCGAGGCTGACCTGATGGCCTCCGGCGCGAATGTGCGGGCCGACGTGCTGAAGGCCGGACACCATGGCAGCCCGACCAGCTCCTCCGAGGCCTTTCTGGAGGCTGTGGCGCCCTCTATCGCCGTTATCAGCGTCGGGAAGGATAACGACTACGGTCATCCCGGCGCGGACGTGCTGGCCCGGCTGGAGGCGCTGGGCACGACGATCTATCGCACCGATACCCAGGGCGAGATCATCATCACCTCCGACGGCCAGACGCTGACCGTCACGACCGATCCCACCAGCCGCGAGCCTGCCGCGGGCAAGGATGCGCCGTTCATCGGCAACCGCAATTCCATGATCGTCCACAGCGCCAACTGCGCCAAGCTCCCCGGCGAGGACAACCGCGTCTACTTCAACACCGCCGAGGAAGCCGAGGAATACGGCTACCAGAAGCACACCTGCATCAAGTAGGGGATAGCGGCGCAGATACGAAAAAAACCTGCGTCCCGGAAGATCCGGAGGCGCAGGAGCATGAGGGCAAGATCCGTTGCTGCGAGGATCAATAGCTGAGCGCGGTCTGTACGCTCTGGTGGATGAGGTCGTGACCGGCCTGCGTGGGGTGGATGCCGTCGGCGCCGATGAGCGACGGGAAAACACGGCTTTTCAGAAATTCCGCCCGCAGGTCGACGAGCCTGCAGCCGAACGCGCGGCTGAGCTGTGTGACCATATCGTTGTAGTATTCCTGCCAGCGGTACAGATGGTCGGTGTCGCCCAGCCAGCGGAGGATGTTCTCGGCGCTGAGCCCCTTGGTGATGAAGGAGAAATACCGGCTCTGCTCCAGCGGGGGCAGGGAGGTCATGGCCACGCGCGCGCCTACCTGCCGGGCCTTGCGGATGGCGGTGCAGTAGCCGTCGATGAAGCGCTCCGACGGGGTGTGAGGCAGATGCTCGCCGTCCGGATCGGCGGAGATGGCCTTCCAGTCATAGTCGCAGTCGTTGCCGCCGAAGCAGAACAGCACCGTCGTATCCTCCGCGCACGGGGCGAGCCGCCGGTCGATCTGCTTGAGCCCCGCGTCGATGGTCGCGCCCATCCTGGCGTAGTTTTCCACTGTAACGCCCTGCGCGGCGATGGTGTCAAAATCGTGGTCCTGGCACAGATGGTAGCTCTGGCCGCTATAGGTGACGCCCTTGATGATGGAGTCGCCGAAGATCATCAGTTTTTTCATGGGAAACCCTCCTGCGCTGCTGTAAACTTTCTGTATCCAGTGTAACCCAGGCGGACGGAAAAGTCTCCCGAAACTTCGCGCAAACCGCTCTCCTGCTTGGCAAGCTGCCCTCTACGAAAGAAACCCCGGCACTCTACGCACAGTAGAGTGCCGGGTTTTTCATAGAAATTTCGCCAAGATCCAGACAAAAATCTTCCGATGCCCAACAAAATCGCTCTCCCGGCAGGAGAGCCCGCCGGGAACGGGATGTGGAGCGGTAAGAAACAAGCACCCACAAAATGTGGGTGCTTGTAAGAGGAAAACTCAGCGCTTCGAGAACTGCGGAGCACGTCTCGCAGCTTTGAGACCGTACTTCTGAAATCCTCGCGTGAAAAGCGCCCTATTTTCAATAACTTTTCGACTTTCTAATTTCTATGCACCTCAAAATGAATCTCATTTTGGATTATTTGCAAATGCACCATTGACCTTTGAAATCAGGTCTTTCGGCTGATTATAGGTCAGATGTGCGTAGATGTCCAGCGTTATTTTCGCGTGTTCGTGACCGGCAAGAACCTGCACGGTCTTGACATCTACTCCTGCCAGCAGAAGGTTTGTGATGTACGTATGCCGAAGCTGGTGTGGCGTTACCTGAAAGTCCATGCTATATACAACACTTGCATTGTGCGCTGCCTTTTGACCCAAAACCGGCGTGACGGTGTGCTTGATCTTTTGCCCATTCACATACCGGGTGTAGGTGCGCTCCTTGGTGCTGCGGACAGTGACATACTTCCAGAGCCGTCCCCATTGCGTGCCAGACAACGGCTGCCCCTCACTGCTGGCAATGACATAATCCGAAATCGAAGACTCTTTCACTTCTTTCAGACAATCGACGAGCTGCGGAGGAATTGGGATTGTCCGCTTTGCCGCTTTCGTTTTCAACTCGGTTGTCACGACCGGGCGGTTGTGTTCGATGTGCCAGGCGCGGCAAACGACGATGTGCGGGGCAGATCCATCCAAGAATACGCTATCCCATTGCAGAGCGAGGGCTTCTTCTCTGCGCAGGCCCGCATACAGGCAGAGGGCGGCCCCGGCAGGCAGTTCCTCGGTCAGGGCCGGGTTCAGGGCGTGCAGACCCTCGATGATGACCACACCGCCGCGGGCATCAATGCGGCGGGTGCCGCTGGGCTGCTGAAGTGTAAAGTCAAACACCGGCGCCTCACAGATGCCGGTTTTGTACAGCTTCTTCAGGCAAAAATGCAGCCGTTCCAGATCCAGTGCCTCCAGACTCTCATAATCATCGCTGCCATCGGGATTTTTGGGGTATTTTCCCTCCCCGATATAAAAATCATCCAGACTGACGACCTGACTGCTGTGGCCGCGCGCCGCGATGGCCCCGGCGATCTTATGGGCCGAGGTCGTCTTGCCCGCAGCGGACGGGCCGGTCAGCATGACGATGCGCTGGCCTGCCGCCAGCACCTCATCGGCGATGCTCTCGATCTGGTCGTGATAATGCTGCTCGCTCAGGGCCGCCAGCTCCTGCGGGCTGCGCGCGGCCAGCGCCACAAGGTCACGGCTGATGAAGCGTTTGCGATGTGTAATGTGCATAGAAATCCTCCACGGCCTTTTTGCGGTCCAGCAGTTCCGCAAAGCGGTC
>OKUM01001359.1_pt1 | contig 11976 bp, 10 predicted proteins | sample 1606801 | NCBI WGS metagenome assembly OKUM01 (sample SAMEA3882546, study PRJEB24775) | human gut metagenome | biome: human-associated habitat; feature: intestine environment; material: feces | place: Netherlands | collected 2009/2010
CGTCGGGATGACCCCCCGTTATCATCAAGTATCCGTTCTGGAGAATGACGCCGAAAATTCCGATGCGTTTTAGCTGAGCATCAATCTTGAGAATTTCCTTTGTCCTGATGAAATCAGGAATCGGGCGCTTTGTATCAGGGCAGACGTCAGTTCGTTGATCTGAAATCGTGCATGGATGGCAGGAAGGAAAGTCAGCTTATAATCAATGGTGTCGGAGATGAGATCCGGCACCATTTTTCCGTGGTATAATCTTGGTATGATATCAGAAGGGAAGTGGAGCCATGAGCGTGACGGTGGAGGATCTGATGAGGCTGCCATCGCTGAGGCAGGCGAAGGTGATCGGCGGATCAGGCGGGATGAGAAGGGTCGTGTCGTCGATCTCGGTGCTGGAGTCGACGAAGCCGGAGATTCTGGTCAACGAGCTGTTTCCGGACGCAAGGAGCGGATACTCCGGCGGCGAACTCGTCATAACCGGTTTCATCAACTGCACGGATGACGTGGAAATGCAGTGCGAGAACGTCAGGCGGCTGATTGAAGGCGGCGAGGTGGGGTTGGTGCTGTACTACGTCGGCGTGTATCTGCCGCGGGTTGACCAGCGGCTCATCGACATGGCGGATGAGAATGACTTCGTGCTCATCTGCATGCCGGAGGGGAAGAGTAATCTGCGGTACGGCGAGCTGATCACGGACGTTACCGAGTGCATCTATCAGGACAAGAGCAGTGCATCGCTTGTTTCGGACATACTGGACAGGATGTCGTCTGCGCCGCGCAGTCAGCAGACGGTGGCGACGGCGCTGCGGATGCTGTGCATGGAGCTTGGGTGTTCCATTGTGCTTGGCAGCATGGACGGCGTGCTGCTGGAGCACGCCGCATTCCCTGCGCGAGACGGAGAAGGTGATGGTGGGGATGATTGCCGACATGCGCGCGGCCTGGCCTGACGCCGTGATTGTGCGGTGCTGCGGCCTGAACAACACGACTGACTGCCGCAGAGCTTATCTGACGGTGCTTGATGCTCTGGAGGACGTCAGGAACATCTTTCCGGACAGGTGTCTTGTGCTGCAGGGGGAGCTGGAGTTTGCGGCGGAGTGCCGGAAGCTGATTGACGGGGGCGAGGATGCGGCGATGAGAAGCCTGGCTCCGCTGACCGCTCTGAAGTCTGATTCCGAGAGCGGGGACCTTCTGGAAACGGTCTGCACCTATCTGCTGGACTGTGATGGAAGCGTCACGAAAACGGCAGGGAAGCTGTTCCTGCACCGGAACACCATCAAGTACAGGCTGCAGCGCATCACTGACATGCTGGGACATCATCCCGCGAAGATGCCGGAGATGATGGGACTGTACAGGAGTGCGGCGGTCTATCGGCTGCTTGTGGCATCAAAGGAAACATAGAACTGGATAAAGGGTTCGTTCATTGTCCATGTGGACAATGAACGAACCCTTTTTTCTGCCTTTACGACAGTGTTCATTGGAGTAATGTGGTGTTATCATTAAAACATTCTAAAGTATAAATTATAAGAGAGGGGAATTTTCATGAGTAAGAGAAGCGATGGTTTTAAGGTTGAAGAGTCGCAGAGGCAGAGCTGGCTGTCGATTGCCGCTGTCTGGGCCGGTGGCATGATCTGCGTGCCGAGTCTGATGGTCGGCGGCGTTTTGGTCGGAGGAGGACTGAGCATGACGGAAATCGTCCTGTCCATTCTGATCGGCTACGGCCTCATCTGCGCCTACATGATCTTCATCGGCATGCAGGCGTGTGACACGGGGCTGCCGGTTGCCGTCATGGCATCCGGCGCCCTGGGCGAGAAGGGGGCACGCTACATCATCAGCGCGCTGCTCGCAATTGCCTGCATCGGCTGGTTCGGCATTCAGTCCGCAACGTGCGGCAGTGCGTTTGCCCGCATGATTTGCAGCATGCTGGGCATGAAGGCGTCGCCTGTGTTCATTTCCGCAAGCTCCATCATCTGGGGCCTGATTATGCTGGCTACGGCCTGCTTCGGCTTCAAGGGTCTCAAGTGGCTCAACTACATTGCCGTTCCGCTGTTGGTCATCGTCTGCCTGTACGGTTTGATTGCCGGCATCGTGACGAATGACGGCGGCGCGGTCATTGCCGGCTACAATCCGGGCAAGTCCTCGGGCATGGTGTTCGGCATTTCCATGGTCGTTGCGTCATTTGCCCTTGGCGGCGTTATTTCCGCCGACTACTGCCGCTTTGCGAAGAGCCGCGGCGACGTTGTGAAGTCATCTATCGTCGGCGTACTTCCCGCCGGCCTGTTCATGCTGATCACGGGTGCTCTCATGAGCATCGTCACGGGCAGGTCCGACATTTCCGCCATCCTTGCCTCTCTCGGCGTTCCGTTCATCGGACTCGTTGCCCTCGTACTGGCCACATGGACAACAAACGTCACGAACGCCTACTCCGGCGGTCTGGCTCTGAGCAACTTGCTCGGCTTTGACGAAGGCAGGTTCAAGGTTACGACGGGCATCGCCGGCGGCATCGGTACGCTGCTTGCGGCATTCGGCCTGCTTAATGTCTTCGAGAGCTTCCTTTCACTGATGTCCGCGCTGATCCCGGCTCTGGCGGGCGTTCTGATTGCATCGTACTGGGTGGTCGGAGCCGGCAGGAGGGAAAACTTCCATGTCCGCTCTGGATTTTCATGGACCGGCATCGTGTCCTATGTCGTGGGCGCGCTGGCCGCATGCATCACGGGCGGCACGTTCGCAGGCTTCCCGGCCCTGGTCAGGGTGATGCCGTTCCTGAACGTTCCGTTCTTCGTCGGTCCGGTCAACGGCATCGTGATTTCGCTCGTGCTGTACGTGATCATCGCAAAGCTGGTTCCGTCCGGAGAAACAAGTCAAGCTGTGTAAAGGAGAGATAACATGCGTAAGATAGGTATCAAGGAAATTGAAGATATTGCAACCGGCGCTGCGCTGCTCGGCGCGGGCGGCGGCGGTGACCCCTACGTGGGCAAGCTGATGGCCATCGGAGCCGTCAGGGACTGCGGACCGGTCACGCTGCTCGATCCGGACGAGGTTCCGGACGATGCGCTCGTCGTGCCGATTGCGATGATGGGCGCGCCGACCGTTTTGGCTGAAAAGGCCGTCGGCGGAACGGAATATCAGAAGCTCTTCGACATGGTCTCGGACTTCTTCGGCAAGAAGATCTATGCGTTCATGCCGATTGAAGCAGGCGGCGTCAACTCGATGCTGCCGGTTGCGGCGGCTGCCCGCATGAACATGCCGATGGTCGACGTCGACGGCATGGGTCGCGCGTTCCCCGAACTGCAGATGGTCACGTTCACCATTGGCGGCGTGAAGTCAACGCCCATGGCTCTTGTCGACGAGAAGGGCAACAGCTGCATCTTCGAGACGATCACGAACAAGTGGACCGAAGAACTGGCCCGTTCCGTGACGATGAGCTGCGGCGGTTCGGTGTCCGTTTCGCTCTATCCGATGAGCGGGAAGCAGATGAAGGAATTCGGCGTCCGCGGTATCGTGACGAAAAGCGAGAGACTCGGCCGTGCCATCCGCACGGTCAAGGACAGCGGCGACCAGACGCCGGAGGAGCACTTCCTGGAAATGACGGAAGGCTACAAGCTCTTCAAGGGCAAGATTTCAGACGTTCTGCGCGAGACACGCGCCGGTTTCAACTTCGGCAAGGCCGTGCTCGACGGAATCGGCGAGTTCAAGGGTCATCAGGCCTGCGTAGAATTCCAGAACGAGAACCTCGCCGTTGTGGTTGACGGAAAAATCATGGCGACGACGCCTGACCTCATCTGCCTGGTCGACACGGAGACGTTCCGGCCGGTCACGACGGATGCGATGAAATACGGCAAGCGCGTCATGGCCGTGGGGATGAAGTGCTTCCACCTGTGGCGGACGAAAAAGGGCCTCGAACTGGCTGGTCCGCGCTACTTTGGGCTGGATACGGACTACATTCCGTTGGAAGAACGCTGCAAGGGAGGAATCTGACATGTACAAACTTGGAATAGACGTGGGCGGCACCAACACGGATGCCGTTCTGATTGACGAAAACCGTTCCGTCGTGGCGGACATCAAGTATCCGACGTCCGCTGACATCTACGACGGCATTCTCGGCGCCATGCGCACGGTGCTTGACAAGTCCGGCGTGGACCCGAAGCAGATCAACCAGGCGATGCTCGGGACGACGCAGTGCACGAATGCCATCGTCGAGCGCAAGAATCTTGCGCCAATCGGCATTTTGCGCATCGGAGCTCCTGCCTCTACCGGCATCCGTCCGATGGTTGACTGGGCCGATGACATCCGCAGGATTGCTGCTGGCAGCGTCATCATCGGCGGCGGCTTCGAGTATGACGGCAAGGAGCTCGCACCGTTCGACCGCGAGGAGGCGGAGAAGTTCTTCACTGACATGAAGGAAAAGGGCGTGAAGTCCATCGCCGTATCCTGTGTCTTCTCAACGGTCCGCAATGACCACGAACTCGAGGCGGCCAGGCTCTGCCGCCAGGTGATGGGCGACGACGTCCACGTCTCCATCTCAAGCGAAATCGGCTCGATGGGTCTTATCGAACGCGAGAACGCAACTATTTTAAATGCAGCGCTCTGGCAGGTGGCGGAGCGATTCACGGACGGCTTCGCCAAGAGTCTGCAGGATGAAGGCATCACGAACGCAGACGTCTATCTCAGTCAGAACGACGGCACGCTCATGACAATGGAACATGCTCGCCGCTACCCGATTCTGACGGTTGCCTGCGGTCCGACCAATTCCATCCGCGGCGCCAGCTATCTTTCCAATCTGAAGAACGCCATCGTCGTTGATGTCGGCGGCACAACCACCGATCTCGGCGTGATTCAGAACGGTTTTCCCCGTGAATCCAGCGTCGCCGTCACCATCGGCGGTGTCCGCACGAACTTCAGAATGCCGGACGTCATCTCCATCGGCCTCGGCGGTGGCTCCATCGTCCGCGTCCGATCCGACGGCAGCGTGACCGTCGGACCGGACAGCGTCGGCTACGAGATAACGAAGAAGGCCCTCGTCTTCGGCGGCGACGTCATGACTGCAACCGACATCGCCGTCCGCTGCGGCCTGACCGACCTCGGCGACGCCGAAAGGACTGCCGGCATCCCCCAAGAGGTTGCCGACAAGGCTCTTGCCGTCATGCGCGCCATGGTCGAGGACAGCGTCGACTCCATGAAGGTCTCGAACGCTGACGCAGACCTCATCCTGGTCGGCGGCGGCTCCGTTATCCTGCCGGAAGACATCCCCGGCGCCTCCTCCGTCCTCAAGCCGGAGCACTTCGGCTGCGCCAACGCCATCGGTTCCGCCATCTCCAAGGTCAGCGGAACATACGAGAAACTGGTCGACTATGATGAAACCCCACGTGACCAGGCTCTCGAAAACGCCAGGGCCGCTGCCGTTGATGCCGCCGTCGAAGCCGGCGCCGTCCGCGACACGGTTGAGATCATCGAAATGGAAGACGTTCCCCTTGCCTACTACCCTGGCCACACAAGCCGCGTCAAGGTCAAGGCGGCCGGCGACCTGCGATAGTGACATAGCGATGTTACATTTAAACAGCGGTCGGACAGAAATTGTCTTTTCTGTCCGGCCGCTGTTTTTGGGTATTCGGGATTTTGAGTATAATGTCCTGTTTAGCGTCTTAATAAGGAACCGAATCTTCACGATAATCTGTACGGAACGTGCGCCATCTTCGGCACGTCGCTCCAGTCGACCGTATATCCGGCGCCGTGAGCACAGAAGACGGACTGCGGCGTGTTTTCCAAATCTGAAAGCGGGTCGTAGCTGCTGTTTGAAACGACTTCCTGTTCGTTATGGCATTGTCGATAGCCGTCAACGCTCAGTTCAAGCAGGCCTTTTCCGCGGGTATAGGTGCGCACGGTTTCCGCATATGACTGCATCTCGCTGACCGGAGCAAGGCCGCTCAGAGTTCCGGAAGCCTGATCCAAGGAAAAGGTGCCGCTCATCTGCTGAATGTCGTTCATCGCGCGACCGAGTTTTTCTTCCGGGACTTTGAGCACGAAGCGGTACCATGGCTCAAGCAGTTTTAGTCCGTGGCGTTTTTTTAGCATCATCAAACCTTGGCGCACGGCTCTGCTTGACGCTTGGCGAAAATCGCCTCCGACCGTGTGTTTGATGCTTGCTCTGCCGGTTGCGAGGGTGATCTTGACGTCTGTCAAGGGCGCTCCGATGAGAACGCCGAGGTGTTCTTTTGACTTCAGACAGGAGAGAATCTGATTTTGCCAGTTTTTGTCGAGTTCTTCCAAGCTGCAGTCTGACGAAAAGACCAGGCCGCTTCCCGGTTTTCCGGGTTCCATGATCAAATGCGCTTCCGCGTAGTGACGCAGCGGCTCAAAGTGGCCTACGCCCTCAATCGTCTGGGTGATCGTTTCTTTGTACAAAGTCCTGCCTTGTTCAAATGAAACGTCCAGTTCATAGCGGTCCTTTAAAATCTGCTGCAAAACTTCAAGCTGAATCGGACCCATCAGCTGCACGCGCAGTTCGTTCAGTTGTTTTGACCAGACGACGTGAAGATGTTCGTCTTCGTCTTCAAGTTCTTTTAAGGCCACAAGGCAGGCATGAAGGTCGCATCCGTTCGGATTTAGCGCATAGCTTAGAACCGGCGTCATGCAGGATGATGCATCGTTTTCAAGAAAACCCAAGCCTTGTCCGACAAAAGTTTCATTCAGGTTCGGGATGGCACAGATTTGGCCGGCGACAATTTCTTTTGCGGCACCGTATCTTTTTGCATCATAGACTCTGAGCTCGTTTGCCTTTTGATCATCTAAAATCATGTCTTTTGGATGAAGGCTCCCGCCGAACACGCGCAGCCAGGTCAGACGCTCTTTTTTTTCGGTGTGAGAAATTTTGAAGACGCGCGCGCCGAATTCGTTTCGAGATTCGAGTTCCGGCGCAAAATCAGCAAGTCCTTGAAGCAAAGCATCGATTCCTTCAAGCTTGAGCGCAGAACCGAAAAAGCACGGGAAGGCTTTGCGCTGCTTGATCAAGGCTAAGACGTCCGTTCGGTCGATCGAATCGTTTTCCAGGTATTTTTCCAAAAGAGCGTCATCAAGTTCCGCGAGTTCTTCTGTTTCCGTGCCGTCGAAGGCAACGATGCCCCGATCGAGCTGTTTGAGTCGTTGCACGATGTCTGCTTTTGAAAGCTCGCTCAAATCAAGCTTGTTGACGAAGACGAACGTCGGAACATGGTAGAAGTCAAGCAGATTCCAGAGCGTCCTGGCATGACTCGTGATCAGGTCGCGGGCTGAAACGACCATGATCGCACAGTCGAGCACGCGCAAAACCTGTTCAGTCTGCGAGACGAAATCAACGTGACCAGGGGTGTCGAGCAAAGTCAGCTGCAGATTTTTCCAAGTCAGATTCGCCTGGTGTGAAAAGATCGTGATGCCGCGTTTTCGTTCAAGTTCTTCAAAATCCAAAAAGGCATCTCCGTTGTCGACTCTGCCGAGTTTTTTGAGTTCGCCTGCCTTGTAGAGCAAGGCTTCCGTCAGCGTGGTCTTGCCCGAATCGACAGGGGCGATGATGCCGGTTACGATATGTTTCAATGTTGTTTGCGGGAAAAGCGTCCCGTCGCTCCTTTCGTATTGTCTGAAAGTATTGTAGCACAAAAGCTCATTGAGCACTGAATTTTGCGAAAAAACCAGAGATTGTAATTGCCAATTTGTACCAATAACCGTTATAATGTAAGCGGTATTTATGACGAGGTGAAACAAATGAACGAAATTTTTGAAAAAATGCACAATGGCGAACTGTATTTGCCAAACGACAAGGAATTGGCAAAACTCCAAATGAAATGTTTGGACAGGCTTTATGATTTTAACCAGACGCGGCCGACCGAAATGGCAAAACGAAGGGAGCTTCTGAAGGAAATGTTTGCCGAAATCGGCGAAGGGTGCTACATCGAACCGCCGTTTCATGCAAACTTCGGCGGACGTCACGTCCACTTCGGCAATCACGTTTACGCCAACTTCAACCTGACTGCGGTTGACGATACGCACATCTATGTCGGCGACCATACGATGATCGGGCCAAACGTCACGCTGGCATCTGCCGGACATCCCGTCTTGCCTGAGCTGCGCGAAAAAGGGTGCCAGTTCAACATGCCAATCCATATCGGCAAAAATTGTTGGCTCGGTGCCGGAACGGTCGTCGTTCCCGGGGTTTCGATCGGCGACAACACCGTTATCGGTGCCGGCAGCATCGTGACGAAGGACATTCCCGCAAACGTCGTGGCAGTCGGCAATCCGTGTCGCGTGATGCGTGAAATCGGCGAACGCGACAAAGAATATTATTACAAGGACAGGAAAATAGGTGACGCAAAATGACGATGAGAAATCTTGGACTTTAGATTTATCCCTCATTTTGCGCGAGTGTACCGCGACAACCTAAAAGCAAAGCTTTCGGGGTGGAATTTGTTAACCGGACTGTCCTCGATAAAAATGAATATGATTTGTGGTGAAAGAAGTTCCTGCGGGGAGGAGAGAAATGCTGGCAGGATGCTTTGGTGCAGAGTATAAAATAGTCACCTTGCACTCATAATATCCATATGCAAGATGCTTGCAAATAGATTGCTATATGAATATATTGCGTATGAATTGTTGGTATCTGAAACAGCTGCCGGACAATGGTTGCATTGTTCGGAACGATAGGAAATAGCAATACAAGTTGTAGGCAGGTGGCTACCCAGGAGCAGATGGACCGATTTTGAAAAACTCTGTATCAATTTTCTTTACAGATAAACTTTGTTCATGGATTTATGGTATAATCAGTTTAAGCGCTTTAATAAAGGAGGTCCATAAACTGGAGGCGGAATTTAAACAATGCCGGAAGCTGCTGAACGCTATCGGGGATGAGAACCGCCAGCACCTTATATGCGTCATGATGAATATGCCGATTGATGGCGGCCTTGTATTGGAGATTGTCGAGCAGACGCATCATCCGGGCTGCCATTCCTTGATATGAAAAAGATCACAAGGGAGTCACTTAAGAAAGATGAAAAACCTTCAATACGGTGACAGAACACAAAACCACGGGCAATACAAAAACCCATATACAAAGATTTGAACTAATCAGGCCAGGACAGTTTTATTTTGATGCCTGCTACAACCCGTCCAAGACCGCATTCCTGAAAAATGCTGAGAAGAAGGGCTGCAAAATCCTGAATGGTCTTGGTATGTCCAGTTCCAGAGGGCTGCTCAGATCGAATTATGGACCGGACAGAAGGCTCCACTGGATGTGATGCGAAAAGAATTAAAGGAGATTATCCGGGAAGAAAATGAGAAGGCGCAGACGGAATGATTCTGTAATTCCGTCACTTCATGGGAGATAAATGTTATAGTGAATTTATAGTGAATAGAGAAACGCGATAGCGTAGTAAGCAATAATTTCAGATGATCCAGGTTTGATCAGAGAGGAGAAGAATATGAACAACTATTGTATGATCCAGAACTCCAAAACGTTTGCATTTTCCGCAGAGAATCCAACCGGTGTACGCGCAGGTGGTTCCCAGGGCGGTGACTGCACCAAGCTTCGTCCGACCGTGACGATTCCTGCAGGGGAAACCGTAACTCTGGTAGATGCTGCAGGACCGGGTGTGATCCAGCATATGTGGTTTACCGGATATGTCGGGCACCATTTTATCATCCGTATGTATTGGGATGATCAGGAATATCCGTCTGTGGAAGCTCCGCTCTCTGCATTCTTCGGATGTGCCTATGATGAAAATTTCGTGGACCGGGATGGCAAATATCCGGTGTTGAATTCTGCCATGATGCTGGTAGCTCCTGGTCGCGGCTATAACAGCTATTTTGAGATGCCGTTCCATAAGAGAGCTCGGATCACGATGGAAAACCGTGGTGACAAGGATGAAAATCTCTATTATATTATCACCGGAGCTTATCAGGAGATTCCGGCGGAGGCTGGTTATTTCCATGCCACCTATCGCCAAGAGCACCCGGTTCAGAAGGGTCGTACCTACACAATCGTTGACGGAATCGAAGGCAGGGGACAATTTGTCGGTGTGACTCTGGCAACTGGTATGAATGGCAACAATACCTGTTGGGTAGAAGGCGAAGCCCGCATGTATCTGGACGATGATCCGTATCCGTCTATCCACTATACCGGAACTGAAGACTACTTCGGCGGTTCCTATGGATTTGGAAATGACATCATCATCAAGAGCTATCAGACCTTCAGCGGCTTATATACCGGCATGTATGCAATCTATGGAGACAACCGGGAATTCTATAACGGACAGCAGAGATTCCTGCTGTATCATTTCCATATTGCAGACCCGATCCGTTTTGAGAATAAGTTTCGTATGACACTCGACAACATGGGCTGGACCGGACCGCGTTACGATGATTACACCAGTGTTGCTTATTGGTATCAGACCCTGCCGTCCGCACCGCTGATGCCACTGCCGACAGATGCAGAGATGTGTATGAGATAATAGAACCAGATTGGAGATGTCAGATAGATTGGTTTTAACCTTGCGACACGTCGCATCGGTTATATCGGACTGACATCAGAGATTTGCCGGAAAGGATAGAGGTATTATGTTACTGGAAGAGAAGTTTTTGGAATTTCATCGTTATGCCAGCAGCCACAATCTGCCGCTGGAAGCTATCAGTGTCGGAGATGAGAACAAGGTACTCTGTGAGATGCACTACGCAGCAAATGCACCGAGAAATATTTATTCACATACCAAGAGTTTTACGGTAACAGCAGTTGGACTCGCAATGGAAGAGGGAAAACTAAGCCTGGAAGATCATGTGGCGGAAGTGTTTAAAGATAAACTTCCTTCAAATCCGGATCCAAATCTGGAGAAGATTCAGTTGAAACATCTGCTCTGCATGTCCAGTGGCTTTGGTAAGGCACTTCTGATGAATGCGGACAGACGTCCGGGCGTCGGCGCACCGGATTATGAGAAATATATGATGGCACAGCCGGTTCCTGTGGAGCCAGGCAGTGCATTCTGCTATTCCTCTGCCGACAGTATTCTGGCTGCTCATATGGTAGAACGGGCCGTTGGCAAGCGGATGGGAGAGTATCTGTATGAGAAGGTATTCCAGCCCCTTGATATGGGATGGCCGCTCTGGGAGCATGATCCACAGGGACATCCGAATGGCGGCGGAGGTATGTATCTGACTTGTACCGAGATGATGAAACTGGGACAGCTCTATCTGGCTGAGGGTAACTGGAAGGGCGAGCAGATTGTCAGCAGGGACTGGGTGAAGGAGGTGTCCACCCCGAAATTTACCTTCGAGCCATCTGCAGATCTCTGGCATGTAGGATATGGCTATCAGTTCTGGATCAGTCCATATCCAGGATCCTATCGTGCGGATGGCGCATTCGGACAGATTACAACGATTCTCCCAGAGAAGGGATTGGTTGTTTCCATCCAATGTCCGGAGCGAGGTAATTTCGATCAGGTGAAACGTGCGCTGCATGAACATTTTCTGATGGAATTGTAAGAATAGACTTGCAACAATATGCTATAATTTGCCCAGAAACCGTACTTTTGGCTGAAAAGGCTTAAAATCAAGGCTTTTAGGAAATGTGGATGGGATTTGTACCCCCATTGTACTCCTATTTTGTAAAACAGTAGGATCATCAACCGGACTTCCCTCGATAAAAAAGAATATGATTTGTGGCGAAAGAAGTTCCTTCGGGGACTTCTTTTCACTTACATAAGGAATTAAGCAGAAGATTCTCCATGCAGAATGAGGCAGAGCAGAAAGCAAAGATTCTTACTCACTTCTATCCGGAGGTTACTGTGGAGAAGATGAGTTCATATCGGAAGAAGCAGTAAATGTTATCACATAGGAACAGGAAATGTGGTATACTGTGCCTATGTAAAAAAGAATGTGTTTTACAAATCGGAATTCGAGAAGGTAAGTGAATGGGGTACCACGATACAAGATACCATGGAGGAATATGATAATGTCGAAAGATGAGTATTTGAT
>OKUM01001371.1_pt1 | contig 11870 bp, 7 predicted proteins | sample 1606801 | NCBI WGS metagenome assembly OKUM01 (sample SAMEA3882546, study PRJEB24775) | human gut metagenome | biome: human-associated habitat; feature: intestine environment; material: feces | place: Netherlands | collected 2009/2010
CACGATCCGCATGCGCCCCTCGTACTTTCCCTTCACCGAACCGTCGGCCGAGGTCGATGTGTCGTGCAACCTCTGTGGCGGCAAGGGCTGCAACGTCTGCAAGGGCACGGGTTGGCTGGAGATCATGGGCTGCGGCATGGTCGATCCCAATGTGCTTGAGGCCAATGGAATCGATTCGAAGAAATATTCCGGGTTCGCGTTCGGCATGGGGGTCGAGCGTATCGCCATGCTCAAATACGGCGTGAAGGACCTGCGGCTCTATTTCGAGAACGACATACGGTTCCTGCATCAGTTCGATACGGTGCTTTAAGCGCTGCGGTACACTCCCCGGGTCGGGGAGCGGCGAATCGCCCGCCGGATGCCGGGATGTTCCGGGGATGAAGTTCCGTATCGTTCGCGGGAATACGAAAAGCGGTTCTCCGACGTTTTCTTGACAGACGAAGGGAGGGGCTGCGTCTTGTTCATTGCACTCTTCCGGCGAAGAACGAAGATACAAACTCAACGATTTCAATGAAGCGGATGCTTGCGATTCTGGTGCTCTGCACGGCTTTCTCCACGGGGTTCGTCCCGCAGGAGGAGGCGTTGCCCGCACCTGCGGCGGAGGCCTCGTGGCCCGACTCGCTGCGACCGACCGAATACTATACCGAGGGTGTGAAAAAACTCTTGATCGGAGAGGACACCCTGGCGGCCCGGGCACTGTTCCTGCAGGCCCTGGAGCTCGATTCCGCGTATGCTCCGGCCTGGTTCCGCCTCTCTTCGGTGACTCCCGACGGCGATCCGCAGGGTACGGCGTGGGCACGGCGTGCTTACCGGCTGGACTCGCTCAACAAGTGGTACGGGCAGCTTTACGGGCAAAAACTGCTTGCTGAGGGAGAACTCGACAAGGCGCGTCCGCTGTTCGTGCGGCTTTCGGCGCTCGACCCGACCAATCCCGACAACATTCGTATTCTGGCGATCCTGTACCAGCAGGCCGGGATGCCCTATTCGGCGATCGATATGCTCGATTCGGCCGAGATGCGTTTCGGTAAAATGCCTTTGTTGGGGGCGATGAAACGCCAGTTGCTGATTCGCACGGGACAGTTGGACCGTGCGCTGGCCGAAGCCAGGGAGATGGCCGAAGCGATTCCCTACGAAGCGGAGAACCACGTGATTCTGGCCGATCTGTACGGTGCCGCCAAACAGGATTCGCTGGCCATAGCCGAGTATAACCGGGCGTTGGAGATCGACTCCATGAATGTCCCGGCGCTGGCTTCGCTCGCCGAATTCTACAACAAGCGCAACGATTCGCATGCTTATCTGGCCGTGTCGAAAAGGCTTTTCGAAATCGACGAACTCCCCTTGTCGGAAAAGGTCCGCATTTTCCGGCAGCTGACGCTCGACGTCCGTTTTTACCGGGACAACTTCTTTCAGCTCAACGACCTGATCTCGACGCTTGCGATCCGCTATCCCGACGATAAGGATGTCGTCGAACTGTATGCGCAGCACCTGATCAATGCCGGGGAGCTGGAGCAGGCGCTGACCCTCTACAAGCTGCATCTGGTCGACCAGCCTCCCCAGTTGGACTATTACCGTGCGGTGATCGACATCGAAACTTACCGCAAGCGGCTCGATTCGGTTTATCTGTATATCGACCGGGCGCTCGAGGTTTTCCCCGGAAATACCGAGCTGTATGCCCGCAAGGGACACGCCCAGGGGTATGCCGGAAAGTTGTCGCAATCGATCGGCAGCTATAAGAAAGCCCTCAAATACGCCGATACGGACTCCCTGCGCGGAGTCGTGTGGGGATATATCGGCGACGCCTATCATCAGCTGGAAGAGGCCGGACGGAAGGATTCGGAACGGGACAAATACCGCCGCCGGTGTTTCGAGGCTTACGACCGTTCGCTGCATTATTACTACGATAACCCGATGGTGCTCAATAACTACGCCTATTTTATAAGCGAATCGTCCCGGGATCCCCGTCAGCTCGACCGGGCCTTTGCCATGGCAGCCCGTGCGGTGGAGCTGGACGGCAACAACGCCACGCTGTTGGATACCTATGCCTGGGTGCTGTTCCGTCTGGGACGGCTGCAGGAGGCTCGTCGAACGATGCAGCAGGCGATCTCTTTCGACCGCAGCGAGAATCCGGAACTCTACCTGCATTACGGGGACATCCTGGCGGCTCTCGGGGAGAAGTTCATGGCCGAAACCTACTGGCGCAAAGCGCTGGAGAAGGGATATGACGATCCCCGGGCGATCGAAGAGCGTATCCGGCAACTCAAATCCAAGCCCTGACTATGCGACAAGCCTTGAACCATTCGTATCGTTTCCCGCAGCGGGCGGAGTCGGTCCGCACGCTGTGTATTCGTTTGCCGAAGGTCGTTTTGTTTCTTTTCCTTCTACTTGGTGCAGGGTCGCTTGCGGCCCAGAATACCGACCAGCAGATCGCGGCGCAGAAACGGTTGATCGCCGACCTCGAAAAGCAGATCGCCCGGGAGGAACAGGAGATTTCGAAGCTCAAGAAGGGACGTGCCTCGGCCGAGGAGACGGTGCGCCGTCTGGCCCGTCAGATCGATTCGCGCAACCAGCTGCTCGACGTGACGGAGCGGGATGCCCGTAAGCTCGAGGTCGAGGTGGCCCGTACGGACAGCGTGGCCCGGGGGCTGTCGGCATCGCTCGACGCCCATAAACGGCGCTATGCCGAGATGGTGCGCGAGGCATACCGCAACTACAAACACAACAATTATCTGACCTACCTCTTCTCTTCGAGCGACTTCAATCAGGTGGCCCGCCGCATCACCAACCTGCGGGAGGTGGCGGCCATGCGGGAACGGCAGATGGAGCAGATCGTGACGCTTTCGGAGCAGGTGTCCGTCGAGCGGACCCGGCTGACCGGGCAGCAGCGGGCGCTGGATTCGGTGAAGCGCAGCCTGACTACGCAGCGGACCCGCCTGCAGAAAGATTCGCAGGCGGCGCGTGCCAACATCAAGCAGCTCTCCAAGAAAGAAAAAGCTGCCCTGCAACAGAAAATCGCCCGCGAGCAGCGGCTCGACGTGGCGATCGACGAGCTGCGCAAGCTGACCCGGGGCAACAAGGAGGGCAACACCTTTACGGCGAAGACTTCGAATCTGCGGCTGCCGGTGGTCGGCGGCGGGGTGAAGCGCTACAAGGGCAATATGGCCGAGATCGCGGGGCCGAAGGGGGCGCAGGTGATTTCGATCTACGAAGGCAAGGTCGTCGAGGTGAAACGCAACCGGATCACCAACAAATACGACGTCTATATAGCCCACGGCGAATACATCTCTTCGTATGCCAACCTCAATTCCGTGACGGTGGGCAAGGACGACAAGGTGGCCCGCAACCAGCAGATCGGAACGATCGGATCGGGGGTCGATGTGACGACCATGCAGCCCGAGTACAAGATGGTGTTCGGTATTTACGGACCGTCGCCCAAAGTGCAGATGCGTGCTTCGGATTGCTTCAAAAAATAACCGTCTATGGCCGTACGCTATTATACCGATGACTGTACCTATCGCCTGCCGCAGAAACGGCTCACGGCCGTGTGGCTGGACCGCGTAGCCCGGGAAGAGGGGTATGAACTGGGGGATGTGACCTATATTTTTTGCTCGGCGGCCCGCCTGCTGGAGATGAACCGGCAGTTCCTCGGGCACGACTACTATACCGACGTCATCACGTTCGATTACAGCGACCGCAAGGGCGCCCGGATCGTGTCGGGCGACATTTTCATCGACGTGGAAACCGTTGCGGACAATGCACGCGAATACGGCGCCGCGAAGCTGACCGAAATGCGCCGCGTGGTGGTGCACGGTTTGCTCCATCTGTGCGGACAGAAGGATAAGACACCCCGTGCGAACGCTCAAATGCACCGCAAGGAGGATCGCTACCTCCGACAGTGGGATGAGCTGTCCAAAGGGCTGAAATAGGGCTTTGCGAGGGGATTCGGTCGCGGGGTTACGGGCCCTTTCCCGGCAGGATTATTTTTAATGCCTGAAATATCCCGTAAAATCGTTCGAATATATCATACGGTCGGTTCTTTCCCGACGGCGGGATGGGCGGCTCAAGGTAAAGACGCTGAAACGGCGGTTTATGGGCGGATTCGTCTTTTGTTTGGAACCGGTTCCCGAAGAAAGATGGATTTTCCCCGGCAATCGTATATTTCAATGTCCGTCATTCGACGTTCGTTCGTTCGCGGCCGGAGGCCGTGTCTGTAATGCCGACTCTCTCTTAAGTCCTTTCTTCGGAGGGGAATTCGGGTCGCTGCGCCTCCAAAAAGGACGCTGTAATCGCGTTTTCCTTCGTTGGGACTGAAGCGGACGACTTTGCTTGCGGGAAGTGCCGGCTGCGGTGGCTGCGGCAGCAGTTGTGGGGGCTGTCGATCGGGTCCGCTGCGCGGCGAATCGGTAGCCGGGAGAGGTGGACTGCGAAGATTCGGCTTTCGTAGGAGGCGTTTCCGCCGTGCGGGGACGGATCCGGCCGTTGGTTGTGTCCGCAACCCTTTAATCGTTTGTATTCTTCCGGAATGGGCGGCATGGATTGTCGGCTCCTTGCCGGAGAGAAGTTTATTTTTGCGGGAAAATGCTGACAAAGTTCGGGATTTTCCCGCGCGGGTCGCCGGAGTGTGCCGGAAGCGGGAGAATCCGTTTTTGGCGGGACAGCCCGTGCTTGCCGATCTTTTCGGCGCTGCGGCGACGTTTTGCCGTGAGGTTGCCGTTTTCGATCCGACTTTCGCCGTCGGACGGCGGATAGTTGGGCGAAAGTTGCCGTTGCGTGCGGTTTCGGCTTTTTCGGATAAGCGACTTTGTTCGTATCTTTGCCGTGCGGCGGTCGGTCGTCGGATTGACGGGCGGCGGTGTTTTCCGTGATGTCGTCCATCCCGTCCAGAGGGCCGTTGCCGTTGTCGATGGTGGCGTTGGTAGAAGGCTCAACGCTGGGCATCGTGGTGGGCGCGGTGGTAGCCCGGGTCGTCTCAGTGGTCGCGGCGGTAGGCGTCGTGGTGGGAACGGTAGTGTTTCTGCTGGGGTCCTGGTTGGTGCAGCCGCAGCCGGTAAACAGCGCCGCGGTAAGGACGAGAACCAGTACGAGAATGGCATATTTTTTCATGTTTTTACCTCCAAATGAATCTTGCTTCAAACGTATTATTTCCCGTATGCCGGGGTTTACGCTGGTAATAATACCCAGTTTTCTGCAACTTTATAAGGGTAAACACTTTTTCTTCCGTTTCCTGCGAAGTGGACGTTTTCTTTATTTTCTTTTGCAAGTTAGCATATGATAACTCGCAAAATCGGATTTTCTGAAATTTTTTGTTGCTTTTTCTTGCATAGACATGTATAATGAATGGGAATAAAAAAACGAAGGAGAGTTCTGCGCTATGAAGAAGCTCGCTGCTAAGAAAAATGTGGAGTGCATGGCATGTCTGCAATGCGTTGCCGCCTGTTCCGAGGCGTTCTATAAGGAATTTGACGAGGAGAAGAGCTGTGTCCGCATCGTGGCCAAGGGTGCCGGCGCCAAGCCCAATACCTGCATTCAGTGCGGCAAGTGTATGCGTACCTGTGAGCACGAAGCCATCACCCAGAACCCCAAGACCGGCGTTTACATGATCAACAAGAAGAAGTGCGTCGGCTGCGGCAAGTGCGCCGAAGCCTGCCCCATGCACGTGATCGTGTTCCAGGAAGGCAGCCCCGCCTCCAAGTGCATCGCCTGCGGCATCTGCGTCAAGGCATGCCCTATGGAACTGCTGGAAATCGTGGAGAAATAAGTCAAGCAACCGGATGGGCAGCCTTTGGCTGCCCATCTTTCCATTTTTAAGAAAAGGCTAAAAATGAAAAACAGACTTGTAATCTCGGCGGCATCATGGTATAATGTTCCCTAGTGTATCTTCGACTACTATCCCTCAGGAGGAACAACATGAGCGGACGCTATGAAAGAAAAAAGCCACAGAACCAAAGTACGGGCGGCTGGAAGAAGACCGTTCTGATCGTGGTCTTGGTTATTGTGATTTTGATTGCCGCGCTGGCGGTTGCGGCTGTGGTGTATTACAACTCCATGCTCAATAAAATGAATCAGGTGCAGGTGCCGACCATCAGCCGAACCGAACCGACGACGGAGCCGGTGGAGACGACGGCTGCCACGGAAGCGACAGCCGCCACGGTGGAGACGACGGCTGCTACCGAGCCGCATGTTGCTTCCAGCGCGGACTATATCAATATTCTTCTGGTTGGTCAGGCTGCCCGTGAGGGAGAGGCTGAGCGGTTTGCCGATACCATGATCCTGTGTACGGTGAATACATACGAAAAAACCGTGACGCTGACCTCACTGCTCCGGGATACGCTGGTTCAGTATCCCAACTATACAGATACCAACGGAAAGAAGCACAGCGGCGGCAAGATCAAGCTTACCAGCATCTACCACAACGGCTACATCTGCACCAACAGCACGGCGGATGCCATGGGCCTGATGAATCAGACGCTGTATTCAAACTTCGGCATTGAAGTTGACTACGATGTGGAGATCGACTTTGACGCATTTATCAAGGCAATCAATCTGCTGGGCGGTATTAATGTTGAGCTGACTGCGGCGGAAGCCAACTATCTCAACGACTTCCATGACCGCTATTACTACGAGGTGAAGGAAGGCAAAAACTGGCTGGACGGCTCTACCGCCCTTGCTTACGTCCGTATGCGGAAGGCGGAGGGCGACGGCGAAAGCGACATCAAGCGTACCGCCCGTCAGCGTCAGTTTATGGAGGCATTGCTGGCCAAGGTCAAGAAGATGAGCCTTTCCGACGTGCAGAATCTGGCCAATGAGGTTCTGCCGCTGGTGTCCGTGAGCATGACCAATTCGCAGATCACGGATCTGCTTATGAAGATGCTGCCCATGCTGTCCGGTCTGGAGATCAAGTCCAGCGGCACCTGCCCGGTGCGTGCCAAGGGCTACTCATGGGGAGACATGGTGGACATCTACGGAGACGGTCAAATCCACAGTGTCATGCTGTACGATAAGGACAAGAACGTGGCCTACATGCGGGCGATCACCGAGGGCGAGGGCGAGATCCCCGAGACGGTGCCGATTCAGGACTAAGTTGTAATGGAAGAATTGCGGGAAAGCGGTGCTTTCCCGCAATTTCTTTCTGCGGGGCATTTGTTACATAAATTTCATGTTTGTCATAATTGCAAACCGCCGGGGAATATGCTATACTGTACTATAGTTTACACCCGGAGGCGTTTATGACTGAGTTGACTGAATTCCAGCGGAAACTCTCCGCTTTACTGCCCGATGTGGAGCTTCGGTTTGAAGAAGCTCTGGCAAAGCATACCTCCTTTCGCATCGGCGGAGACGCCGAGGTAATGGCATTTCCCAAAACCAAAATCGAACTGGCGGATATCCTGAAAGCCTGCGCCAAGCTGGACTGCAAATGTGCCATTCTGGGCGCGGGAACCAACGTGCTGGCGCCGGATGAGGGTGTCCGGGGGCTGGTGGTCTGCCTGAAGGATTGCCTTGGCGGCATGGAACGGCTGGACGAGACCCACATCCGGGTGATGGCGGGCGTGACCATGGCACGGGCGGCGGTGAACGCTGCAAACATGGGTCTCACCGGTATGGAATTCGCCCACGGCATACCGGGAACCGTCGGCGGCGGCGTGTATATGAACGCCGGGGCTTACGGCGGCGAGATTTGCCAGATCTGCGAAAGTGTTGAGGTCATGGATTTGGACGGCAATCTTTCCCGTCTGTCCAACGCCGAGATGGCCTTCTCCTATCGTCACAGCGTACTGGAAAACCGCCCGGGAATCGTGGTCAGCGCGGATTTTGCCCTGAAAAAAGGAAATTCCGAAGAAATTTGGACGAAAATGAAGAACCTAATTGCCCGCCGTACTGCTTCTCAGCCGTTGGACGTTCCTTCGGCCGGTTCTGCATTCAAACGCCCGACGGGCGGTTATGCGGCGGCGCTGATCGAAGAAGCGGGACTGAAGGGCTATCAGGTAGGCGGCGCGGCGATCTCCGCGAAGCACGCCGGGTTTGCCGTCAATCTGGGCGGCGCGACGGCGGCGGATGTGAAGGCTCTGCTGTCCCAGGTGTCCGAGCAGGTCTATCAGAAAAGCGGCATCCGGTTGGAGCCGGAGGTTCGCATCTGGTAAAGATACGAAAGAATCATTAGAAGGGTGGTCTCCCCATGGCAAGCTCTTTTTCCTCTGCCGCCAAGGCGGAGGTCTGCCGGATTTTGCCCCAGAAACATTGCTGCGCTCTGGCGGAGTGCTTTGGCGTTCTGCTGTTTGCCAACAATTTCTCCGCTGACGGTATTAAAATCATCACCGAAAGCCGGGATTTTGCCTATATTCTGCCGAAGTTGTTCAAAAAAGCTTTTGATCTGTCCTTCGACAGCTACCCCAGCCTTGCGTCGCCGGGAAAGCTGGTGTTCCAGATATGGGACAGCGATAAAATCGAGACGATCATGGAAGCCTTCGGCTTTGACGCGCAGGACACACTGGCGCTCCATGTGAACCTGCCGGTGGTGGAGGAGGACTGCTGCAAGGCGTCGTTCCTCCGGGGTGCGTTCCTCGCCGGGGGAAGCGTCACCGACCCGGGGAAGGGCTATCATATGGAGCTGGCGACCACCCACCAGAGCGTTGCCCGGGAGACGGATTCGCTGATGCGGGAGGTCATGGGCTTTTCCCCAAAGATGGCCAGCCGAAGCGGCGGGCAGGTGCTGTACCTGAAGCACAGCGAGCTGATCTCCGATTTTCTCACGTTCCTCGGCGCACCGGTGGCGGCCATGGGCATTATGGAAGCCCGGCTGGAAAAGGAACTGAACAACAAGGTCAACCGCCGCTGCAACTGCGACGACGCCAACACCTCTAAGGTGGTGGAGGCCGCGCAGGAACAGCTTGCGGCAATTCGCATGATAAGAGAGACGGGCGCGATGGATAAGCTTCCCGAAAAGCTCCGGCGGGCGGCGATTGCCAGAGAGGAAAACCCCTCCGCGTCATTGTCCGAGCTGGCGGGAATGATGGAGCCGCCCATTACGAAGCCCGCCATGGGCAGCCGGATGCGGCGGCTGCTGGAGCTGGCGGAAGAGGTGAAGGCATGAGCTTTGTACATTTGCATGTCCATACGGAATACAGCTTACTGGACGGCGCGTGCCGCATTGACGGCATCATGGATCGGGTCAAGGAGCTGGGGCAGACCGCCATTGCCATCACCGACCACGGCGTGATGTACGGCTGTATTGACTTTTATAAAGCCGCCAAAGCCGCCGGAATCAAGCCCATCATCGGCTGCGAGGTCTACGTCGCCCGACGGGGCATGGCCGACCGGGTCCACGGGATCGACAATGACCCCTACCATCTGGTACTGCTGTGTGAAAACCGAACGGGGTACGAAAACCTCTGCTATCTGGTGTCGGAAGCCTTTATCCACGGCTTTTACGGCAAGCCCAGAATCGACCTTCAGCTGCTCCAGCAGCACCACGAGGGGCTGATCGCCCTGTCCGCGTGTCTTGCCGGTGCGATTCCGCAGTATCTGATGGAAGAAGACTACGATTCCGCGAAGGAATACGCAAAAAAGATGTCCGGCATTTTCGGGGAGGGGAATTTCTTCCTGGAAATGCAGGATCACGGCATTCCGGAGCAGCGTCCGGTAAATCAGGGCGTCCAGCGCCTTGCCCGGGAGCTGGGACTGCCGTTGGTGGTGACCAACGACGCCCATTATCTGCGCAAAGAGGATGCGGAAATGCAGGACGTCCTGCTGTGCATCCAGACCGGCAAGACCGTGGACGACACCAACCGGATGAAATTCCAGACGCAGGAGTTCTACCTCAAGAGCGAAGACGAGATGAAAGGGCTGTTCCCCGGCTGCGAGGAAGCCTTTGAAAACACCGTCCGCATTGCCGAGCGGTGCAATCTGGAATTTACCTTCCACGAATATCATCTGCCCTCTTACCCGGTGCCGGAGGGGTATACGGACGAGGAATATTTCCGTAAGCTGTGCGCTGAGGGCTTTGCCGAGCGGTATCCTGACGCGCCCGAAGCTTACCGGGAACGGCTGAAATATGAGATCGGCGTCATCAGTCGGATGGGTTATGTAAACTACTATCTCATTGTCTGGGACTTCATTCACTATGCCAAGGTCAACGGCATTCCCGTGGGGCCGGGACGCGGTTCCGGTGCGGCTTCCATTGTGGCATACTGTATGCACATCACGGAAGTCGACCCCATGAAGTATAACCTCATTTTCGAGCGGTTTCTTAACCCCGAACGGGTGAGTATGCCGGATTTCGATACGGATTTCAGCCCGGAACGCCGGGGCGAGGTCATGGAATACGTCATGGAGAAATACGGTGTGGATCATGTTGCCCAGATCGTCACCTTTGGCACCATGGCCGCCCGGGGCGCCATCCGGGACGTTGGCCGGGCGCTGAACTTCTCCTACGCGGAGACGGACGTGGTGGCCAAGCTGGTGCCCACCATGCCGCTCCACCTGACGCTGGCGGAGGCTATGAAGATTTCCCCCAAACTCAAGGAGATGTACGACGGCGACCAGCGGGTCAAAACGCTCATCGACACGGCCATGCGCTTGGAGGGAATGCCCCGGAACACGTCCACCCACGCCGCCGGCGTGGTCATTACGGCGCAGCCGGTCAATACCTATGTACCGCTGTCCCGGAACGACGATACCGTGGTCACCCAGTACACCATGACCACCATTGAAGAGCTGGGGCTGCTGAAAATGGACTTTTTGGGCCTGCGGAACCTGTCAGTGATTCAGGACGCGGAAACGCTGGCGCAGCAGGAAGACCCTGACTTTCAGATTGCAAAAGCACCGGATAACGACCCGGAGACCTTTGCTATGCTGGCCGAGGGCAAGACGCAAGGCGTTTTCCAGATGGAATCCACCGGCATGACCGGGGTGTGCGTCAGCATGAAGCCCACCTCCATCGAAGACCTGACAGCTATCGTGGCGCTCTACCGCCCCGGCCCTATGGAATCCATTCCCAAGTTCGTTGAAAATAAGTTCAACCCCGGGAAAGTGACTTACAAAACGCCCCTTCTGGAGCCAATTCTGAAGGTGACCTACGGCTGTATCGTCTATCAGGAGCAGGTCATTGAGATTTTCCGGACTTTGGGCGGCTACTCCATGGGTCAGGCGGACAATATCCGCCGGGCAATTTCCAAGAAAAAGCAGAAGATCATTGACGCCGAGCGGAAGACCTTCGTTTACGGCGACCGGGAGCAGAAGATTGACGGCTGTATCGCTCGGGGCGTACCCGAGGCGGTGGCACAGTCGATTTACGACGAAATCGTGGATTTCGCCAACTACGCCTTCAACAAGGCCCACGCGGTGTGCTATGCCGTGGTCGCTTACCAGACGGCCTACCTCAAGTGCCACTATCCAAGGCAGTACATGGCGGCGCTGATGACCTCCGTTCTGGACTCTGCCACCAAAATCTCCGGTTATATCGCCGAGTGCCGGGAGTTGGGAATCCCGGTCCTGCCGCCGGACATCAACCATTCTGAGGACTACTTCACCGTCGAGGGCGACGCCATCCGCTTCGGCCTCGGCGCGGTGAAGAACGTAGGCCGCGGCCTTATCCGCTCCATGGCGGCCAAACGGGCAGAGGGCGGCGCTTTCCGCTCTCTGGAAGATTTTCTGGAACGGATGGGGGAGGGCGAGCTGAACAAGCGCGCTGTGGAAAACTTTATAAAGTGCGGCGCCATGGACTGCTTCGGCAATCACCGCAGCGAGCTTCTGGCGGTGTACGACCGGATGATGGACAGCGTAGCCAGTTCCCGGAAGAAAAATCTGGAGGGCCAACTGGGCCTGTTCTCCATGGTGAACAGGCCCAGTTGGCCCTCCAGATTTTTCTTCCGGGAACT
>OKUM01001392.1_pt1 | contig 11726 bp, 11 predicted proteins | sample 1606801 | NCBI WGS metagenome assembly OKUM01 (sample SAMEA3882546, study PRJEB24775) | human gut metagenome | biome: human-associated habitat; feature: intestine environment; material: feces | place: Netherlands | collected 2009/2010
TGATGGTGGACAGCGGGCTGCAGCTGCTGGACACCCCCGGCATTCTGTGGCCGAAATTTGAAGACCCGGAGGTCGGCATGATGCTGGCCTACACCGGCGCGGTCAAGGAAGGCGTCATCGACCTTGAGGAGCTGGCGTACCGCCTGATGGAGCTGCTGCACAAATTTTATCCTAAGACCCTGCTGGAGCGATACAAGGTGGAAGCGCTGGAGGGGACGTCCGGCTGGCAGCTGCTGGAAATGGCCGGAAGAAAGCGGGGGTATCTGGTCTCCGGCGGGGAAGTGAACACCGAACGGATGGCAAAAGTCCTGCTGGATGAATTCAGAAGCGGAAAATTGGGTAATTTTACTCTGGAAATGCCGGAGGATATGGTATGAGCGACGGAAAAATGTGGGAAATTGAAGATGGATTCTTTTCCGGCGGCGTAGGGACGATCTGTGGCGTGGACGAAGCCGGGCGCGGGCCGCTGGCTGGTCCCGTGTACGCGGCGGCGGTGATCTTGCCGCCCCATCTGGACATCCCCGGTCTGACGGACAGCAAAAAACTGACGGACAAAAAACGCCGGGAGCTGTTCCCAATCATTCAGGAGCAGGCGATCGCCTACGGGATCGGATTCGCCACGGAGAAGGAAATCGATGAGATCAATATTTTACAGGCCACGTTTCTCGCCATGGAGCGGGCGCTGGGGCAGCTTGCCGTAAAGCCCGACCTCGTTCTGATCGACGGAAACCGGGAAAAGAATTTCGGGATACCGGTAAAAACCGTGGTCAAGGGGGACAGTCTCAGCGCCAATATCGCCGCGGCGTCGGTGCTTGCCAAGGTCTCCCGGGACGACTTTATGCTGGAAATGGCGAAGCAGTACCCCCAGTATGGCTTTGACATCCACAAGGGCTATCCCACACGGGCGCATTACGATGCCCTCCGCGCATATGGTGCCTGTCCCATCCACCGGATGAGCTTCCTCAAAAAGTTCTATGGGGAAAAGTAAGCTGACAGGCGCTTGGGGTGAAGCGTTGGCGGCGGAATACCTGCGGAAAAAGCGGTATACCGTCGTGGCAAGCGGCTACCGCTGCCGGTTCGGGGAAATCGACCTCATTGTCAAAAACAAAGCCTTTTTGGTATTTGTGGAGGTAAAACTTCGGAAATCGGCGGATTTTGCTCAGGCGATGGAGTACGTTGACGGGAGAAAGCAGGACAGAATCCGCACTACCGCCGCACTGTATCTGTCCGAAAACCCCACGGACTTACAGCCCCGGTTTGATGTTATTGAAATCTACGCACCGGATGGAACCCAGACGCTTCACCCGGAAATTCACCATTTGGAGGATGCCTTTCAATGAATTTTCCTGTGATTGATCTGCATTGTGACACGGTTCTGGCACTTTTGGGCGACGATATGAATCAGGCGGGCAGCCTGCGGAAGAACCGCTTCCATATCGATCTGGAGCGGGCGTCCCGGCTGGGGGGCTATGCCCAGTGCTTTGCCTGCTTCACCACGCCCTTTATGGAGAAACGTCATCATGTGTCGCCCGTCGTCGCCTTTGAGCGGGAGATCGCCACGCTTCAGCGGGAAATGGACAAGAACAAGGATTTGATTTCCATTGCCTATTCTCCGAAGGAAATTGAGGAAAACCGGAAAACCGGAAAGATGTCCGCCATTCTGACGCTGGAAGGAACAGCGGGAATCGGATATGACCCGGAGCTGCTGAGCAGCCTTTGGCTTATCGGCTTCCGCATCTCCAGCCTTGGCTGGAACGAAAAGAACCCTCTCACAGGCTCCCATGAGACCGGCGGCGGACTGACCGATCAGGGGCGGGCGTATGTGGAAGAAGCCCAGCGTTTGGGAATGCTGATCGACGTCAGCCATATCAGTGACGAGGGCTTCTGGGATATTATGGATATCACCCAGGCGCCCATTGTCGCCACCCATTCCAACAGCCGCGCCATCTGGAACAACAGCCGCAACCTGACGGACGATATGTTCCGCGCCATCGCCCAGACCGGCGGCGTGGCCGGGTACAACGTCTGCGCGGAGTTCACCGGGGAGAAGCCCACCTTGGATACCATGTGCGACCACATTCTTCATTTTATGGAGCTTGACCCCAGCGGAAAGCACATTGCCCTGGGCGGCGATCTGGACGGAATTACCGAAATGCCCGCCGGATTTGAGGGCGTTCAGAGCTGGCCTGCTCTTGCCCGGCGTCTGCTGGAGCGCGGGCTGGGGGAAGAAACGGTGGGCAACATTTTCTGGAACAATGCCATTGGAGTGATGGAATGTGCTGTATGTGACCACGCGAAATAACCGGGACGCCTACACCGCCCAGCGTGTCCTGCGGGAAAACCGGGGGCCGGACGGCGGGCTGTACGTGCCGTTCCGGGAGCCTGTTTTCTCCCGGGAGGAAATCGACGCTCTGAAAGAGAAATCCTTTCATCAGTGCGTCGCCGAGGTGTTGAACCGGCTGTTCAATACGAAGCTGACCCGGTGGGATGTGGAATTCTGCGTCGGGCGCTATCCCGTCCGACTGATGAATCTGCCCCAGAGAATTATTGCCGGGGAATGCTGGCACAATCCGGAATGGACGTTTGACCATCTGGTACACATTCTCGCAGAGCAGCTGCGGGGTGGCTGCCCCGGCGCCGACGGCGGCTGGGCGAAAACCGCCGTGGGAATTGCCGTGCTGTTCGGCATTTTCGGCGAGTTTGCCCGGGCGGGAATTACGGAGCATGAAAAGCGCGTGGATATTTCCGTGGTGTGCGGCAATTTTGACCTGACCATGAGCGCGTGGTACGCCCGGGCGTGGGGACTGCCCATCGGGAATATCATCTGCTGCTGCAACGAAAACGGGAATTTGTGGAACCTAATCCATCACGGACAGTTCCGCACGGACACCGTCAGCGTCCCCACCGGTACGCCGGAGGCGGATGTGACGCTGCCCGCAGGGCTGGAGCGCTTGATTTACGCCTGCGGCGGACTGGCGGAGGTGGACATTTATCTGGATGCCTGCCGCCGGGGCGGGATGTACTGCCCGAGAGACAGCGTGCTTCCCCGGCTGGGGGAGGGGCTGGACGTCAGCGTCGTCAGCAGCCGCCGCATGATCTCTACCATTTCCGGTATCCGCGGTTCTGCCGGGTATCTGCTGTCGCCCTATGCCGCCCTTGCTTACGCGGGACTGCTGGATTTCCGGGGCAGAACAGGGGAGAGCTGCCATGCATTGGTGCTGGCGGAGAAAAGCCCCATCTGTGACGCCGGAACGGTAGCAAATGCCCTCGGCGTTTCCGAGGATGCGCTGGAACAGTATTTGTAACAGACAGAAATTCCCCCATTGGAGGATACAAATGACACGATATATAAAGACAGCCTGCCTGATTGTGGTCGTTGCCATTGCGCTGGTATCGGCGGTGTTTTTCTCGTACAAATGCATACGGCAAGCTACCGTGGACGCCGCTCCGGAGGAAACAACGGAGATGACCGAGTCCACTGAGACTGTGCCGCCGGAAACCGCAGCGACGACTGTCCCGACGGAGGAAACCGTCCCGGAGGAGACGGCAGCGGAAACGACCCTGCCGGAAGAAACCGTTCCTGTGGAGACCGAAGCGCCGAAGGTCACGATCGACGCGGTTCCCCACTATCACCAGTCGGAATATCCCGACATCCGGTACGGCAATGGCACCATTGCGACCAGCGGAAGCAGCGTCGCCGCGCTGGCTATGGTCGCGACCTATATGACCGACCACGTTTACACCCCTGCCGACATTGCCGATTACGCGGTGCAGTACGGCGGCAGCCATTACAAACGGCTGGAAAAGGTTTCCGATCTGATGCAGATTCCATGGAAACGGGCGCTGAATGTGAACGAGGCGCTGAAAGCCGTCCGGGAAGGGAAGATCGCCATTGCGCTGATGGGGTCGAGGTCGATGTTTCCGGGAGGAAACCACTTCATCGTCCTGACCGGCGTCACTGAGGACGGAAAAATTTGGGTGCTTGACCCGGATGACAGGGACTACAGTGCGTGGGGCGTGGGCGAGCTGCTGGAAAACGGCTTCCCCGACGGCAAGCTGATCGCGGGTTATGAGGGCGCATGGATCTACGACAAGACGCAGATGCCGGAAGAACCGTTCATCTACGAACCGGAACCGGCGCCCGAGGAATCCCGCTACCCCGGTCTGGAACTGACGGACGCGGAGATCAAGCTGATGGCCGACCTGATTTTCATGGAAGCCCAGAGCGAGCCCTTTGAAGGCCAGCAGGCGGTGGCCGAGGTGATCTTCAACCGCCTGAAATCCGGGAATTTCCAGTCTTCCATCAACAGCATCATATATGCAAAGGATCAGTTCGCGGCGGTGAAAAACCTGTATTTGGCGAAGCCCACGGACACCCAGTACAAGGCCATCGAACGGGCGCTGAACGGGCCGTATGTGCTGCCCGAGGATGTGGTTTTCTACGCGAAATTCGCCGTGAACAAGAAGATATGGGGGACGATCGGTTCTCATATCTTCTGCTACAGCTATTAGGGTTTTCAGATAGACCCAAACAATTAAGGAGGTGTTCCATGGCTCTGTACGCCATCGGCGACCTGCATCTTTGTCTGGGCGCACCGAAGCCCATGGACATTTTCGGCGGCGCATGGGTTGGTTACATGGACAAGCTCAAAGACGGCCTGTCCGTCATCCGGCCGGAGGATACCACGGTTCTGCTGGGGGATTTGAGCTGGGCGTTGGACTTGTCCGGCGCGAAGGCGGATTTTGCGTGGATCAACGCCATTCCCGGACGAAAGATCATTCTAAAGGGAAATCACGACTATTGGTGGAGCACGGCGGCGAAATTCCGGAAGTTCTGTGAGGAAAACGGCTTTGGAAACCTGAATCTTCTGAACAACAACTGCTATGAATATGAGGGCACCGCCATCTGCGGCACCCGGGGATGGTTTTATGAGGAAGACCGTTCCGGCGAGCATGACGAAAAGGTGTTCAAACGGGAGCTGCTGCGGCTGGAAGCCTCACTGAAAGCGGCGGGGGATATGCGGAAGATGGTTTTCCTCCACTATCCGCCACGGTACCGTGGATACGAATGTCCGGAAATTTTGCAGCTTCTGGAAAAATACGGCGTCAGCCGCTGCTTTTACGGCCATCTCCACGGGGGAAGTCACGCCCTTGCCATGGAAGGATTGTGGGACGGGGTGGATTTCAGGCTGGTCGCGGCGGATTATACCGGTTTCCGGCCTTACAAGGTCATTCCGTAGCGCAATTATTCAAAACTTTTTTCATAAAAGTGTGGACATTTCCTTGTTTTTCTGATAGAATATATCGGCTGTACAATTATAAATAAATGGTCTCGGTCACGGGAACCAATTAGGAGGATTACTTACAATGAACGTTAAGAGCATCGAAAGAAAAGGCAACGAGGCTACCGTCGTTGTCGAAATCGACAAGGAACTGATGGAGTCCGGTGTCAACAAGGCTTACATGAAGGCCCGCAAGAGCATCCAGCTCCCCGGCTTCCGTAAGGGCAAGGCTCCCAGAAAGATGATCGAGGCCATGTATGGCGCCCACGTTTTCTACGAAGACGGTCTGGAGGAGATTTTCCCCGAGATCTATGACTTCGCCATTGCCAAGCAGGATTTCAAGGCCATCGGCCGTCCCAACCTGACCGACATGCAGATCGGCGACGACAACATCGTCACCCTGACCCTGACCACTGAGGTGTACCCCGAGGTCACGCTGGGGCAGTACAAGGGTCTGGAAGTGGAGAAGGAGGAGGTTAACGTCACCGACGAGCAGGTGCAGGCCGAGCTGGATCGGATGGCGCAGAATGTCGCCTCCACCGAGACCGTGGAGCGTCCCGCCAAGATGGGCGATACCGCCAACATCGACTTCGAGGGCTTCGATAATGGCGTACCCTTCGAGGGCGGCAAGGGCGACAACTTTGACCTGAAGCTGGGCTCCGGCCAGTTTGTTCCCGGCTTTGAGGAGCAGATCGTCGGCATGAGCGCCGGTGAGGAGAAGGACATCGACATCACCTTCCCCGAGGATTACCACAAGGAGCTGGCCGGTAAGGCCGTCGTGTTCCACGTCAAGCTGAACAAGGTCACTGAGACCATCGTTCCCGAGCAGGACGACGAGTTTGCCAAGGACGTTTCCGAGTTCGATACGCTGGACGAGCTGAAGGCCGACATCCGTGCCAAGGCTCTGGAAAATGCCAAGAAGCAGGCTGACAGCGCCTTTGAGCAGGCTGCTGTGGACAAGGCTGCCGAGAATACCACCGTGGATATGCCCAAGGCGCTGGTGGAGAACGAGCTGGACATCCAGATGGAGCGCTTCGGCTATCAGCTGCAGATGAGCGGCTACTCCATGGAGCAGTACGCCAAGATGATGGGCGGCGACGTCAGCACCATGCGCAACGCTTTCCGTCCCGCCGCTGAGAAGCAGGCGAAGATCTCCGTCACTCTGGAGAAGATCGCCGAGGTCGAGGGCATCACCGCTTCCGACGAGGATATCGAGGCGGAATTCAAGTCTCTGGCCGAGCAGTACGAGCTGGAAGTGGACAAGGTCAAGGAAATGGTTCCCATGGACGAACTGACCGGCAGCATCAAGACCCGCAAGGCGATCAAGGTCATCGTGGACAGCGCCGTCCCCGTAGCCCCCAAGGCCGAGGAGAAGACCGAGGAATAATCCTTAGATAGGAATAACCTTTCCCTGCGATGGTTAGAATGTTTCAAACCCCTGAAAGGAGACATTACCATGAGTTTAGTTCCCTATGTTGTTGAGCAGACCAGCCGCGGCGAGCGCAGCTATGACATTTTCTCCCGTCTGCTGAACGACCGCATCGTGTTCCTGTCCGAAGAAGTCAACGACACCACTGCAAGTCTGGTGGTTGCCCAGCTGCTTTATCTGGAAGCACAGGACCCGGACAAGGACATTCAGTTCTATATCAACAGCCCCGGCGGCAGCGTCACCGCAGGTATGGCCATCTACGACACCATGCAGTACATTAAGTGCGATGTCGCGACCATCTGTGTCGGTCTGGCGGCTTCTATGGGCGCGTTCCTGCTGAGCGCCGGTGCCAAGGGCAAGCGTATGGCGCTGCCCAATTCCGAGATCATGATCCACCAGCCCTCCGCGGGTACGCAGGGTCAGATCACGGATATGGCTATCCACCTGAAGCGTCTGGAAACCGTCAAGGCGCGGATGAACCGCATTCTTGCCGAGAACACCGGCCGGTCCATCGAAGAAATCACCGCCGCCTGCGAGCGTGACAATTTCATGACCGCAGAGGAAGCCAAGGCTTTCGGCCTGATTGACCGGGTGCTGGATCATCATTAAAACAATTCATTAGAAACGAGGTACCGGTGTCATGGCAAAGAACACTGAGCAGCCGCCGATTCGCTGCAGCTTCTGCGGGAAGCGGGAGAATCAGGCGTCACGGCTGATTGCCGGTCCTGGGGTGTATATCTGCAGCGACTGTGTCGCTGCCTGCAGCGAGCTTCTGCGGCAGGAAATGGATACGGGCAGCGGGCTGAACGCCCCCGACAAGCTGCCCACACCCGTAGAGATCAAGTCCTTCATGGACAATTACATCGTGGGGCAGGACGAAGCGAAGGTCGCCCTGTCCGTCGCGGTGTACAACCATTATAAGCGTATCTATTTCGGCGCGGATTCCGATGTGGAGCTTCAGAAGAGCAACATTCTGCTCATTGGGCCAACGGGCAGCGGCAAGACCCTCTTTGCCCAGACGCTGGCGAAAATTCTGAACGTTCCCTTTGCCATCGCGGACGCCACTACGCTGACTGAGGCCGGATATGTGGGCGACGATGTGGAGAACATTCTGCTTCGTCTCCTGCAGGCCGCCGATTTTGACGTGGAGCTGGCGGAACGGGGCATTATCTACATCGACGAAATGGACAAAATCGCCCGCAAGAGCGAAAACACCTCCATCACCCGGGACGTTTCCGGCGAGGGTGTGCAGCAGGCGCTTCTGAAAATTCTGGAAGGCACCGTTGCCAACGTTCCGCCTCAGGGCGGCAGGAAGCATCCTCAGCAGGAAATGATTCAGGTGGACACCACCAACATCCTCTTTATCTGCGGCGGCGCGTTCGACGGTCTGGATAAGATCATCGAAAAGCGCACCGATAAGAGCGCCATCGGCTTTGATTCCCCCGTACAGAGCAAGAGCAAGCGGGATGTCGGTACATTGTTCACCCAGGTGGAGCCTCACGATCTGCTGAAATTCGGCATTATCCCCGAGCTTGTGGGACGTATGCCGGTGATCACCACGCTGCGCAGCCTGTCCCGGGACGATCTGGTGCGGATTCTCGTGGAGCCGAAGAACGCCCTGACAAAGCAGTATCAGAAGCTGCTGGAAATGGACGGCGTGGCGCTGGAGATCCAGCCGGAAGCCCTTCAGGCCATTGCCCAGAAGGCGCTTGACCGTCAGATCGGCGCAAGAGGACTCCGGGCGATCATGGAGAAGATCATGACGAAGATCATGTTCCTGATTCCTTCCGATCTGTCCATCCAGAAGGTCATCATCACCCCCGAAGCCGTCGAGGGTGCCGACCCCGGCATCGTGCGGGACACCGCCCATCCCAGAGAAAAAATCTCCGGGCGCAAATAATATCTCTATTCTTCCAAGGGGGTAGTTTTTCTACCCCCTTTTTTCAAAAAGGAGGGAAGAACTTTGACTGAAACCATTTTTGCAGGGAAAATGCCCATCCTTGCTTTGCGGGGACTGTGCGTTTTCCCCGAACAGACCGTTCATTTTGAAGTTGGCCGCAGCAAGTCCGTAAAGGCGCTGGAAGCGGCCATGCAGGGCGACCAGACGCTGCTGTTGATCCCTCAGAAGGATTTGCTGGTGGACGACCCGACGCTGAAAGACCTGTATGCCGTCGGCTGTATCGCCAAGGTCAAGCAGGTGCTGAAAACGCAGGGAGAGAATCTGCGGATCCTGGTCACCGGCATCAGCCGGGGCAAGATCACCGAGCTGTCTCAGAGCGAGCCATACTTTTCCGGCATTGTGGAATCGGCGAGTGTGGAGGAACCGGCGGACACCATTCGCGCCCGCGCGCTGCGCCGGGAGGCCAATTCCCTGTATGGCGTGTATCTGGAGCTGTGCGAGCATCCTGCCCAGACCGTTCAGCTGCGGATGCTGGCCAGCGAGAGCAGCGGCTTCATTGCCGACTCTATCGCCCAGAATTCCGGCATTGACTTCCCGGACAAGGCGAAAATGCTCTGCCAGCTGAACAGCGTCCGCCGTCTGGAAACTGCTGTCCAGCTTCTGCGCCGGGAGGTGGAGATGCTCCGGCTGGAAGGGGACATTCAGGAGAAGACCCGCGCCGCCATCGATCAGAACCAGAAGGACTACTTCCTGCGCGAGCAGATGAAGGCCATCCGTGAGGAGCTTGGGGAAGAGGACGACGAGGACGAATTTGATACCTACGCCCAGAGCATTCAGAATCTCCATCTGGAAGAGGAAACGGAGAAGAAGCTCCTGAAGGACGTGGAGCGGCTGAAAAAGCAGCCCTTCGGTTCTTCCGAGGGGGCGGTGCTGCGGAATTATCTGGACACCGTGCTGGAGCTGCCGTGGAACGTCAAGACGAAAGAGCGGGTGGACGTTGCTGCTGCCCGGAAGATTCTGGAGCATGACCATTTTGGACTGGAAAAGGTGAAGGAGCGAATCTTAGAAACCATCGCCGTCCGGGAAATGGCGCCCCAGATGCCGCCCCAGATCCTGTGTCTGGTAGGTCCTCCCGGCGTGGGCAAGACCTCCATTTCCTATTCCATCGCCCGGAGCCTGAACCGGAAAATGGCGAGAATTTCCCTTGGCGGCATTCACGACGAGGCGGACATCCGGGGACACCGGAAGACCTACGTCGGCGCGATGCCCGGCCGCATCATGGCCGCCATGACGCAGGCGGGCAGCTGCAATCCGGTGTTGCTGCTGGACGAGATCGACAAATTGGGTTCCGACTACCGCGGCGACCCCAGCGCCGCCCTGCTGGAAGTGCTGGACGCGGAGCAGAACCACGACTACCGTGACCATTATCTGGAAATCCCCTTTGATCTGTCCGACGTGCTGTTTATTACCACGGCGAATACGCTGGACACCGTGCCCCGGCCGCTGCTGGACCGCATGGAGATCATCGAGCTTGGCTCTTATACGGATGAAGAAAAGTTCATGATTGCAAAGAATCACCTGATTCCCAAGCAGCTGAAAAAGCACGGCCTGAAAAAGGCTCAGCTTCGCATCACCGACGACGCCATTCGGGAGACGATTTCCTGCTACACCCGGGAATCCGGCGTGCGGAATCTGGAGCGCTGCTTCGGGGAGATCTGCCGGAAGGCGGATATGGAGATTCTTTCTCAGGAAACGCCGAAGAAGATCACCGTCACCGGCGGCAATCTGGAAAACTATCTGGGCGTGCGCAAATTCCTGCCTGACCGCCTGCCCTGCACCGATCAGGTGGGGCTGGTCACGGGACTTGCATGGACGAGCGTCGGCGGCGAAACGCTGGAGGTGGAGGTCAACGTCATGGACGGCTCCGGCAAGCTGGAGCTGACCGGAAATCTTGGCGACGTGATGAAGGAATCCGCCCACGCGGCGCTGAGCTATATCCGCGCCAACGCACAGAAGCTGGGCGTCGCACCGGACTTTTACAAGACCAAGGACATTCACGTCCATTTCCCGGAGGGCGCAGTCCCCAAAGATGGCCCCTCGGCGGGCGTTACCGTCTGCACGGCCATTGTCTCCGCCCTGACGGGGGTCAGCGTGCGGCGGGATATTGCCATGACCGGTGAAATTTCCCTTCGGGGACGGGTCATGCGCATCGGCGGTCTGCGGGAGAAGACCATGGCGGCGCTGCGCCACGGCGTGCGCACCGTCATCATTCCCAAGGACAACGAGCGGGATTTGGAGGAGATCGACCAGACCGTCCGGCGTCAGCTGAATTTTATCAGCGCTCAGACTATGGACACTGTGCTTTCCGCCGCGCTGAACCGGCCTGCGGAGGTCAGTCCCGCCATTCTGACGGAGCTTCCCGGGGACGTGCGTACCAGAGTGAGAAAGCCCGGCCTGCGCCAGTAACGGAGGAAATATTGTGAACTTTCAGAATGTGGAATTCCTGATTTCCGCCGCTTCCAAGGAGAATTTCCCCACAAAACGGCTTCCGGAGATTGCCTTTGCCGGGAAGTCCAATGTGGGAAAATCCTCGGTCATCAACCGCCTTTTGCAGCGGAAAAACTTTGCGCGGGTAGGGGATAAGCCGGGAAAAACCGTCCATGTGAATTACTTCACCCTGGACGGCACCTGCTATCTGGTCGATCTTCCGGGGTACGGCTTTGCGAAGGTTTCCGCCGGCGAGAAGGAACGCTGGGGGCGGCTGATGGAGGATTATTTCGCAGCGAACCGCATTGATCTGGGTGTACTGATCGTGGACTACCGCCATCCGCCCACTAATAACGACATCACCATGGCGCGATGGTTTCTGGACTCCGGGTGCCCGTTTGTGGTGGTTGCCAACAAGATGGACAAGCTGAAAAAAAGCGAGCTGGAACCGAACCTGAAGGTCATCCGGGAGGATCTGGCGCTTCCGGAGGACTGCCCGGTGATCCCGTTCTCCGCGGAGAAGGGGAACGGCCGGGACGAGCTGGTGAAGTACATTCTTGCCGCCGTAAAAAAGTAATACTATTTCCTGATTAAAATCTTTGATTTTAATCAGGAAGGCATCGCCTAA
>OKUM01001419.1_pt1 | contig 11559 bp, 7 predicted proteins | sample 1606801 | NCBI WGS metagenome assembly OKUM01 (sample SAMEA3882546, study PRJEB24775) | human gut metagenome | biome: human-associated habitat; feature: intestine environment; material: feces | place: Netherlands | collected 2009/2010
CCGACCAGCGCGCCGTCCATGGCGGCCTTCACAGCCTGCCCCGCGATTTCATGTTCCATAAGGTTCTCCTTTGTTCCCGGACAAGGCGTCCGTCCAGATTTCAGCGGAACGGCCGCCGCCCCAGTGGTGGGCACGGCGGCTGACCGTATATATGAGGGTGGAAAACAAGCGTTGTCTTACTGGGCCACGGGCACGGCGCCGGCGTTGGCGATCAGGTCGCTGGCGGCGGTGGAGGTGGCGAAGTCGAAGAAGGCCTGGGCCTGAGCGCTCAGCTCGGTGCCTTCCTTGGTCACCAGGACGAAGGGACGCTGGATCTCATAGCTGCCGTCCAGGACGGTCTCCTCGGTGCAGGCAACGCCGCCCACAGTCAGAGCCTTGATGCCCTCCTGGCCTTCCACAGCGGACAGGGAAGCATAACCGATGGCGTTGGGGCTGCTGGCCACGGCCTGGATCACGGCGCCGGTGGAGTTGAGCTCCTGGCTCAGCACGCAAGCGTCCTTGGTGTCGGTGATGGACTCGAAGCCGTCACGCGTGCCGGAGCCGGCCTCACGGCCGATGAGCACGATCTCGGCGTCGTTGCCGCCGACGTCCTTCCAGTTGGTGATCTCGCCGGTGTAGATCTTGGCGATGGTGTCAATGTCGAGATCGGAGACAGGGTTCTCGGGGTTCACGACAATGGCGATGCCGTCGAGCGCGACGACGGTCTCAACAAGGCCGGAGGCCTTTTCGTCATCCTTGAGCGCGCGGCTCGAAAGGCCGATGTCGCAGCGGCCTTCACTAACGGCCTGAATGCCGGAGCCCGAGCCGGTGGGGTTATAGGTGAACTTCACGTCCTTGTTCATGGCCATGAAGGATTCGCCAAGAGAGTTGATGACCTTTTCCATCGAGGTGGAGCCGTCGGTCGAGACGGTGCCGGAGAGGGTCGTTTCGGTGTTGCTGCCGTCAGTGTTGGTGTCGGCGCTGTTGTCGTTCTTGCTGCCGCAGGCGGTCAGCAGGCTCAGCGCCATGACAGCGGTCAGCGCAAGAGTGAGAAACTTTTTCATTTGAAATACTTCCTTTCCATTTTTCCAAGATGTTGTTCCTTGCTACATTTGCCATCATAAAGGCAGGTTGTAAAATCAGAAAGTCGCCTTTTGTAAAATCGCGGTAAAAGAGAAAAAGGACGTTTTCCGACGGAAAACGTCCTTTTTGAAGGTCAAATATCGTGTTATTCGGTGCGCAGCGCTTCGACAGGGTCCTTGCGCGCGGCGATGCCGGAGGGGATGAGGCCCGCGATAAACGTGAGCGCCATGCTGATGACCACGAGCGCCGCGCCGCCGACAGGCGGCAGGATGGCGTTGAGACTCTCGATACCCGTCAAGTGGTGCACGACGAGGTTGATCGGGATGATCAGCAATAGCGTGATGCCGATGCCGATGGCACCCGAGCAGAAGCCCTCGATGAGCGTCTCCGCGTTGAACACGCGCGAGATATCGCGCTTGCTCGCGCCGATGGCGCGCAGAATGCCGATCTCCTTCGTGCGCTCGAGGACCGAGATATACGTGATGATGCCGATCATAATGCTCGACACGACGAGCGAGATCGCGACGAATGCGATAAGCACATAGCTGATGGCGTTGATGATCGTCGTGACCGAGCTCATCAGAAGCGCCACATAGTCGGTGTAGTCGATCTGGTCATCCTCGGAAACGCTGCTGTTATACTGCTCGATCGCATCGGCGATGGCGTCCTTGTCGGCAAAGGTCGAGGCGTAGATGTTGATGGTCTTGGGACTTGCGAGGTCGACGTCGCCAAGCAGCTTCAAATTGTCCTCATACGTGCCGTTCGAGACCGTCGCAGGCATGTAGTTATCATAAAGCCAGTTGTACTGCTCGCTCGTCAGCGGCGTGACAGCGGGCGATTTTTCGAGCGCCAGATCGAGCGCCATGGCGAGCTGATCGCTCGTCATGTTAGATAGCCGCGCCTGCACGCCCGCGGCGTACTGCTCTGTCACCTGCTCGCGGATAGACTGCTCCACGTAGCCGAAAAGCGTCTCGTCGTCCATCTGCGCAATATAGGACTTGACGGTCGCCTCGTCCACGCTCATCTGCTGGGCGTAGGTCGAAATGACCATCTGCTCGATGCTCGCGCGGTCGAGCGAGCCCATCTGCTGGTCCACGATAGCGGAAAGATACTCCTCGCTCGGCACGCTCATCATCGCGGTGTAGGCTGCGGCGCGCTCGGTGACGGAAAGCGTTTCGAGATAGTCCGTCACGTCCGCTTCCTTCTGCTCGTCGCTCACGGAGTAGTCGTCGGTCAGGAACGGCAGGCCGAGGATGACGTCGGTCGCGGGGTCGGCCTTCTGCTTGCGTAAAATCTCGGTCTGTCCCGCCTTTTCGACGAGGTAGTCCGTCAGCGCGGACGTGTAGCCGATCGCGCCGGAGAGCATCGAGGATACCGCGTTCTCATTCGGGCGCAGGATGCCGACGATCTTCACGCGCGTGCCGACATCGTCGGAGTTATAGAGGAAGTCGAGCCCCGTGTCCGTCGTGCTGACGTCGGTATATGTGCCGCTTGCGGAATCGTACTGGTAGCGCTCAGCAGGCAGGACGATCTTGAAGCTCATATTGCACAGGTCTTCATAGCTCCAGCTCTGGATGTCCTTGCTGTCGAATTCCGAGCCGTCGAGCATGTGCTGCATCGACTCCACGACCTCGTCCTGTGCGCTCAGGCCCAGCGAATAGATGACAAGGTCGGAAATTTCATTGTCCTTGTTGACGATGAGCATGACCTCGTCATAATTCTGCGGCCAGGAGCCGTAAATGAGGTCGTACTGCTCGTGCAGGAGGTCGCCCACGAGCTCGCCGCTCTCACTATCCTGCGGCGGGAGCATCTGCTCCCAGGTCTCCATCGCGGAGTAGGCCGAGCCGAAGCGCTCGAAATAGCTGCTGTAATCGCCGCCGTAGAGCTCGCTCATGCAGGTCTGCAAAAGCTCCGTCACGTCGGACTTGAAGACCTTGCCGTCGGTGTCTTTGGCATAGATGCTCATGCCGAGGTCGTAGTCATAGGAAATGGAGCTGATGTGGCTTGAAAGCTCGTCGTCGCCCTCGAGGTAGGTCTTGAAGTCCTTCAAATTGTTCGTCTGCGTCTCCGCCGAGGCAAACGAGCTCATCATGTCGTACATGATGTTGTTGGAGTAGACGGCGTCGAGGTCATGCTGCTCCCCGTCGCCCTCGTCCTGCGCATGGACGCCCATCATCGAACTGACCATGCTGGACATGTCCATGCTCTCAGCCTCGATGGTCAGCGGATAGCTCGATAGCGTATCCTCCTGCACGCGGTCGATATAGGTCTGGATGCCGTTGCTCAGCGACAGAATGAGCGCGATGCCGATAATACCGATGCTGCCGGCAAAGGCCGTTAAAAATGTCCGTCCCTTTTTCGTCATCAGGTTGTTGAGCGACAGCGACAGCGCCGTGCCAAAGCTCATTGAGGTCTTTTTGCTCTTGCCCGCGGCGGGCTTTTCTTCCACGGCCTCCTCATACGGCGCGCTGTCGTCCACGATCTCGCCGTCCTTTAAGCGCACGATGCGGCTCGCGTAGGTCTCGGCAAGCTCGGGGTTGTGCGTGACCATGATAATGAGGCGGTCTTTGGAGATCTCTTTCAAGATCTCCATCACCTGCACGCTCGTCTCGCTGTCGAGCGCGCCGGTCGGCTCGTCGGCGAGCAGAATGTCCGGATCGTTGACGAGCGCCCGCGCGATGGCGACGCGCTGCATCTGACCGCCGGACATCTGGTTCGGCTTTTTGTCGAGCTGATCGCCAAGGCCCACGCTCTCAAGCGCCCTGACCGCGCGCTCGCGGCGCTCGCTCTTGCTCACGCCCGAGAGCGTGAGCGCCAGCTCCACGTTGCTCAATACCGTCTGGTGCGGAATGAGGTTATAGCTCTGGAAGACAAAGCCGATGGAGTGGTTGCGGTAGCTGTCCCAGTCGGCGTCGGAGAAGTCCTTCGTCGATCTGCCGCCGATGATGAGATCGCCGCTCGTATAGTGGTCAAGGCCGCCGATGATGTTGAGCAGCGTCGTCTTGCCGCAGCCTGAATGGCCGAGGATGGCGACAAACTCGCTCTCACGGAACTGTAAGCTCACGCCGCGCAGCGCGTGGACGGTGGTGTCGCCCGCCTGGTAATCCTTGACGATCTGTTGCAGCTTCAGCATATCCTGCCTTCTTTCTGAGTAAATCAAAATAAGAATTCCAGAGTAGGATACCATTTTGACCTTTTACCGTCAACCGGCGCGGTCGAGAATTCATCGAAAGTTCATCTTTGTTTACTATTCGGCAAAAAGAGCGCCGCGGCATCGCCGCAGCGCTCCCTGATCTTCTTTTAAGCGAACGAGGTACTCATCTGCCGCTCGATCTCATAGCGCAGCACTTCTGCGCCCGAGGCGTCGTATCCGACAAAATACACCCGATCCCATCCATAGTCGCCATAGTTGGCCTCTGTCGCCACTCCGCCAGTGAGGAAATACCGATAATCGCCGTCTTCAATCAACTCAGCGGCGAATGCTTCACGTTTCTCAAAGGTGTAGTCCCCGTTTTCATCCTGTGAAACCGCGCGATATCGCTCGATCACGGCGCTGGCGACCGCCGCATCGTCGACGCGTCCCCAGTAAAAGATATCCCTTACGCCGTTGCGCGCCATATCCCACCAGCCCGCGTGAATGCTCTCACCGTCTGAGCAGTCAAGCGGCACACCGAAATCGTCCTGCCAGCCAAGCAAGGTGTAGAAATGGCTCGCGCCGCAGTAGGTCGCATTCTCCCCCGCCATCAGCGTGACGCGCAGCGTCTTATAGATGTTCTCGGCGGGAAGGGATGTGATCTCGTGCGTCTTTTCATACACGCCGTAGCGCTGTTCGCCGTCGCGCAGAGCCATGGCGCGCGTCAGGTGTCCGCCGCCGAGCATATTGCTGATGAGCAGCGCGCAGAGCATGATGACAACGCTCTTGACCGCGCGGCGCGCCCTCGTCGGCCGCTTTTCGATCTTCTGCTTTTTCATGGCTGCGTTTCCCCTTCCGGAAGCTCGATCCTCGTCTCGATGCGCTCGCCGAAGCGGTCGTAGACGAATGTCACGTAAGTATCGCCCACTTCAAGCGGCACGGTATGCTGGCCGTAGTGCACATACAAGCTGCCGCTGCTGCTCCGGCAGCTTGAATACCAGCCCGGATACCGTCCTGTATCCTCATAGTCGTACATCGTCTCGCCGCGTTCACTTTGCAGCGACATTGTCTCGATCAAACGCTCATAGACCTTTCGACCCGGAATGCGGTCATAGCTGCTCACCCAGAGCACCGCCTGCCGCTCTCCCTCGCGCACGCCGTATTCGATGCGGTTGAGCTGCACAATGTCATTGCCGACGGCAATGCGCTCACGCAGGTCCGCCGCGCCGTCGAGCTCTTCCCATGAAATACTGTTCACCGCCGGACTCACGCGCTCGCGGATGCTCTCGTACACGCCGCCGAGCATCGGGAGCATGAAAAAGCCCTGCACGCAGGCGATGACCGTGACGAAAATCGCGGCGCGCTGCACGATGACGAGCCACCAGCCGCCGTACTGCGCGCGCAGCGCCCGCCCCGTCTCCTCGGGATCGCCCATCAGCGCCACCGCACGCCCGTAGGCCGCGTCCTCCGTATAGCCGTGCTCGACCAGCGCTTCGGCGTGGTCTTCGATGTGACCGGCGAGCTCATTTCTCAGATCGTTTGCTTCATCGCTCGTCAGCCGGCCGACCTGTGCGAGCACGCGATCGCAATATTCCTTTCTGTCCATAGCCTCACCCTTTTTTACGCAAAGTGCAGCACGGCGTTCACCGCGCCGCTGTACTCCTGCCAGGCTTTCTCCTCTTCTGTGAGCGCGGCACGGCCGGCGCGCGTCAGGTGATAATACTTGCGCACGCGGCCGGTGGGCGCTGCCTTTTCATAGGCTTCCACATACCCCTCGCGCTCCATGCCGTGCAGCACGGGGTAGAGCGTGCCCTCTTTCATCTCGAAGACATTGCTCGAACGGCGCGCCAGCTCTAAAATGATCTGGTAGCCGTACATGTCCTCGGTCGAGAGGAGCTTGAGCAGTAGAAGCTGCGTGTGGTCAATGCTCTTTTTCTTCATGTTGCACCTCCGATAATACATAGAGTGTCTATGCTTGTAGTATACATAGAGTTACGAGGTATGTCAAGCCAAAAATATTTGTAAATTTTTGTTCATTTTCTTAACAGACCCTAAACTTTACTTCTTGTCCTTTTGCGGCATACAATTATAATAACAATCTGAAAATCCGGCGGGACTCTTTTACCGCCAAATCGCATCGACATGAAAAGAGAGGTTCCCCATGAAAACGTATCAAGCAGGCATCGACGTAGGCTCCACCACGGTCAAGCTCGTCGTGCTGGATGAAAACGGACAAATGATCTTCGGGCAGTACCAGCGCCATCTGTCCCACACACAGCGCGCACTGTCCGACTTACTCAAGCAGGCGCGCGCAGCGCTCGGCGAGTGCGCGCTCGAATTGCGCGCCACCGGCTCCGGCGCGATCAACCTTGCCAAGGCGCTCGGCATCCCCTTTGTGCAGGAGGTCGTCGCCGTCGCGCAGGCGCTCGAGCGCGTCGCGCCGCAGGTGGATGTCGCCATCGAACTCGGCGGCGAGGATGCCAAGATCATCTACTTCAAAGGTGGGCTCGAAGAGCGCATGAACGGCGTCTGCGCCGGCGGCACCGGCTCGTTTATCGACCAGATGGCCGCCCTGCTGCAGACCGATGCCTCGGGTCTCGACCGCGAGGCCGCGCACTATCAGCAGATCTACCCCATCGCCGCGCGCTGCGGCGTGTTCGCCAAGACGGACATCCAGCCCCTCATCAACGAGGGTGCGACGAAGGCCGACCTTGCCGCCTCGATCTTCCAAGCGGTCGTCAACCAGACCATTTCGGGCCTTGCCTGCGGCAAGCCCATCCGCGGCCATGTCGCGTTCTTAGGTGGGCCGCTGCACTTCCTCCCCCAACTCAAGGCCGCGTTTATCCGCACGCTGAAGCTGACGGATGAGACGACCATTGACCCTGAAAATTCTCATCTCTTCGCCGCCACCGGCGCGGCCATCGACGAAACGCCCGCCGAGGCGCAGCCGCTCAGCGCGCTCATCAAGCGTCTCGACAGCGGCGTGCAGATGGATTTTGAATTAAAGCGCCTGCCGGCGCTCTTTGAAGACGAAGCCGACCTCGAGGCCTTCCGCACCCGTCACCATACGGCGGTCGTGCCGCGCGGCGATCTTGCAACGTATAATGGCGACTGCTTTCTCGGCTTCGACGCAGGCTCGACGACGACAAAGCTCGCGTTAGTTGGCGAAAAGGGCGAGCTTTTGTACTCGTTCTACGCCAACAATCAGGGCAATCCCATCCAGACCGCCATGCAGGCGGTACATACGCTGCGCGAGCATCTTCCCGCAGGCGCACATATCGCGCGCTCCTGCTCCACGGGCTACGGCGAAACGCTGCTCAAGTCCGCGTTCTCGCTCGACGAGGGCGAGGTCGAGACCATCGCCCACTGCACCGCCGCGTCGTTCTTCGACCCCAAGGTCGACTGCGTGCTCGATATCGGCGGACAGGACATGAAGTGCATCAAGCTCAAGGACGGCGCGGTCGACACGGTGCTTCTGAACGAGGCCTGCTCGTCCGGCTGCGGCTCGTTCCTCGAGAATTTCGCCAACTCTCTTGGCATGACAGCGCAGGAATTCGCGCACGAAGCGCTCTTTGCCAAGGCCCCCGTCGACCTCGGCACGCGCTGCACGGTGTTTATGAACTCCAACGTCAAACAGGCGCAGAAGGAGGGCGCAAGCGTCTCCGATATCTCCGCCGGCCTTGCCTACTCCGTCATCAAGAACGCTCTTTATAAGGTCATCAAGCTCTCCGACGCGAGCGAGCTCGGCTCGCACGTCGTCGTACAGGGCGGCACATTCTTCAACGAGGCCGTGCTGCGCGCGTTTGAGCGCATCTCCGGCGCGCAGGTCACGTGTCCCGACATCGCGGGCATCATGGGCGCGTTCGGCGCGGCACTGCTCGCGCGCGACCGCTACCACGGGCAGCAGAGCACAATGCTCCCGCTTGAGGAGATCGAGCAACTCACGTACAAGACCTCTGCCGCACGCTGTCAGGGCTGCCAGAACCACTGCATGCTCACGGTCAGCGTCTTCCCCGGCGGCCGCCGCCATGTGAGCGGCAACCGCTGCGAAAAAGCCCTGCGCGGCGAAAGCGCTGCCAAACCCGGCGAAAATATCTTCGCCTACAAGCGTGAGCGCATGTTCGCCTATCCCCCGCTCGAGCCGGAAAATGCGCCGCGCGGCGAGATCGGCATCCCGCGCGTGCTGAACATGTACGAAAACTACCCGTTCTGGGCGACGTTCTTCCGCGACCTCGGCTTCCGCGTCATCCTCTCCCCGTTCTCCACGCGCGCGATCTACGAGCTGGGCATGGAGAGCATTCCGTCGGAATCTGAGTGCTATCCTGCCAAGCTCGCCCACGGTCACGCCCAGTGGCTTATCGACCACGGCGTCAAGACCATCTTCCACCCCTGCGTGTTCTACGAACATCAGGAAGTGCCGGGCGCGCAGAACCACTTCAACTGCCCGATCGTCGTTTCATATCCCGAGAATATCAAGAACAACGTCGAAGCCGTGACCGACGGCTCCGTGCGCTACCTGCATCCCTTCCTCGCTTTCACGAACGAGAAGGTCGCCTCCGACCGTCTCGTCCAGTTCTGTAAGGAAGTATGGAACATTCCTGAAAAGGAAACGCGCCATGCCGCCCACCTCGCGTGGGAAGAGCAGCGCAGGGCCAAGGCCGACGTCCGCGCCGCGGGCGCGAAGGCACTCGCCGACATGGAGAAAAACGGCGGCAGCGGCATTGTGCTCGCCGGACGTCCCTACCACGTCGACCCCGAGATCAACCACGGCATCCCCGAGCTCATCGCGGCCTACGGCCTGACGGTGCTGACCGAGGATTGCCTGCCCATCGACTTTGTCCCCAAGCGCCCCGTGCGCGTGAATGACCAGTGGGTCTATCACTCCCGCCTCTACACCGCAGCGGAATTCGTCTGCGGGCGCGACGATCTTGAGCTCATTCAGCTCAACTCGTTCGGCTGCGGTCTCGACGCCGTCACGACCGACGAGGTCTGCGAGCTTCTGGAGCAGGGCGGCAAGCTCTACACCTGCCTCAAGATTGACGAGGTCAACAACCTCGGCGCGGTGCGCATCCGCATCCGCTCGCTTCTCGCCGCCGTCGCCATGCGGCGCGAGCGCGGGATCCATTCGACCTCTCACGTACAGCCGTTCGAGCGCGTCTACTACACCAAGGAGATGCAGAAGCAGCACTACACCATCCTCGCCCCCCAGATGAGTCCCATCCATTTTGACATTCTCGAGCCTATCTTCCGCCACCACGGCTATAATTTTGAGGTACTGCAAAACGACGACCGCGCCGCCATCGACGCGGGCCTCAAGTATGTCAACAACGACGCCTGCTATCCCTCGATCACGGCGGTCGGCCAGCTGATGGAGGCCGTGACCTCCGGCCGGTACGACACCGACCACCTCGCCCTCATCATGTCGCAGACCGGCGGCTGCTGCCGCGCGAGCAACTACATCGCCTTCATCCGCCGCGCGCTCAAAAAAGCGGGCCTTGAACACATCCCTGTCATCTCGCTCAACGCCAACGGCATGGAGACGAACGAGGGCTTCCGCATCTCGCCGTCACTGCTGTTGGACGCCGCGCACGGTATCGTGCTTGGTGACCTGCTGATGCGCTGCCTGTACCGCGTGCGCCCGTATGAGCTCGAAAAAGGCAGCGCGAACGCGCTGCACCGCAAGTGGCGCGACATCTGCATCGACTCGCTCACGAGCGAGCATCCCAAGTACCGCTACGCCCAGCTCTGCCGCGGCATTGTCGAGGACTTCGACGCCTTCCCCATCGACGAAACGATCCGCAAGCCCCGCGTCGGCGTTGTCGGTGAGATCCTCGTCAAATACATGCCGCTCGCCAACAACCACGTCGTCGACCTTTTGGAGCGCGAGGGCGCAGAGGCGGTCGTGCCCGATCTTCTCGATTTCTTTGCCGCCACGATCTATGAGCAGGACTTCAAGCACACCCACCTTGGAAAGGGGTGGACTGCTTCGGCCAGCGCCAAGCTCGGCATTCCGGCACTTCAGCGCATGCGCCGCCCCGCGATCGAAGCGCTGAAGGCCAGCAAGCGCTTTGATCCCCCCATGGCCATCAACCATGTGGCGGAGCTTGCCAAGCCCTTCCTTTCAATCGGCAACCAGTACGGCGAGGGCTGGTTCCTCGCCGGTGAGATGGCAGAGCTCATCACCTCCGGCACGCCGAACATCGTGTGCATCCAGCCGTTTGCGTGCCTGCCGAACCATGTGGTCGGCAAGGGCGTCATCAAGGCGCTGCGCGCGGCCTATCCCGGCGCAAACATTGTCGCTGTCGACTATGACCCCGGCGCGAGCGAAGTGAACCAGCTCAACCGCATCAAGCTGATGCTCACCGCGGCGCAGCGCGCGCTGCACGCGCAGGAGGCCACCCCGAAAAAGCCGAAGCCGCCCGAGGCTCCGTCCATCAGCCTGCCGCACCCCAAGGTCGCAATGCTCTGAGCGCAGAAAGCGGCAGAAATTGAAAAATAGGCTTGCTTTCCGCACCTTTCTATGGTATTATGAGTACCTGTGAATATAGCGTGATCACACGTTCAACAATTTGGAGGTTTTCACCATGACTTTATTCGTTACGATTCTTCAGCTTCTCTGCGGTCTCATCGTCATCGGCATCGTCCTGTTCCAGAGCGGCAAGTCCGCCGGCTTAAGCGGTGCGATCGGCGGCGTGGCCGATTCCTTCATGGCCAAGAACAAGGCCAAGAGCACGGATGCCCGTCTTGCGCGTGCCACCAAGTGGGTCGGCGCTGCGTTCATCGTCCTGACGCTCGTGCTGAATATGCTGTAAGAGCAAACGAATCCATAATGAAGAAGAGCGGAAGCAAAAGTTACCTACGCATAAGGACAACATTTCAAATTACCGTTCAAGTAGCATTGAAAAAGCCACTGACTCTGAATTATTCAGGGTCAGTGGCTTTTCGTTGAAAACGAGGCTGCATTCTGGTACAATCTATGTGTATAAAAGGAACTTCTCATAATTGCACCTTACAGAGCTTGTTTATGTAACCGTTGTAATACTGCAAGACCTGTTCCGCGGCCCCGGCATCACCGGCGCGGGCCGCCTCGATCACTGCAAGGGGCAAAGGCTCCTTATATCTGGCCTGCTTCATTCTGCAATACCTCCCGTCAGTCTTGTTCTCATGGTTTCCAGCGTCTTAGTCCTGTGCCGCTGGACGGCGCTGCGGGACATTCCCACCACCGCGCCGATCTCGCCGTCCGTCAGTTCCAGAACACAATGCAGTATCAAGATGCTTTGTCCCGGCTGGGGCAAGCTGGCAAAGGCAACGGCCACCAGCCCGTCGCTGATCTGAAGCTCACAGCCATAGGCCGGAAATATAAA
>OKUM01001433.1_pt1 | contig 11498 bp, 10 predicted proteins | sample 1606801 | NCBI WGS metagenome assembly OKUM01 (sample SAMEA3882546, study PRJEB24775) | human gut metagenome | biome: human-associated habitat; feature: intestine environment; material: feces | place: Netherlands | collected 2009/2010
CACAGGTCATCGACGCGGTGGCCCTCGGCGATGCGCAGGAGCTCGATGGGCGCGAAGAGGCGAATGATGCGGACAAGACGCAGGTCATCGACGCCGCCACGCCCCTGAATGCTGAGGACCCGAAGGTGTCTGGTGTCGATGAGACTAACTCCTTCAAGCTCATCGACGAAGACGACTCCGGTTTCATCGACGATGCCGCAGAATTGCAAGATATCGAGGAAGCAGAAGACAAGGAGCTCGGGCAAACCCCCGACGGGCAGGCGTCCTCGCATGACGCGATTGACGACGCTGAACGTGAGGCGCTCGATGAGGCCCCGGGCGTTGTCCTTTTTGGAGAAAGCACCGATCTGGACGAAGAAGTTGCCGCGCACCACATCGCCGTCTTCCACCTGGGGCACGTCGCCCAGGCTCTGGATGCGCACCCGCGCCGTGCCCTTGCCGATGACGCCCAGACGCTGGGCGGCCCCGCGCGAAAGGTCGATGACGCGGTCGTCCACGAAGGGGCCGCGGTCGTTGATGCGCAGGATGAGGGAACGGTGGTTCTCCAGGTTGGTCACGCGCACTTCCGTGCCCAGGGGCAGGATCTTGTGCGCGGCGCTGATGTTGTACTGGTTGAAGCGCTCGCCGCTGGCCGTCTTTTTGCCGTGGAAGCCCGGGCCGTACCAGGAGGCCACGCCTTCTTCCACGAAGCCGTGGGCCGACTTGAGCGGATAATAGGTCTTGCCGCGCACGGTATAGGGCTTGGAGCCCGGCACGCCGCCCTTGCGCCCGCCGATGATGGTCTTGCCCTTCAGGTCGTTCCAGTCGAAGGCCTCGTCACTGCGGCCCACCAGGAACGAGCCGTCCCGCTTGGTCAGCTGGGCGAAGATCACCGGCAGATCGTCCTTGCCCTGCGCGTGGATATAGATGCAGCTCTCCGGCCCGGCCAGGCCGATGTCCGCGCCGCCGGATACCACGGCGGTCATCACCTTGTCGGCGCCGCCGCCGTTGCTCAGTTCAATGTCCAGCCCCTCATCGGCGAAGAACCCCTGGCTCATAGCCACGTACTGCGGTGCGTAGAACACCGAGTGCGTCACCTCGCTGAGCCGGACCGTGACATTTTTCGCCTCCGTGCCGGCGGTATCGCCGGTATCGGTCCCCGCGCCGCAGCCGGTCAGCAGGCTGAGCGACAGCAGCGCGGCCATACAAATGCAGATAAGTTGTTTTTTCATGCACGTACCCCCCATAGATGATTTAAGAATGCTTCCGCCCGCAGCACCAGCAGGTACATTCCCACCGCCGCCAGCCCCAGCACCAGCACGCTGGCCATGACCAGGTCCATGTTGAATACCTGGGAGCCGTAGACGATGAGATACCCCAGCCCGGCCCGGGATACCAGGAACTCGCCCATGATGACCCCCACCCAGCTGAGGCCCACATTCACCTTCAGCGTGGAGAACAGCGTGGGACAGTTGGCCGGGAACACCAGCAGCCACAGGATCTGGCGCTTGTCAGCGCCCAGCGTCCGCATCAGCCGCAGCTTCTCCGGGTCGGTGGTGCGGAAGCCGGTGTACATACTCAGGATGGTGACGATGAGTGAAATGGCCAGCGTCATGGTGACGATGGCCCCCATGCCCGCGCCCATCCACACGATGAAGATGGGCCCCAGGGCTGTTTTCGGCAGTGCGTTCAGCACCACCAGGTACGGGTCCAGAATGCGGGCGGCGGTGTCCGACCACCACATGGCCACGGCGATGGCCGTGCCCAGCACTGTCCCGGCGGTAAAGCCCAGCACCGTCTCACCGATGGACACCGCCGCGTGGTGCCACAGCTCGCCGGAGGCGCACAGCCGCCACAGGGTCTGCACCATGCGGCTGGGACTGCTGACCAGAAAGCCGTCGGACAGCCCCAGCCGGCAGCTGAGCTCCCACGCGGCAAACAGCCCCGCCACCAGCGCGATCTGCCAGATACGCACCCGGCGCTTTTCGCGGCGCACGGTCCTCAGGTACGCCGCACGGCGGGGCGAAGGCGTTTTCTCAGGCATGAACGTCCAGCTCCTTCCATATGGCGTTGAAGTACCGGTGAAATTCCGGCGTGTCCCGGCGCTCCAGCGGCGGCAGACCACGCAGCGCACCCATGTCCATCTCCGCCTTCACCACGGCGGGGCGGCGGGACAGCACCACCACCCTGTCGGACATACTCACCGCCTCAGCGATGTCATGGGTGACCAGCAGGGCCGTTTTGCCCTCCTGCTGCAATATGCGCCAGATATCCGCCGACACCGCCAGCCGTGTCTGGTAGTCCAGGGCGGAAAAGGGCTCATCCAGCAGCAATATCTCCGGCTCAGTGGCCAGGGTCCGGATCAGGGCGCAGCGCTGGCGCATACCGCCGGAGAGCTGGCAGGGCCGCTTTTTGGCAAAGGACGCCAGCCCATAGCGCTCCAGCAGCCGGGACACGTGTGCATAGGCCGCCGGGTCCTTCTCACCACGGACCGTCAGCCCCAGCGTCACGTTGTCCCATATATTCCGCCACTCGAAAAGCTGGTCCCGCTGGGGCATAAAGCCGATCTTTGGCGACGTGCCCTGTACCGTCCGGCCGTCGATCTCGATAGCGCCGCCGCTGAGGGGCTCCAGACCGGCAATGGCGCTGAGCAGGGTGGATTTGCCGCAGCCGGAGGGCCCCACTAAACTGACGAACGCGCCCTCCTCCACCGTGAAGGACACGTCCCGTACCGCCTCCACCTCGCCGTCCGGGGCTTGATAGCAGGCGGCGGCATGACGGAGCGTAATGCTCATATCCTATGTGACCTCCTGTCGGGAATGATGGGAGAATTCTCTCCGTGGTCATTCTACGCAGGAGGGACCCTCGGGGTGCCCTACGGCAGCAGATACGGTGCCAGCAGTGCCGCCAGTCCCGCTGACAGCGCCGCCTGCACCGCCTTGGCCGGCACATACAGCCGCAGGGAGATGCCGCTGCCCGCCGTCACCGCTGCCGTCTGGCAGTGGACGCTGAGCCCGCCCCAGCCCAGCAGCGCCGCCGCGGTGACGAAGCCCCGGCGGTCCGGCGTCAGGCGCAGGATGCCGTTGGTCAGCTCCAGCACCCCCGCCGCCAGCGGCGGCAGGGGACCGATGAGCCCCTCCGCCAGGCGCAGCAGCACCAGAAAGAACACCACGAACCCGCACACCCGGGCCATGGCGGACACCGCCCCCTCCACCGCCCGAAGAAACTGCCCCGTCAGTCCGGCCCGCGGCGGCACAGGCCGTTTCGGCATGGCGGTGACGGGCAGTGGGCGGCGGCAGAACAGCAGACCCGTCAGCAGCGCGGCGGCGCAGTGCAGCAGATACAGCCAGGCTCCCGTCCGGGCGCTGCCGAATACCGACACCCCGGCCACGCCGATGGCAAAGGCCGGGCCGGCGTTGTTACAGAACGTCAGCAGCCGCGCCCCCTCGGCAGGGGACAGCTCCCCCCGGCGCACCAGCTCCGCCGCCGTCCGCGCCCCCACAGGATAGCCGCCTACCAGCCCCAGCAGCAGGGCGGCGCACCCCGCGCCGCCGCAGCGGAAGAGCCGCCCGAAGGGGCGTGCCAGCGCCCGGCCTGCCGCCTCCGCCGCCCCCAGCGCCACCAGCAGGGACGAGACGGCAAAAAACGGGAACAGCGCCGGTATCACCGACGTCAGACACAGCTGTACGCCGTCCCGCACCGCCTGGGCCGCCGTCTCCGCCTGCCGCAGCAGCAGTATCGCCAGCGTCCCGCTGCCCAGCAGCGCCAACATGCGCTTTATCATCACCATCACCGGTCCCCAGCCTATGCGCGCCGCCGCCGGGAAATACCCCGCCCCGGACAGGCAAGTTCCGGTGCGTCCGCGCATAGCGTTCTGTATCATCCGCAGGGAGGTGACGGTGTGGTGGGACTGAAAAAGAAGCTGGCCCAGGTGGGCCAGGAGGCGCTGGAGCGCCTGGAGCTGCCGGTGAACATCGCCGCCGGCGTGGCCCGGATCGAGCTGCTGGGCAACCGGGAACTGTATATGGACCGGCACCGTGGCGTGCTGGCCTACACCACCGAGGCGGTGGACGTCAACGGGGGCGGCGTGGTGGTCCGCGTCCGGGGCCAGGACCTGCAGCTGCTGGTGATGACGGAGCAGGAGCTGCGGATCACCGGAAAAATATCCGGCATCGATCTGGTGGAGTAAGGGGGATCGCCGTGTACCGTAAAGCAGTGAATTATCTCCGCGGTCAGGCGGTGGCTGAGGTGGTCTGTACCGCGCCGGAGCGCGTGGTGAACCTGTGCGCCGCCCACGGCATTCCCTTCTGGGACCTGACTTGGCTGACGGAGACATCCTTCCGCGTGACCACCACCCTGTCCGGTGCGCGGCGCCTGGCCGAGGTGACGGCGGACATCGGCGCACAGGTGACCGTGTGCCGAAAGTCCGGCGCGCCGGAGCTGTGGCGGCGGTGCAGGCACCGGTATGTGCTGCTGGCGGCGGCGCTGGTGCTGCCGCTGCTGCTGGCGGTGGGCAGCGCCTTCATCTGGGACTTCGAGGTCACCGGCAACGACACCGTCCCCACGGAAAGCGTATTGCAGGCACTGGAACGATGCGGTGTGCGCGTGGGCACGCGCGGTGTGGGTCTGGACCAGGACGAGCTGCGGAACCGGGTGCTGCCGCTGCTGCCGGACGTGGTGTATCTGGCGGTGAACGTCAGGGGCTGCACCGCCCATGTGCAGGTGGTGGAGCGCGTCCGCCCGCCGCATCTGTACCGGGACAGCGACGTGCAGAGCATCGTGGCGGCCAGAGACGGGCTCATCACGAAGATCGAGGCGCTGGACGGGGTGACCTGCGCGGCGGTGGGCGCCCCGGGGCTGCCGGTATATGCGGGCCACCGGGCGGATCTGGGCCCGGACATGGTACGAGTGGACGGTGCCCGTACCTCTGGAGACGGTGCTGAAGGACGGCACGGAGCCCGTGAAGACCCGCACCCATACCGCGCTGGACCTCGGACGGCACCGAATTGCGCTGCCTGCGGGGGACAGCATATTGCAGGGCCGGGAAAACTGTGATAAAATAATACGATACCGTGGGATACAGCTTCCCTTCGGGCTGCGCCTGCCGGTAACGCTGGTAACCGAGACGGTGGCCGAGCGCGCGGTGTACGACGGTGAACGTCCGGAGGATGAGGCCCGCGCCGAGGGACAGAAGCAGCTGGAGGCCCAGTTGGCGCAGACCATCGGAGACGATGGCCGTGTTCTGAAAGCGGACGTATCCGCCCGGCGGCAGGGCGCGTACCTTATGGTGACGCTGCGGGCGGAGTGCGAGGAACAGATCGGCGTGGACGCGCCGCTGACTATAACAAGCGATACAGGGAGGTAAACCCAAAACATGGAACAACGTATCGGTATTGAACGCATGGAGGAGGCCGTCAATCTTTTCGGCTCCTTCGACGAGAATATCCGGCTCCTGGAGGCGGAATTTCAGGTGCAGGCGGTGAACCGCGGCGGCGAGATCGTGGTGTCCGGCGAGCCGGAAAACGTAATGCTGGCGGTGAAGGCCGTGCAGGCGCTGCTGACCCTGTCCAATAAGGGCGAGACGATCACCGACCAGCATGTGCGCTACGTCATCGGGCTGGTGCGCTCCGGTCAGGCCGAGCGCATCAGCGAGCTGACCCAGGATGTGATCTGCATCACCAGCAAGGGCCGGCCCGTCAAGCCCAAGACCATCGGCCAGAAGGAGTACGTCAACGCCATCCTGAAGCAGACCGTCACCATCGGTGTGGGCCCTGCCGGCACCGGCAAGACGTACCTGGCGGTGGCGGCGGCGGTGGCCGCCTTCCGGGACAAGCAGGTGAACCGCATCATCCTCACCCGTCCGGCGGTGGAGGCCGGCGAACGGCTGGGCTTCCTGCCCGGCGACCTGCAATCGAAGGTGGACCCCTATCTGCGCCCGCTGTACGACGCGCTGTTCGATATGCTGGGGGCGGAGACATACCAGAAGTATCTGGAGCGCGGCAACATCGAGGTGGCGCCGCTGGCCTATATGCGCGGCCGGACGCTGGACGACAGCTTTATCATTCTGGACGAGGCCCAGAACACCAGCCGCGAGCAGATGAAGATGTTTCTCACCCGCATGGGCTTCGGCTCCAAGGTGGTCATCACCGGCGATGTGACCCAGATCGACCTGCCCACCGACAAGGTCAGCGGTCTGAAGGAGGCCATGAAGGTGCTGCGGGACGTGGAGGGCGTGGCCATATGCAGGCTCACCAAGGAGGACGTGGTGCGCCATGTGATGGTGCAGCGCATCATCGAGGCCTACGCCAAATTTGAGGAGAAAAAGAAATGAAACGACACTATATCCCGGTGACCGCCGATGTCCCCGGTGTCAGCGAGGGCACACGCAGCTTTCTCCGCAGGGTTATCCGCACAGCGCTGGCCGAGCAAGGGGTGGACTTCCCCTGCGAGGTGGATGTGCTGGTGACCGGCGACGCGGGCATCCACACCATCAACCTGGAGATGCGTGGGGTGGACCGCCCTACGGACGTGCTGAGTTTTCCGGAGTTTGAACTGACTCCCGGCGAGCTGCCCGGCGCGGAGGACGCCGACCCCGGCACCGGCTATGTGCCCCTGGGGGACATGGTCGTCTCTCTGGAGCGCGTGAAGGCGCAGGCGAAAGAATACGGCCACGCCAACCGCCGGGAGTTGGCCTATCTGGCGGTACACTCCGTGCTGCACCTGCTGGGCTACGACCACCTGGACGAGGGCCCCATGAAGGCCCAGATGCGCGAAAGAGAAGAGACCATCATGTCCGTGCTGGGTCTGGAACGAAAATAACGCTGCACGAAAATTGCTCAAACGAAAGAAAGTTGAGGATCACCTATGAACATCACAAAAACCGCAATGATCACCGTGTGCGGACGGCCCAATGTGGGCAAGTCCAGCCTGACCAACGCCCTGGTGGGCGAGAAGATCGCCATTGTTTCGGACAAGCCCCAGACCACCCGCAACCGCATTTACGGCGTGGTGAACCGGGGCGATACCCAGTATGTGCTGCTGGACACGCCGGGCCTGCACAAGCCCCGTTCCCGGCTGGGGGACTATATGGTCAAGGTGGTGCGGGAGAGCCTCAGCGACGTGGAGTGCGCGCTGCTGCTGGTGGAGCCCATCCCCCATGTGGGCGAGCCGGAGAAGGTCCTTTTGCAGCGCATCCGGGAGGAGCAGCTGCCCTGCGTGCTGTGCATCAACAAGATCGACACGGTAGAGAAAAAGGAGGCCCTGCTGGAGGTCATCGCGGCGTACAGCGCGGCCTATGACGGCTTTGATGCCATCATTCCCATCTCCGCCCGGACCGGCGATGGCCTGGATGAGCTGATGCGGCAGCTGTCCCAATACGCCCAGGAGGGCCCCCAGCTGTTCCCCGACGGCATGACCACCGACCAGGCGGACAGCCAGGTGTGCGCGGAGATCGTCCGGGAGAAGATGCTGCGCTGCCTTGACAAGGAGATCCCCCACGGCACGGCGGTGGAGGTGACGAAGTTCTCCGAACGGGAGGACACGGGCATCATCGACCTGGACGTGACCATCTACTGCGAGAAGGCCAGCCACAAGGGCATCATCATCGGCAAGCAGGGGGCCATGCTGAAAAAGATCAGCTCCCTGGCCCGGCAGGACATGGAGAAGTTCATGGGCACCAAGGTGTACCTGGAGACCTGGGTGAAGGTCAAGGAAAATTGGAGAGATAATCCGAATTTCATCAGAAGTCAGGGCTACAACGAGGAGTAAGGCTGCGGTCACAGCATGCACTCCGGCCAGTTTTCCTGCGAGCGGAGCGAGCCGCCGCGCATGCGGCCTGAATTCGAAGAATTCCGTAGGCGGAATTCATTTCCGCCGTAAAGCGATAAAATGCGGGGTCCCCGCTCGATGGGACATCGAGTGGGGCAAACTGGCGAGATAATCCCAACTTCATCAGAAGTCAGGGCTACAACGAGGAATAACATCAACAAATTTCCAGCCATAAAACCGGCGAAAGCTCCCATGCTAACGACATGGAGGTGTTCGCGTGGACTACTGGGAATTATTTTTGGACACTGGCGCGCCGGAGGCGTATCTGCTGTACCGCGGGGCCCAGGAGGCTGTATGCAAAGTGGAAAGACCGTGACCGGCGGCGTGGTGCTGCGGGTCACAGACACAAAGGAGACAGATCGGATATTGACGGTGCTGACGGCGGACCGGGGGAAGATACCCCTGATCGCCCGGGGTGCGCGGCGAAAGAACAGCCGCCTGGCGGCGGCCTGCCAGATGCCGGCCTATTCCGAGCTGACCATTTTCAAGCGGGGCAGCTGGTATATGCTGGATGAGGCGTCGCCCATCGAGCTGTTCGACGGGCTGGGCCGGGACATCGAGCTGCTGGCGCTGGCGGCGTGGTTCTGTGAGCTGACGGAGGCGGTGTGCGCCGAGGAGACGCCCTGCCCTGAGATACTGTCGCTGCTGCTGAACGCCCTGTACGCCCTGTGCCGCACGGGGAAGGACCCGCGGCTGGTGAAGGCGGCGTTCCAGTTCCGACTGATGGCGCTCTCGGGCTTTGAGCCGCTGGCGGAGGAATGCGCCGTGTGCGGAACGGCACAGCCGGAGGGACCGGTGCTGGACATCTCCGGCGGATTTGTGGCGTGCGGAACGTGCAGGGGCCCGGAGCGCAGCTTCCGGCTGCCGCTGACCGAGGCTGGTCTGGCGGCGCTGCGGCACGTGCTGTACGCGGACCCCAGGCGGCTGTACAGCTTTACGCTGGAGCCGGGCGCCCTGCAGGCGCTGGATCAGGCGGGCGAGGCGTTTATCGCCGCCCAGCTGGAGCGCGGGTTCCGGACGCTGGACTATTACAAGGCCCTGTTGGGATAACAGGAGGACATACATACATGAGCGAGTTATTTGAGAAATCTATCCGCACACTGGAGCTGCCGGCGGTGCTGGAGCTGCTGGCGCGCCATGCGGTCAGCGACGAGGCCAAGGCCCGGTGCCTGCGGCTGCGTCCTGCCACAGACGCGGCGGCGGTGGAGCACCTGCTGGATGAGACGGACGCGGCCAAGACGCGGCTGGGCCTGCACGGCAGTCCGTCCTTTGCGGGCGTGAAGGACGTATCCCAGGCACTGGACCGGGCGGACCACGGCGGCGTGCTGAACACCCGGGAGCTGCTGGATGTGGCCGGCGTGCTGACCGCTGCGCGGCGGGTCAGCGACTATGACGCGGAGCGTCAGGGGGAGGCCACGGCCATCGACCGGCTATTCTCTGCCCTCCATGTGAACCGCTATCTGGAGGATAAAATACGCGGCGCCATACTGGACGAAGAGACCATCGCCGACACCGCCAGCCCGGAGCTGGCGGACATACGGCGGAATATGCGCGCTGCGGCCAGCAAGGGACGGCAGATCCTGCAGCGGATCATCTCGTCGCCCTCCTACGCCAAGGTGCTGCAGGAGGCGCTGATCACCCAGCGGGACGGGCGGTTCGTGGTGCCGGTAAAGGCGGAGTGCAAGGGCAGTCTGCCGGGTCTGGTACACGACATCTCATCCTCCGGGGCCACGCTGTTCGTGGAACCCATGGGCGTGGTGCAGGCCAATAATGAATTGAAGGAATTGCAGGCCCGTGAGGAAAAGGAGATCGACCGGGTGCTGCGTATACTGTCCGGCGAGTGCGCGGCGCAGCGGGAGAACATCCTGTACGACTACGACCTGCTGGTGCAGCTGGACACCATTTTCGCCCGGGCACAGCTGAGCTATGCCATGGACGCGGGGCGTCCGCTGGTGCGGAAGCGGGGCGGCATCGACCTGAAGCGGGCGCGGCATCCCCTGCTGGATCCGGCCAAGGCGGTGCCGGTGACGGTGGCGCTGGGCGGCGCGTATGACACGCTGGTCATCACCGGCCCCAACACCGGCGGCAAGACCGTGACGCTGAAAACCCTGGGGCTGCTGTGCCTGATGGCCCAATGCGGCCTGCACATCCCCGCCGGCGACCAGAGCGCCGTGCAGGTGTTCGACCGGGTACTGGCGGACGTGGGCGACGAGCAGAGCATCGAGCAGAGCCTGTCCACGTTTTCGGCGCACATGGCCAACACAGTGGAGATACTGAAGCTGGCGGACGAGAAGAGCCTGATCCTGTTCGACGAGCTGGGGGCGGGTACCGACCCGGTGGAGGGCGCGGCGCTGGCCATCGCCATCATTCAGGACGTGCGGCGCAAGGGCGCGCTGACGGCGGCCACCACCCATTACGCGGAGCTGAAGACCTTTGCCATGACCACGGCGGGGGTGGAGAACGCCAGCTGTGAGTTCGATGTGCAGACGCTGCGGCCTACCTACCGGCTGCTCATCGGCATACCGGGCAAGTCCAACGCCTTTGCCATCTCCCGGCGGCTGGGGCTGGACGAGAGCGTCATCGAGGACGCCAAGGCCCAGATGGACAGTGAATCCGTGCGGTTCGAGGACGTGCTGACCCAACTGGAGGAGAAGCGCCAGCGGCTGGAGAAGGCCCAGGGCGAGGCGGATCGGCTGTGGCGCCAGCGTGAGGAGGACGCACGGAAGGCGCGGACCTTCCGTGAGCAGATGGAGAAGGCTAAGGACAACGCCCGGACCAAGGGCGAGGCCGAGGCGCGGCGCATCGTGCAGCAGGCCCAGCGGCAGGCGGATCAGGTGTTCGCCGAGCTGGACGAGCTGCGGAAACAGCAGCAGCGGTCGGACTATCAGGCCGTGAATGACCGGAAAAGCGATATACGCCGCCGTCTGAACGAGGCAGAGACGGCGCTGCACCAACGGGACGAGGATACAGAGCCGGTACCCGCGCCCAGCCGGCCCATCGCCGTGGGCGACACGGTGGAGCTGGCCGGTGTGCGTACCGGCGCCGCGGTGCTGGCGGTCAACGGCGACGGCACGCTGCTCCTGCAGGCGGGCAAGATGAAGATGACCGTGAAGGCCGCGCAGGTGCGTCTGCTGGAAACGGCGGAGGAGATCGAGAAGAAGAAAAAGCAGTCCGCCGCCGCGCAGCAGCGCAGCGGACCGGCGGTGTCCATCAACACCGGGGCGCGGGCGTCCGCCGAGCTGGACATCCGGGGCCTGGAGACGCTGGAGGCCGAGAGCGTGGTGGAGAACTACCTGGACGCGGCATCCCGGTCCAAGCTGGGCACCGTGACCATCATCCACGGCAAGGGCACCGGCGCGCTGCGCGCCGCCGTGCACCAGCTGCTGAAGAAAAACAAACAGGTCAAGGCCTTCCGCCTGGGCCGATACGGCGAGGGCGAGACGGGAGTCACAGTTGTTGAACTGAAATAAATACCCCGTTGCCTAACAGACCTTGTTGTAGTAAATAGACAAATCGGGGAAAATCAGTTGACGTTTTCAGTGAAATTTGGTATCTTTATATTGCATGATGCCTGATTATCACAGGCAGGGGTTGTGGAAGGAGTGGCTCTCAGTGATATCCAAAGAGGTAACAATAAACAATCAGGTCGGTCTTCACGCGCGGCCTGCGACCTTCTTCATCCAGAAGGCTAA
>OKUM01001436.1_pt1 | contig 11472 bp, 9 predicted proteins | sample 1606801 | NCBI WGS metagenome assembly OKUM01 (sample SAMEA3882546, study PRJEB24775) | human gut metagenome | biome: human-associated habitat; feature: intestine environment; material: feces | place: Netherlands | collected 2009/2010
TGCGCCGCTGCCTGCGCAAGGATAAGCCCGAAAAGATGAACGAGACCGAGGAAGCCGCCCTGCGGCAGGCCAAGAGCCAGCTGGAAGCCTCGGCCAACCACCTGATGCTGCTGTACTCTGCCGAGCAGACCCCCGGCGGTGGAACGGACAGCACGCTGTAATATTTATAATATAAGGTTTGTGGGCTGCTGCACCCGCCCGGCGCAGCAGCCCTTTTTTGAAGAAAGAGAAGGAAACAGTTATGAAGGAACTGCAATATCCGGTGCGCCCCGGGCGCTACCGCCACTTTAAAGGCAACGAGTATCAGGTGCTGGGCGTGGCACGCCACAGCGAGACCGAGGAGGAAATGGTGGTGTATCGCGCCCTGTACGGCGAGGGCGGGCTGTGGGTGCGCCCCGCCGCCATGTGGCTGGAAACCGTGACCCGGGACGGCGTTACCCAGCCCCGCTTTACCTATATCGGGGAGTGATGCGCCCGGCTTGAATCCCGTTATTGACCCTAGGATTATTTTGCGGTAAAATGTGAGTATGATACCAAATAACAAAGGAGGTTTTCGTATGAAGGCCAAACGATGGATCTCGCTGCTGCTTGCGGTCAGCATGATGCTTGGTGTGCTGGCAATGCCCGCCTCGGCGGCAGCGCAGCAGCCGGAAAGCACCGCTGTTGTCAGCGAGGAACTGCCCGATGCCGCAGCGCTGAGCGCGGCAGAGGATGAAAATGATATCGTCAACATCCGCATCCGGGCGACCGGAAACCTTGTCTATGGTTCCGATTATAAGCTGGAGGTGGAGACCCGGCCCGAAAACACCCAGTATATCGCTGTGGTGCTGGGCACCAGCGGCGAAGCCTACGGCTATGTGACCCTGATGATCTCGGATAAGCTGCGCACTTTGCTCAAGCTGATCCCCCTGCCCAAAAAGATGTCCCAGACCCCGGACCAGGCCGAGGAATTCAATGTATACAGCTACCTCAAGCAGCTGATCGACGGCAACGATGTCGGCGTGCTGCTGCGGGTGGCGGACGAAGTAGTGTCGGTGATGGACACCGTCAGCTTCTTTGTCCCGGCCAGCTACCTGACCACCGTGAAAAACGTTTCCAACGGCATGAAGCTGGCGCTGAGCCTGATCCGCAAGTATCTGCCCGAGGGTGCGCTGAGCCGCATCTATCTGGACGAGCAGCCCAAGGACAGCGGCAAGTACTTTGCCGGTGCCATTGCGCTGGAAAGCAGCGATATCAACGCCGCCGGGTTTGCCATGTTCAAGATCAAGCCCAAGACCGAAAACGTCAGCCTGAGCTGGACAGCGGATGCCCCGGCCAGCATGACCGTCTCTCAGCTGCAAAGCGCTGATCTGACCGCCAAGGTGATCTCGGACGGACAGGTGGCTGAAAACGGCAAGGTGAATTACACCTACAAGAAAAAGACCTTCCTGTGGTTCAGCAGCAAAATGAGCGGTGTGCCCACCGAGCCCGGCACCTACACCCAGACCGCCAAGGCGGAGGGCAACTACTCCTGCAGTACCATCAGCCGCACCATTACGGTGACTGCTGATCCGCAGCCTGCTGCTGCAGAGCAGCCCGCGGCATAAGCATCTTTATAGCATATAAACCGGCGGAAAATTATTTTTGAATTGGACGATCCCGGAAAGTTTGCGGACTTTCCGGGATCGTTTTTTCGCGGGAGAGGACACTTTTTATTTTCTATAAAATGGGCTGCTTTACTCTTGCAAATCGCTGCATAATACGCTATTATAAAAATAAAATAACCCCTTGCGGTAAAAAAAGGGGAAGAAGGAGCAGTTTATCTATGGAAGAGAAAAAAGCGGCATCAAAAAGTTCTTTGAAGAGTTCAAAGCGTTTGCCATGCGCGGCAACGTGCTGGACATGGCAGTGGGCGTTGTCATCGGCGGTGCCTTCACCGCCATCGTCACCGCGCTGGTGGAGGACATCATCAACCCGCTGATCGGCCTGTTTTTCAAGGCAGATTTTTCCGATGTGGTCATTGGTCTGGGCGGCTCCAGCATCAAGATCGGCGAGTTCGTCAACTCCATCATCAACTTCCTCATCGTTGCCTTTGTGCTGTTCGTTGTGATTAAGTTTGTCAACTCCCTGCACAAAAAGCTCGAAGAGCCTGCCGAGCCGGAGGAGCCCACCACCAAGGTGTGCCCCTACTGCCAGAGCGAGATCTCCATCAAGGCTGTGCGCTGCCCCCACTGCACCTCCAAGCTGGAGGGCTTTCCCGAAATGAAGGCCTGAAGCATTCAGCATTGACAATTGGCGCAGATGCGCTATAATAGAAGCAGAAAAGGCGCTGGTCGGCAAACGGCTACCCGTTACCGGCGATCGCTTGTTCCTACGGATGAGAAAGCAAGTGACCGTTAGCTTGGGGAAGCAGAAGGCGGTTACTTGCTTTTCTTGTTGTCATCGTTCGATTTGTCATGAGAGATTTTCCACGCGATGTCAAATGTAGTGTTTACTACATCAACGATCAACGCTGCCACTGTCGCTAACAAAGTCAGCAACAGCATCACTTCCGACAAGGTCATGCAACTCCCCCCTTCCTCGTAATGCTACAAGTAAGGGGATGACTTCAAAATAAGCCTGCCCCTCGGCATTCCGTTCATTCCATGGGTCACCGTGGAACAAACTCCTGTCGGTAAGAGCAGCCGCCTGCGTTTTCGACACAGCACCTTTCACCGCCTTACGGCGGTAAATCCATTGTAACACATTTTTCGCCGCATTACAACAAAACCCTCCCCGCCGGGCGCAGTCTTTGCGTTGCCGGCAGGGAGGGTTTTGCACATTTTGCGGCTTGGTTGTGGAAAAGTGGAGCGGAAAAATCAAGATATATTACTTACTGAACCTTGGTCAGCTCAGCCAGCTTGTGGTAGATCTCGGTATTGTCGTACACACCGCCGAACTTCTCGGCGCCGACACCCATGGCGTACACGTTGACCATGGCACCGGTGTGGGCATAGGTGGTATGGTCCATACCGGACTTGTGGTTGATGGTGTGGCAGACAGCCATGCTGAAGGGGATGTAGGTGCCGTACAGCTCATAATCCTGCTGGCTCATCTCCTTCTGGGCGGCAGCGCCGACTTCCAGCGTCCGCTCGTAGGCTTTGCGCAGATTCTCCACCTCGTAGTCGGTCAGCAGCAGCTTGCCTGTACTGGCAGCATCGGGGTCGGTGGGAAGGGTCAGGCCGAAGTTTGCCTTCACGTCGGCCATGGCGGCCTCGAAGGGAGTCTTGTTGGCGATGTAGCCCTTCACATAGGTGGAGTCGAACTTGGCGTAAGACATCTTCTGGTGGGTGAGATTGGTCAGGAAGGTGTCGTAGTTGGTGGTCTTGTAGCCGATGGCCATGCCGCCCGTCTCGTGGTCGGCGGTGACGAGGATGAGGGTGTCGTTGGGGTGGGCATTGTAGAAGTCCACAGCGGCCTGCACGGCGTTGCTCATCTCCAGCACATCGTGGATGGAAGCGGCGGCATCGTTGGCATGGCAGGCCCAGTCGATCTTGCCGGACTCGGTCATCAGGAAGAAGCCCTTCTTGTTGTCCAGCAGCTCGATGCCCTTCCTGACGTAGTCGGTCAGCTGCCACTCTCCTGCGGCGGCGTCCATGGCGTAGTTCATGGCCTTGCCGTCGGCCAGTGCCTCGGCGATGATGAGGGTCTTGCCTGCACCAGCCTTGAGGGTGGCAGCGTCCGCCTGACGGGTGACGACGTTGTAGCCGTTCTGGGCAGCGATCTCGTGGTTGTTGGGGCCGGTGCCGTCACCGTTCACCTTCTGGAACTCGCCGCCTGCGAAGTATTCGAAGCCGGAGGCGGCCAGCTCCTTGCCGATGGCGTAGTAGTTCTTGCGGGTCTTCTGATGTGCATAGAAGGCGGCGGGGGTGGCGTGGTCGATGTTGACGGAGGAGACGACGCCCACCTTGTAGTTCTTCTGGGCGTGGAGTTTTTCGGCGATGGTCTCATAGGGCACATCGCGGGTCCACGGACACATATTGATGACGCCGCTCTCGGTCTTGTGGCCGGTGGCGATGGAAGTGGCAGTGGAAGCGGAGTCGGGGCAGAAAGAAGTGCTGTCGTAGGTGGTCACGCTGCCCACCTCGGGGAACTGGGTGAAGCTCAGCTCGCCCTCGACGACAGCGCCGTTGTTCTCCACCGTACCCTTATAGAATCGGGCGGACTGTATCTGGGCCGTACCCATGCCGTCGCCGATGAAGAGGAAGACATACTTGGGTTTGCCGCCGAACACGCCCAGCAGTCCGTTCTCTTCCTCTGCTGCGTTGGCGGCATTGGGGGCAGCGGCGTTGGCAGCGGCAGGCGCTGCGGCCAGCATACCGGCGGCGGATGCAACGGCACCGACCTTCAAAAAGCTGCGGCGGGACATTTTATTCTCTTTCATGCGAAAGTCCTCTCTTTCCATGAGCCTCATGGCTCCTTCTCTCTTTTTCGATTTACCGGGAACGGCCTTATTCTACCGCCGCAGCCGCCCGGCCCGAAACCATGCGGACGCAAAATCGGCGTAAAACCCCGGCGGCGGCTTTGGGCCGTCTGTAAAAAAGAAGACTTCTGCTGCGCAAAAAGCGCCCCTCCGGTAAAACGGAGGGGCGCTTTTGTATGTTACAGGTCAATTATGCGTTGAACTTTTCCTCGTCCAGCAGGCCCTCGCTCTTGGCCACGCAGATGCTGGCCACAGCGTCGCCCACCACGTTCAGGGAGGTGACGAGCATCTCGATGGGGCGGTTGATGGCGAGGATGAGAGAGTAGGCCAGCAGGGCGCTGTCATTCACGAAGCCCACACCGGACAGGATGGTGAAGAGGATGACGGCTCCTGCGCCGGGGGCGGCAGGCGTACCCACCGAGGCCAGCAGAGCCAGCAGAGCGACCACGACCAGCTGGGCCGGGGTGACAGTATAACCGGCACAGCCTGCGATGAAGACGGTGGCCACCACCTGCATGATGGCGGTGCCGTCCATGTTGATGGTCATGCCCAGCGGCAGGACGAAGGAGGCGATGGACTCATCGACGCCGAAATCCTCGGTGCAGACCCTGATGTTCAGGGGGAGAGTGGCTGCGCTGGAAGAGGTGGAGAAGCCGAAGACGGCCACGTTGGCGATCTTCTTAATGAAGGTGATGGGGTTCTGCTTTGCGCCCAGCGCCACCACCAGAGGATAGGCCACCAGCAGGAAGACGAAGAGCAGGACCACCGTGACCACCACATACACCAGAGCGGGCTTGAGGTAATCAATGCCGTAGATGGCGAAGGTGCGGGTCAGCAGCACGAAGACTGCAAAGGGCGCGAAGTTTGTAACGACGAAGTTCAGGAAGACCACCACCACGTCGTTCACCTCGCCCAGCAGGCGGCGGAGGGTGGAAGTACGGCTCTCACCCAGCACATTCATGCTCAGGCCCACAGCCACCGCGAGGAAGACGGAGGAAAGAACAGCGTTGTTGCTGCCGAAGGCCGTGACGATGTTGGAGGGGATGACATTCAGCACCACATTCAGGGGGTTGGAACCGGTGGAGCCGGCGGCTTCCGTCAGGCCCTCGATGTGAGCGTTGAAGAGACCCATGGAATAGGTGGCGTAGCCCACGCATCCGGCCAGTGCCAGCGCCATAAAGGAGCAGAGCAGGAACCAGAAGAGGGTCTTGGCCGAGATGCGGCCCATGGTGCGGGTATCGGCAATGCTGCCGATGGCCAGCGCGATGGAGGTGAAGACCATCGGGATGATGACCAGCTGCAGTGCTTTGATGAAGAGCTGGCCGATGATGTAGAAGAGGCCGAGCGCACGTTCCGCGCCCTCTGTGGTGATGTCCTGGAAGAGCAGGTCGTTGATGGTCTGCCAGATGCCGCTGTTGCCGGAAGCCACGAGCTTTTCGCGCAGCATCATAAAGGCAAAGCCTGCCGCCAGACCGCAAACCAGAGACACCGCCATCTTTCTTGCCAGTGCCGCGCCGCTGTTCTTATTTTTTTCCATACGATTTTCCTCACTTTTGTCCATTTCCCAGTGTGTTTCGGTCACATTCGACCTATCCTACCACGGCAAACTGTTGGATTCAAGGGAAAAATCGGCTTTTCAGGCGATTTTTTCGCAAAAGTACGACATATGAAAATTTGATGCAAAAATTACGTTTTGGATAAAAGACTAAAAGAAAACCTCTCCGTCACGCCTACGGCGTGACGGAGAGGTTTTATCTTATGTATTGTCTGCACCCAGCTCTGCGGCTTCCAACACCTTGATGCCTTCGGCCTCGAACGCGGCGCGCAGAGCCTCGGCAAAGCCGGGGCGCGGCACCTTGTTCTTGACGCAGAGGGTGATGATGCCATGCAGGCTGGTGCATTCCAGACCGATGGAAGCGCCGTCCGCCGGCACCCAGGTCTGGAAGTCCTCGATGTACCGGGTCAGCTCCGGGCTGGACGGGGCGAAGGGGTCGCCCAGATAGCTCACCCAGAAGTCCGCCGGGAAGCCGCTGATGTACTCGCCCATCTGGAAGATGCGCTTTTTGATGCTGAGGCTGGCTTTCTGCTGGTAGACCCGGTAGACCCAGCCCATCTGCTCCGCAATACGGAACAGTTTTCGCTCAGCGGAAAGGTTCTCTTTCAGGTCAGCGTCCACGCCCACGGCCACTTCGGCCAGCGGGGCATCTGCCGTCAGCGGCAGCTTGCGCTGGAAGGATGCCACGCAGTTGTAGAGGGCGTTCGGCGCACCCAGCGCGTCGCGGGCGTCTGTCGAGTAGCTGTAGAGCACCTCGTCCTTGTCTAGATACGCCCGCACCGCCTTACAGAGCAGGGCCGTGAGGGTACTGAAAGGCTTGACGCCGCAGCGGAGGGCGGCGTCCACAAGCCCCGCCTTTTCCAGCCGGATGCGGCAGCAGGTGGGCGTCTCTTCAAAGGTCTGCACCACGGGGCGCTGCATATCGTTGGCCACCTGACTCTCGGGGTACTTTGCAAGGATGTCCTCGATGTCGTAGGCAGGGTCCGTCTCAAGGGTCTGGCCCTCGAAAGCCGTGCCGTACCGCAGGTTGCAGTAGAACTGCAGCACCATGGTCAGGAAGGGTGCTACGCCCCGGCCATCGGCCAGAAAGTGGAACCAGTCAAAGTAGACGACTTTCCCCTCATAGCTCAGGGCAACCGTAAAGCCGTTCTCGTCCGGAAATTCGGGCTTTGCGCTGCCCTGCCGCACCGGGCAGGGGGCGTCCGACGGCTCGAGGTGGAGCAGCTTTTTCTCCCACACCGGCTTCTGGAAATAGTAGGGAGCCTTTGCCCGGGCCGCATCCAGAGCCTGCTGCAAAAGCGCACCGTCCACAGCATCTTTCAGCGTGACCTGATAGCGGCAGTTGACCATGTTTTCGCGGTAATAGTAAACGATACCCTGAAAAACAGAGCGCTGTTCGGCATCCATTCCTTATTCCCCCGCGTGTGCGGCCAGATAGTCGGCCAAATCGCTGACGGTGACGAAGTTGCGCAGCTCCTTTTCGGGGATGCGCAGGCCGAAAGTCTCCTCCAGGTCGGCGACGACGGTCAGGATCTCCATGGACGACAGGTCCAGATCGTCCATCAAGACGCTGTTCTCGTTGACATCATCGGGGGAAATTTCTGCAACATCTTCCAGAATTGCAAGGATCTGGGACACGATCTCGGTTCTTTCCATAGTTTGAATCTTCCTTTCGTAATTCCATTAAAGGCGGCTGCGGCTCTTTTCCAGTATTCCGCAGCCTGCCCGGTTTATTCTTACTTGCGCAGCAGCTTGCCGGTGCCGGTGCGGGGCAGGGGCTCGGTGCTGAACTCCACGGCGCTCATCCGCTTGTAGAGCGGCAGGGTGCGGTTGGTCTCGGTGATGAAGTCGCGGACGGTCTGCTGGTCGGCCTCGCCGCAGTAGATGACGGCACAGATCTTCTTGCCCTTCTCCCTGACGATGCATTCCTTGACGGCCTCGCACTTGGACAGCAGATTTTCCAGTTCTTCGGGGCTGACGTTCTCACCGTTGTCGAGGATGATGATATTCTTCTTGCGTCCGGTAATGTAATAGAAGCCGTCCTCGTCCACACGGGCCAGGTCTCCGGTGTGGAACCAGCCGTCGGCGTCGAGGACTTCTGCGGTGGCCTCGGGGTCCTTGTAATAGCCCAGCATGACGCAGCCGCCGCGGATGCAAATTTCGCCCGTCTCGTCCAGCTTGTACTCGGCGTGGTCGTCGGGCTTGCCCACGGCGCGGATGTGCTTTTCGTCCTGCTCGTAGTTGATGATGCCGTCGCCGCAGGTCTCGGTCATGCCGTACACCTGAGTGATCATCATGCCCTGCTGTGCCAGCTCGGCCAGCATGGCGCCGTCAAACATGGCAGAGGAGCCGCAGGGGTTCCAGATGCCGTTCAGGCGGGCGCGGCGGCCCCGCTTGACGTCTTTGTAGATGGCCTCCATCAGCATGGGAGCCACAGCGATGGCATCGCTGTGCATCAGGCCGAGGTCGCGGTAGAAGTCGCGGATGTCGGCGGAGAGGTTCAGCGCCCAGCCCTTGCAGGCCCAAACGAAGAGGCAGATGAACGTACCCAGATGGAACAGGGGCAGGATGGCGAAGTTGCTCAGGACGTCGTCTTTGTCCTCGGGCATATGCTCGTGCTTATAGTCCAGCATGGCGTCGCCGAATTTGACCTGGCACTCCACAGTGGTAAAAAAGTTGCGTTCCGAGAGCATGACGGCCTTGCTGCGGCCGGTGGTGCCGGAAGTGAACATCAGCACCATCAAATCATCATGGCCCACGCAGTCAACAAGCTCTGCAGGCGCGCTGTCCTTGAAGGCGTCCATCGGGCGGAGTTTATCGCCGTAGGCGGCCTCGATGTCGGGGCGGCAGCCATAGTCGATGCCGTCGTTGACGATGAGGGAAGGCTCGACAAGGCCCAGCTCATATTCCAGCTCGGGCCAGGTCTTTTTCTGGTTGATGGTCACGACGACGGCCCCGGCGAGGATAGCGCCGAAGCTGTTGACACCGTACTCATAGCAGTTGCGGCTCATGATGCCGACACGCTTGCCCTTGATGTCGGGGATATTCTCCTTAAAATAAGTAACGGCCCTGCGGATGTCCTGCACATACTGGGCGTAGGTCTTTTCCACCACAGTCTTGCCATCGGCGGCCACATAGCGGAAAGCCACCCGGTCGGGGTACTGCTTCGCCATGACGTCCGTGATGAGCTCATATACAGTATTTATCATTTTTGTCGCTCCTTGCTGTTTTTCTTTATTGCAGCGAAACGCCGGCATTTGACATATTCTGCCTCAGAGTAATAATACCTGTTTCGACAGAGAAATGCAACTACGCGGCGTATCCTTTTCACTGTTTCTTCTTCCTTGTTACTTGCGCAGCAGCTTACCCAGAGCGTTGCGGGGCAGGGGCTCAACGGTGAACTCCACGGCACTGATGCGCTTATACAGCGGCAGGCTGCGGTTCACCTCGATGACGAAGGCTCTGACCTCTTCCTGCTTATCCTCAGGGCAGTAGATGACGGCACAAATTTTCTGGCCCTTCTCCTTCACGATGCACTCTGTGATGGCCGGGCAGAGGGCCAGCTTCTTTTCCAGCTCTTCGGGGCTGACGTTCTCGCCGCTGGCGAGGATGATGAGGTTCTTCTTGCGGCCGGTGATGTAATAGAAGCCTTCCTCATCCATCCGGGCCAGGTCGCCGGTGTGGAACCAGCCGTCGGCGTCGATGACCTCTGCCGTGGCCTCGGGGTCCTTGTAGTAGCCCAGCATCACGCAGTCGCCCTTGATGCAGATCTCGCCGGTCTCGTCCAGCTTATACTGAACGTGGTCGTCGGGCTTGCCCACGGCACTCATGTGCTTTTCGACCTGCGTAAAGTTCAGGATGCCGTCGCCGAAGGTCTCGGTCATACCGTAGCACTGGTTGACGACGAAGCCGTTCTGGGCCAGCTCCAGCAGCATCTTGGGGTCGAGGGCAGCGGAAGAGCAGCACAGGTCCCACAGGCCGTTCAGACGGCTGACGCGGCCACGCTTCATGTCATTGTAGATGGTCTCCACCAGCATGGGGGCCGAGGCCATGACGTCGCTGTGCATCAGGCCCAGGTCGCGGTAGAAGTCGCGGATGTCGCCGCAGAGGTTCAGAGCCCATCCGGCAGGCGGGTAGGACATAACGCAGACGAAGCAGGCCATGTGGAAGAGGGGCAGCAGGGTCATATGGCTCAGCGGCAGCTTCTGGCCTGCCGGGAGGCGGTTGGTGATCCAGTTCTCTGCCACCTCCGAATAGGTGTGCAGGCTCGCGCACATATTCCGCTCCGAGAGCATGACGCCCTTGCTGCGTCCGGTGGTGCCGGAGGTGAACATCAGCATCATCAAACCATCGTGGCCCACGCAGTTGGTCAGCTCGCCGGGGGCAGTCTCTTTATAGCAGTCCATGGGGCGGAGCTTCGGGCCGTAGGCGGCTTCCAGCTCGGCGCGGCAGCCGTAGTCGATGCCGTCGTTCAGGATGAGGGCAGGCTCCACGAGGCCCAGCTCATATTCCAGCTCCTCCCAGGTCTTTTTCTGGTTCAGAGTCACGAGAACGCCGCCGGCGAGGATGATGCCGTAGGACGCCACGCAGAATTCATAGCAGTTCCGGCTCAGCAGAACGATGCGCTGGCCCTTGATGTCCGGCACTTCGGCCTTGAGATAGGCCGTCATCCGGCGGATGTCCTGCGCATACTCGCGATACTTCTTCTCCACGACGGTCTTGCCGTCCTCGGCCACATAGCGGATGGCCACATGATCGGGGAACTCCTGCTCCATGCAGCGGGTCACCATGTCGTATACGCCTGCGGGTACTTTGATGTATTCAGCCATCGGTCTTTCTCCTTTTTTGTCAAATTTTCAGCTCAGCACTTTTTTCATTCACCTTCCAGAGGCATTCCGAATCTCTGGCAGTTCGAGGAAAACTTTGGCACGGCTCCTTATGGCAACAGTATACCGCAAGCAGAGCGTAAACGCAAGATTTAATTGCACAAATATGCAACTTGAGCTTGCATTCCATTTGTGCAGGCAGATGTAATTCTTTCCTTTTGTTGCGATGTGCGAAAAGCTGTGATACACTTTTTTCGTCAGGACGAAACTTCGCCCGGAGGTCGAGTCCTTATCAAATTGACAGCAAGCCCAAAAAGCATTATACTGTTTATATTATTTAGCAAAAAAGCTCCCCGCCGAGCTTCATATTTTTATTTACCGCGCCTAAAACACGGCCTTCCGGGGCCTCCGGGACGAATGGCGCACAAGGAGGACCCTTTTCATGGAAGGCACCAAGCCCCGCACTGTAAGCAGCCTTGGCATGTTCGACCTGCTGAAAGGCATCGGAATGCTGGCCATCGTCTTTGCCCACACGGCAGAGCTTTACCCCCTCGGCACCAACGACGTCACCCCTTTCGCGTTCGCGCTGTTCGCTTACCGCGAAGCGCTGATGGCCGCCTTTTTTATTGCCAGCGGCTACGGCTTCCGCA
>OKUM01001446.1_pt1 | contig 11387 bp, 9 predicted proteins | sample 1606801 | NCBI WGS metagenome assembly OKUM01 (sample SAMEA3882546, study PRJEB24775) | human gut metagenome | biome: human-associated habitat; feature: intestine environment; material: feces | place: Netherlands | collected 2009/2010
CTGTGAGGCCCGGGAGGCCGGCGCGTTTCTGGGAGCCGTCGCCCAATACCATCAGGATTCGGCCCAGTCCCTCGCCTTTATCGCGGGCGGTGAGACCGTGGTGCATCTGACGGGAACCGGCAAGGGCGGACGAAATCAGGAAATCGCGCTGGCAGGGGCGAAGCTTCTGGACGGTCTTGCGGGCACGGCCCTGTTCTCCCTCGGCTCCGACGGCACCGACGGCCCCACTGACGCGGCAGGTGGTATCGTCACCGGAGAAACAGCCGGGACACTGCGGGAAGCCGGTGTGGACATTGACCGTGTTCTGAAGGACAACGACGCCTACCACGCGCTGGCAAAGGCCGACGGTCTGATCTTTACCGGCCCCACCGGCACCAATGTCAACGACCTGACGGTGCTGCTGATTCGGCGGTAAACCAAACCCGCACTTCTCAGGGCTGCCTTTGCAGGCAGCCCTTTTTTGTAAAAATGATTTCCCAGGAACGGACGTTATACGTTATAATAGCGCAAAATACCTTACAGACCGCACCCCTTCTGTCAAAAAAGGCCAACCGCCTTTTTGACAGTCTAAGCGTCGGGTTTCCCCGCCGCCGCCTTCGTCCTATAGATCGTCCGCGTCCTGCACCGGCTTTTCCTCCGGGTGCCTGACCAGCCCCGTGTAGCTGCCAAAGGGGTCGGTCACGATTTTCTCTTTTTTCGCCATGTTCTCACCTCCAAAGCTATTGTCTGCCCATCGGCGGCAATTATGTTGCATTTCCCGTCCGGAAATGATAGACTATAGGAAAAACGAAGGGAGATTTGCCATGTTCAGCATCACCCTGATCACCATGGGCAAGCTCAAGGAAAAATTCTACATTTCCGCCGCCGAGGAATACAAAAAGCGTCTGGGCGGATACTGCGCCTTTACGCTTCTCGAGCTGCCGGAAGCCCGGCTTCCCGAAAATCCCTCCCCCGGCGAGATCGAGGCGGGGCTGGAAAAGGAGGCCGAGCTGATCTTCTCCAAAATTCCCAAGGGTTCGTGGTTCTGCGTCCTCACCCCCGAAGGGAAGGCGCTGTCCAGCGAAGCCTTCGCGGACAAGCTCCGGGACGTGAAAAATTCCGGTAAGTCCAGTGCCTGTTTCTTAATCGGCTCCTCCTTCGGTATGTCCCCCCGTGTCAAGCAGCGGGCGGATTTCCGCCTTTCCATGGGGGCAATGACCTTCCCCCACCATCTGGCTCGCATCATGGTTCTGGAACAGCTCTACCGGGCAGAAGCCATTCAGGCGGGAAGCAAGTATCATAAATAGACCTCTTTTAAGGCTCCACGCACAGGCGCGGAGCCTTTTCTGCGCCCAATGTGTTTCCTTTTCAGATTCCTGTATTTATTTTATATGAAGTACCTTGACAGATGAGGTACTTTATGTTATACTGCTCGCGTAAGGAGGGATGCCTGTGTCTATTGCCGGTGATTTGATACGGGGGCATACCGACGCCATCATTCTGGCGCGGCTGCTTCGCGGCGACAGCTACGGCTACGAGATCAACAAAGTCATTTCCACCCTCTCCAACAATCGCTTTGAGCTGAAGGAAGCGACCCTTTACACGGCGTTCAAGCGGCTGGAGGAGCTGGGCTACATCGCCTCATACTGGGGCGACAGCGGCGCGGGCGCACGACGGCGCTACTACACCATCACATCCGCAGGACGGGAGGCCTGCCACCGTCTGCTGGGAGAATGGCAGGAAACAAAAGAAATTATGGATAAACTTCTGGAAGTGGAGGAGAAATTATGAGAGAGCAGCTGATTCAGTACGTGCAGCTTCTGTTCGCGGGAGCCGAGGATTGCGACGATATCCGGCAGGAAATTCTGCAAAACACCTTAGACCGCTACGACGATCTGATTGCCGCCGGAAAAACGCCGGAGGCCGCCTACCGCCTTGCCATCATGGGCATCGGAGACATCAACGAAATTCTGGGCAGAACGTCTGGCACACCTGCCGTCATGCCCGTCCCGGCGGTCAGCCAGGAAAAGCAGGACACCCCGACGAAGAAAATTCTCCGCGCCATTGGAGTGGGACTGTACATTCTCTGCCCCCTTCCGCTATTCAGCGACGGAGGAACCGACGGCCTGTGCGGGACGCTGATCTTCATTGCCATCGCCACGGCACTGGTGATTCTTGGGGCGAAGAAGGAAGGCTCGGAATCAAAGTCCGGCACGGCTGAAAACACCACCCCCGAAACGGAGCTGAAAAAAAGCGTCAGCGGTCTGATCTGGGCGGTCGGCCTTGCGATCTATTTCATTGTCAGCTTCCTCACGGGCGCATGGTACATCACATGGGTTATCTTCCCCATCATCGCCGCCGTGCAGGGGCTTACGAAAGCCATTCTCGACCTGAAGGAGGGTAAATAAGATGAAAAGCAACGCAATCGTTCGCATCGTCATCTGGAGCGTTGTGATTTTTGTGCTGCTGGCAATTCTCATTGCCGGGCTGGGCAACAACCTCTTCACGATGTTCCACGGCAGCACCGATACGGTGTACCACCGCACCGATGTCGCAGCCTCCGAGTCTCCATCGGGTCAGTCCGATACTCCCATCGCAGAACGCTCTGTCTCCGTGGTATCGCAAACCAGTGTCTACACCATGCCCAACACCCAATCTGCTTCTGTCGGCGCACTGAATGTGGGCGACAATGTGGTCATTGACCGTTCCGAGGAGGTAGGCGGAGGCAGCTGGATTCACATCACCTCCCCGGTTGACGGCTGGGTTAATGCTGAGTGTCTCAAGCTGAACGGTGTCAACCAGACCGGTTCGGTCGGTTCCGCAGACCCCGCTGCCATCCGGAAAATCAAAATCGAATGGATTTCCGGTTCCGTCACCGTCGAGCCGGGGGACGTGCAGGAAATTACCTTTCTCGAATCCGGCAATGGCACCGACAAATATGAGATGGTCTGGAAGCAGTCCGGCGACGAGCTGGTTATCCAATACAGCAAGGACAGCAGCATCGCCGGCTTCGGCATTCACATTGACAAAGGCAGCAAAGACCTGACCGTCACCGTTCCCCGGGGCTGGGTCTGTGATTCTCTGGAACTCGACACCGCTTCCACCGATCTGACCGTCCGCGACATGATCATCCGGGAGATGGAGATCGACTCCGCCAGCGGCACCGCCAAATTTGAAAACTGCACGGTCAGCAGTCTGGACGTGGACACCGCTTCCGGAGACGTCACATTTTCCGGAAGCCTGAACGAGCTGGACTTTGAGGCCGCCTCCGCCAGCTTTACCGGCGTGCTGGAGAATGTTCCCGACAAGGTGAACATGGACTCCATGTCCGGCGATCTGACCCTTACTCTGCCCGAGGACGCGGGCTTCACCGTCAGTCTGGACGCCATGAGCAGCGACTTTTCCTCCGACTTCCCCACCGTAAAGAAGAATAAGAGCTACGTCTGCGGCGACGGACACTGCAAGATCGACGTGGACGCCATGAGCGGCGACGTGTCTATTCTCAAGCAGTCGGCAGATGCCGCCGTCAAGAAATAAATTCTGCCAGGGAACGGTTCAACTGTTCCCCGGCATTGTTTTATACTGAACTTCAATTAAAATCTTTAAAAAAGATTTTAATTGCCCGAAGGGCATGAAGTTCATATGAGACTTGTTTTGTGATTTCTTTCCTTATAAATCACAAAACCGGCAGCGCCATTAGGCGATGCCTTCCTGATTAAAATCAAAGATTTTAATCAGGAAATAGTATTAATTGTAGTTCCGTATGGCAAAGTGGGGCGCTGATTTTTTCATCAGCGCCCCACTGGCTTTCTGGCAGCTCACGCAGCGCCGTCTACCAGCAGAACGTCCCGCGTTTTATTGTCATACTATTTCTCGATAAAATGGTTAATACCATTTTATCCTGCGAATACTTCGCAGGCCGCTGGTGGCGGCGAGAAATGTATGGACTGCGATTTTAGCGGCTACACCGCAGACCGCTGAAACGCGGCCTAATAAAACGGTTTTTTAACCGTTTTATTAAAATCCAGTATCAGGAGATCTGCTTCCACGCGCTCCACCAGCCCTTGCCGGGCGCAAGGCCGATCGTCCACCACTTGGCTTCGTAGACGCGACCCTTGTAGGTCACCTGCATACCGGCGGCGTAGATCTTGAACGGCGACCATGCGGCGGGGGCGGCAGTCTGATTGCCGTCGTCCACCAGCTCCCAGACCTGAGACGTCTCGGGATTCTCGCCCCGCGTCCACCACTTGGCTCTGTAGGTCTTGCCGTTGAACACAACGGTGTCGCCCCGGTGGTACGCCTTGTCGGAAACGTAAGTGTCCCCGGGAACAACGGTGCTCGGCTCGGTGGGTTTCGGCTCGGTGACTTCCGGTTCGGTCGGTACCGGTTCCGTGGGCCTGAGTTCTGTGGCCTTCGGCTCCGTGGGTGCCGGTTCTGTGGGCTTGGGTTCCGTTGCCTTCGGTCCCGTGGGCGTCGGCTCGGTAGGCTTCGGCTCCGTAGTTACCGGTTCCGTTACCTTCGGCTCGGTGACTTCCGGTTCCGTGGGTTCCGGCTCTGTGGGCTGGGGTTCTTCCTTGTAGCCCATCCACAGCAGCGCCTGCCGGACGCCGCTTTGCAGGCTCTGGGTGTCGGCAGTGCTGTCCGCGGGAATGCCGCCCGGAACCTTCAGATCCGTTACGGAGATGATGGAAGCCGTACCCCCCGGGTTCTGAATTTTGATCGTGGCGCCGTCGTTCATGCCCTCGTAGTACATATTGGTCTGACTGATCGTCTTCGTGCCGAGAGTCGCGGTGCCGGTCAGGGTCTTCAGGCCGATCTGGGTCTTTGCCGCGATCTCCTCGCTGGGCAGCGTAATGAGCAGATACTGACCCGGACGGACATAGACCTCATTCTTGGTACCGTTGTCCAGATAGTCCGTCACATCCGCGTCCTTCAGGGCGGCGCCTCCCTCGGTCATCAGCACCGCGGTGACTTTCCGGTCGCCCTTCAGGGTGTAGACCTGCCCGGAAACGCCCTCGGCGATCTGGTTGATATAGACGCTCTTTTCGTCGATCGCGTTCTTGTTCGGCAGGTTGGCCACAAGAACGTTGTCCCGCACTTCCACAAATTCCGGCTGGGACTCAGCGTCCTTGTCGTACACCTTCCCGTCGATGGCGCTGTCCACCGTGTTGAACACGCGGAAGCCGTCGAACACGAAGTTCGCCGCCGAATAGTTGGTCAGAACCATCACGACCTTGTAGTCGCCGTACTCCAGGTCTCTGACGCTGACGATGGGCGTATTGTGGCTCTCGCCCTCGTACTGCGTCAGGGCGCTTTCGCCGCTCTGTCTGACGGTGTTCACCATGTACATGGACTTCATCTTCTCGGTCTGGCCGTCAACCTTGTACAGCGCGACCATGACCGTGCCGGTGCTGGTCGTGCAGTCGGCGTAGATCTCGAAGCCGTTGCCGGTGAACCCGAAGGTGGCCTTGGAGCCGGGGGTCGTAGTGGCAGCCTCGGTCTTTGCGTCGCCGCCGTAAACGGTGTCGTAGCCGTAGTTGTACGCATCGGTCATGCCGGGGTACGCGCCCTGCTGCTGCCCCATGTACTGACCAGCGTAGTTCTCACCCATGTCCGGCCTCGTGGTATTGCCCGTCCATGTGCCTTCGTACTTTGCGAAGTATTCCTCATAGTACACAGTGGTGGCCGGGAAGACCGACATGACGTAGCGGTGGGGGTTGGAGGACGTGGTCTTATCCGTCGTGACTGCCATACGCATGCTTTCCGTTCCCCGCATAACGGTGAAGGGAATGTAGTAGCACTGGCCGGTCGCAAGATCCGTGTAGAAGTAGCCATACTCCGCCTTTTGGACGTAATACTTACCCTGAACAGTCTCCGTTTCCGTTCCGTCAATGGCGGTAATGTACCGCAGAGTCTCGTCCTGATTCAGCTCCAGCTGCAGGGATTTCTTGGTGATCTCCACCGGCAGGCCGAAGTCAACGACCATGTCCTTGGCGTTGTCGGTGTCGTAGTAGAGGTAAAGATCCTTTCCGTCCTCGCTGCGGCGAACCTCCACCAGCGTCAGCTTCGTGCTGCGGTAGAAGCTGGGAACGTCCAGAATTTCTCTGGGGTCGCCCTGAACGGTCTGGGTAACGTCGTAGTAGTTGACCACGGTATTGCCGGTCAGGCCGTATTCGTTATCCGTCCGCGCGAAGGTCGTATCGAACAACGTGCCAGATTTGACGCGGATACCATAATTGTAGAACTCAATGTTGTTGAGGCTGCGGTTGATGTAATGCACATGCAGCGCATCCTCAGTGTTGCCGACGTAGCGGACGTAGTAGGTGACCAGCACCGCGTGCTCATTCTGAATGGTCACGGAGTCCACCAGAGGAACGCCGCTGGTGTGGGTGCCGTTTTCCCGGTAGCCGTAGGCGACATTCTCATCAAGCAGGAATTCTTCGGTGTTGTACCGGACGTTTTCATCCTTCAGCCAGACGACGGTTTCCGTCTTGGTATCGTAGTCATAGCCGCCGGAACCATCCGAGCTGCGCTTGTTCTGGGACATATCCACGTCAGAAAGCTGCTTGGTTTCGTCGGACCTTGTGGTGGTGATCATGTAGATCTCGTAGCCGTCGATCTTGTCCGTGGTGGCCATGATGGTGTTGATCTTGCGCCACAGGGTGCCATCGTCCCGCTTCTCAACATCGCCCCAGCCTTCCGTGCAGTGGAAGCCCATGGTCTTGTCGGTGGTGTACTTCTCTCCGGCGGTATTGTAGCTGCCCTCGGAATAGGTGAAGGTGCCGGTCTCGTTGGGGTTGCGGACGCCGTCCTCGTAACGGACCGCAAAATCCAGCAGAACGTAGTTCTTGCCGTAGCCGATGTTCCGGCTGTCGTCAATGGCAGGGCCCCAGTCCGCAACGTTTGTGATGACCTCGTGGGTGACGTCCGTGACCTGCAGGTAGTAGGCGACGATCTGGCCGTCACCGGCAGCGATGTCGCTCATATTCAGCTCGGTGCGCTCCGCTTCCGTGGGGTTGACGGGATACCAGCCCTGAGATTCCTCGGCTGTGATAACGCCGTCGCCGTTCTTATCCTTGCCCCACTTGGCGCCGGTGTCCCATGCGTCCAGCTCGGCGTCCAGATAGAATTCCCAGCCCCCGTCATAATAGCGGAGTCTGGTGAAATCGACACGGTTTTCATAGCCGGTCATGGTGCTGGTCTGACCCGCAATACCTCCCTCGTAGTCGCCTGTCAGATAGGGCGAACCGGTTTCGGTGCCCTGATGGTTACCGGCAGGCAGCCACGTCATTTTCCAGAAGACCATTCTGTCGTCCTTGCGAACTGCGTTGGTGGGGAACAACTTGGTGATGTCAATGCCTTCCTCGGTGTTGACGCCCGACATTGCCGCGTTGACGTCCACATGGCACACCGGGGACGCATCGCTTCCGCCGATCAGAACCAAGTCGTTGGTAATCATGGAGTAGATCCTGACCTTGTTATCGACCAGAGACTTGTCCGCAATGGTGATGTTATACTTGACCGTGCCGACGATTACCGACGTGGTGCCGGTCTGGTCATGGCTCGTAATGGTGACGGTGGACTTCGCGGGAACCGCGTCAGAGCCGGTGCCATACACGATGCTGTGGCCTGCCGAATCCGCGCTGGTAGTCCATGCTCCATCTTTGAAGACAAGATACTGCCCATTCTTGTACAGGCCAAGCTCCGGGTCAAAGTATGGTGACCACCAGTTTGCGCCGCCATCCGTGCTAATGAAGAAGCCACTACCCGTGTTATTCAAATTATAGCCGCCGCTTATCAGGCGATATGTACCACTGTCGGTAGAATGGCAATTCCACTTTGCCGCTTTGTCAGGGTCGTTGGTATTCGCCATCTGGCCATTTTCAATCGTCAGGTAGTTGCCATTTCCATCGGTGATGACGTAATTATCTCCCACATTGATGGCCGACACGATACCTGCCGGCAATGCGGGAACGTAGGGGGACGTCACCTCAGACGTGACGGTAACAAAGCCCTTGTCGTCGCAGTAATAGACATCCTTGTCGGTATAAGCGCCCTGCTGAAGACGGGTCACGGTGGAGTTGTCGCCCATCAGGACGTTGACTTCCTTGGTGAAGTAACCGGCGGGGAGCTTGAACAGGCCGGAAACCGTTCCGCCGGGGACAGTGTAGGTCGCGTAGCCGTTCTCGATGGTCACAGGGATGGCCGCCGTTCCGGCATCCTGCTTCAGGAACGCCTGAATGACGCCGCCCTCCGCAGTCCAATCGGCGGGAACGGGCATCTTGACCTGAACCTCGCCCTTGTAAGCGGCATTGTCCACGGTGGGGGTCAGGCTGTAGCCGGTGATCTTCACGCCGGTGACAGACTCATACCCGGCGACGGACGTGACAGAGCTGTCCGCCGCGCAGGTCAGGCCATCGACGCCGTGGCCGGAAACAGTGATGTCGTGCTTCTCGCAGCGGGCGCTGGTCACAGCGGCAACCACCGTTACGTTGTAGGTCGTGTTGTCGATGGTGACGGAAGCCGTACCTGCTTCGGTCGCGGTCAGCCGAAGGGTCGTGGTCGCGGGCACATCCGGTGTTCCTTCTGTTCCGGGGGTGTAGATCGCCGCGGCTGAGCCGGAAACCGTGTCCATGGTAAACGCCCAGCTGCTGCCCGTATATCCCAAACAGAATGTTACAGTGCCGTCCCAGAATCCATAGGGAATATTTAATCCATTGGTCGAATCATATGAGAACTTGTTGTTGCTGCTGCTAATACCAAAATAGTTGGTGTTGGTATCCCACGGCAGCAAAGCCAGATAGGCGGTCGATGTCGAACCCCACTGCACATAGGACGTGGAGAAAGAATATGTTCCGTCCGAATTGACGGTCACCTTCCACTTTGTCGCGGTCAGGGGGTCAGCCGAGTTGGTGATCGTGGAGGGAGCGGTAAAGGACAGATAATTCCCGTTGCCGTCGCTGATGAGATACGACTCACCGGAAACCAATGCGCCCATATCGGCGGCGGTGGGGTCAACCGCAGGCATTCCCGCCACAGCATCCGTAAAGCCGGTCTGCTCAATCTTGAACGCGCCATACGCCTTTGCAAACGCGCGGTAATCGCCGGTCAGCGTCCCAAGGTCGTAAGTATCGCCAACATTCAGGGCGATGTTCACCACTTTCTGTCCCTCGGCGGCGTCGGCGGCCTCGTAAATGCCTACGGAGGCATAGGGCGTGTCCACGTCCAGAACGTAGTAGCCGTCCTTCACTCCCGCACGGGCAGGGTGGCTTCGTTATCGGCCGACATGGCGGCCACAAGCTCACCCACCGTGAAGCCCCGGACTTTCGCGGCATTCCAGCCATCGGGAATGGGCAGGAAAACGCGGTAAGAGCCGGTATAGTCCCGCTGGGCGTTCAGCATCTGCACGGAATAGGTCTGAACCTTTCCCGCCGCCGCGGCGAGGATCGTTGGGTTGGTATCCAGCTTGTCCACGGCGACCTCGCTCAGACCCGCCGCGCCGACCTTGACGCCGGTGGCATCGGTCTTCTCCACGTACTCATAGTTTTCATCCGGCATGTGTATTGTTAATGTGTTTCTATCATTTCTGAATCAAATGCGCCAATAGGATACTCTGTGATGCATCCTTTTATCCCAAAGAAATGTCCACAGCAACTACACGCATACTCCTCACAGTCAAACCAGTGCTGCGTTTCGAGTCCCATCTGCCGTTCGGTCGTACAGTCTTCGGTACTGTAATCTGAAAGATCTATTGCATTGGCAGCACCACAGTGTGGGCATTTTATAACACGCCTCATGCTGATACCGTTCATACCCATTTCCATTTCATTCAGCTGAACGGTCTGGTAGTACTCCTCTAAAGCCTTTCTAAAAATCTGAGATTTCGGTTTTCCAGTTGCCTTGCTGCAATATACAAGCATCTGGTTTTCCTCATCGTTGAGGCGCACCCGATACTGGTTGTCACGTTTATCATCTACAGTTGGTCTACCTTTTCCAGCCATGTCGTGCTCCTTTTCGGATATCCATTTAATCTTGCTACCCAAATTATACAGATTTCAACATTCCTTGTCAATGATTAAAGGTGTATCCATTTAATAACTTTCTATGAACGACAAAAACGCCCAGACCGAAGCCTGAGCGTCACACTGTTATTTTCATCTTATTCGTTTATCGTAATCTCAATCCCGGACTTGAACTCCACTACAAAATGGTCATCGTACACCGTGATCTTCTCAATCATCCTTCTGACCAGGGCTTCGCTGTACTCGGTGACTTCTTCCGGCTCACTCTGAAGGAAGGAAACCATGTCAGCCATTCCTCATCGGATACCACATATCGTTCTTCGTTCCACTCGATATCTACCATATCATTGTCGGAGAGAGAATAACCGTTTATCCGGATATATGTGCCATCCTCCAGGAGTGCGCTGATTTGATATCCCGGTGTGAATCCACCATATTCATCGCTCTTCTTCGTGTTCTTGACCCCGGCCAGCCGAGAACTCAACTCACTAATCTGTGCGGGATTCATTTCAATAGCCACCGCGTCATCCGCATTTCGCATATCAAAATGATTTGCGGAAACGATGGTGTGTGTTGCTTCATCGAATTGGAATCCCATCGGGCTGGTCAAAAAGCAGACCGCAACGATCACACAGGCAATGACTGCCAGAATAATAATCCAGAACGCAGGTTTCTTATAATTCATCACAGACTTCACAGCTTGCAGATATGCTCATGTTGATAATTTTCAAAAAGAGTTCGTTCATTGTGAACCTCCTTTCCTGATGCGGTCGATCATGCGCTGTACCTCATCAAGCTCATCTTCGGACATAGCCTGATGCTTTGTAAAAGCAGCGATAAAGGCAGGCAGAGAACCCTCGAATTTCTTCTCAACCAGTTCATCGATCTCACACGCCTGGGCTTCATCTTTGGAAACGAGAGAAGTAACAGTGCCATTGTCGTTCTTCAGCACACCACGCTCTCCAAGACGCTTGATAACGGTATAAGTCGTAGTCCTTTTCCATCCGAGTTGATCCTGGCACAGCTTTACAAGCTCGACAGCAGTAACCGGCTCATGCTCCCACATAATCAAACAAAAACGATATTCACTTTCGTGAATCTTCGGAAAATCCATATTCACGCCCTCCTTGTCTACACCATTAGACTTCACACATAGTCTACCACATTAGACAGCCAAAATCAATAGAGTTCACAGAAAAGATACAAAAAAATTGCCCGCAGAATTTCTCCCACGGGCAAAGTGTTGGTTAGCTATCAAGCGGTTTGTATTCAGTTACAGTTTTCAAATAGGTTTCGGGATCACCGTTCAGTATCAAATCAGCATATCCAATCGGATCATTGTAGATCAGATAGTCCAGTTCTGACCGCTGATACATATTGTCAGCA
>OKUM01001448.1_pt1 | contig 11349 bp, 10 predicted proteins | sample 1606801 | NCBI WGS metagenome assembly OKUM01 (sample SAMEA3882546, study PRJEB24775) | human gut metagenome | biome: human-associated habitat; feature: intestine environment; material: feces | place: Netherlands | collected 2009/2010
TCCGCCACCCTTGCTGTGCCTGCGCCTGGTGATGCAAGCGCAAAGCAACGCCGTCCCTTCGCAATTTGGAAGGCTGCGAAGAGAAAGCGTAATCATGTCAGAAGACGTATCGGTGCGCTGGTGGAACACAGGCTTATGTTTAGAAGAAGAAGCCCATGCAGCCGCCCACCAGTGCGACCAGTTGCTAACCGTCTGTTATTGTACCACGAAACCCATCGGAAAATCAAGAGGTTGCACGAACTTTCGAGCTTCTTTTCCGCTTCCTCGGTATAGAAATTTTTATCCGATTTTTGTGCATATTGCATCAATTATCAAACATAAATCCCTTGCATACCGCTGTTTCTTCGATTATAATAGAGTTGTTCCCAAAAGGAGGAGGATTTTCTTGCTGACAATCCCTGCTGGAGCGGATTTTATCCTGCGCAGGCTGATGGAAAACGGCTTTGACGCCTATGTCGTTGGCGGATGCGTACGTGACAGTCTGCTTGGCCTGTTCCCGCATGACTGGGATATTTGCACCAGCGCGCGCCCGGAGCAGATGCAGGCTGTTTTTGCGGACTGCCGCGTCATCGAAACCGGCCTGAAGCACGGCACGCTGACCGTCCTGCACGACCGCATTCCCTATGAAGTAACGACCTTCCGCGTCGATGGCGGCTACACTGACCATCGCCACCCGGACAGCGTGTCGTTTGTCTCTAATGTGGTGGACGACCTTGCCCGGCGCGATTTCACCGTCAACGCCATGGCATGGAATCCGCAAACCGGGCTGGTGGTCGCCTTTCACGGGCAGGAGGATTTGCGCGCGGGCATTATCCGCGCCGTCGGCGACCCCAAAACGCGCTTCACCGAGGATGCGCTGCGGATTCTGCGCGCGCTGCGGTTCGCGTCCGTGTACGGTTTCCGGATTGATGACGCCACCAGCCAGGCGGCGCACGACCTGCGCCATACGCTGACGGACGTCGCTGCCGAGCGCATCCGCGTTGAATTGGCGAAGCTGCTGCTGGGCTGGCGCGGCGTGGGCAACGTCGCCCACTTCGCCCATGTCGGCGGCATGCTGTGGGGCTTCCTGCTGCTGTACTACTGGAAACAGCGCGGCATCATCCGCTTCTGATTCTGACACATGGCCGACGAGCTCTATAATCCGGGTTACGGGCGTGCGGCGAAGAAGCCGCGCCGCAGCGTCGTGCTGTGGTTGCTCGATACGGTGATGACCCTGCTGTCGCTCGTCGTCGGCGTGACGATGATCGTCACCTACTTCGTGCCCTACGTCAACCCCTCGCGCGTGTGGTTCTTCCCCGTGTTGGGGCTCATCGCTCCGGGCGTCTATGTCGCGGCCGTCGTGCTGGCCCTCTACTGGATCATCCGCTGGCGGCTCAAGCGTGCGGGCTTCATGCTGGCCGTCGTTGCGGCGGGGCTCTTCCAGGTCTCGCTCTTCTGGCGGCCCGAACTGCGCCGTACCTACGGCGAAGAGTCCTACGACCGCGCCGCCTTCAAGGTCATGACCTACAACGTCCGCTGCTTCTACGGCGAGGACGGCCAGAGCAGCGTCGGCGACGTGCTGCAGCTCATCCGCGAGGAGGACCCCGACATCGTCTGCCTGCAGGAGTTCAACGCCCGGCTGGCTGATGCCGCCGAGGAGTTCGCGCTGCTCGACGAGACCTACGAAAGCGCCCGCTTCGGCCGCACGCAGGCCCCCGACTCGCTCTACGGCGCCCCGATGCTGATATTGAGCAAATACCGCATCCTGCGCTCGGGCGTCGGACTGACCGCCTCGACGTCGGTCTGGGCCGATCTGCTCGTCGGCGACGACACGGTGCGCGTCATCAGCAACCACCTGCGCTCGACGGCCATCAACGCCTCGGACAACGACTACATCACCAGCCGTCGTTTCCTTTCGGACACGGCCCGCGAGGTGAAGATCCGCAGCATCGTCGACCGCTTCCGCGAAAACAGCGTGCTGCGGGCCGAACAGGTGGACAGCATCGCGCACCTGATTGCCGCCTCGCCGCGCCGGCGGATCGTCTGCGGCGACTTCAACGATACGCCCGTGTCGTATGTCTACCGCACGATGGCGCGCGGCCTGAACGACGCCTTCTCGGAGTGCGGATCGGGCTATTCGCACACGTTCCGCGGCTTCTACAACACGCTGCGCATCGACTACGTGTTGAGCTCCGACGACTTCGAGACCCTCTCCTACGAGGTGCTGCCCGTCGAGTTTTCGGACCACCATCCCGTCGTCGTGCGCCTGATGAAGAGAACCTCAAACAACTAAATACACACAGTCATGATTTTTGATTCGCTGAAAAACAGCGCGCTCTACACCTCGGTGCACCCGCGCATGAAGAAGGCCTTCGAGCTGATCGCCTCGACCGACTGGACCAAGGTGGAGCCGGGTATCCATGAACTCGACGGACGCGACATCTACGTCAACGTGATGGAGCGCGAGCTCAAGAAGCGCGCCGACGCCAAACTCGAGGTCCACAACGAATACATCGACATCCAGGTGCTCGTCTCGGGCAAGGAGGAGAGCTTCGGCTGGAGCGAGCGCAAGGACCTGCGGCAGCCGCAGGGCGAGTTCAACAAGGAGAAGGACATCCAGCTCTTCGACGACGAACCGCAGACCTACTACACGCTGCGTCCGGGCCAGTTCACGATCCTCTTCCCCGAGGACGGTCACGCGCCGATGGTAGGCGAGGGCACCGTGCGCAAGATCATCGTCAAGGTGCGCATCTGACATTCAGCCGCCCGGCGGCAGAGGTGCCGCGTATGAAAAAATCCCGAACCTCCGAGGTTCGGGATTTTTTTTGTCTTGTGGTGTCGGAACGGGCTCGGAGCCGCGGCTGCGGTTCTTTCGTTCGGCGGGGTTCGGCGGGGCGCCGGTCGGGCGGAGCTGGGTGCGTAGGGTGGCGTGACGGCCGTGAGGAGCGTCCTTCAGGCGACTGCGAGCCGGTTGCGGTGGTGCAGGGCGCTGCGGAACGCAAGCCACGATCCGACGGCGCAGACGACGAAGACCGTGCCGGTCGAGAGCAGCGTGTCGCCCATGCCGACGAGCGGCGATACGAGGCCGCCGAAGGCGAAGCAGACGGCGCCCAGCAGCGCCGAGGCCGTGCCGGCGTGCTCGCGCGTGCAGTCCATGGCCAGCGTGGTTGTGGCCGGGAAGGTGATGCCCATCGAGAAGAGCAGGGCGAAGACCAGCACCTCGTAGAGCCAGAATCCGCAGTGGCAGGCGAGGGCTGCGGCCGTGGCGAGCGAGAAGAGCAGCATGCCGCGGCATCCGAGGAGCGTGGCGCGCTCCTGCCGGCGGAAACGCACGGCAAGCGCCGCGGCGCTCATGATCGCCAGCGAATTGGCCGCGAAACAGAGGCTGAATCCGAAGGCCGAGAAGCCGTAGTGCTCCTGCACGATGAAGGGCGACGAGGCGATGTTGCCGAAGAGGATGCCCTGTGCGAAACCCAGCTGGAGGATGTAGCCGACGAATGGGCGGTTGTGCAGTACGGCGCCGAATCCGTGGAGCAGCTGCCCCCATCCGGCACTGCTGCGGCGCGTCGCGGGCAGCGATTCGCGGAAGCGCAGGCAGCAGGCAAGCAGCACGCAGCCGATGGCGAGCAGGATGCAGAAGATGCCGCGCCAGCCGATGATGTCGGTCAGGGCGCCGCCGACGATCGGCGCCGTGACGGGCGCCACGCCGTTGATGGCACCGATGACGGCCAGCATGCGGGCGAGCTCCGCACCCGTGAAACGGTCGGCGGCGACCGAACGCGAGATGACGATGCCGCCGGCCCCGGCGATGCCCTGCAGCAGGCGCAGCAGGATGAACTGCCGGATGTCCGAGGCGAAGATGCAGAGGATGGTCGAGACGATGAAGAGCGCCATGGCCGCGATCAGCGGCGGACGGCGTCCGTAGCGGTCGCTCAGCGGGCCGAAGAAGAGCTGCCCGAGGGCCAGGCCGATCATGCTCGACGTGAGGCCCAGCTGCACCATCGACGACGTGGTGCCGAAATAGCCCGTCATCGAGGGGAGCGTCGGCAGATACATGTCCGTGACGAAGGGACCGAATGCCGTGAGCAGCCCCAGCAGGACGAGAAGAAAGGTTTTGGAATTTTCGTTGTTCATCTTTTCTTTTTTCCGGTGCAAAAATACGTCGCATATTCCGCTTCCGTCTCGTCCGATGCCGCCGGGTGTAGTTCATTTTCGGAACTGCACTTGTGCAAACCGGAGCCGGGTACTCGCATGCGGTGCTACCGGGCTGCGTGTGCCGGGCCGGAGTGTTTTGCGAACGGTTCCGGAGGCTTTCACTCTGCGGCCCCGTTTGGGGGTGCGCGGGTGTCGAATTGGTCTTGTGAGGGGCAGGGGAGTGCTGCATGTGGACTCTTCACGCGCGGCGCCCGATTTTGCGCAAGCGGGCGTCGAAGTGCTCTTTGCGGGGCGGGGGAGTGCTGCATGTAGTGTCCCTGCATGGAGAGCCGGACTGCGTAGGGGGGTCGCAGTTATGTCGACTGGAGCGGCGGGCGCTGCTTTTTCCCTTCGGCTGTGCTTGCCGGCGGTTGGCGTCCGGATGCGTGCCGGCCAAGAGAAAGGCAAGCTCCGGTGGGAGTGGAAAGAGACAACCCGAAGACCGTGCGGTCTTCGGGTTGTCGTCTCGGGCAGGTGCCGCTATTTCGTTTCGCGCATCCGTGCGGCGATGTCGCGCGCAAGGGCGCGGCACGGTTCGCATACCGCCTGCGAATAGCCCTGCTTCATCTCGACGGGCGTGCCGATCATCTCCCACTTCATCCGTTCGCTGAACTCCTTCATGCGGCGCACGGCGGCACCGGCCCAGGTGAACGATCCGAAGCAGGCAAAGTTGCGATGCGGGATGCAGCGGGTCTCGATGCGGCGCAGCAGCTGCTCGACGGGCGGGAAGAGCTCGCCGTTGTAGGTCGGGCTACCGACAACGAGCGTGTCGTAGCGGAAGACGTCGCGCAGGACAACCGACGGATCCGCTACCGAGAGGTTGTAGACAACGATCTTCTCCACCCCCTCCTCGACAAGGCTGCGGGCGATGCGTTCGGCCGTCTGTTCCGTATTGCCGTACATCGAGGCGTAGGCCACGACGACCCCCTTTTCTCCCTCGTAGCGGCTCATGCGGTCGTAGAGGTCGATCACCTCGGCGATGTGGCGCTGCCAGACGGGTCCGTGCGTCGGGCAGATCGTCGCAACGGGCAGCGTACGGACCTTTTGCAGGGCCTTCTGCACCGGGGCGCCGTACTTGCCGACGATGCAGGCGTAGTAGCGACGCATCTCGTTCCAGTAGCGGTCGACTTCGACCTGCGAATCGGTGATGCCGCCGTCGAGTGCGCCGAACGTACCGAAGGCGTCGCCCGAAAAGAGCGTCTGCTCTTCGGCGCACCACGTGACCATCGTCTCGGGCCAGTGTACCATCGGCACCAGCTGGAAGGTGAGCGTCTTGCCGCCCAGATCGAGCGTGTCGCCCTCCTTGACCTCGAGCGTGCCGTCGCAGATGCCGTAGTAGCCGGCAATCATATGCAGGGTCTTGGCGTTGCCGACGATCGTTATGTCGGGATAGAGTTGCCGCAGGGCCGCGATCGACGACGAGTGGTCGGGTTCCATGTGGTTGACGACGAGGTAGTCGATCCGGCGGTCGCCGATCTCCTCGCGGATGTGCTGGAACAGCCGGCTGCCGAAGGCCTCCTCGACCGTGTCGATCAGTGCGATCTTTTCGCCGATGACCAGATAGGCGTTGTAGGAAACACCCTGGGGAAGCGACCAGAGGCCCTCGAAAAGGTGGGTCGTGCGGTCGTTGACGCCGACGTAGCGGATGCCGGGAAGAAACGCTGTAATTGCCATAGCTATTGATGATGAGCGGTTGTTGTTCTTTTCGCCGGCAAAGGTACGAAAAAATTTCCGGATGCGCTCATTTTCTTTCCCTTTGCATGTGCGATTCTCCCTTGGGAGCTGCGGCGGGCAGACTGTTTCCCTCCCCGGAGACAAAAAACCGCATGCCGCGGGTGCGGCATGCGGTGCTGTGCGGATTGCGCGCTCCCTACAGGAAGCGGGGCGACTCTTCCTCGCCGGCGCGGCTCTGCGTCGAGGCGGTCATCTCTCCCGAGAGAATCTCCTGCGGAATGCTGGTCTTCTCGTATACGGAGACGTCCCCCGTACTCGAGAGGCTGGTCAGCGTCATGCGTCCGTCCGTCGAGAAGAAGGCGTCGTATTCGCTGGCCCACGGCTGGTTGTCGCTGTAGACACCCGAGAGTTTGTCGTTGCTGTACGTGTAGGTGCCGCTGTAGTGCACGTATCCCGGGGTGATGAAGCGCTGGTACAGGTCGAAGGTTCCCTCCTCGGTGAACGAGATGTAGATGTCGGCCGTGGCCGTGGCGCCGGTCCACGATACCATGTGCCACTCTCCGACGAGCGTCTCCTTGCCCGGGTTCTTGCCTCCGTTATTGTCCGACTTGCTGCAACCGCTCAGGGCTACGAGCGACGCAAGCAGCATACAGAAAATCTTGATGTTTTTCATGCTGAATCCTTGTTTTTATAACCAACCTCCGTTTGCAGACTCAATTTCGCGGGCGATGATCGCATACTCCTTCGTAATGGTCATGCCGTTGATGCCGCTGCCGCTGTTCGTGCCGGCCACCATCGTGACCTTGGCAATGGCCGATCCGGGCTTCGTGCAGGTCAGCAGGACCTGGTTTGCGAAGACTCTCGGGTCCGAGGTCATGCCGAGGCTGGCCTTGCCTTCGGCCGAAATCTCGACCGACGTAATCGTCATGTTCGCGTTGCCGCCGCCGACGAGCGCCGCCAGGTCGAGTGTATACTGCGAGCCGACGGGAACGGGGATGCAGGTCGTGCCGCGCACGTTCATCAGCACCTGGAAGGCGTCGATGTAGCCCGTACCCATCTTCTTGTTGTGGGCCGCGAGGTTGAGCGTGTGGCGGCTGCCGTAGTTGTCGTAGTAGGGCTTCGTGCCGGTGCAGTACTGGTCGATGTTGTTGACCGAGGTCAGCAGCAGCGCCTTGAACTGGTCCGTCGTGAAGGTCTTGCCGAGCTGCAGGGCATACGAGAGACCCAGTGCGGCAACACCCGATACGTGCGGACAGGCCATCGAGGTACCCTGCGAATAGCCATAGCGGCCGTTGAGGATCGTCGAGAGGATCATCGATGCCTCGGAGCCCGTCTCGATTCCCGACTGGTAGTAGTCACCGCCGGGAGCCGCGATGTTGCAGCCCGGGCCGTAGTTGGTGTAGTAGGCCGGGGTGAAGTCGCACGACATGGCCGTTACCGAGATGTAGTCGCGGTAGGCGGCCGGGTAGCCCGACATGCCGGTCATGTCGTTGCCTGCGGCGAAGATGGCAATGCCGCCGTCCAATGCATCGCAGTTCTTCGTGGAGATGAAGTAGTCGATGGCCTGCTTCTCGGCGCTGTCGTAGGTCGAGTACTGCGAATCCGAGGTGAGCGTACCGGCCGTGTAGCCCCAGCTGCACTGGAGAATCACGGCGCCGTTGTCGGCTGCATACTTGATGGCGTTGGCCGTCGTGCTGGCGTTTCCGCCGTTGTCGTTGTAGAAGATCTGGCACGACATAAGCTTGACGCCGTCGTTGTTGCCCGAACCTCCGGCGATGCCGCAGACTCCGATGCCGTTGTTGTTCACGGCTGCCACTGTGCCGGCCACGTGCGTGCCGTGCTCGCTGGCCTGGCCCTGCGTGCTGATCGCCAGCTTCGTGTTGGTGACAAAGTTGTAACCGTAGATGTCGTCCTTGTAGCCGTTTCCGTCGTCATCGACGCCGCTCTGACCGTTCAGTTCGGCCTCGTTGACCCACATGTTGGCGGCCAGGTCGGGATGGTCCCACTGCACGCAGTCATCGACAATGGCCACGACCACGCGCGGGTCACCCGTGCAGAGACGCCAGGCGTCCTTGCAGTTGACATCCGCACCGGCCTTGATCTTCGAGTAGATCTGTTTGTCGCCCGTGTTGATGTAGTGCCACTGCTTGCTCAGTTCGGGGTCGTTGAACGACACGCCGGAGGTCGTCATGTCGGCCCGGGTGGCGGAAGCCGCGAGGCTCTCGTCGAGCGGAATGACTTTCGGGTCGTGGATGCTGGCGAGCTTCTGGTCAAACTCTACCTTGCTTACTTCGGCGATCCGGGCCATCTCCAGGGCTGTCTTGTCGAGATCGGCCTCCTCATCGAATTCCACGAGATACCAGCGGTGCAGACCTGCCGCACGGGTGCGTTCTTCGTTCCGCTCGTCCACCGGGAAGAGACGTCTGAGCGACTTGACGCCGATGTTGTCGAGTACGGCGTCGAAATCGGAGATGCCCGAACGGGTGGCCACGCCGCCCGCACGCGTCACGCGCAGGACGGAGTTTTCGACATTCGCGACGGCATCGCTGTTGAAGTAGACCAGCAGCTGGCCTTTGGCAGCGTTCGTCGACGTGAATACAAGCTTGGAAGCAACCTTGTATTCCATCTTGACGGGAGCAGACTCTCCGGTCGTGTCTTTCGTACACGATGCAAGGAGAAGCACTGCCAGCATGAGCGATAGGCTCCGGATTGTTTTGAACTTTGTCATAAAATTTATAATCAGGTTATTACAGCCCTGTTTCGGGTGCTTGTCCCTTTTGACCACAGAACCCGGCACGGTTCATGGCGCCGTGCCGGGTTTCGTGGTTCAGGTCTTACAGGCGAGGCGTATTACATCAGCGGGCTGTGGATGGCCTTCTTGCTGATCTTTGCCTTGCCGTTGTACGGCTTTGCGGGCAGCGGCTCGCACTTTGCAGTCTTGACATCGAGCGTGCGGACGCCGCTGTGAGCGGCACTCTTTGGCATTTCGGCGCATTTGGCCGTAGCAACATGGTCGCTGAATCTGTCGGTCGCCTTCATGTACTTGGCTGTTGCTGTGTGGCGGATGGCCTGCTTGCTCGACGGCTGCACGGCGCTCGATGAGGCGTTCTCTGCATATGTGATAACCGTCTCGCCGGGCAGATATTGTGTCAGATAACCAAGTATCTTTCCGCTTGCGGCGTCTGCAACAAGGACTTGGAGGAGCGTCTCGAGCTGGTTGATTTGTCCCGTGGTCGCGTCAACACTGAAAACGCAGGGATCGGTTCCATTGCTCTGCTCGTTTGCGAAGGAGAAGAATCCCAGAATCATGGTTCCGGCCTGGTCGTAATAGCCCCAACCTTGACCGAACCGGCTTCCCAGATCTTCATAGCCAACTTCGACACCCGAAACGGTGAACTTGTGCGTCGCGGAATCGTAGGAAGCATACCAGGACGTCGTGTTGTTCAGGCCGAGATCCTTGATCGTAAACTCATTTTCGCTTCCTTTCACGGGATTTACAGTGAAGGTGCACGAAGATGTTATGGTCTCACCGTCCTCTACAGACTGGTAAACCATGTCGTATTTGCCAATAGCGAGCTCGCCTGTATACCATGAGGTATCGACAGCTGCCGTTGACTTCTCGACTGCGAGAACTTTGCTTCTGCCGTAAATATTCGTAGCCTGTACAAGCATCGTGTACGACGTGTTTTCATTCAGATTGATCCAGATGTTTTCGTAGTAGCCGGTTTCGTTGATGGTCGGCACGGCGATGCTGGAGAAGTCCTCTCCATACGATGCGATTATCTCTTCGTAGCTTGCACCCTGTGCGACAAGCGTCTCGATATTGGACGTTGACATGGCCAGGAGATGCAGCGTTTTGAGCTCCGAACCGCTGATTTTGAAGTAGAGGGACGATTCATCGGGATTCTTCTCGAGAGCATCGGGCTTGTTCTCGGAAACGGATCCCATCATGGCCTCGACGTCACAGTCGGGAATATCACCGCCGTCCATGCCCGGGCGGAGGATTTCGCGAAGGACAGCCGTGCGTCGTTCGATATGGCGGTTTCGCGTGCAGTGGCAGACCTGCGCACGCTCAGCGAGCTGGCGGTGCCGATGGTCAAGGTCGGCGGCTGCTTCCTCGCCATGAAGGCGGCGGACTGCGCGGAGGAAGTGCAGGGCGCGGCGCATGCCTTCGAGGTGCTGGGCGTCGGCGAGCCGGAAATGCTGAGCTATACTGTGCCGCATGATGGCATCGAGCGGGCGCTCGTTCGTCTGCCGAAGATCAGCGATACTCCCGAAAAATATCCGCGCCGCTTTAAGAAAATTCAGACGGCACCGCTCTAAAACTATACGGAAAGTTTACCCTCTGTACGGAAATTACAGAGGGTATTTTTTGTCCGAAAATAAGTATATCAGCCGCTTTTTCGTTGGAAATGACAGGAATTTGTCGTACAAGGCAGATTGCGCGGTCGATTTTGCTTGCCTGTCTGCAAAATTGTGGTAATCTATTACCAAAGGACGACCGTGCCACAGAAAACAGGGGTGCAGTACCCCTGTTCATCGGGCACAGCAGGAAAAGGAGGCTACTTATGATGAAATCGGTCCTGACGCTTGTGTCCGGGAGGGAGGATCGGGTGCTGCGGCGCATCCGTATTTCAGAGATCGTGCGCAATCCCAATCAGCCGCGGCGATATTTCGACCCGGAGGCGATCGCCACGCTCGCGGAGAGCATCCGTCAGTACGGCGTGCTCAATCCGCTGACTGTGCGGCGGACAGCGAACGGCGGCTATGAACTGGTCGCGGGGGAGAGGCGGCTCGCGTCGCCGGACTGACCGATGTGCCCTGCCTGCTCATCAACGCGGACGGGGAGGACTCGTCAGTGATCGCCCTCGTTGAGAATTTGCAGCGGCGCGATCTGGATTTCTTTGAGGAGGCGAACGGCTTCAAGCGGCTCATCGAGCAGTTCGGTCTGACGCAGGAGGAGGCCGCGCGCAAGGTAGGAAAGACCCAGTCAGCCGTTGCGAACAAGCTGCGGCTGCTGCGGCTGTCGCAACAGAATATGGAGCTGATCCGCTGCAACAATCTGACCGAGCGGCACGCCCGGGCACTGCTGCGCCTGAACGACGAAGCCGACCGCATCAACGTCACCAATTATATTATCGAGCATGAGCTGAATGTCAGCCGTACCGAGGAATATATTGACGAATTCCTCAAGGCGAAGGAAAATCCGCAGCCGGTCGTTGAACCGGAGAGCGGCAAGCACGTTGTGCGCCTGTTCAAGGATGTGCGCTTTTTTCTGAACACACTCAACCGTGCAGTCGGGGTGATGGTCGATGCAGGAATCGGCGCGACCGTCAAGCAGCAGGAGAGCGATGACGGCCTGACGCTCACTATCTGCATTCCGCACGCGAAAGGGTAAATCGCAGCAATCACGATTATTATATAGGTGCCATCCGAAAGGATGGCACTTCAGTCTGTCGATAAAGTCTGTTTTCACGCCAAAACAGCAGTCGCGCGGCAGCG
>OKUM01001455.1_pt1 | contig 11285 bp, 10 predicted proteins | sample 1606801 | NCBI WGS metagenome assembly OKUM01 (sample SAMEA3882546, study PRJEB24775) | human gut metagenome | biome: human-associated habitat; feature: intestine environment; material: feces | place: Netherlands | collected 2009/2010
CCCCCCCTCACCCACTGCGATCTTTGCGTGATCTGAAAAAAGCTGAACTTGCAAAAGGCCCTGCGCTGTGCGCAGGGCCTTCGTTTTTATGAGCGTGGATATGCGGTTTTCGGAATGCCGCTCAGTTTTCCCGCGTTCCGTCTCCGTGCTGCTCGCAGAAGCGGGCGAAGAAGGACGGGGCTTCGCCCGCTGCGTCGAGGTGCGAGAGGTCGGCGAAGCGGGACATGCGGAAGATAGCCACGCCTTTCTCGCGTTCCTCTGTGGTGACGACGGTGACGCTGCTCGGCAGGGCCACCGTATGGTGCCAGAGCGTGACGGGCGAGCAGTCGAACAGGCGTGAGAGCAGCACGCACTCGACGCCGAAGTGGCAGAAGAGCAGCAGGTTTTCCGTGTTCGGCCGGACGGCGCGGTAGAGATGGTCGCCGCGCTCGTAGCCGTGCTTCGCCAGCAGCGCGTCAAGGCCGTCCGTCACGGCGCGGTAGACCGGCTCAACGCCGGAATCCCGGTAGGCCGGAGCCTGCAGCCAGCGCTCGGGGTCGTAATACAGCGGCTCATGCGTCCAGGTCTTCGGTGGAAAGTCCCAGCCGAAGCCCTTGGGATTATAGACCGGCGGGACCGTATAGCCCGTGTCGAATTCGCGCAGCCACGGCAGGACCTCCGCCTCCTGACCGACGGCCCTGAGCGTCAGGGACGCGGTGTCTCTGGCCCTTCCGAGCGGAGACGTGTAATAAAACGCGTTCTGGATCTTAGACAGACGATGACTTAAAAGTTCCGCCTCACGCCAGCCCTTTTCGGTCAGCGAGTCATGCTCGTAGTCCGGCTCCGCGTGCCGGATGATGTAGATGTTCATAGATGCGCCCCCCTGATCTGCAGCTTTTCTGCGCTATTGTAGCGCGGGCGGGCGAGTTTGTCAAACGCCGGCTCCGTTTATTTCTGCGCTGTCCGGGCAGCGGCAAACGCGGCTGGACCAGAGCAAAAAAGCGGCTGGCAGCGCGTGGCTGCCAGCCGGGAAAACGGTTTTGCTGCACCGGCCGCTCTGGATCCGGCCGGTGTTCCGGTCACAGCAGCGCCGCCGGGTCGAGCGTGGAAAAATCCGGTGCGCTGGCCGCAATGTCCAGGTCGAGCGCGAGTGCGTAGATCGTCAGGATCGCATCCGTATAGGGCGTCGGCACGCCATAGCGGCGGCCGAGCTTCTGGATCGGGCAGATCCCGTACGGCAGGTCCTCGGTGAAGTGGCGATAATGCGTGGAAGGAGGCCCCATGCTGGTCTTGTAAGCTTTTACGTCCAATAACCCCTCAAGTAAATCGGTATAGCTTGCAGACCAGGCGTCGTTGACGATCTCCAAGCAGCTCTGCCCATGGATCCCCATCGCGCGGATGACGGCCATGCGCTCAGCGTCGATCTTTTCGATATACCCGACGCTGACCGGCGTTGCGCCGTCCGCGTAGAGATAATAGGACTCTCCTTTGTCGATCCGCGCCAGGGAAAACAGATCCAGCGGCGCATGCAGGATGGGGTTCGTCGCGTTCAGCGAGGTCTCAAAGACCGACGCCGCGGGCTGGAACTGCGGAAACACCGGGCGCAGCTCCGCCGCAAGCCGTTCGCTTTCCGCCGCCGGGATCGCTGCGAGCGACATTTTCTTTTTGATAGAGCGCAGGAAGCACTCCCCTGTCCGGCTCAGGTTGGAAAGCAGCAGCATGCCGCCGGTCTCACTCACAAGGATCTGCTTCTCGCGCAGCTCGTCGTGCAGGACCTGGTCAAACTCGTACGCGCCCCAGTTGCAGTTGAAGACGATGATCCGCTGGCCGGGCTGCAGAAGTCCCCGCAGGCGTTCGGCGACGGGCTTGTGGCCGTCGGCCGTCGTCATGACAAGGATATATTTGCTGTCCGCGACCGCATCGGCAAGGCTGCTCTCCGTGTGGATCGGGAAATGCCCCTCCAGCGCGCCGCTGACCCGGATCCCGCTCTGCTCCAGAACGGCAAGCTTCTGCGCATCGCGGTCCCATGCGGTCACGGTCTGTCCCTGCTGCAGCAAATATGCGCAGACGGTGTGGCCGGTCTTGCCCATGCCCAATACAGTAAATTTCAAACGCTTGCCCTCCTGTTCCGGAACTTATTTCAGATCGTCCAGAGAAACCGTCGGCTCGATATCCAGATGCTTTGCGGTGTTGATGGCAAAGATCTTGCGGATGGCCGCCTTGCTTACGCCGTAGGCCAGCAGGAGCTGGATGGCCCAGCGCACGCCGACAACATGACGCGGGTTGTGGATCTGACCGTAGTCCGTGCCGAACACGAGGTGATCGGTGCCGAGCTCTTCGATCATCTGCGCAGCATAGATTGGACCGGTCTCATGGATCGGGAAGCACTCCATGCCAAGCGCGTTCAGCATGATCATGACATCCATGTCGCAGTATTCCTTCATCTGCTTGATGGTGTGCTTGGAGTGGATATGGGTCGGATGGATGAGCTCGCAGTGCTTGACGCCGAGCTTCTTGGCCTCTTCCATGACGATGATGCTGTCTTCATACGGATAGTGGCCGGAGGCGAAGACGAGGTCGTTGTCCGCGCAGATGCGCATGATCTCTTTCAGCTCGCCCTTGACCTTGCGGTTACCGTCGAGCAGCTGGATACCGGCGTCCGGTGCCCAGTTGTCATAGACGACGCGCTGATGATGATAGGAGTCGACCATCGGCAGCCAGACATACTTCATGCCGGGGAAGCCGAGGCATTTTTCGACCGCGACCGGATTCAGACCGCCGACCGTCTTGTTAAGCGTAATGCCGCCGAAGACCTTGACCGGCTTCACCGGCTCGGCCTGCTGGCTGGCCCAGTCTTCCATCATGCGGTTGATGAGCATATTGCGCGAGGCGGACGGCGTGTACCAGGTCTTGAAAACGACCGCGGCCATGCCGGCCTTGGTGTAGTCCTTGCAGACCTCGTCTTCCGGCAGCACACGGTCTTCTGCGGGGAGAAGCTGCGTACCAGGCAGTAGATCAGGATCACCAGCGGCAGAAGCAGATAGCCCTTCTGCTTGAGAATGGCCAGCGGCTTCGGAAGGTCTTCCTTTTTCTGGCCGACAAGGCCGTTTGCCGCCGCTTCTTTATCGACGCAGAGGAACAGGCCGAGGTAGTACAGCACAGCCGGAAGGATCGCCGCCCAGCAGACCTCGCCATAGGAGACGCCGACGTACTCCGCCAGAATGAACGCTGCCGCGCCCATCATGGGCGGCATGATCATGCCGCCGGTCGAGGCGACCGCCTCGATCGCGCAGGCGCTGTTTTTCTTGTAGCCGGACGAGACCATCAGCGGGATGGTAAACGTGCCGGTGGTCACAACGTTTGCAATGGACGAGCCGGAAACGCAGCCCATCAGCGCGCTGCTGACGACAGCCGTCTTGGCCGGGCCGCCGCGGAAGCGGCCGGCAATTCCGTACGCGATGTCAATAAAGAACTTGCCTGCGCCCGCCGCCTCCAGCATGCCGCCGAAGAGGACGAACAGCATGATAAACGACGCACTCGTGCCGAGCGCGGAGCCGTAGACGCCCTCGCTCGAGAACAGCAAAAACGGCGCGACACGGCTGAGCGAATACCCGCGGTGCCGGAAAATGCCCGGCATATACGGGCCGAGGAACATCAGATAGATCAAAGCGATGGCCGCCGTAACGGTCAGCGCGAGGCCGGTGGTCCGGCGGGCGATCTCCAGGATGACAAGCGTCATCACGAGGAACGCGACCTTGTCCAGCGTGCTGAACAGCGGGTCATTGGTGGAGACCTGAATGGTTCTGGTCGGCCAGACGACCGCAACGTAGATCGTTGCAAACAGCGAGGCCGCCAGAAGGATATAGTCGTACCAGCGCATCGTCTCCTTTCCCTTGACTGCGGGATAGGACACGATCGCAACTGCGGAGATCACAGTCCAGTGGATGGTACGAAGCGTCATGGACGAAATGTTGGAGATCCCTCCCGCATACATCTGGAACAGACATAAGGCGACAGATACGACCATGACGATGCCGGAGAATATCTTTGTTTTCTTCCGGTAAACGTTTTCTGCCATAAAGCGCTCCTTTCTCTCTTTCTTTTATATCCGGCCGGACCTGTCAGGCCCGGCCGGCTTCAGGTTTTGTTCCGTCGTGCGATCAGCCGATCGCGCCGACCTCCTGATAGTAGCGCAGAGCGCCGGGAGCGATATCGATCGTCGTTTTCGTTGCGTTTTCAAGCGTGAGGGAATCTCTCAGCGCCGGTATGGCAGCGTAGACCTCTTCGATGTTCTCCCACAGCGTGCGGCAGAGCCAGTAGGATTCATTCTCGTCCATGTTCGGGCTGACAATGATGATGTTGGCTGTTGCGATCGTGTTGACGACCTCATCCTGGCCCTCATAGGTGCCCGGCTGCAGGTCAACGGAGGCATAGAAGGGGTTCTCAGCCAGGAAGCCATCGCGCTCCTCGTCGGACCAGCTCAGGAGCTTATAGTCCTTGCCGGCAGCGGCAAGCGTCTGGATGGAGGAGTTGGGAACGCCGGCCGGGACGATCGCGCAGTCGACCGTGCCGTCCACCAGAGCCTGACATCCGTCGGAGTAGCTCATGTAGCTCGGGGTAAAGTCGTCCCAGGAAATGCCGAAATAATCAAAAATCGTGGTAATGGTGGACAGGGAGCCGTTGCCCTGCGCACCGACGGCGATCGTCTTGCCCTTCAGATCGGAGAGCGTCTCGATGCCGGAGCCGTTGAGGACCGCAAAGTGGACGACGCCGGGCTGCAGGCCCGCGGCCAGACAGTTCAGCGCGATGGGCTGGCCTTCAAACTGCGCGGTGCCGTTCACAGCCGCGTAGGCGATATGCTCGTTGGTGAAGCCGATCTCAAGATCGCCGCTGTCGATCAGGACAGGGTTTTCCAGAGCGCCGGCCGTGATCTCAACCGTAACGGAGGTCGGCAGGTGGCTTTCGAGCATCTTGCCGATGGCAACGCCGACGTTATAGTAAGCGCCGCCGGTCGCCGCCGTGCCGAGGGACATCAGCTTGGGCCAATCCACGTCTTCCGGAGATGCGGCAGCCGCTTCTTCCGTTTCAGCCGGGGCTTCCGCCTGCTCTTCCGCGGGGGTCTGTTCTTCCGTTGCTGCGGGGGTGGATTCTGTTGCTGCGGGTTCACTTGTTTCCTGTTTCTGTGCGCTGCATCCGGCAAATACGACCAGCAGAAGCGAGATCGTAAGCAGAAGTGCAATCATCTTTTTCATGTTCTTGTCTCTCCTTTTGATTTTATGATTTTACCAAACGCCAATCTGGCCAGACATCAGCGCAGGCAGAACCTCAGATTTTTGCGACCGAGTTTCGCTCGATCACCTCGACCGGGAGCAGGATCCGGGTCTGCGGCAGCTCCTCCTGCCCCAGCAGGAGCTCCACCGCGCGGCGGCCGAGCTCATACAGTGGGAACCCGACCGTTGTCAATTCCAATTTCGTCTCGTCGCTCTGCGCGCCGATCCCATATCCGTGTCCGACGGGGAAATTTCCCATGCCGGTCAGAGACATATCCTGCGGCACACGCAGCCCCATATCGTTGAGACAGCGCAGCGCGCCATAGGCGAGGTGATCGTTGGAACAGCAGATCGCGGTAAACTTGGCGCCGCTCTTTAAAAGCTGCATGCAGCAGTCATAGCCGCCCTGCCAGGAAAATTCTTTTCTTGCAACATATTTAGGATCATAGGGGATGCCCATGCTCTCCAGCACGACGCGGTAGCCCATGAGCCGCTCTTCATCCGAGATGTGGTTCACATAGCCGCCGATAAATGCGATCCGGCGATGATTATGGCGGATCAGATAATATGTGATCTCACGGCCGGCGTTGAAATTGTCGATCGCGACCATGGGCATCTTCATATCCTGCGGAGCCAGCGCGATGGTCTTCAGGCCCATGCTCTGCAGCGCGCAGATCATGCGGCGGACCGAATCGTGCTCGCTGGTCCGGTAACCGCCGCCGCCGATGAGCACGCCGCTCAGCTGCCATTCCTGCAGCCGCTGATAAAAGCGTTTTTCCAGCAGGGTATCCTGCATGGAGTTGAAGACCATGGCAAGGCTGTCATATTTGAGCGCCGTCTCCGTCACGCCGCGCACGATCGGCAGATAATACGGATCGCCGATATTCCGGACGATCAGTGCCAGACCGTTTCCCTCCCGTTTGCGGAGATTGTGGGCCGAATGGCCCGGGACATACTCCAGTTCCTGCGCGCTTTTGAGCACCTGATGGCGCACCGCGTCCGAGACGGGATAATCCGTGTTGTTCAAAACGCGTGATACTGTCGCAATGGAAACGCCTGCGTGGTTGGCGACGTCCCGGATCGATACTGCCATTCCGCACTCCTCCTGTTTTCAGGGTCGTGAAAACGTTTTCTGCCAAACAGCGGTCCTTTTTCTTATAAGCAGGAAACGCTGCATATATTTCCCTGTAATTCCATGAAAAATTCGTTTTCTATTGACTTTTATGCGTCGAACTTGCTTTTTTTATCTATTTTATTCATGAATTTCGCATTGTCAGCACATAGGAAACGTTTTCTGTTGTTTCTGTCGCTATGTCCAGTTTGCCTGTGTTCGATTTGTTCACTATGGTTTTTTCTACACAAAAAAATGAGCCGGCCGTTTTCTTTTTCTGTCCGGCTTCCGTTCTTTTCTGCTCACTCGGGTCAAACGAACCTGTCGGGGCGCGGTCGCCCGGACAGCTCTCTTCCCGCAAAAGGTCCTGAACGGAGCCGCAGGGCAGCGGCCTTCCCTCTGAGCGGATATTTTGCCGAAAAATGGCATGGTGTTGGAGCGTGGGCGTGGATGGGGTGCATATTTTGTGCAGGGTGACGAAAATGGGCGGGTGGATTGCAAACATCTGCCAATGGCGGAGGCTTGACTTTTGTAGTATAATGCAGATATACTGCTCTGGGCGTTTGACGCGGGGCAAAAATTAAGGGAGGATACTATGAAGAAACTGATCGCGCTTCTGCTGGCAGTATGCATGGTACTGGGTCTGATGACCACGGTATTCGCAGCAGATGAGAAATCCAACGACATTGTGATCCTGTACACCAACGACGTGCACTGCGCCGTCGATGACAACATCGGCTACGCCGGTCTTGCCGCGTATAAGAAGGAGATGCAGGCGGCGTACAACTACGTCGCGCTCGTCGACTGCGGCGACTCCGTGCAGGGCGACGTCATCGGCACGCTGTCCAAGGGCGAATATCTGGTCGATATCATGAATGAGGTCGGCTATGACTTCGCTTCCTTCGGCAACCATGAATTTGACTACACGCTGCCCCAGCTGCAGAAGCTCATCGACAAGGCCAAATATCAGTACCTGTGCTGCAACCTGACCTACACGGCCAAGGACGGCAAGGGGCTGACCGGCTACAAGGCGTATGAGATCAAGACCTACGGCAACACCAAGGTCGCGTTTGTCGGCATCGACACGCCGGAATCGTTCACCAAGTCCACGCCGACCTATTTCCAGGATGCAAACGGCAACTTCGTCTATTCCTTCGCCGAGGGCAACAACGGCGCTGACCTTTACAACAAGGTGCAGGAGACTGTCAACGCTGCCAAGAAGGACGGCGCGACCTATGTCGTCGCCATCGCGCATCTGGGTATTGACGAATCTTCCGAGCCGTGGCGTTCGACCGATCTGATCGCCAACACCACCGGCATCGACGTCGTGCTCGACGGCCATTCCCACTCCACCATTGAGATGGAGATGGTCAAGAACAAGGACGGCAAGGAGATCCCCCTGTCCTCCACCGGCACGAAGCTCGTCAGCATCGGCAAGCTGACCATCTCGGACGGCAAGTTCACCACGGAGCTGGTCACTGACTACGCGGTCAAGGACGACGCTACCGACGCATTCGTCAAGTCCATTCAGGAAAAGAACGAAGCGCTGGTCAACACCGTCGTTGCAAAGAGCTCCGTGGACCTGACCACGAAGCGTGCCGACGGCACCCGCGCCATCCGCAACCGTGAGACCAACCTCGGCGACCTCTGTGCCGACGCCTACCGTGCCATTTCCGGCGCTGACATCGCGCTCGTCAACGGCGGCGGCATCCGTGCCGACATCCCGGCCGGCGACATCACCTACGGCCAGATCATCAAGGTCCATCCGTACGGCAACGCCCTGTGCGTTGTCGAAGCGACCGGCCAGGAGATCATCGACGCGCTGGAATGGACGGCCCGCAATACCATGTCCACCTACTCTGACGGCGAGAACTCCGTCGGCGAAATGGGCGGCTTCCTGCAGGTCTCGGGCCTGAAGTACACCATCGACACCACAGTCAAGTCCTCGGCCAAGGGCGACGACAAGTCCATGTTCGTCTCCGTTGACGGCGCTTACCGCGTCAAGAACGTCAAGGTCCTGAAGAACGGCAAGTACGTTGACATCGACCCGAAGGCTACATACACGGTCGCTTCTCACAACTACATGCTCAAGGATTCCGGCGACGGCATCAACATGTTCGCGGACAACAAGCTGCTGCAGGATTCCGTCATGCTGGACAACCAGGTCCTCATCAACTACATCAAGGATGATCTGGGCGGCACCGTCCCCGCTTCCTACGCTGCGCCGCAGGGCCGCATCAGCATCATTGCCACTCCGTACACCGACGTTGTCGACGGCAACTGGGCTGTCGAGGCTGTCAACTATGTCACCGAGAAGAATTATATGAAGGGTCTGAACGAGACCACGTTCGGCCCGAACGGCGCTCTGACGCGCGGGATGCTTGTGACGGTCCTGTACCGCATGGCGGGCTCCCCCAAGGTCGAGGGCAAGGTCAGCGAAAAGTTCTCCGACTGCACGGACGGCAGCTGGTATGCCGACGCCGTTCTGTGGGCCAGCGCGAACAAGGTCGTCGACGGCTATGAGGACGGCACGTTCAAGCCCACCAAGTCCATCACCCGTCAGGAGATGGCCAAGGTCCTCTACGGCTACGACAAGATCGGCGGCAAGACGGCTGAGGGCATCACCGAAAAGCTCACCTACACCGATCTCGATGCCATCGCCGACTGGGCGCTCGAGGCTGTCACCTACTGCACGGCTGAGAAGTATCTGGCCGGTTCCAACGGCGCGTTCAGCCCGAAGGGTACCGCGACCCGCGCCATGGGCGCCAAGGTGCTCATGAACATGACGAAGGAAGCTGCATAAGCGCCTTCTCCCCCGCATTTCCCGTTTCCCCGGAGCCTTCGGGCTCCGGGGAAAATTTTTGCCTTGACAGCGTAACAATGTTATGCTAATATACAACCGTAACATTGTTATGGAAGGAGGCACGGGATTGGAAGAGGAGCTGATCTCCAAAAAGGAGCTGCTGGAGCAGTACCAGATCTCCTACGGAGCGCTGTACCGCTGGAAGCGGATGGGGCTGATCCCGGAGGGGTGGTTCCTGCGGCGGTCCGCGCCGACCGGGCAGGAGACCTATTTCCGGCGCGCGCAGATCTGCCCGCGCATCGAGCTGATCCTGCAGAGCAAGGACCGCGTCTCGCTCGAGGCGCTGGCCGCGGAGCTGGCCGGACAAAAGCAGGCAGCAGCCGCACGGCGAACGCTGATACTGGAAACAAAATACGGAACGAAAACCTATCCCCTCGACGAGCTTCTGCATTTGTATCTTGCCGAGGGCGCACAAAGAACGGATATTCTGGAGCATCTGAAGGAGGAAGTCTTATGAACGAACACATCGATATGAAAATTTCCGGCTCGAGCACCATGCCGGGCGGCGAATACGGCAGCGTCTCGATCAGCGGCGCGGGCAAAGTCAACGGCAGCCTCAAATGCGAGGAGCTGCACTGCTCCGGCGCGGCGAAGGTGCAGGGCGACGTGGACTGCGCGGGCGAACTGCACACGAGCGGCGCGGGCAAGATAGCCGGGAGTGTCCGCTGCGGCAGCCTGTCGGCCTCGGGCGACTTTTCCGCGCAGTCGGTGCAGGTAGAGGGGCTTGCGTCCGTCTCCGGTTCCCTGCGGACGGAGCAGGCGCTTACGGCAGACGAGCTCAGCGCGTCCGGTTCTCTGGAAGCGGGCAGCGTCCACTGCCGGGCGTTCCGCGCCTCCGGCTCGTGCCGGGTCAGCGGGGATCTTGAGGCAGAGACAGCCGTTCTGAGCGGCGCGGCGGAGATCGACGGGCTGCTGAACGCGGAAACGGTCGAGATCTCGGCCAACCCCGCGGTGCACATCCACGCCATCGGCGGCGGAACCATCCGCGTGCTGCAGAAGGACACGACGACGTTCCTCGGCATCTTCCGCACGACGCCCGGCCGCGCGCGCATCGGCTCGATCGAGGGTGACAATATCGAGCTGGAGAATGTCGAAGCCGAGATCGTCCGCGGCAAATACGTCCGCATCGGGCATGGCTGCCGCATCGGGACGGTCGAATACGGCGAAAATCTGGAGGCCGAGCCCGGCACCGTCAGCCGCAGCACGCAGACCGGCGCGAAATAAATATCAATTCCGCGGGAAAATGTAAATATTTCTTAACTTTTCTTCAAATGGTTTGATTCCTGCCGCGATCTGTGATAGAATGCATTCGTATGTGAATTTCATGATAACTGGAGAGATTCGATGTCACAGGTCAAATTATTCAGCTCGTCCGGCGGCGCGCGGGTCGCCAAGCGCTCCGGCCGGCAGAAAAAGCAGAAGGTCAAAAAGCCTCTGAAGACGCTGGCCATCTGGCTGCTCGTCATCCTCTGTCTGGAAGGGCTGTACTTCTTCTGTATCTATACCAACAATTCGTTCGTCAAGAAATGGCGCACGATCTACATCAACACCGCCATGGATACCATGCGGCACCAGTGGCTGGCGACGTATTTCATCCCCAAGGACGTGATCGACGAGGTCCGGTACGAATACGGCCTGGTCAAGGCCGGGACCGTCGGCAAGGAATCGACCTGGGGCCGGACCGATCCGGTGCCCGCGGACCAGACGCCGTCGACGTCCTATGACAGCATCGTCACCCTCGACCCCAACGTCACGCATGAGACCGACCAGCCGGTCGCCGTCCCATGCGGCGTTCCCCCTCCTCTGCCCTATCATTATACCGAATGCGCTTGCGCGTCACAAGTTGCTATTCAATTTATGAGTAACTTTTCTTTTGCATATGCACAAAATTCTCCCGTAAAAACACAAAAACCGCCCATAAGGACGGTTGATTGACAGGATATTGTCCGCATGCTATAATCAAATCTGCAAACGGTGAAAAAGGTTGTTCCTCCCTCGATGAGGAGGGAGGTGATCGTGATGTCGCTGTCCGAAGCACTGCTTCTGTTTCAGTTGATCGCCA
>OKUM01001457.1_pt1 | contig 11275 bp, 11 predicted proteins | sample 1606801 | NCBI WGS metagenome assembly OKUM01 (sample SAMEA3882546, study PRJEB24775) | human gut metagenome | biome: human-associated habitat; feature: intestine environment; material: feces | place: Netherlands | collected 2009/2010
TGCTGGGTGGGAAGCGCCGCGAGCCGTTCTGCGAGCTGGAGCTGGAGCTTTCGCGCGGGAGCGAAAACGAGCTTCTGGCGTTTTCCCGGGCGCTGGCTTCGAAATATTTCCTCGCAGAAGAGCAAAAAAGCAAATTTGTCCGCGCCAGACGGTTGGCGGATGGAAAATAATATGATATAGTAAGCTTGGATGGTAAAACCTACAGAATTCCGGATGATTGCTTCATCGGGAATTCGTATATGAAAGGAAAAAACATCATGCAGACGAATCCGAATATCAATCTGACCATGCTCTGCGACTTTTACGAGCTGACCATGGGCGCGGGGTATTTTGCCAACGGCTATGCCGACCGCATAACGTATTTTGACCTGTTTTTCCGCCGCTGCCCTGACGGGGGCGGGTTCGCCATTGCGGCCGGTCTGGAGCAGATCGTCCAGTATATTCAGGAGCTGCATTTTGACACGGAGGACATCGCGTACCTGCGGGAACGGAAGTGCTTTAACGAGGATTTCCTGAACTATCTTGCGAATTTCAAATTCACCGGCGACATCTGGGCGGTGCCGGAGGGAACGCCCATTTTCCCCCGGGAGCCGATCATCACCGTCCGCGCGCCCGCCATTCAGGCGCAGCTGGTGGAGACGTATCTGCTGCTGTGCGTGAACCATCAGAGCCTGATCGCCACCAAGGCCAACCGTGTTGTCCGTGCCGCCGAGGGACGCACCGTGCTGGAATTCGGTTCCCGCCGGGCGCAGGGCGCGGACGCCGCCATCCTGGGCGCAAGAGCCGCGTATATCGGCGGCTGCCATGGCACGGCCTGCACCATTTCTGACCAGCTCTACGGCGTTCACGCGGGCGGCACCATGGCCCACGCATGGGTGCAGATGTTTGACAGCGAGTATGAGGCGTTCAAGGCTTATGTGAAGATGTTCCCCAACAACGCGACGCTGCTTGTGGACACCTACAACACCCTGAAATCCGGCGTTCCCAACGCCATCCGGGCGTTCAACGAAGTCCTGAAACCCATGGGCATCACGAAGTGCGGCATCCGTCTGGACTCCGGCGACCTTGCGTATCTGACCCGGGAAGCCCGGAAAATGCTTGACGAGGCCGGGTGGACGGACTGCAAAATTTCCGTGTCCAACTCTCTGGACGAGTACATCATCCGCGACCTTCTCCGGCAGGGGGCGCAGATCGACATGTTCGGCGTGGGCGAGCGGCTGATCACCGCGAAGAGCGAGCCGGTATTCGGCGGCGTGTACAAGCTGGCCGCCATCGAGGAACCGGACGGTACAGTGGTTCCCAAGATTAAGATTTCCGAGAACGTGGAGAAGATCACCAACCCCCACCATAAGAAGCTGTACCGCTTCTACGCTAAGGACACCGGCAAGGCCATTGCCGACTATCTGACGGTCTACGACGAAGTGGTGGATGACAGCAAAGATATGACGATCTTTGACCCGGACGCCACTTGGAAAACCAAAAAGGTTTACAATTTCACGGCCAGAGAATTGCAGGTTCCCGTGTTCAAGGGCGGCGAGCTGGTCTACAAGCTGCCCAGCCTTGAGGAGATCCGCGCCTACTGTCTTGCACAGGTGGACACCCTGTGGGACGAAGTCAAGCGCTTTGACAATCCCCAGACCTACTATGTTGACCTGAGCCAGAAACTCTGGGACATCAAGTACGACCTGCTGAAATCCAATGGCAGGTAAACGAACGCCTGCCTCATCTGTGGCGCTGGGCGGCGTGCTTGCGGCGCTGGCAGTGGTCGTCATGTGTCTGGGGACGATCATCCCCGTGGCGACCTATGTGTGTCCTATGCTCTGCGCGCTGCTTCTGCAAGCGGTGCTGAAAACCTGCGGCGTCCGCATTGCGTGGGCGTGGTACGGCGCGGTGGCGATTTTGTCACTGCTGCTCGCCCCGGACAAGGAAGCCGCGGCGGTATTCGCGTTTCTGGGATATTATCCTATCGTCAAGCCCCGGCTGGATAAAACCAGACTCCGCTGGCTTTGGAAAGGACTGCTGTTTAACGCTTCCGTGCTGGTGATGTACTGGCTGCTGCTTCGGGTATTCGGTCTTGCTCAGGTCACGGAGGATTTTGAAGAAATCGGCGTGGTCATGCTGATTGTCCTCCTGATTCTGGGGAACGTGACCTTCTTTCTGCTGGATAAGCTGCTGGAAAAGCGGTTTGTAAAGCATAAGTAGGAGGGACGCGGAATGTGGTATCTGTACATTCTGCAATGCGGCGACGGCTCGCTCTACACCAGCATCACGACGTAGAGAAGCGGCTGGAAGCCCACCGAAGCGGAAAAGGCGCGAAGTACACCCGGGGAAGGTCACCGCTGGAACTGAAATACCGGGAAGGCTGCGGCACCCACTCCGACGCCCTGAAGCGGGAATTGGAGATCAAGCACCTTTCCAGGGAGGAAAAGCTGGCGCTGATCGGGGAAACGGAATAATGATTACGCCCTGCGGGCTGCTCAGAGCTTTCAAAAGCCTGAACTCCCCGCAGGGCGTCCTATATTTTGTATGTATCAGAAATTCCCGGCGGCGGTGACGAAGCCAACGCCCCACAGGACGATGCGCAGAATGCCGCAGGCGGCCAGATGGGCGGGGTAGTAGGCGTAGAACAGCTTGCCCATGCCCTTCCAAGAGCCGCGCTCGCCATTGTACAGCCGCAGCAGCGGAATGGTCAGGCAGGTGCCCAGCTGAACCAGCGCGTAAACCCGGTCAATAAAGAAGAAATAAACCAGCGCGTAGAGAAGTGTCCAGAACATCATCCAGAGCATCTGCTTGCGGAAATTGCCACGGTAGGAGCCGATGAACAGAATCGCCATGGATGCGATGCAGCTCCAATCGGAGGGGAAGGTGATGACGCAGACCAGCAGAATGATAACGGTCTTCTGCCACGATTTCAGCTTGTCGCTGTTGTTGACGCACAGCAGTACCAGTCCCCAGGCCAGCGACCAGGCCACGCTGGTCTGGTTGAACACCGAGGCTTGGAAGGGGATAAACGAAATGCCGAAGCAGAAGTTATAGGCAAAATGGGAAATGAGTGCCAGCAGGAACAGACGCCCGGCGTATTTTTTGACGTCATGGGTGTAATGGTAGCCCTCCGCAATGAAGTACCACATAATGGGCGCGGTGAGCCGCCCGATGATGTGCGCCAGCAGCACCCACCAGACCCGTGAATACCCCGGACAGATCGTCCAGACCAGATGGTCGAGGGTCATGGCGGCAATGGCGATGAGCTTCAGCTGATTGGAATTAAGCGCGGCTTTCTTCATGGAATCTGCCCCTTTTCGGTCATTTCTGCATCTTTCCATCAGAATTATAGCATCCTGCCAGACGAAAAGCAAGCCCTCCGGAAGAGTTTTACGAGGGCTTGCAGAGGGCTTAACGATTGCTTACATGTCGTAAATTCCCATGATCAGGATACCGGCAAAGGTGACCAGAATGCAGGTGTAGTGCTTCCAGCTCAGCTTTTCCTTCAGGAACAGGCGGCTCCACAGGACGGAAGCCATGCAGTAGGAGGCGATGATGGGGGCGGCCAGCGCGGACTCGCCGCTGGCGAGGGCGTAGATGTAGGCCAGCTGACCGGCGGTCTCAAAGGCCGCGCCGATGTACTTGGGGCCTTCCACCTTGGGCAGCAGCTTCTGCTTTTTGATGATGACGGTGTAGATGAAGCTGACGATGCCCGCGACCAGAAAGGTCAGCTCGTAGGCGACGTTGGCAGAATCCTCGTTCAGGGTTTCCAGCACAAGATCGTCGGCGAAGGTTCCTGCCGCGTCCAGAATGCAGTAGGCAATGGGCAGCGCCAGAGCTAACCATGATTTTGCGTACTTGTAATTGGAAGCCTCCTGTCGGGCAGCGCGAAGGTCATCGTCCTCGTTGGCCTCCACAAAGCCAAGACCGATGACACCGGCACAGGCGAGGAAAATGGCGATGTACTGGGCAATCGCCATTTTTCCGGCGGTGCCGCTGACAATGGCAATGATGGCGACCAGCGCACCGCTGGCGTTGCAGATGGGGGAGGAGATGGACAGCTCAATGTAGCGAAGTCCCACATAGCCCAATGTCATGGAGCCGATGTACAGCAGGGAGACGGGCAGGTACGTCCAGATGACCTGCCATGAGATCTCTACGCCGCCGACGAAAATCTCAATGGCGGCATGAATGCCCATGACCACGCCCACGGCTGTGACCATTTTATACTGACTGTATTTGTCGGATGCGTCCCGGCAGCCGATCTTGGAAAAGAAATCGGAACCGGACCAGCACAGCAAAGCAATAATGGAAAACCAAAACCAACTCATTTTTTTACCTCAATTTCTAATTTATAATGTTACCAATCCGGCATCTGCCATTTTCTGCAGGCTCATGAGAATGCCGATCTTGGCATGGTTCCAGGTCAGACCGCCCTGGAAATACACGGCGTAGGGCGGACGGATGGGACCGTCCGCGGAAAGCTCGATGGAGCTGCCCTGAACGAAGGCACCGGCGGCCATGATGACCTTGTCGTTGTAGCCGGGCATGTCGGAAGGATAGGGGGTGGCGAAGGAATCCACGGGAGCTGCCGCCTGAATGCCCTTGCAGAAGGCGACCATGCCCGCTTCGCTGCCCAGCTCCACTGCCTGAATGATGTCGTGACGGCTTTCCTCCGCACCGGGGACGCAGCGGAAGCCCAGCGGCTCATACAGATTGGCAGCGAAGATCGCACCCTTTTCCGCGCCTGCCACCACCGTGGGGGCGAGGAAAAAGCCCTGATACAGCGCAGGCATCAGCCCCAGATTCGCGCCGACCTCCTGCCCCAGACCGGGGGCGGAAAGTCGGTAAGCGCACCGGTCAACGCATTTTTTCGTGCCGCAGATATAGCCGCCGATGGGCGCAAGGCCGCCGCCGGGGTTCTTGATGAGGCTGCCCACGGTCATGTCCGCGCCAACGTCGGAAGGCTCAATGGTCTCCACGAATTCGCCATAGCAGTTGTCTACCATGACGGTGACGTCGGGTTTGACGCCCCTGCAGAAGGCAATCAGCTCGCCGATCTGCTTGACGGAGAAGGTGGGACGGGTGGCGTAGCCCTTGGAACGTTGAATGGTGATGAGCTTCGTCTTCTCGTTGATGGCTTTACGGATGCCGTCATAGTCAAAGCTGCCGTCGGGGAGCAGGTCTACCTGCCGGTAAGCAACGCCGTATTCCGCCAGAGAGCAGGGGCTTTCCCGGATGCCGATGACCTCCTGCAAGGTATCGTATGGCATACCCACAGGGGAGAGCAGCTCGTCACCGGGCAGCAGATTGGCGCTGAGGGCGATGGTGAGGGCGTGGGTGCCGCAGGTGATCTGGGGGCGCACCAGCGCGGCCTCGGTGTGGAACACGTCGGCATAGACCCGCTCCAGATTGTCCCGGCCGAAATCGTCATAGCCGTAGCCAGTGGTTGCGGCGAAGCAGGCGGCGGAGACCCGGTTCTTCTGCATGGCCCACAGCACCTTTGCCTGATTATGCTCCGCGACCTGGTCGATGGCGGCGAAGCGGTCTTTCAGCTTCTCCAGCGTCCGCTCGCCATAGTCATATACCGCGGGGGAAATCCCCATGGTTTCGTAAAGCTCCAATAATTCGTCCATATTCAATCCTCTTTTTTCACATTGTTCAGTATTTCGTCTGCCAGATTGTTGAGAACGTCCGGGCGGGACACGATCAGACCTGTTTCCGCTTCGCCAAGAATGAGCAGGGTGTCGCCGGGCTTGATGCCGAACAGCTCCCGGGCTTCCTTAGGAATGACGATTTGCCCCCGGTCGCCCACTTTTGCGGTGCCGAAGACCCGCTGTTGATTGATTTTACCGAGGACATGCTTGCCTCCGGGCATAAAACCGCCTCCAATCACATTTTTCATACTTTTCACACCAGCGGATTATACAAAAAACCGTCCCGGTTGTCAATACCGGGACGGAAGAATTTGGTCAGATCGTGGAAATTTGTACCACTTCTGTCTTTTTCAGTCTCTTCTCCTGCGGCCGTTACCGCCGAAGATCACCAGCAGACGCAGAAGCTGCGCCAGAGCAGTGGCAGTAGCGGCGACGTAGGTCAGCGCGGCGGCGGTGAGGGTTTTCTTAGCACCCTTCTGTTCCTCCTCCGTCAGCAGGCCGCCCTCGTCGATGGCGACAAGAGCGCGGTGGCTGGCGTTGAATTCCACGGGAAGGGTCACCAGCTGGAACACCAGGGAAAGACCAAAGCAGGCGATGCCAAGATATACGAAGAAATAGGAAACATCCGCCGCGTAGGACAGCAGCAGGCCAATGAGAATCAGCGGCATGGCCAGCTTCGAGCCGATGTTGGTGACGGGGATAATGGCGGCTCTCAGCTTGATGGGAGCGTAGCTCTCGGCGTACTGCACCGCGTGCCCGGCCTCGTGACAGGCCACGCCGATGGCGGCGGTGGAAGTATTGTCATACACGCTGTCGGACAGGCGGATGACGTTGGTTCTGGGGTCGTAATGGTCGGTCAGATTTCCGCTGATGCGCTCAATGCGCACGCCGTACACCCCGTTGGCGGACAGCACCCGCTGGGCGGCCTCCGCACCGGTGAGGCGGCGGGAAGAATACTGCTGGGAATATTTCCGGAAGGTGGAGTTGACATTGGCACTTGCCCAGAGAGACAGCAGCACGCAGGGAAGAACGAGGACAACATATGTCCAGTCAAAATAGTAGTAGGGCATAACGAACCTCCTGACGGGATTTTCTTTTCCTTATTATATCCCAAACGTGGAAAAATGGCAAGGCCGGGAGGGGAGGACGGTCGTGAGATTTTTGTAAATTTTTTGTCGGGTGCAAAAGAAAAAAGGGGATTGTTCACAAATTATTCATACTGGAACGGTCGAATGCTGGTATACTTTCCATAGAGTTCTTTGGGGGTGGAAACATGAAGGACCCTGTCAAGCGGCGGTATGTATATCTGATGCTGTCCATATTCGGCGGTATCGGTTTGAGTGTTGTGCTGTTTTTTGTGGTTTACCGTTTTCGGGGCGTGGGCGACGCGCTGAACAAGCTGGGGAGCATCCTTGCGCCCTTTGCCTACGGCGGCGTTGTGGCGTATCTGCTGCGGCCAATGTGCAATCTGTACGAGGGACTGTTTCAGAAGTATCTGCCGAAAAAGCTGAAAAAGCTGTCCAACGGTCTGGCGGTGGGCCTCAGCATGATCTCGGGGCTTCTGATCGTGTACGCTCTGATTATCATGATCGCGCCCCAGCTGTTTTCCAGCATTCAGACCCTGTGGCTCAGCCTTCCCGATAAGATTTCCAAGCTGTATTCCTGGGCGATGGCGACCTTTGGAGAGAACGAGAAGCTGGTATCCCTGTTCAACACCGTTTACAACACTGTGAATACCGATCTGCAAAACTGGGCGGACAACACCCTTGCGCCCTATGTTTCCAGCGTAGTGAGCATCGTCTCCGGCGTGGGCAGCAGCGTGTGGAAGGTACTGATGTTCCTGTACAATCTGCTGATCGGTCTGATCGTGGCGGTGTACCTGCTGTTCAGCAGAAAGAAGTTTGCCCGGCAAAGCGTTCTCATCATCCGCAGCGCCCTGAAGCCTAAGTGGGCGGAGCTGCTGCTGGACGAGGTCGCGTTCATTGACCGGATGTTCGGCGGATTTATCGACGGAAAAATTCTGGACTCCGCCATCATCGGTGTGCTGTGCTACATCGGCTGCACGATTTTCCGATTCCCCAATGCACTGCTGGTTTCCGCCGTTGTGGGCATCACCAATGTGATTCCATTCTTTGGCCCCATCATCGGCGCGGTTCCTTCCACGCTGCTGATTCTGATTGAAAGTCCCATCAAGGCACTCTGGTTCGTGGTTTTTGTTCTGGCGCTGCAGCAGCTGGACGGCAATGTCATTGGGCCGAAGATTCTGGGCGACCGCACAGGCCTGTCCAGCTTCTGGGTGCTGTTTACCATCATCCTGTTCGGCGGGTTGTGGGGCGTCTTTGGCATGGTCATCGGCGTGCCGCTGTTCGCGGTCATTTATGACACCGTGAAAAAGCTGGTTCGCCGCGGTCTGGACAAAAAGGGTCAGATCGAGGTCTGGGAGCAGTACAAGGCCGATTATCCCGACGAAGAACCGAAGAAATAATTTCGTGCTGACCATTGCGCCGCCGTGAAGCTTCACGGCGGCGCTTTTTGGCGCATTTATCAGATAAGAGTGGAAATTGGGGTCAAGCTGTGGTATACTAACATAAAAGCGCTTCAGGAGGGAAGAATATGAATTACGCGACGATCAAAAACTGCGACATTGCCAACGGCCCCGGCGTGCGGGTGAGTCTGTTTGTCTCCGGCTGCACCCATCACTGCCCCGGCTGTTTTAACGAAGTGGCTTGGGATTTTGGCTACGGCGAGCCGTTTACCCAGCAGACCATCGATACCATTCTGGATATGCTCCGCCCGGACTATATCCGTGGCCTGACGCTGTTGGGGGGCGAACCCTTTGAGCCGGAAAATCAGGGCGCGATCGTGGAGCTGCTCCGACAGATCAAGCGGGAAATGCCCCAGAAGAGCATCTGGGCGTTCTCCGGCTATCTGTTTGAGAAGGACATCCTCTCCGGTAGGCTGGGGGATACACGGGAATACTTAAGCTATCTGGATGTTCTGGTGGACGGCCCCTTTGTGGAAGCAAAGAAAAACCTGTCCCTGCGGTTCCGTGGCTCGGAGAACCAGCGGCTCATTGACGTTCCGGCGTCTCTGGCCGCGGGAAAAACCATTCTCTGGCAGGACTGGCAGGGAGAAAAGAGAGGAATGAAATGATGAATCCTGTTCATGTGAAAATTCTCCGAGACGGGGCAAAGCTCCCCACCTATGGCACCGCCGGGGCGGCGGGCGCTGACCTGTATGCCTGCGTTGACGCACCGGTGACCATCCGGCCGGGAGAGACGGTGTTCATCCCCACGGGCATCGCGCTGGAGGTTCCCGAGGGCTGCGCGGGGCTGGTATATGCCCGCAGCGGCCTTGCCTGCAAGCGGGGGCTTGCGCCCGCCAATAAGGTCGGCGTGGTGGACAGCGACTACCGGGGGGAGATCAACGTGGTTCTCCACAACCACGGAAGCGCCCCCCAGACCATCGAAAACGGCGAACGTGTCGCCCAGCTCCTGATCACGCCGGTGCTGCAGCCGGCCTACGAAATTGCCGAGACCCTGACGGATACGGCCAGAAATGCGGGAGGGTTTGGCTCTACCGGCAAATAACTGGCGTTTTTTATAAAATTTGCGTATTGCACGTGTTAAATTTATGCAAATTTTGTCACTGTACTTTTCTGGTATCTTTTTTTATAATGATATTATGCCTGTGTATGGCGACTACAGAAGAGATTTTAGGAGTTTCATATGGAGATTTTAAGTGCCATCGTGCAGCTTCTGGGCGGTCTTGCCCTGTTCCTGTACGGCATCGAGCTGATGGGCGATGGCCTGAAAAACAGCTCCGGCGCCGCACTGAAACGCGTGCTGGAAAAGGTCACCGGAAATGTTGTGATGGGCGTTCTCACGGGCGCGCTGGTCACCGCTGTGATCCAAAGCTCTACCGCTACCATCGTTCTGACGGTCGCCCTGATCGGCGCGGGCGTGCTGAATCTGAAGCAGGCCGTGTCCATCGTCATGGGCGCCAATATCGGCACCACCGTCACGGCACAGATCATCCGTCTCGGGTCCATTCAGTCCGACGGAAGCTGGCTGCTGTGGCTGTTCGACACGGACACGCTTGCGCCTATCGCTCTTATCATCGGCATTGTGCTGCTGATGTTCATTAAGTCCAAGCGCTCCAATACCATCGGCGATATCTGCATCGGCTTCGGCATCCTGTTTGTAGGTTTGAACCTGATGACCAGCGGCGTGGAGCCTCTGGTGGGTACGGACGCGTTTATTGCCTTTGTGCGGTTCCTGAATAATCCCTTGTTCGGCATTCTCTTTGGCCTTGTCCTGACGGTCATTGTCCAAAGCTCGTCGGCGACGGTTGGTATGCTCCAGACGGTGGCATCTGTGCCGGGGGCGGGGATCACCTTCGCCATGGCCTATCCGGTCATCATGGGTATCAATCTGGGCACCTGCGTCACCACGGCCATGGTCTGCTCCATCGGCTCGTCCAAGGACGCCAAGCGGACGGGCGTCGTCCACATCGCGTTCAATACCATCGGAACGATTCTGTTCCTGATTCTCATGACCGTTCTGCGGAAGCTGGCTGTGTTCGGTGAGGGCTTCTGGGTGCGCAGTGTGGACAGCGGAAACATTGCAAATTTCCAGACGATCTTCAATCTGGCCACTGCCGTAGTGCTGATTCCCTTTGCGGATCAGCTGGTGAAGCTGTCCATGGTCATCGTTAAAGACGACAAGCAGAAGCAGCTGCGCCATCCCGAACTGCACACCCTGGATGAAAAGCTGTACAATTCACCTGCCCTTGCCGTATCCGTCGCCATCAAGGCTGTAGCGGATGTGGGTACGCTGGCAAAGACCAACTTTGAAAAGGGCTGCCGGATGCTGGAGAAATACGATCCCGCCGTTGCCAGCGAGATCGACGTGGACGAGGACTGCATCGACGAGTTCACGGACAGGGCAGACCGTTTCTTCATTGGCCTGTCCAAGGCGGTGGAAACGGAGTGGGACGACCGTCAGCTGGATATGCTGATGCAGACGGTGCCCAACTTCGAGCGTATCGGCGACTACGCCACCAATCTGGTGGAGCTGTCCCAGCGGCTGGTTGCGGACAACGCGACCTTCTCCGACATGGCGCAGCGGGAATTGAAGCTGATTTTTGATGCCGTCAATGAAATCCTGACCATTACCGTAGACGCCTTTGCCAAGGGCGACAACGAAGCCGCCAAGCGCATCGAGCCGCTGGAGGAAACCATCGACGACATGGTGATGATCCTCCGGGACCGCCACACCAAGCGTTTGAAGAGCGGCGCCTGCTCCGTGGGCAGCGGTCTGGTGTTCATGGAGACGCTGACCTATCTGGAGCGTGCTTCCGACCAGTGTTCCTCCATCGCCGTGATGATGCTGGCGCGGAATAACGAGAATATCCTGCAAAACCATTACGATTATCTCCGGGAGATTCACGCGGGCAACGACGCCGCCTACAGTGCGGAGAAGGAACGCCGCCGCGAGCAGTATATCAAGCCTTTGAAAGAGACCAACTGATACTATTTCCTGATTAAAATCTTTGATTTTAATCAGGAAGGCATCGCCTGATGGCGCTGCCAGTTTTGTGATTTATAAGGAAAGAAATCACAAAACAAGTCTCAT
>OKUM01001462.1_pt1 | contig 11238 bp, 10 predicted proteins | sample 1606801 | NCBI WGS metagenome assembly OKUM01 (sample SAMEA3882546, study PRJEB24775) | human gut metagenome | biome: human-associated habitat; feature: intestine environment; material: feces | place: Netherlands | collected 2009/2010
GATCTCAAGTTTGATGCCCACCATCACCGTGGAGGGCATCACAGCGGCCAGGTCAGCGCCGACGGCAACACCAACAAGGCCGCCAGCGCCATCCTCTACAAGAACGGTGTGGGCACCCTGTTCGGTCAGGACAACGCCAATGACGCCGCCGGCGCGGAGAGCGGAGACGCTGCGGATACCGCGGCCGACGCGGAGGCGTAAGCAAGTAAGCTACCTATCTTCCTCACAATAAGCCCATACGCCCTCCCGGCGCTGCGCCGGGAGGGCGGAACGGGCGCCATGCAAAGGAATGACGACTATGACGAATTTGATACAAACATTGATAAGCGGGCTGAGCCTGGGGAGCATCTACGCGCTGATCGCGCTGGGCTACACCATGGTCTACGGTATCGCCAAAATGCTGAACTTCGCCCACGGCGACGTGATCATGGTGGGCGCATACAGCGGCATTGTGGCGGTGGCGCAGCTGGGACTGTCCCCGTGGGTGACGGTGATCGTCAGCATCGTGGTATGCGCGGTGTTGGGCGTGGTCATTGAGTTCTGCGCCTATAAGCCCCTGCGGCAGGCGGCACCGCTGAGTGTGCTCATCACGGCCATCGGCGTCAGCTATCTTTTGCAGAACGCGGCGCTGCTGCTCTTCGGCTCGCAGCAGATGGCCTACCCCACATTGGTAAAGCTGGGCAGCTTCTCCGTGGGCGGCGTGCAGGTGGACGGCATCACCGTGCTGACGCTGGCGGTGACAGCGGTGCTGATGGCAGCGCTGACGCTGTTCATCGACAAAACGAAGCTGGGCAAAGCCATGCGGGCCGTGTCCGAGGACAAGGACGCCGCCACGCTGATGGGCATCAGCGTGGACAGGACCATCACGCTGACGTTTGCCATCGGCTCGGCGCTGGCGGCCTTCGCCAGTATGTTCTACGGCATGACCTATGTGTACATCAAGCCCACCACCGGCGCCATGCCCGGTATCAAGGCCTTTACGGCGGCGGTTTTCGGCGGTATCGGCTCCATCCCCGGCGCCATGCTGGGCGGCATACTGCTGGGCCTGATCGAGCAGATGTCCAAGACGTATATCTCTACCCTGTGGGCAGACGCCATCGTGTTCGCCGTGCTGGTGGTCGTGCTGGTGGTCAAGCCCACGGGCCTGCTGGGCAAGCCCATGCAGGAGAAGGTGTGAGGTGAAGGAAATGCAGCTGACACAGAAAAAAAGACAGCGCACGGACCTGCTGACCGTGGCGGCGGTGGCCGCACTGTTTGTGATAATGGCGGCGCTGCTGTATACCGGGCACCTGACCCGGCAGGTAACGAATATGCTGGTGCCCGTTGCGGTGTACATCGTGATGGCGGTGTCGCTGAACCTGGTGGTGGGCCTGCTGGGCGAGCTGAGCCTGGGCCACGCGGGCTTCATGTCCGTGGGACTGTTCTCCGGGTGTCTGGTGGCCATCGCGCTGCACACCACCGCCCTGCCGCTGGGCGTGCGCCTGCCGGTGAGTATGCTGGCGGGCGGCCTGATGGCGGCGGTCTTCGGACTGCTGGTGGGACTGCCGGCCCTGCGGCTGCGGGGCGACTATCTGGCTATCGTGACGCTGGCCTGCGGCGAGATCATCAAGAACATCATCACAAACCTGAACATCACCGGCGGCGCGCTGGGTCTGGACACCTCCTCCATCTACGCCGGGGCGAAGGACCTTCTCCCCTACGGCGCGGTGCTGGTGCTGCTGACGGTGGCGGTGATGCTGAACCTGAAGCGGTCCAAGTACGGCCGGGCCATCATGGCCATCCGGGACAACCGCATCGCGGCGGAGTCCGTGGGATTGAACGTCACATGGTACAAGCTGGCGGTGTTCGTCATCGCGGCTTTCTTCGCAGGCTGTGCCGGCGTGCTGTACGGCCACTCACTGGCCAACATCAAGGCGGCTGCCTTTGATTACAATATGTCCATCGAGATCCTGGTCATCGTGGTGCTGGGCGGCATGGGCAGCGTGCCGGGCTCCGTGATCTCGGCCATCGTGCTGACGGTACTGCCGGAGGCGCTGCGCGAGGTGGCGGACTACCGTATGCTGGTGTATGCCATCGTGCTGATCCTGGTGATGCAGGCCACGAACAACCCCACGATGAAGCGGTTTTTTGCCTCTGCTAAGGAAAAACTGACCCCCGGGCGAAAGGAGCGTGCGGCGCTGTGACGACGAAAACGAAATTGGTGAAGCGCCAGTCCTCCGTGCTGCTGCCGGAACGGGACATCGACAAGTCCCCGGTGCTGGAGTGCGTGGGGCTGGGCGTGACCTTCGGCGGGCTGAAGGCGGTGGAGGACTTCGATCTGACCATCGGCCGGACGGAGATCGCGGGGCTGATCGGCCCCAACGGCGCGGGCAAGACCACGGTGTTCAACCTGCTGACGAAGGTGTATCAGCCCACAGCGGGCGCTATCCTGCTGGATGGCAAGGACACCCACAGCATGACCACCGCACAGGTAAACAAGGCCGGCATTGCCCGGACGTTCCAGAACATCCGGCTGTTCAATGATCTGACGGTGGCGGAGAACCTGATGGTGGCCATGAACGACTCGGTGCGCTACGGGCTGGCGGGCAGTATCCTGCATTTCCCCAGGTATGCGCGGGAGGAGCACATCGCCCGGGAACGGACGGAGGAGCTGCTGAGCATCTTCCACATGGAGAGTCATGCCGATGAACGTGCGGGCTCGCTGCCCTACGGCGCGCAGCGGCGGCTGGAGATCCTGCGGGCGCTGGCGTCGAACCCGTGTCTGCTGCTGCTGGATGAGCCCGCCGCCGGCATGAACCCCTCGGAGACGGCGGAGCTGATGGAGAACATCCGAAAGATACGGGATACGTTCCAGATCGCGGTGCTGCTGATCGAGCACGACATGAACCTGGTGATGAACATCTGCGAGGGTATCTGCGTGCTGAACTTCGGGCACATCATCGCCAAGGGCACACCGGCGGACATCCAGGCGGACCCGGCGGTCATTGAAGCGTATCTGGGACGGAAGAAGGAGGCGAGCGCATGAGCAGCGTGCTGCAGGTGGAGAACATCAATGTGTACTACGGCAGCATCCACGCGGTGAAGAACGTGTCCTTCCACGTGGAGCAGGGCGAGGTGGTGACGCTGATCGGCGCCAACGGCGCGGGCAAATCCACCACGCTGAACACCGTTGCCGGACTGCTCCGCCCGCGCGAAGGCAGCATCCACTTCGGCGGCAAGGACTTGGCGCGCGTCCACGCGTCGGATATGGTGAAGCACGGCATGGCGCTCTGTCCCGAAGGGCGGCGCATCTTCCAGCAGATGACGGTGCTGGAAAACCTCGAAATGGGCGGCTTCACGCGCCCCGACAAGGAGATTCCGGGCAGCATTGAGCAGATGTTCGAGCTGTTCCCGCGCCTGAAGGAGCGCCAGAAGCAGATTGCCGGCACGCTCTCCGGCGGCGAGCAGCAGATGCTGGCGATGGCGCGCGCGCTGATGTCCAAGCCGCGCCTGCTGATGCTGGATGAGCCGTCAATGGGCCTTGCGCCGATTCTGGTCGAGCAGATTTTCGACATCATCCGCGCGCTGCACAAGAGCGGCACGACGATTCTGCTGGTGGAACAGAACGCGCAAATGGCATTGTCCGTCGCGAACCGCGCGTATGTGCTGGAAACAGGCAAGATTTCCATGTCCGGCGACGCGCAGGAACTGCTGCACAACGATGCAGTCAGGAAGGCGTATCTGGGGGCGTAATGCCAGGCAGCCGGGAAGGTGGCAGAAGCCGCTTCCCGGTTTTTCTTCCGCGTCAAGATTGACATTATCCTGCAAGTATGGTATTGTATAGGTGAAATGAATGTTATTCGGCAACAGGAGGCATCCGCATGAATCCCTATTTGACGCAGCGGGCAAACCGCCGATGGTGGGTGTATCCGCTGATGGCGCTGTTCTTCGCCCTATCGGCGCTGCTGCTGTGGCGCACCTGCAAGGCGGGTGAGCGCGGCGACACGCACATGGTGGTGCTGCTGCTATGCCTTGCGACGGCGGCGCTGTACGCCGGGATGCACCTGCTTCAGGGGGAAATCATCCGGCGCCGGGCGCGCGGCGTTGCACAGCAGTTAGCAGCGTTCTCGCTGCACATGTTTCCGCTGTCGGATATGCCCAAGCTCCTGCCGGACTGCCCGAACATGGAGACGCTGCGGTTATTGCTCTGCGGAAACTATCTGCGAAACATTCAGATTGATCCGCTGACGGCGATGGTATACCTGACTGCGCCGAACCTCCGGGCGTATGGGCTGGCACAGTCGTTTATGACGTGTCCGCACTGCGGGAGGCGCACGAGTGTGGTGGAAGGGGCTGCGCGGCGGTGCGAGCATTGCGGGATGGGGATATGAAAAAGAGCTGCTTCTGTTGTGTAGAAGCGGCTCTTTTTGTGTCTGTTGATTTGCACTTTTCAGGAATTAATACTATTTCCAGATTCACCTGCGCCATCTGGAAATAGTATAGCTTGTATTGCGGCAAGCCCTCTCCATCCGCTATGGCAGACCCCTTTAGCTGACTGAAAGGGCAGATAAACACGCGGGCCCTGCCTGATAGTGTCACCAACCAAATCGCGCGAAAGGGTCAAGGGAGGAACTCCCTTGTGTTACATAAAATAGTGCTTGTAGGTGTCGTAGTAAATCGTCAGGCGGCGCGGGCCGGAAATTTCGCGCAGGGTATCGCGAAGAGCGGAATCCTGCAGGATGAAGCGCACAATGTCCGGGTTGTAGCGAACACCAGCATCGCGTTTGAATTCCGCCAGCACTTCGTCCGTCGTCTTGGCTTGGTGGTAGTTGCGGCCATACTGGTCAGTCGCGGCATCAAGGCAGTCGCAGACGGTGATGATGTCAATCATGAAGCGCTCCGGCGAGGCGGTGTTATCAAAGTCGTTCGGATAGCCGCCCTTGCCGTTGTAGAACTTGTGGTGACCGCGGGCGATATCCACATAGCGCGCCAAATCCTCGTCGATGCTCAGGTACTGCCCGCCGCGGTTCGGGTGGGAGCGGATGATGCCGAACTCCTCGTCCGTCAGCGGGCGGTGCTGCGTCTCGATAATCTCGAGCATGGAATTCTTGCCCACATCGTGCAGCAGGGCGGCGTCATGCGCAAATTGCAGGATTTCCACGCGGTGCGCCTGCACATCCTCCGGCGACGTCACGCCGTGATACCCCACCATCAGCGCCGGTTCTTTGTCGATGATGGCGGAGAGAATCGCTGCCGCAAAGGCGGACACCATCAGCGAATGCAGGAACGCGGTGCAGTGCCGCGCGACAACGAGCCGGAAGATGTAGTCGATTTTCTCCTCCGCCGTATCGAACAGCGCGTAGGCATTCGGGAAGAACGCCAGCTCCTCCAGTGCGTTGTTCAGCGTGTTGCCATGCCCGGTGCGCGTGTCGTAATCCGCAATGAAATCACGGATATCCTGCTGATATTCGCGGAAATAGCGTTTCTTATCCTCCATCGGCATCGTCGTTTCCACGAGGAAGGAAATCAGCGCGTCCAGACAGGTCATGTAATAGGAAATAACGTCAATTTTGCGCACGTCCACTTCACCGAACTGCTTCACCTTCGGCTTTGTCTTACGGAAGAAAGTGTGAATCTCCTTCCAGCACTCATCTGCCGTGCGGCGGCCCGTCTCGCAGTCGAACTCACACTGGCTGGTGATAATTTGGAACATGTCGGCAGTGCTTTCCTCCGGCTTATCCAGCTTTTCGTAATATTCTGCCGTTATCTGCTCAATCCGACTCATCAATTCCGGCGGCACAAAGCGGGTGTGCGCCTCCATGGTGCGGTCAAACGATTTCGCCAGCGCGTAAGCATCCGTGCGGAAGCGCTCGGTGAAAATATCCAGCAGCCTGCCTACGTCCGGCTCGCTTTCGCGCGTCGCCGCCAGCGCATCCGACGCTTGCAGTTCCTTCATTTCCTCCCATATGGCAAACGCTTCTTCCATCGTGACCGTGCCTAACACGCAGCAGCTCATCACAAGGTTCGCGTAGGCCACCACAATCGCCTGATGGACGCTGTGCTCCTTGATTGCGCCGAAATTCCGCGACAAAACCGAAATCTTGCGGTAATAGTCCCTCGCGCGTGTGCCATATGGTTCACGCAGGATGCGGGAGAATTCCAGATTTGTGTACGCCAATGTCAGATCCACATCCGTCATCGCGGCAAGGTTGTTGCTGTGTCCATAGTGCTTCTGGAGAATCTTTGCAAGTTCCATCAGGAGCGCCAAGTCATGCGTATCTGCGCGATAGAAGTCCATCATCGAAATTTGCAGCTGTTTCCATGCGTCATCGTCTAAAGCAGGTTCTTCCTTCGCGAACTCCGGCATCACGCTGCGCATCAGGGCATTCATGTGCGCATACTCCGTGCGGAAGAATTCAGCGCGCTCCCGAAGGGCAGCGCACCATGTATCCCAGTCGGACTTGATGCGCATGGCAGCTTCGAGCTGCTCCACCCGCTTGAGGACAACCTGATAATCAGCGAAAAACTTCCGGATCTGCTCACTGTTCATATCGATAACTCTTTCTTTTCGTTCATCACAGGGCGGCACAGGCACATTCGGATTTCTGAGGCAGCGTTTCCTATTATATGGCGCAATTGCGCATCTGCCATTATACGCCCAATTTCAACATCCGTCAAGGAAACAGACTGCATTTCAGAAAACGTTATCGGAAAGTCAGGGAGATCACAAGACATAGGGCAAGAAAGTTCAAAAATTGTTCAAGCGGTTACACACACTCTGTTATTTTTTCGGCAAAAGTTTCTTGACAAATGTCCGAAATCGGACTATAATCGATACTGTCCGATTTCGGACAAATTGAAAAGGAGCATTGTGATGAAAGCGTTAAGCACACGTCTGTTTGCACTGAACGAAGCATGGAAAGAGAATGCCAATATCTACCGTCAGATGGCGAAGCAGATGAACCTGACTGACATGGCGATGTGGGCACTGTACACGCTGCGGGTTGAGCCGGGCGAAATGACGCAGAGCCGGATGTGCGAATTTCTGCACGAACCCAAACAGACAATCAACTCCGCGCTGAAGAAAATGGAAGCGGACGGGCTGATTACGCTGCAAAGCGGTTCAAATCGCCGCACGAAAACGATTCACCTGACGGCCGCGGGCGAAGCGCTGGCGCGTGAAACCGCAGACCGCGTTGCTGAAACCGAGCAGCAGGCGCTGGCGCAATTCAGCGAAGAAGAGGCGGATCAGCTGTTCTCCCTCTTGCGCCGCCTGAATGCGCTGATGATAGACATTTTCCCGCAGACAATGCGGAATCAAGAAGAGGAAAGTCAAGCTAAATGAGCAAGAAGAACCCGATTCAATTATCTGACCACTTTACCTACGCTCGGCTGTTCCGCTTCGTCCTGCCGTCGATTGTCATGATGGTGTTCACGTCCATCTACGGCGTGGTGGACGGGTTGTTCGTGTCGAATTTCGCCGGAAAGACGGCGTTCGCGTCCATCAACCTGATTATGCCGTTTCTCATCATTCTGGGCGCAATGGGCTTTATGCTCGGCACAGGCGGCACGGCGCTGGTCTCCCGCGTGCTGGGCGAGGGCGACAAGGCGTGCGCGAACAAGTATTTCTCCATGATTACGCTCTTCGGCATCCTGCTGGGCGTTATCCTGACGGTGGTCGGGGTGCTGGCCATGCGCCCAATGGCGATTCTGCTGGGCGCAACAGAGGCCATGGTGGATGACTGCGTGCTTTATGGGCGGATTGTCGTCTGCTTTCTTACGTCGTTCATGCTGCAAAACATGTTCCAGTCGTTCCTGATTGCGGCGGAGCGGCCGAAGTTCGGCTTGCTGATTACGCTCGCGGCGGGCGTGACGAACATGGTGCTGGACGCGCTGTTCGTGGGCGTATTCCGCTGGGGCATTGCGGGCGCTGCGATTGCGACCGGCATCAGCCAGACCGTTGGCGGCGTTGTGCCGCTGATGTACTTCCTGTTCAGCAAAAGCAGCCCCCTGCGTCTGCGCTGGACGAAGTTCGAAGTGCAGCCGCTGCTGCGATCGTGCGCCAACGGCTCATCAGAGCTGATGAGCAACATTTCCGGCTCGCTGATTGGGATGCTGTACAACGCACAGCTGATGCGCTTTCTGGGCGAGGACGGCGTGGCGACGTATGGCGTACTGATGTATGTGCAGTTCATCTTCGTCGCGATTGACATTGGCTATTCCATCGGCTGCGCGCCCATCATCAGCTACCACTACGGCGCGCGGAATCACCCGGAGCTGAGGAACCTGCTGATGAAGGGGCTGAAAGTCATGGGTATCTTGGGCATCGTGATGACAATCGCCGCCATCTCGCTGTCCGGGACGCTGGCAAACATCTTCGTCGGCTATGACGCGACGCTATGCGAATTGACGCGGCACGCCTTCCACCTCTTCTCCTTCGCCTTCCTGCTCGCGGGCTTCAACATTTTCCTGTCCTCCTTCTTCACGGCGCTGAACAACGGCGGCGTGTCCGCGGCAATTTCTTTCCTGCGCACACTGGTGTTTCAAGCGGCGTCAGTCATCCTGCTGCCGATGGCGCTGGATGTGGATGGTCTCTGGTGGGCAGCTTCTGCGGCGGAAGCGCTGGCGTTCGTCGTGTCGATTGGCTTCCTGCTGGCCATGAAGGGGAAATACCATTATTTTGATGAAACCTAATCAGGAAAAACTTGCGTGTTCCCCTTGCAAACTGCTGTTCGCTGTGGTACGATAAGAAGCGAAAGAAACCTGGCGGCGATTGCCGATTGCATCCCCCGCCGGTATCCAGAAAGGAAGCGGTATCATGGCAGCAAAGAAGCCCGCAAAGACCGAAAAAGCCGCCCCAGTGACGGGCGCGCAGGAGGAGAAACTCAAGGCGCTGGAGCACGCGCTGGCGGATTTGGACAAGCAGTTCGGCAAGGGTGCCGTCATGAAGCTCGGTGAACATGCGGAGCAAAACGTGCAGGTCATCCCCACAGGCTGCCTGACGCTGGATGAGGCGCTGGGTGTCGGCGGCATTCCGCGCGGCCGTATTGTGGAGATTTTCGGCCCGGAATCCTCCGGTAAGACAACCGTTGCCCTGCACATTGTCGCACAGGCGCAGAAGATGGGCGGCATCGCGGCATTTGTGGACGCTGAGCACGCCCTCGACCCGGTGTACGCCAAGAATCTGGGCGTAAATATTGACGACCTGTATGTCTCTCAGCCCGACACGGGCGAACAGGCGCTGGAAATCGTCGAAGCGCTGGTTCGTTCCGGCGCGCTGGACGTCATTGTCATCGACTCTGTCGCCGCCCTCGTCCCGAAGGCGGAAATCGACGGCGAAATGGGTGATTCTTTCGTCGGTCTGCAAGCGCGTCTGATGAGTCAGGCGCTGCGCAAGCTGGCGGGCATCATCAACAAAACCGGCTGCGTCGCGGTGTTCATCAACCAGCTGCGCGAGAAAGTCGGCGTGATGTACGGCAACCCCGAAACCACCCCCGGCGGTCGTGCGCTGAAGTTCTACGCCTCCGTGCGTCTGGACGTGCGCCGCGGCGAACAGCTCAAAAACGGCAGCGAAGTCGTCGGCAACCACACGAAGGTCAAGGTTGTCAAGAACAAGGTTGCTCCGCCGTTCCGCGTGGCAGAGTTCGACATTGTGTACGGCGAAGGCATCAGCCGCGAAGGCACGCTGCTTGACATGGCGGTCGAGCGCGACATCATCCACAAGAGCGGCGCGTGGTTCAGCTACAAGGACCAGCGCATTGGTCAGGGGCGCGAGAACACGCGCCTGTACCTGCGCGACCATCCCGAAATCACGGACGAAATCGACGCGATTATTCGTCAGGAGATTTTTGCGGATAAGCCCGCAAAGCCGATTGCGCCCGAAGAAGATCCCGGCGAACTTCCGGATGAGGACGAGGACGACCTTGCCCTGCTGGAAGCAGACCTCGGCGATGATGCCGGTGTCGCCCCGCTGGAAGAAGAATAATCCACAGGTTATCAAACTTGTCCACCCTTGCGTCTGCGGGGGTGGATTTTTTGGTTCTTCACGGAAAGTTGGGGAAGCAAACAAGGGCTTATACTATTTCCAGATAAGAATGCGCCAAGATGCGCCGCGAATTTTTCATTCTGGCTAACGTGAATGAAACGCAGCGTAGCAGCGCTACGCTAAGTGGAATGAGCGGACGCCAGAAGGGAAAAGGCGCAAGCAGATGGCGCAGTTGAATCTGGAAATAGTATTAGGCAAATCGCCCGTTTGCCAGAACAGCGGTGTTGGCAAAAAAGGCGAAATGTTGGAAAGTTGCCAACAGCGCCAGCAGCGGGGCAAAAAGCAGATTTCCAATAGAAGGCAAAAAAATTCTTTCCAGCCGATGCTCTTCGCGCGTTTGCCAACACGCACACACGAGCATCAACCAGAAAGAATTGTTTGTTTGGGGATTGAGTCCAGTGGGAGTCGAACCCACGACCGACTGCTTAGGAGAGCGAAAAAATGTTCGCCTTTGAGTGCCTCCGAGTGCCTTCAAATGCCCAAATATCAACGTTTTCCACCATTTTCGGATGTTCGCATTTCCTCCAAAAACCGCCTGTTTTACCCTGTTCGTGTTAGCAGAGTGTTAGCAGCTTCTAATTTTGGCGGTAGGCCATTTTCCCACGACGTCCGCTTTTGTTAGCAGGTTTGTGCAGTATTTAATGACATATTGTTTATCATTAGTAAACTCATGCTACGAAACCCTTGCACTGAATGCATTTTTGAAGATAACAATTATTACGGATTTTCAGTGCCATTTTTGAGCTTGAAAGGTTTCTCCAGAAAACACCCGAAAATACCAGATTGTACATGCGAAATGAGTCTTGTGTTATTATCTTATGGAAAAAATAAACCGTGCTCCCTAGTAGGAAGAGCACGGTATTTGAAGGCTTATAGATTAATACGTGACAGTGTGTATCATGCAACTGTGTGATAGATCCGTCTTAGTCCTCATCAATCTCGGTTTGAGCAGATGTAGTTAGCGCCATCATCCTTTCTGCGTAAGTAGGCCCGTCAATCTCTTCATTGGCATACTGCTGCATTAATTCATCCATCTGTCCCTTGAGTTCTTCTCTGGTCATTTGAGTATTCCTCCTAAGTCCTATTGGTATGATCAAAGTTCACGTCACTCATATTGTTTGAACCACAGCACATCGCCATACATCGTAATCAATCGAAGTTGAAGCCTCCACCCTTTTTCATGATGATGGGATTATACTCGACCCGAAGAATAT
>OKUM01001464.1_pt1 | contig 11233 bp, 10 predicted proteins | sample 1606801 | NCBI WGS metagenome assembly OKUM01 (sample SAMEA3882546, study PRJEB24775) | human gut metagenome | biome: human-associated habitat; feature: intestine environment; material: feces | place: Netherlands | collected 2009/2010
TCATATAAGAATGTCCACCAACACCAGCCGTAACACCACATAGACGGAACTCTCCTTTAGAAGAATCAAAAGAGCCACCCATCACACTGTGAACGCTGCCAGTAGTACGCATCAGCATTGCATTCATCCTTTTCAGAAAAGCAGGAGTTATAGGTACAAGACTGCCTGATTCAGTTTTGGCAAGTTCATACGCTTGCTTCAAATCTTCATTCATCAGATGATGCACAAGCGGTTTCCCTTTCGCTGTTACTCCCTCGTCAAAGAGAAGCTGTGTATCAAGTTCGGTCAATGTGGAGCCTTCTATGGCTGTGGAATGGGTAATGAGAGAATAAAGGTAGTACTTGTCATAGTCCACCGCTTCACTGATACCAAGTTTTTGAAACTTCTGGTACAACAGTTCTATTTCTTGCCAAACACCTTGTTCCATTACTTTTATTTAATAGGCTTTATTTCTTTTCAAAGGTAACTTATTTACTACGTTCAACCAAAAGAAATAATGACTTACTGCTATATTTTTTGCACGTGTGGGGAAAATGTGGGGAAAATCCAGAAAATAAAAATCGCTTAATCCGTATGTATCAACAGATTAAGCGATTTTACTGGTACCCGGAGCCGGGGTCGAACCGGCACGACATTGCTGTCATTGGTGTTTGAGACCAACGCGTCTACCGATTCCGCCATCCGGGCTGCACGTTCCGGAATCCGCGGCCGCATCCGTCAACCTCTCCGTGAAAACCTGTCAGGTAAACGCCTTCCGTAAAAGAGCATCCCCTTCACAGGAAGCCTCTTCCCTGCCATCCGGGCATGCCCGCGCGGGAAGAGCCAAAATGCGGCGCCGTTCCGTAAGAATCGGGATGACAAAGATAGGCCTTTTCGGGCAAAATCCAAAGCCCGGGGGCTATTTTTCAAAAAATTCGCGGATTTTCTTCGCCCTGGCAGGTCCGACCAGCGCCGACAGCTCCTCGATGTTTGCCGTGCGGACCTTCTCCACCGTGCGGAAATGTTGCAGCAGCGTGCGGACCGTCTTCTCGCCGACCCCTTCGATCTGTTCCAGTTCGCTGTGTATGAAGGCCTTGCTCCGTTTCTGGCGGTGGAACGTAATCGCAAACCGGTGCACCTCCTCCTGGATGCTCGCCAGGAAATGGAGCAGCGGCGACGTGGGCCGCAGTCCGACCAGCAGCGGCGGATAGCCGCTGTAGAGCTCCGCCGTGCGGTGGCGGTCATCCTTCGCAAGGCCCGCAATCGGAATATCAAGTCCCAGGGCCTCCAGCACCTCGTGGATCGCCCCCATCTGCCCCTTGCCGCCGTCGGCGATAATCAGATCGGGCAGTTCGGCCCCTTCGGCCTGCAGACGGCTGTAACGGCGGAAGACCACCTCGCGCATCGAGGCATAGTCGTCGGGGCCCTCCACGGTCTTGATATTGAAATGGCGGTACTCCTTGCGCGAAGGCTTGCCGTCGCGGAAGACGACGCACGACGCCACGGGATTCGAGCCCTGAAGGTTCGAGTTGTCGAAACACTCGATGTGGCGCGGCTGCCGATCGAGGTTCAGCGCCTTGCACAGCGCCTCCATCAGCCGCTCCGTATGGCGCTCGGGATTCTTGATCTCGAGGTTCTTGAGCTGCTCGGCCCGGTAGATGCGGGCGCTCTTCTGCGAGAATTCCAGCAGGTCGAGCTTCTCGCCCCGCTTGGGCACGGTGAAGGTTACCCCGTCGAAGAGCAGCGTCGTCGAGGGGAGGAAGGGGACGATGACCTCGCGGGCGAGCTTGCCGTCGGCGACCTGCTCGACGACGTGCTGGATGGCCAGCGTCAGCATGTCGCGCGGATCGCCGCCGACGCCCGCTGTGAGCCGCACGGTATAGACCCCGACGATCGAGCCGTGGCGGATGCGCGTGAAGTTGCAGTAGGCCACGTCGTCGTCCTCGAGCAGCGAGAAGACATCCACGTCGACGATCCGCGCGCTGACGATCACCGAGCGGCCGGCATAGTTGTCCAGCGCGTCGAGGCGCTGCTTGTAGCGCTGCGCCGCCTCGAAGCGCAGCTCCGCGGCTGCCCGCTCCATTTCGCCCGTGAGGTACTGCCGCACGGGCCGCAGGTCGCCCTTGAGCACCGAGACGACCAGTTCGACCTGCCGCGCATACTCCTCCTCGCTCTGCAGCCCCACGCAGGGGCCCTTGCAGTTGCCCAGATGGTACTGCAGGCAGACGGTGTATTTTCCGCGGGCGATCTTCGCGGGCGAGAGGTCCAGCTTGCAGGTGCGCAGCGGCACCACCTCGCGCACGAACTCCAGCACACTGTGCTGCATCATCACCGAACCGTAGGGGCCGAAGTATTGCGACCCGTCGCGCACGACCTGCCGCGTGGACTGCACGCGCGGGAAGCGCTCGCGCCGCACGACGATCCACGGATAGGTCTTGTCGTCCTTGAGCAGGATGTTGTAGCGCGGCTGGAGGGTCTTGATGAGCGAATTTTCGAGCAGCAGGGCGTCGGTTTCGCTGCCGACGACGATGTGGCGGATTTCGGCAATCTGCCGCACCAGTGCGCGGACCTTCGCGCTGTGCTCCTTCGACTGCACGAAGTACGACGAGACGCGCTTGCGCAGGCTCTTGGCCTTGCCCACGTAGATGATCGTGCCCGAGCGGTCCAGGAACTGGTAGACGCCGGGCGACAGGGGCAGCAGCGAGACCTGCTCCCGCAGGTGGTCTTGCAGGGTTTCGGCCATGGGTCGTGTGCGGAGATTGCAGTCGCACAAAGGTAACAATTATTTCGCAAACCGCGACACGCACCCGGGCGGCTCCGCGGACAGCGGAAAAGAGAGGTGGAAACGGGCAGAGGAAAAAGCAGCGGAAAAGAGCGGCCGTTTGTTGTATTTTTCCCGCCGAATACCTATATTTGTCCTATTACCATCCACCCATCATTGAACGCCTATGAAAAAATTGCCGCTTCTGTTCCTTGTCGGACTGCTCGCCGCAGGATGCGTCGACAAGGAGTACGATCTGAAAGATGTCGAAACGGACAACATCGCCATCGGCGATTCGCAGAGTGAGTTCCGCTGCCCGCTCATGACCATCCGCGTGAGCATGCAGGAGATCACCGACAACGGCATCGACATCGAAAACGTCTTCCGCGAGACGGACATCTGGCTGCCCACCGAACTGCCCGACGCCTACGTCGACATCCGGCGGCTCGTCTCCGACGAGGCCTACGTCTCCACGCTGCTCGACCTGCTCGTCGACGAGCTGCTCGTAAGCGACACCAAGCTGGACCAGGTCGTCGAGCTGATCTGGAACACCCCCGCGTACCGCCAGTCGGTCACCGGCTCCGTACCCGAGCTCGATCTGGACGACGCCGACACCTTCCGTTCGCTCTTCCGCTCGCTGTACCAGAACAACGCCCAGGTGCGCGAGCTGCTCGACGAGCAGGTGCGGCTGCTCGCACACGACTACCTGACGGCCCTCCAGGTCGACGACATCACCTATGACATCGACCGCATCGACCTCGACGACAACATCGTGGACATGCTTTCCAAGAACCTCGACCCCGAAGGGACACCCGACGCGAAAAACACGCTGCACATCTACGGCACGATCGCCAACCGGCTGCCGTTGAGCGCCGAGATCCGGGCCCGGCTCCGCCCGACGCTCATCGAGGTTCCGGTGCAGATCGACGCCAAGAGCGAGGAGAACGTCATCGCCGAGACGCCGATCTACGGCGAAGACCTGCGCACGCTCATCCACGGCTGCCAGGTCGTCATTCCCGTGACGCTCGACCGCTACTACCGCAACGGATTCGACAATACGGCCGGCTGCCAGCTGCTCATCGAGCTGCACCTGGTCAAGCGCGGCGGACTGAAACTCAACCTCTAAACCACCTCCGACCATGAAAAAGACACTTGCACTTCTGCTGTCGCTGACGTTCGCGGCCGGTGTGTCGGCTCAGAGCAACACGGCCTACTTCATGGAGGGATCGACCCTCCGCAGCCAGCTCAACCCGGCCCTTGCGCCGCAGCGCGGCTACTTCAACATCCCGGGCGTGGGCGGCATCAACGTCTCCACGAGCGGCAACATCGCCCTCGGCGACGTGCTCTTCCCGCGCAACGGAAAGCTCGTGACGCTGCTCGACAGCTCCGTCTCGTCGGCCGACGCCCTCGCGGGGCTGAATGCCGAGAACTACCTCGGCGTGGAGACCCGCATCAACATCCTCGGCTTCGGCGCCTACACCAAAAACCGCCGCAACTTCTGGTCCTTCGACCTGAATCTCCGCACGGCAAGCGACGTCGACCTGCCCCGCTCGCTCTTCGAGTTCCTCAAGACCGGCCGGGAGGGCGTCGTGCGCAACGTCGGCGTCTCGACCGACGCCTACCTCGAGGCGGGCTTCTCCTATTCGTTCCCGCTGCTGAACGACAAGCTCTACCTCGGCGCCCGCGCCAAGTTCCTCGTCGGCATGGCCCGCGCCCGGCTCAACTACGACCGCATGGACATCCGGCTCGACGAAAACCGCTGGAGCGTCGACGCCTCGGGTACGCTCGACCTGACGGCCAACGGCGCGGCAAGCGACGACATCTCCTGCGACGAGAACGGCACCTACACCTCGGCGACCTCTCGCCCAAGCCCTACAAGCCCGCCGGATACGGCTTTGCCGTGGACCTGGGCGCCACCTACGACATCCTGCCCGAGCTGCAGGTCTCGGTGGCCGTCACCGATCTGGGATTCATCTCCTGGAACGAGAAGTACAACAGCACGGGCCGCTCAGTCAAGAGCCTGGAGTTCACGGGCGTGCAGATCGAAAACGGCCAAACGGCCGAACAGCCCGACTTCGACATGAACCTGCTGGAGTTCACTCCGGCCGCGGCACAGGGCGCCACCAAGAGCCTCAACGCCTCGCTCAACGCCGGCGTCGAATACAAGGTATGGCGCGAGAAGATCGGCATCGGACTGCTCTACACGGCCCGTTTCTGGGAGTTCAAGACCCGGCACAGCCTCACCGGCTCGGTGAACTTCCAGCCCGCCCGGTGGTTCACGCTGACGGGCAGCTACACGGTCATCGACAACCGGGGCGGCGTCGTGGGTCTGGCGATGAACCTCTCCCCCGGATGGATCAACTTCTTCGTGGCCACCGACCTGCTGACAATGAAACACACGCCGCAGTGGGTTCCCGTCCGGAAGAGCGCCGCACACCTCACGCTCGGACTGGGCATCCCCATCGGCCGCCACGGCATCCGGTAGCACCGCGCGGGGTCGGTGCCGATACGACAGGCAAACCGACACGACAGGCAGAGCCGGAAGTTCCTCGAAAGGGACTTCCGGCTCGCTTTGCTGTTTCCATACCGGCGGGAGCGGCCGGCGGCAGGAGGCCCGGACAACGCTGACGGCAGTGTCGGCGGCGCATCCGAAAAGCCCCTGCCGGGGATGCAATCTTCCGATTATTGCACCGCTACATGTTGCCGAACGGGAAAGTTTTCCTATCTTTGTCCTGTAAAAAAGTCGGAATCCGGAGGCGCACCAGAACCCTGACGCCCGCTGCAACCCCGGACAGCCGACGCTCCGAAAACGATTTGCGACGGCCCGGGGAATCTGTGCGAAGTTGCGTCACTTCATCATTTTGAATTCTTCAGCATACGGGTCGTCGCAATCTTTGTTTGCTCCGGCAAAAAGCGTGCCTCAACGATCCGCCCGGCCCGACGCCAGGCGTTCGAGCGCCGTGCGGGTCGCCGCCCGGCCCGCTTCGATCAACTCCTCGGCCCGATAGAATTCAAACATGCCGTAGCTGTCGGCCGGCAGCTCGATCAGCAGATCGGGCGGCGTCAGGCGGCACATGAGCTGCGCGATGTGCTGCTGCATGATCTGCGACGAGGCGGTGAGGAGCTTGTAGTAATTGAGCGAGGCGCCGGCCCGCGGTGCGGGATCGGCGGCAAACGGCGCACAGACGTCCACCCCCACCAGCAGGTCCCCTTCGGTACGCCGCACGTGGTTGAGCGGCAGCGGATTGACCGTGCCGCCGTCGATGAGCACCATGCCGTCGCGACGCACCGGACGGAAGACCGACGGGATGGAGATCGAGGCCCGGATGGCGTCATAGAGCCCGCCGCGGTCGATCACCACCTCGCGGCCCGTGAGCAGGTCGGCCGCCACGGCGGCATAGGGCAGCGGCATCTGCTCGATGCGCACGTCGGGAATCAGCTCCTCCATGGCATGGATGACCCGGTCGCCCTTGACGAAGCCCTCCGCGCTGAGCGAAAAATCCATCAGCGAAAAGACCTTGTAGCGGTCCAGCGTGCAGAACCACTCCCGGAAGGAGTCCAGATGTCCCGAGGCGTACATGCCGCCGACGAGTGCCCCCATCGAGGTCCCCGCAACGGCCGTAATCTCGAACCCACGGCTCTCCAACTCTTCGATGGCGCCGATGTGCGCCACACCCCTTGCTCCTCCGCCGGACAACACCAGCGCTGCCTTCCTTCGCTCCATAAGTCAAAAAAACTGATTCACCGGCATTCGTCTGCCGATACCTTGCTATTTTTCCATTCCGCCGTGCGGGCTTCGTTGCGGGCACCCTTCAACGCACGGCCGCATCGCAACCGCTCCGCACACACCGTGCCGCGCCGTCCGCCCGAGGCCGGCTCAACCCGCGCAGACCGCATCCATCCGCACGTCGTGCGGCTCGACGAGCAGCTCCCCGACCAGCTGGTGGGCAAAGCAGACACCGACCTTCACGGCGTGCATGCCCGGCTGCGAGAGGTAACGGTCGTAGTAGCCGCGGCCGCGCCCCATGCGCTCTCCGGCCGCCGTGAAGGCCACGCCCGGCACGACGATGAGGTCGATCTCCGACGCATCGCACGGCACCGCCCCGGGGCCCGGTTCGGCGATGCCGAAGGCCCCGGCAACGAGCGTCGCGGGGTCGTAGTCGAAAAACTCCATCTCCTCGCCCGCCACACGCGGCACGACGATCCGCTTCTCACGGCTCCAGCGCGCCAGCGCCTCGTCGGTCGGCGGCTCGTCAGGCAGCGAACAGAACACCGCCACGCACCGCGCGGCACCGAATGCGGGCAACTCCCCGACCCGGCGGAAGATCCGCCCGGCGGCCGCGGCTCGCTCTTCGGGAGCCATCTCCCGGTTCCGCCGTTTCATCGCCCGGCGCAGCTCCTTTTTCTCCATAAAACCACTCTTTCGGGGCGCAAATTTCCCGCCCTCGCTATTGTTATTCCGCAAACAATGGCTATCTTTGCATCGATGAACACAAATCTTTAACAAATATAAACAAATTTAATCCATTATGAGCTGTTTCCTATCCAATTCCTCTCTTGGCAAGAAGTTAGTGATGAGCGTGACGGGCTGCTTCCTCGTGCTCTTTATCCTCTTCCACATGGCCATGAACCTGACTGCGATCATCTCGCCCGAGGCGTACAACGCGGTCTGTGAATTTCTGGGCGCCAACTGGTACGCACTGGCCGGTACGGTTGTCCTGGCCCTCGGCGTGCTGATCCACTTCATCTACGCCGTCGTCCTCACGCTGAACAACTACCGCGCACGCGGCACGCAGCGCTACGCCGTCACCGTACAGGAGCCGGGCGTGGCCTGGGCCTCGAAGAACATGCTCGTACTGGGTGTCATCATTCTGCTCGGCATGGGGCTGCACCTCTACAACTTCTGGGCGAAGATGCAGCTCGTGGAGATCATGGGCAACCACGTGAACTCGCTGGGCTACAGCCCCACGGACGGTGCCGCGCTGATCGCCTACACCTTCTCGCAGTGGTACTACGTCGTTCTCTACCTCATCTGGTTTGTCACCCTGTGGTTCCACCTCACGCACGGCGTATGGTCGATGTTCCAGACCGTGGGCTGGGCAAACGACACGTGGTATCCGCGCCTGAAGTGCATCGCGAACGTCGTGGCCACGATCGTCTTCCTCTGCTTCGCCGCCGTCGTGGTGGTCTATTTCATCAAGAGCGTATGCCCCTGCTGCGCAGGCGCCTGCTAACCTTTGTAGATTGTAGAACGATAAACACACAAACGATATGGCTTTCAAATTAGATGCTAAAATTCCTGCCGGCGCTCTCGCAGACAAGTGGAGCAACCACAAGGCAGCTATCAAGGTCGTAAGCCCCGCCAACAAGCGCAAACTCGACATCATCGTCGTCGGAACCGGTCTGGGCGGCGCCTCCGCAGCCGCTTCGCTGGGCGAACTGGGCTACAACGTCAAGGTCTTCTGCATCCAGGATTCGCCCCGCCGCGCCCACTCGATCGCCGCGCAGGGCGGTATCAACGCCGCGAAGAACTACCAGAACGACAACGACTCCGTATACCGGCTCTTCTACGATACGATCAAGGGCGGCGACTACCGCGCCCGCGAGGCCAACGTCTACCGTCTGGCCGAGGTCTCGAACCTCATCATCGACCAGTGCGTGGCGCAGGGCGTACCCTTCGCCCGCGAGTACGGCGGTCTGCTGGCCAACCGTTCGTTCGGCGGCGCGCAGGTATCGCGTACCTTCTATGCCCGCGGCCAGACGGGACAGCAGCTCCTGCTGGGCGCCTACGCCGCACTGAACAAGGAGATCGCCGCCGGCTCGGTCAAGAGCTACCCGCGCCACGAGATGCTCGACATCGTCATCGAGGACGGCGAGGCCCGCGGTATCATCGCGCGCAACCTCGTCACGGGTGAGATCGAGCGCCACGGCGCCCACGCCGTCGTGCTGGCCACGGGCGGCTACGGCAACGTCTTCTTCCTCTCGACGAACGCCATGGCCTCGAACGGCTCGGCCGCATTCCAGTGCTACCGCAAGGGTGCCGGCTTCGCCAACCCCTGCTTCACGCAGATCCACCCGACGTGTATCCCCGTACACGGCGACCAGCAGTCGAAGCTGACCCTCATGTCGGAGTCGCTGCGCAACGACGGCCGCATCTGGGTTCCCAAGAAGCTCGAGGACGTGAAGGCCCTGCGCGCCGGCACCAAGAAGCCGTCGGACATCGCCGAGGAGGACCGCGACTACTATCTGGAGCGCCGCTACCCGGCCTTCGGAAACCTCGTGCCGCGTGACGTCGCCTCGCGTGCCGCCAAGGAGCGCTGCGACGCCGGCTACGGCGTGAACGAGACGGGTCTGGCCGTCTTCCTCGACTTCAAGACCGCCATCGAGCGTCTGGGCAAGGACATTATCAAGCAGCGCTACGGCAACCTCTTCGACATGTACGAGGAGATCACCGACGTAAATCCCTACGAACAGCCGATGCAGATCTTCCCTGCCGTACACTATACGATGGGCGGTATCTGGGTCGATTACAACCTGATGACTACGATCCCGGGTCTCTACGCCATCGGCGAGGCCAACTTCTCGGATCACGGCGCCAACCGTCTGGGTGCCTCGGCCCTGATGCAGGGTCTGGCCGACGGTTACTTCGTCCTGCCCTACACGATCGGCGACTACCTCTCGCACAAGATCCAGGCTCCGAAGGTGAAGACCGACACCAAGGCCTTCGACGAGGCCGAGAAGGGCGTACGCGAGAAGATCGCCAAGCTCTTTGCCATCAAGGGCAAGCAGTCCGTGGACGACATCCACAAGAAGCTCGGCCACATCATGTGGGAGAACGTCGGCATGGCCCGCACGAAGGCATCCCTCGAGAAGGCCATCACCGAGATTCAGGCCCTGCGCAAGGAGTTCTGGAAGGACGTGAAGGTTGTAGGCCGCGAAAACGACTTCAATGTCGAGCTCGAAAAGGCAATCCGTCTGGCCGACTTCCTCGAGCTGGGCGAGCTGATGGCCCGCGACGCACTCCACCGCGAGGAGTCGTGCGGCGGTCACTTCCGCTCGGAGCACCAGACCGAGGAGGGCGAGGCCAAGCGTGACGACGAAAACTTCGTATATGCCGCCGTCTGGGAGTACAAGGGCATGGACCAGGCTCCCGAGATGACCAAGGAGCCGCTGAACTTCGAGTTCGTACACCCGGCACAGCGCAACTACAAGGATTAAGGTTTTCTGACGTTCAACATTGACAACAAATTTGGAATTATGAATTTCACATTGAAGATATGGCGTCAGAAAGACGCCAAAACCAAGGGTGCTTTCGAGACCTACAAGGTTGAAAACATCTCGGCCGACACCTCGTTCCTCGAGATGCTCGACATCCTGAACAACAACCTCATCCACGAGGGCAAGGAGCCCGTGGCCTTCGACCACGACTGCCGCGAGGGTATCTGCGGCATGTGCTCGCTGCACATCGACGGCCATGCCCACGGTCCCGGCCAGGGTGCCACGACGTGCCAGATCTACATGCGCAAGTTCAAGGACGGCGCCACGATCACCATCGAGCCGTGGCGTTCGGCTGCCTTCCCCGTCATCAAGGACCTCGTGGTGAACCGCTCGGCCTACGATCAGATTCTCCAGGCCGGAGGTTTCATCTCGGTGCGCACCAACTCGGTGCCCGACGCCAACGCTGTCCTGATCCCGAAGGCCGACGCCGACGAGTCGATGGATGCCGCCGCCTGCATCGGCTGCGGAGCCTGCGCCGCCACCTGCAAGAACGGTTCGGCCATGCTCTTCGTCGCTGCGCGCGTGTCGTCGCTGGCCAAGCTGCCGCAGGGCCGCGTCGAGGGCGCACGCCGCGCCAAGGCGATGGTCGCCAAGATGGACGAGCTGGGATTCGGTAACTGCACCAACACGGGAGCCTGCCAGGCCGAGTGTCCGAAGCAGATTTCGATCGCCCACATCGCCCGCCTGAACCGCGAGTTCCTCTCGGCGAAGTTCGAGGATTAATCCGCGCGATACATCCGAAAAGGAGAGCCTGCACCGCTATGGTGCAGGCTCTCTTCATGTATACGGACAGGAGTGATGAACACGTTCTCGTTCAGTTTATTGTATCCTCCATATTTTTGTTTAATCAAAAAATCACTATATTTGTTTCACACCAAAAACTTAAATTATGAGAAGCTTGATTTTGGGAGTGCTTGCCTTCACTCTAATTCTGCCATTTACGGCAACCGGTCAGCATAGCGATAAAAGCAACAGAGTTTTTTGGGATGGCGGAACAATACCGGACAACAGGTTCCGGGAATATGTATTGATCAATTTTGACACAGACCATAACGGAACCATAGACCAGACTGAAGCTGATGCTGTTACTGAAATGCGTCTTAATCCGTTAGTCATAAATGAAGACAAGACAAAACCGGAAATTACTTCTCTGCAGGGGATAAGTTATTTTCAGAATCTTGAAACTTTAATGCTTACGAGCAATGAAATCAAACT
>OKUM01001475.1_pt1 | contig 11172 bp, 10 predicted proteins | sample 1606801 | NCBI WGS metagenome assembly OKUM01 (sample SAMEA3882546, study PRJEB24775) | human gut metagenome | biome: human-associated habitat; feature: intestine environment; material: feces | place: Netherlands | collected 2009/2010
AGCCTATAAATTAGTCGAAGGCAAACATTTAAATAATAAAGATAAACATCAAATCTTGATGCATAAAGATTTAGCTAAAAAGAATCATTTAAAAGTTGGAGACAAGCTTTCTCTACGCTCAAATATCTATGATGCAGATAACGAAAAGGGTGCAGATGAAACAGTAGAAGTAACCATTAAGGGTTTATTTGATGGTCATAATCAAGGTGGTGTTACAGCTGCACAAGAATTATATGAAAACAATCTAATCACGGATTTGGATACGGCTGCCAAAGTCTATGGCAATACACCAAAAACTGCTGTATATCAAGATGCCACATTCTTTGTGAAAGGAAATAAAGATTTGGATCAAGTTATTAAAAATCTAGGAAAATTAGATATCAACTGGAATGAGTATGTACTGGTAAAAAGTACATCCAATTATCCGGCTCTACAAAAATCAATAAGTGGTATGTATAGTATCGCAAATAAAATGTTTATTGGATCTTTGATCTTTGCGGGTATCGTTGTTACTTTATTGTTGCTCATGTGGATGAATGCACGAAGAAAAGAAATCGCAATTTTAATGGCTTTAGGCATTTCTAAAACGAAGATCTTTATTCAGTTTGTTCTAGAACTATGCATGGTAACCATTCCTGCCTATATTTTTGCGTACTTTATCGCTAGTAAAACAGCATCAGGTCTAGGCACAAAAGCATTGAATCAAGTAAGCACTGGTGTTGCCAAACAAATCGCAAAAGAATCTGCCTCAAATCAACTTGGCGGTGGAGCTGAAGTGGATGGCTTTAATAAGATGTTGACGCATATTGATGCTACTGTTGAACCAAAATATATGGTGTATGTTATTATATTTATGTCAATTGTAATGTTAGTCGCACTTATTGTGGCTACAACACACTTGTTAAACAAGAACTGTAAAGAATTAATGAATGAGGAAGAATGATGAAAATATTGGTAGTGGAAGATGATACACTGATTCGCGAAGGATTAAGTGAATTTCTATCGGAGTCTGGATATAGTATTATCCAGGCAAAAGATGGTAAAGAGGCATTGGAAAAGTTTAATACAGATATTCATTTGGTGATATTGGATATTCAAATTCCATATATCAATGGATTGGATGTGTTAAAAGAAATTCGTAAAGAAAGTGATTTGCCCGTTTTAATCTTAACAGCTTTCAGCAATGAAGAATTCAAAATTGATGCCTATACAAACTTGGCTGATGGCTATATTGAAAAACCATTTTCACTACCCGTATTAAAAGCTCGTATTGACGCGCTTCTTCAGAAACAGGATATTTTTGCATATAAAAATGTTTGTGTGAATTTCAAAAGCTACACGGCCAAAATAGATGGTAAAATGATTGATATCAATGCCAAAGAACTAGAGATATTAAAATATCTTTTAGATAATGCAGGGATTGCCTTAACTAGAGCACAAATATTAGATCATGTTTGGAAAGATAGTGATGAAGTTCCTTATGATCGAGTTATTGATGTATATATTAAAGAATTACGTAAAAAACTAGGCTTAGATTGTATTACGACCATTCGTAATGTGGGCTACAAATTGGAGAAATCATGAAAAACATAAAGATATTTCCTAAAATATGCATACAAACATTCAGTGTCATCGCTATTATTGTCTTATTTATCCATCTCTTTGTATATTTGATTTTTCCAAGAACCTATTTGGATGTAAGAAAAGAAGAAATCTATACTAAGGCCAATGAAATTACAGAAAACTTAAATGGCAAATCTGAAGACTATATTGAACAAGCTTTAGATTTCTATTCCAACACCAATGAAATCAAAGCGTTTATTAAAAAGAATACTTCATCGAATGAAGTAGAAATCAAGAATGATTTAAATGTCGATTTAAAGAGTTCTAATAACTCTTTAATTATTGAGGAAAGACAATTAAAGCTAGATACAGGAAAGACCATTCACCTCCAATTTGTTTCAACGGCAGACATGCAAAGCAAAGCCAAAAATCTAAGTTTACAATTTCTTCCTTACTCATTAATCATATCCCTATGCTTTTCGGCCATTGTCTCTTTGGTGTATGCCAAATCCATTAAAAATTATGTGGTTGAAATCAAGAGTGTAACCGATCAAATGATGGCATTAGATAAGAAGGCTCGTCTAGAAATTGATTCGAATGATGAGATTGGTCAATTGAAGGCACAAATTAACGATTTGTATGAAACACTTCTTGATTCCATTTCCAATCTAGAATTGAAAAATAAAGAGATTCTAAGATTAGAGAAAATAAAATACGATTTCTTTAAAGGTGCCAGCCACGAATTAAAAACGCCTTTGGCAAGTCTTAAAATTATCTTAGAAAATATGAAATACAATGTGGGTAAATATAAAAATAGAGATTATTATATTGATGACTGCATTGATTTAGTCGATCATTTAACGAAGAATATCCAACAAATTTTATCGGTATATTCCATTGAAAATCTAAAAGACGATGAAGAAATTGTTTGTATAAAGAATGAATTAGGTCGTGTACTTCAAAAATATGATGTATTGATTCACCAGAAGGAATTAAGAATTCAAAATGATGTAAAAGACGAAACAATGTATATTGGTAAGACGGCTCTAAATATAATTTTATCCAACTTAATTAGTAATGCGATCAACTATACGCATGAAAAGGGTATGATTCAAATTGGAATCGAACAAGACTATTTTTATATTCAAAACAAACAAGATTCAACCCAACCTAAAGGAAATGGTCTAGGTTTATATATTGTTCGTAATCTATTAGATAACTATAAAATGAAATATGAAGCGATTGAAGGAGAAGACTTTATCTTCAAGATTCAATTTAAGCAATAGGTCTTTTAAATTTGTTGGATTTCTTTTATTACATTAATTTAAATTCTATACACCTGAATTGAATACAGGCAATCAGCACCTTTATCATTCCAATCAATATCATCTTCATCATCAAACCAGAACCATTTCTCAATTACTTTAAGAAACCATTCTGTTTTAGGGAGATTACATTTCAATATACTAAATGCATTAAATCCACTTTCATCTGATGCTATATATGTTCCTGGTTGATTTGCATATACACCATACTCATTCATGACTTTATCAATTATACGAAAGCATTGCTCTTGAGTTAAATTATTCTGTTTCAATCTTTCTTCATTAAATTCAAAATACATCATCATAGGCTATACTCCTTCTTAAGATAATTCTATTTTATCATGGATCAGCTGGCATATTTTTTAACAAGAGAAATATTAAAGCGAGTACCTTTTCGTACCTTTTGCGTACCCTAGAGCATTAAAAAAGCTAGAATATACTTTATATAAAGCACTTCTAGCATTTATTCTTTATTCGAACTCGGAAAAGAAAGTTATAACGTAAGCATTATTATTTACTATATATATGCAAATTACACTATTTATATACAATTAACATGTATTATATATCTTAACTATTTTTATTGGTATCATTTTGGTAGCAGCTAGATACCTACAAGCAAATCTAAATATAGTTTAAATTATTTCATATGTATTCTCTTTTAAAAGCTACTATTTAAGTACTCTTCCACATCCATTATTTTGAGATTAATATGTCAAAGTAACTTCCCAATACCCATTTTTCGGCGATCCATGTCGTATAAGAATACCAAGCTCTTTTAATTTCTTAATATTACTTTCTATATTTCGACTGGCAATACCTATTCTATCAGCCAGTTTAATAGCCGATAATTGATTATCTTCCAAAAGCAGTTTAATAATCTTTTTCTGCGTATCGTTAAGTTCTATTTGTTGTTCTATTCCCGATACTTCTCCGATGCTTCTCCGATGCTTCTCCGATGTTTCTCCGATGTTTCTCCGATGTCTCTATTTTCTTCCATCATCGGAAATAAATTACGGAATAATTCTACACGAAACATATTATCGAACTCCTGAAATCTAGGTTTCGGAAGTCCATACTCTTCAGCAGCGTTCAGGATTCTTTTTATTCCACTTCCCCATGCCTCAACGAGTCCCATTTGGCTAAATATATTGGCAATGCCTTTATTACGAATTTTCGAATGACCATTCATGACTTCCTCATAAGTCAATCCGTTATATAAGCCTCCCGGAGATGTCACTTCCAACCTGTCATCATAAATTGCAACCTGAATACAAGATTCATCGGATGGATATATTCCAATGACAAATTCATTAGATGAAAGAGTAATTCGACCATTTACGACAGGAAGAAAGAACTGGTTATTCTCGGCAAGCGTATCAGGAGCAGAATCAAGTGCGAATGCATACAGCATAATTGAAACAGCAAAAGCAAATGGACTGGATCCATATAAATATTTGACAACAATATTTACATATCTTCCAAGCCAAGATCTGATCAAAAATCCAGAAATAATAGACGAATTTCTACCATGGAGCGAGTTCGTACAAAAAAACTGTAAATAAAAGAATCAGCTAACATTTTTTAGCAATATTCAACTGATTCTTTTTTATTTATTTAACTACATCATTTTATTTGGCGCTTACCATCAAATCATTTAACGATAAAGATTTAACATTAAAAAGTTCTACACTCTTTGTTGATTCATCAAGTTAAGAAAATCACACTTATTTATCATTAATTAAAGCTTGGGTAAAACCTTATTTACTCAAGCTCTTTGTTTATCCATATTCCTTTTCTGTTCTAACTGTTTATTATACTCTCTATACTTTGATGAACGTTTTCTTATATAGTCTAGGCTCTTGATCTGACTTCTTAATACTTTAATATCCGGCGTTAATGCTTTTGCTTCTTTGGATAGTTTTGCCTTGGCAATTAGATCCTTTTCTTTGTAGGATCTGGAATACAAAGACTTTCTTTTAGCCAGTAATCCATTCATCTGTTTATCTAGTAAGTCTACATAGGATTCTAGTTTTTCTAATGTATCAATATCATTTTTTGCCATGATCGTTGTTGCATTTGTGATAAGATCGAGCTTTCTACATTCTTTTCGCATTTCTTTTGAAAGCTTTATTTTCGTTGCAGAATAATGGGGAAGAATACCTAACAACACTTGAAATTTGACTACTTCTTTCATAAAACCTTTAAACATTCCACTTTTATATTGTCCATAAATACGATCTGCATCTTTTTGTTTGTAAACGATCTTTAATGGAACATATCTAACTTCATCTTTTTCTATTCTCTGTTCAATACAATCCAAAGAATATCTTTGTCCCAGCAACAATAATGGTATTGGCTTATCATAATTAGGATGAACTACGCAGTCCAGTCCTTCCACTTCTTCAAATGAATATCCTTCCAGCTTCATGTCTTGAACAAAATCTTTGACTGCAAATGCACGTATACAGGCAGCATCTATGTCTTTTTTTATTTCTCGAATATAGCTTCTAGCCGAATAATACTGACTTCTGGATTGCCCTTTTCCTTGTGGTTTTTCCACTATACTCAATCCGTATTCTTTACATATTTCATCTGAAACTTCTCTTAACTGGTAAATATCTCTCATCGAATTATGATATCTTTTACCATCAACAATCGATATCGGATTCAATACAATATGATTATGCAGATGGTCCTTATCCAAATGTGTGCATACGACAAACTGATATCTATCTCCATATAATCTTGTTGCGGTTTCAACACCAATTTCATGAACTGTATCTGCATTTGTTTCGTGTGGCTTAAATGATTGTATCGCATGATACGCAATAATATTGGATGTATCGTGAAAAACATCTTTTAAATTCATCATACTTGTAAATGGATCATTGCCAGAACAGTTCACACAAGTCATATATTTCTGATTTTCTGTAGCTTCATTTCTTGAAACATACGATCCAAGTTTATCGATCGTCTTATCTTCATTAGATACATATTCAAGAACATGATCTAATCGATTTTTAACACTCCATATCTTAGTTGTTGCCATTTGAATTTCCTTTGATCTGATCATTAAGATTCTTCAAAACCTGATTGAGCAACAGCTGATTTTTGAAGATTTCATCCTTCAAAATAGATTCATTACCATTTAATTTTCTTGCGATCTGATTTAGATTTGTTCCCACATGATTTACTTCATTTATTAATTTAAAATAATCCACATTCAATCTTTCCTGAATCTTTTTATTCAGAATCGAAGATAAGATATACTCCTGTTTGGATAATCCAGACCTTTCAATCTTACTCAAAACTTTAGTATATTCATCCCTATTCAAACGCACCGTCATTCGATGTTCTCGTTTTCGCGTCATATTTGATGACCTCCCTTCTGTATATGGGTGACCATATGCGTTGCTTGCTAATACATTTTCCTTATTATTCTGCCAAATAATTTATGACGATATGACGATTGGAAGGGTATATCCCCAAAACCGTCACACCGTCATTGTCAAAGTGCTTCATCTCCTAAATAAGTCATTTTCATTTGCCTCGCTTTACTGGTTCTAGGCAAAACTTCATAATAAATATTTGAATCTTTCAATAAGTCAATATTCTTCTTCAACAATGTTTGCAGTCCTTTACCACGTATATTTAATTTCAACTTTGAACACAACGCATCATGCGAACCTATATAGTTTTTATTTTCAACAATATAGTTGATAACTTTACTTAAATTATCGTCAATCTGTTCATCAAACTCATCTTCAGAAACTACCAGCATACAATTTTCATTCTGGACAAGTGTTATTTCATCATCCGGAATATCTTTGCCTTGTATTGAAAGTTGTCTTGAATTTGAGATGTGACTCCTTTTATACATTACCAATATACTGTCTGCTCCTGCTGTCAATCCTCTTGATCCATAGATTGCATCGAACGGATGATCCACATTAATTTCTTTACGAAGATGTGTTACAAGTACAATCACTATATTATATTGAAAGGCTAGTTCATGATAAGACGATACTTCTTTGTATTCTGTTTCATAATCTCGATCTATACTTTTTCGAATCTTGGCAAATGTATCGATAACAACTAATCTTAAATCTGGATTAATTTCTTTTTCCTGCTGTATACGTGTATTTAAATCAAACTCTGAATTTGATTTTAGTACATCAATCACAAATTGATCATTTGGCTTTATTCCCATTCTCTTCAGTCTTTTTTGAATCATTGTCTTATGATCTTCAAAAGCCAAATATAATGCAGAACCTTGTACAACTTCTCTACCTAAAAAGTTTGTTCCATTTACAATTGAATCTGCCAGCTGTATACAAAAGAATGTCTTACCTGTTTTCTGCGGAGCTCCTAATATAGCAACGCCAACTGATAGCATGTTTTCCACAATTTCAAGTGACTCATCCTCCTGTGCATTAATCAATTCACATGCTGTGTAACGATTCGTACATGTTACTTCATTTTTTATTGTCAAATTCCCCTTTTCATATCGCATAGAACTCTTACATAAACGCTCTATCTCGCCCTGCTTCAAGGGAGGATTACACTTCTTCTCGTTTTCAATAGAAATTGCTGAACAAATAGCATCATCATCTAATCCTTTGGACTGTAAAGAACATGCCATCCGAAACAAATAATCGTTGCGTTGACCCTCTAAATATTGACCTGATGAAATGATTTTTCTTTGTTTTGTTTGAACATAGCCTTCCATAAATGAATAGACAGACTCTGTTGCCTGGGCAATAGGAACATTATTTTTGATCTCATAAAATTTTCCATTTATACAACTTCCTGGACCAACTACATACCCATTTTCTCCACGAATGTCAATTTCCTCATGGACTCGGACACGACATTTCACTAATCGGTCCACCCTATAATAAAAATGATATCCGCCTGACGGAGTTTGAACCGTAAAAGTATTTGGAAATTCTTTTAATTTTTCTAGAATCAACTTCTTACCCTCTTCTGAATTTTTCACATCCACATCAATCACCGCAAGTCCATTCCCCGTACGTATTGCTAGATTGCAATTTGTGTTTTCAAACCATTTCCTAATTTGATTCACATCTGTTGTCGCTTCATTTTTCCATGAAGATAGAATTTGTTCACTTTTAGAGTTGTAACTTAAAGGAAAAACCTTTACATTATTATTAGCAAAAGCTAAAGCATTTTCTAATTGAGTTTTCATTGGCGTGACACCTCAGTTGGCTTTACTTTTGTTTTTTTATTTCCATTAAACGCCATTAACATTTCCTTTATCCACAATAACATTTCTTTATCATCACAAGTTTCTATTTTATGATCTAATTCTCTTTTTATAGAACGAATTACGAAAGGACTGGGTTCAACAATAATTTCCTTATTTAAAATTGAATTTATAATGTAATCCTGCTTTGAAATACCAGCTAAAGCTACTTTCCTATCCAGCATTTTACTTTCTTCTGGCGACATACGAAAGGATATAAGCTTGTTTCTAAACCTTCCCTTTTGATCAAGAACTTTTTTGCTCATTACTTTTCCCCTCTTTCCAAATCACTTAATGTATTAGCCATCTCTTTTCCCTTCTCTGCATATGCATGTGCATATTTAAAAGTAATTCTTTCCGCAGAATGACCTGCACGACTACCCACATCTTTTGCCGAATATCCATTTTCTATCAACATCGTAATATGAGAATGTCTTAAATCATGAATTCGAATCACTTTAACCCCACTGAGTTTGCACCCTCTCAACATTTCATGATGCAAATAAGACTTGCTAACCGGAAATAAAAGGTCATCTTCATTTACTTTATACAAATGATCCATATAGTTTTTTAATTCATCACACAAAAAATCAGGTAAATCTATTGTGCGAATACTCGTCTCTGTTTTAGGATCTGTAATCACTGTTTCTCCTTCTATTATTTGAAGGGATTTATCAATTTGGATTGTTTGATTCACTAAATCAATATCCTTCTTTGTCAAAGCACGCAGTTCACCTAAGCGAAGTCCACACCAGAACAAAACCTCAAAACAAATGTAGCTTAACGTCTTATCTGATACTGCATCAACAAACTTACGATATTCATCAAGCGTCCAAAATTGTTGTTCCTTTTTCGTTTTTACCTTGAAACACCCTGTCTGTGCTGCTGCATTTGTTCTTAAGCCATAATACTTGCAAGCATGATTTAATATAGCACTCAACTGTGCATGCATCTTAATCAGAGTATCTCCTGCATATGATTTACCATTCTTTTTTTTGCCATCCAACATCTGATTCTGCCACCTCATGACTTCCTTAGGTGTAATATCACATAATCGAAGTTCATCAAAGTAAGGACGTATTTTGATTTCAATAATGTTTTTCTTAGTGATCATTGTATTCTTACGCACTCGCTTTTCCAGATCTTCATAGTAAATAGGGATGAAATCCTTAAAAAGCATTTTCTGATTATCTGATATTTTCGATACAAAAGATAATTCATATTCAAGAGCTTCTCTTTTTGTCTGAAATCCACGCTTAAACAATCTCTTTTTTGAACCATCCCAATCTGTATATCGCTTTGAAACATACCAGGTACTCTTATTCTTATCCTTATAAACTGCCATGTACCATATTCCCTCCATACAATCGCTCATTAAAATAAACACGATTAATTTTTCCAGAAATTGTCAGATATCCCTCTTTTTCCATCTCTCGATTTAGTTTTTGAATAACCTTATAAGCAAATGCTTTTGAAGTACCCAAACAATCCGCTACCTCCTGTGCTGTCATAAATACTGTTTCTGTCATTTTTTTGTTCCTCCTTTTTATATAATGTAAACTATTATGTTTACTACATATACAGTATAGTAAACATTTATGATTACGTCAATTAGATTATGTAACTTTTTTTGTTTACTGTAAACTCGTTTATTTTCTATCCATTTTATCTATGTTATAATTCTTAATAGATATAAGACGGAGGTAATATAAATGGACATTGGGGAAAGAATAAGATTTGTCCGTCAATTTAGAGGTTTAACACAAACCGAACTAGCCGAAAAATCCGGGCTTTCAGCAGATGAAAACGGAAGAATTCGTATTTCACAATATGAGAACGGAACCAGAGTTCCACGTAAAGACATGTTAGAAAAAATAAGTAAGGCGCTACATATCAATTCTATGTATTTAAATATGGATGATCATACCGAAGCACTTGATTTTGTTTTTACATTACTCGATTGGGACAGAACAACTGATTTCATTATAAAAAAAGAAACAATAGATAATGAAAACCATTATTTAATTGATTTGAACACAAATCTTTTTGATGATTTTTTAGAAGCCTGGATACAAAAAAAAGCCGATCTAAAAAACGGTAAGATCAGCAACGATGAATATATTGAGTGGACAATTAATTATCCAACTGAAAAATAACATTGATAAAAAGTGTCTTATATAAGGCACTTTTATTCATGTTGTCTCTTTTTAAATTTGATTCTTTATATTTCCAAATCATTTATGTATATTATGTACTCATTTTGGAGTCACAGTGAGTACACGCTTTTGGATTTCTAGAACTTTTATAAACAGAATAATCAAAAAAGGTATCCAAGACTCCGTTGTTTAAAGACGGAGAGGGATACCGATTTGAATATATACACAAGCAGTATACTTGTGTCAATTCCTACTATGACAATATATAGACCTATAGCTGTATAATTCTATCACATGAATTTGCAACGGTCATATCGTGAGTTACAATGACTATCGTTTTTCTTTGCTTATTGATTTCACGTAAAAGTTGTAACACTTCATCTCTATTCTTAGAATCTAATGCACCTGTGGGCTCATCAGCTAAAATAATTTTACTTGGCTTTATCATAGCTCTTGCCAAAGCCACACGCTGTTGTTCTCCACCTGAAATCTCAAATATTTTTAACTCATTATACTCACTTAAGCCAACTTTATTCAATGCTTCATTAATCAAAACATGCTTTTCTTGTTTTGTTTTTCTAGTATATTTTAATGCTATCATTAAATTTTGCTCCACAGTAAAATTATCGACAAGAGCAAAGTTTTGAAAAAGATAAGAGATATATCTACGAATTGTTTGGTTAGCTTGATTGGAATTACATTGTGGAGCTTGTTTTCCAAATAAAAGATACTCACCAGAATCATATGGCTCAATCAACCCTAGTATATTCAACAAAGTTGTTTTTCCACATCCGCTTGGGCCTATTAAAGCAACCATTTCGTTTTCTCTAATTTGTAGGGATAAATTATTTAAAACTTT
>OKUM01001485.1_pt1 | contig 11120 bp, 8 predicted proteins | sample 1606801 | NCBI WGS metagenome assembly OKUM01 (sample SAMEA3882546, study PRJEB24775) | human gut metagenome | biome: human-associated habitat; feature: intestine environment; material: feces | place: Netherlands | collected 2009/2010
GGGAGAATATAAATGCTTCAGGATGATTATATACTGCGTCAGATACGCGAAATGGTACGTGCAGTCATGAAAATGCTGTTCCAGGTACGTGCAGTCGAACTGACACCTGATGTGATTGAAGATACAGATGCCAGACAGATACTTACAAATCTTACAGATCTGGCAGACAATGGTAAAATTGACGAGGCAGAAAATCAGTTATACGAAATGACCTGCGATGGTGACCGTCAGAATCTTGAAATTGGTCTTCTGTTCTACTACCACCTTAATGACAAAGACGATGAATTTCTGGAGGCCAGTAATTTCAGCCGCGAGGAGATCATGATGGGAATTCAGGACCTTGCAGAGCGTTACAATTTAAGTGGAATCGCAGAAGCATTCCGTACAGAAATTCTGTAAACAGGAGCATTACATAATGAACAAAAAAGAAATCTCAGAAATTAAGAAACAGTTTTCTCCAAACAACTGTGCGATCACCAGAATCTGCGGCTGTTATGTGGATGGCGAGAAAAATAAAAAAACAGAACTGAAAGAAGCATTTCTTTCTCTTTCGGAAGAAGAAATGTTTAAATACTTTGAAATCTTCAAGAAGACTTTATCCGGCACAATTGGAAAAAATCTGATCAACATGGACTTTCCGCTTGAACAGGAAAAAGAAGGTGGTACCCAGGAATTTCTCATGAAACTCCGTGGCAGTAAACTTCAGGATAATGCTATACTTGAGGAATTTTATGATAAGATCATCGAAAATTATGATTATGGTGAGAATTACTATATCATTCTCATTCATGCCGTTTACGATATTCCCGGAAAATCTTCCGATGGTCAGGAGATGTTCGATGCATCCGATGAAATCTATGACCATATCCTCTGCAGCATCTGTCCGGTCAATCTTTCCAAAGCCGGCCTGTGCTACAACGCAGAAACCAACAACATCGAAGACCGTATCCGTGACTGGATCGTAGAAATGCCAGATTTGGGATTCCTGTTCCCGGTATTTAATGACCGTAGCACGGATATTCACAGTCTTCTTTATTACACTAAAAATGCCGAACAGCTCAGAAGTGCTTTCGTAGATGAAATGTTTGGCTGTACCACTCCACTTTCTGCCGGCGGCCAGCGCGATTCTTTCAACGCACTTGTAGAAGAAACCCTTGGCGAGGACTGTGCCTACGATACTGTCATGAATATCCATGAGAAACTGAATGAATGGGTAGATTCTCAGAAGGATTCCCCGGATCCTGCTGTACTGACTAAACCGGAAGTGAAACGTCTCTTTGAAGAATGCGGTGTTGAAAATGAAAAACTCGAAACTTTTGATCAGACCTATGAAGCAATTGCCGGTGAAAACGCTTCACTTATGGCTGCCAATATTACCAATACACGACGTACTGAGATCAAAACACCGGATGTTGTAATTCACATTGATCCTGATCGTGCCGCGCTGATCGAAACGCAGGTGATCGATGGGCGTAAATGCATTGTTATTCCAATGGAAGGTGATGTAGAGATCAATGGTATCCATGTTTCTAGTGGAAACAGCGAAAGTACAGAATCCTAAGATTTCCAAACAATAAGCCCCCGCAAATGCGAGGGCTTATTACATGTCATTTATTCATAAATTCCATTTACAGTAACATCAAATACTGCTTCTTTGCCAGCAAGATCTGCTGCCTGATAATCATCTGGGAATACAACAGTTACTTCTACTTTATCTCCCGGATGTGCACCGATCAGCTGCTCTTCAAAATTATCAATATATGTACCGGAACCGATTACCAGATCTGTTCCTTTACCATCTGTGCTTCCACCATCAAATGCAACTCCGTCAATCTTTCCTACATAATCAATATTGACCTTGTTTCCATCTGTAACTTCAAGAGAAGAATCTGTATTATAGGAAGCTGCTTCTGTAACTTCCGGAGTTGTTGTAGCCTCAGTCTCCTCTGTAGCTTCCGGAGTAGCCGTTGCCTCTGTTTCTTCTGCTGCCTCTGTAACCTCCGGTGTTTCTGTTGCTGCAGCCTCTTCTGTCGGTTCAGGTGTTGCAGTTGCGATTGAGAATTTGTGATTATCCGTAACCTTCAGAGTCTTGAGAACCTTTTTCTCAACATTGATGTCTGCATCATCCAGCCATTTTTCTGTTGTGTCTGTATAAAGCTTATTCTCTCTTGTCGAGATAATTGACCGTTTCTTAGTCTCTGTAGCTTCTTCATCATTTACTTTATCAAGTTTTACTACATAGTAAGAAGTATCTGTCTCAATAACGTCCGGACCGATTTCTCCGTCTTTCAGAGTTCTGAGAACTTTCATAACCTCATCCGGATATGCTGTCGGACTCTTCATCAGAATCTTCTTTTGCCGCATCTTCATTCACATCAAAAGTACCACTTACGGAAGAATAAGAATCATCCACTGATTTTGCAATTTCATTCAGATCTCCATCGGAACCGGCTGCTTTCAGATCATCCAGGATCTTCTGTGCATCTTCTTTTTTCTGTTTGATCTCATCATCGCTGAGATCTGCTGTACTGATGCTCACATAATCAAAAGATGACTGCTGTGCTTCTTCATCAGAAACATCTTTATCTACATCTGCAATGAGCGGATCATGCATTCTGCTCTTATAAGTCTGAAGCTCCAGATATGTCTTGACCTGATCTTCACTTACCGCAAGCTCCTGCAGTGTCTCTTCACTGTTGGCAGCCATAAATGCTGCTGCTGCATCTGCGATCTTCTGCTCGTCATCATCTGTAACTTCTACATTATAGTCTGCAGCCTTTTCTTTCATGATGTACATCAGCTCTACATCTTTCAGAGACTGTTCTACTGCCTGTTCTCCATAGGTCTTTCCGTCTTCTGCATCCATGCTCCAGATAGAATAATCCTGTCCGCCCATAAAGCTCTTATACATTGCTTCTGTCTGTGCCTGTCCTTCTCTTACAGAAAGACTCACGATTCCAAGCGGGATTTCTGTTCCATCCACTGTTGCAACTGTTTTTGTTCCATCTAATTTCTTTTCTCCACAGCCTGTGAGCATCCCCACTGCCATTACGCCTGTAAGAGCTGCAACAGCTGTTCTCTTTGTCATTGTTTTCATCTCTTCCTCCATTGCTTTACAATTCTAGCATATAAATAAGAGTATAAACTTTTTTGCCTTTAAGAGCAAGGAGAATCATAAAAATAGCCGTTTTTCACGGATATTTCACAGATTCTCCTCTTAATCAGACTATATGGATTTTATTCTTCTACAAGTGATTCCAGTTCCGTCAGAAAATCTGTCAGAGCTGTCAGTGTATTTCCAGCTCCCTCCGGAGTGAAAATAAATTTGGGTTCCTGTTCATTCTTGAATTGCAGCCCTCTTCTATATTTCTGCATCAGTACAGGAATACCTGCAGGATTCAGTTTGGCCCGTTCATACAATGTAATCTTCATATCCCCAGCGATCTGTTTGATCTCCACCACATAACATCGGTGTGCCTGTGCTTTCATTCTGGCGATCACAAGAAGATTCAGAACTGCTTTTGGCATTTCACCGAAGCGATCCAGCAATTCTTCCAGCATATCATCATAATCCTGCTGTGTCTCAATTCCGGCAATCCTCTTATAAATATCCAGTTTCTGATACTCATTTTTAATATAAGAATCCGGTATAAATGCATCCATATTCAGATCGATCGTTGTCTCAAAATCTTCCATTGTATGGATACCCTTTGCCTCCTTGACTGCCTCACTGAGCATCTTGCAGTAAAGGTCATACCCTACTGCATTCATATGCCCATGCTGTTCTGCTCCCAGAAGATTTCCGGCGCCTCTGAGTTCCAGATCACGCATTGCAATCTTGAATCCACTTCCCAGATCTGTATATTCTCGAATCGCAGAAAGTCTTTTTTCTGCAGTCTCTTTCAACATCGTATTCCTGCGATACATAAGGAATGCATAAGCAGTCCGATTTGAACGTCCGATTCTTCCACGAAGCTGATACAGCTGTGAAAGTCCATATCGGTCAGAATCATGAATGATCATCGTATTGACATTGGAAATATCCAGTCCGGTCTCAATGATCGTTGTAGAAACCAGTACATCTATATCTCCGTTAATAAATGCATACATGACTGCTTCCAGCTCTCGCTCACTCATCTGTCCATGGGCAAAATCCACTCTCGCATCCGGCAGAAGCTTCGCGATCCTTGCCGTCACATCTGCAATATCATTCACGCGGTTATAAACATAATAAACCTGACCGCCTCTTCGAAGCTCACGGTTGATTGCCTCTCTTACCGTTTCCTCATCATACTCCATAACATATGTCTGAATCGGAACACGATCCATCGGAGGCTCTTCCAGGACACTCATGTCGCGGATACCGATCATACTCATATGGAGTGTTCGCGGAATCGGTGTTGCCGTTAACGTCAGTACATCAATATCTTTTTTCAGCTGTTTGATCTTTTCTTTATGAACCACACCAAAACGCTGTTCTTCATCGATGATAAGAAGTCCCAGATTTTTATATTCCACATCCTTCGAAAGTACTCTGTGTGTACCGACTACGATATCCACCTGACCTTTTTTCAGATCTGCGATCGTCTTTTTCTGCTGCGCAGCCGTACGGAACCGGCAAAGAAGATCTACTCTCACCGGAAACTCTTTCATTCGCTGAATAAAAGTGTTATAAACCTGCTGTGCAAGAATCGTGGTCGGTACAAGATAAACAACCTGGCGGCTTTCCTGAACTGCTTTAAACGCAGCTCGCAGCGCAACCTCTGTCTTGCCATATCCGACATCCCCACACACAAGACGGTCCATAATCTTGGTGCTCTCCATATCTTTCTTAGTATCTTCGATCGCAGCCAGCTGATCTTCTGTTTCCTCATACGGAAACATCTCTTCAAACTCTCGCTGCCAGACGGTATCTGGTCCACAGACATAACCTTCTTTTTCCTGGCGGACTGCATAAAGCTCCACAAGTTCCCTTGCAATATTCTGCACGGCACCGCGGACTCTGGATTTCGTCTTTTTCCATTCCTGCCCACCAAGCCGATTCAGTTTCGGCGGTTTTGCTGTTTCTGCCCCGGAATATTTCTGCAGTGCATCCAGCTGTGTTGCAAGAATATACAGATTACTTCCATTACGATATTCGATTTTGATATAATCCTTTGCAACTTTATCTACTGCAACTTTCTCAATACCTTTGTAAATGCCGAGCCCATGCTTTTCATGCACTACATAGTCTCCAATGGAAAGTTCCGAAAAGTCCTGGATTCTCTTTCCATTGTATTCTTTTTTCTTTTTACGCTTTTTCTGCTCTTTTCCAAAGATATCTGTCTCTGTGATGACTGCAAATTTAACCAGCGGATATTCAAATCCCCTCCGTGCATGGCCATATGCCACCATGATCTCTCCCGGCTGCAGAATACGATCAGAATCCTGTCCGTAGAATGCGTTCAGACCTTCTTCCTGAAGATCTTTTGCCAGACGTTCTGCACGGGTTCTGGAACCGGACAGCAAAACGATCTGATATCCTTCTTTTTTGTACTGTTTCAGATCCTTTACCAACAGTTCAAAACTGCTTTGATAAGAGCTCATAGATTTTACTGTGATATTAAACTGACCTGAAATTTTCCAATTAGATTTCTTCGGATCCAGCAAAGACATGGCAACACAATTTCTGTCATTTATCTTATGACACAATTCCTCCCATGTACACATCCAGTCACCGGAAAGACTGATCTCGCCCTTTTCCTTTCGATTCTCACAACTTTGCTGGAATTCCTCCTGCACAGCTTTTGCATTTTCCTCCAGATGATTAAGTTCATCCAAAAAAAACAGAGTTTCAGTTTCTTTAAAATAATCGAGAAATGAGACACCATTTTTCTCCATTGGCTGTTCTGCTGCAGGATAAATTGTAACATCATCCAGGTTTTCAAGAGAACGCTGGCTCTGTGCATCAAAACTGCGGATCGAATCAATTTCATCTCCCCAAAGTTCAATACGCCAGGGATTCTCTTCTGTCAGAGAATAAATATCAATGATTCCTCCACGGATGGAAAACTGTCCTGGCATCTCTACCTGTCCAACGCGTTCATACCCCATATGGACAAGCGCAGCTGTCAGTTTATCCATATCCAGGGTGCTGTCATTGCGAAAATGAATCAGTTGTTTTTCTATTTTTTCCAGAGGTGCAAGATAGTCCATACAGCCATCAATACTGGTAACGACCGTAATCTCATCCTCACGTTCCAGAAGAGCGCGAATCACCTGCATTCGCTGACGAATCAGCAGATTCCCATGTATATCTGCCTGAAAAAAAAGAAGATCCTTTGCCGGATAGTAATAAACACGTTTATCATAAAAACGATAATCTTCATACAGTTCTTTCGCAGATTTTTCATCTGCGGCAATTACCAGATGACATGGAAAAAGCCCGGAAAGCCCATACATAAGATGAGCTTTCTGGGACTCCATACAACCACTGATCTCCAGAATTCCACGATTCTTTTTTGCCTGTTTTTGTATTTCTTCCATCTCTGCAAGATTCTGCAGAGGCTGCAAAAATGTCTTCATACATTCTCCATTTTCTTGTTGAACTGGTTCATGGCCGCATCCACACTGTCAGCCAGGATCATCTCTACAGCTTTGCAGGCTCTCTCCTGCGCCTCTTCCACAAGCTTACGTTCATTGCTTCCGAATCTGCCAAGTACATGATCTGCCAGATCCCATCCTTTTGGTTTGGCTCCGACACCAACCTTGATACGAACAAACGTCTGTGTACCAAGCTGCTGAATGATATGCTTGATTCCATTGTGCCCACCGGCACTGCCTTTCTTACGGATACGAAGCTGTCCCGGTTCCAGATCAATATCGTCATAAATAACGATCATCTCTGTCTCCGGATCGATTTTAAAGTAGTTTGCCATATCCCGGACAGGACCACCACTGAGATTCATATAAGAAAGTGGCTTCATCAGAATGACAGGTTGTCCTTCGATTCTTCCCTTTCCGTACATGGCATTGAATTTCACGCCAGACTGTGGAACATTATATTCCTCCACAAGCTTATCAATCACATCAAATCCCATATTATGGCGTGTGGCTTCATACTGCCTTCCGGGATTTCCCAAACCTACGATCAGATACATCAGAATTTCCTCGCTGTATTAATTAAAATAAACCATTTCGTCTTCCAGTGGATCACACTGTTCTACATGCTCCGCAGCAAGTACGATACCTTCTTCACCCTGGTATTCGTTACGTTTCTCAATGCCGACTTTGGCTGTAACTTCTACCCATTCTCCCGGCGTCAGTTTCGGCGCATATGCGCTCTTACATACATAACCAAGAAATGTAGTATCATCTGCACAGCAAGTCATGGCTGTACGTCCCGGAACAAAGAATTTACTTCCCATTCCGCGAGGTTTCATGACTCTTGCTTTAAACTTGACTGTTTTGCCTTCATAATTTTCCGGATGATCCATTGCATCCACAAACCAGATGCCATAATCTTCCGGAAGAATCTCGATAACCGGCGCATTCATATCAAATGGCATTTCATCCTGGAAAATATCACCCAGCTCGCCTTCTTCATCCTCAAAGATAACTTCTGCTCTCTGATTTGCGACCTTGATTCCACGTCGATAAGTCGGAAGTGGATCTTCCTTTTTGCAACGGTTGAAGATAACCATATCTGTATTTTTTATCATATCCATAAAAATGGATTTCATATTCGCCATATACATCTGGAAAGTACTTCCATCTACACAGGTAATCTGCTGTTCTACTCCCCAGCCTGTCGGCAGCTGCATTTTTTCAAAATTGCTTACCAGCCACATGCCATTATATTCTATGATAACACGCTCCGGCTGATGAAGAATATCCATGGCAACCAGTCTGTCTGTTGTAAAGTCTTCCTCATTTTCAATTACCTCCACAACAGTATTATTGGCTTCAAGAATTGCCGGATCGTATTCTTCCTCCCCTTCCTCACAGAGGATCAGAAGTGTCTTTCCATCCGTATGGAAATAATCCTGCTGTATGGTAAAACTCAGGAAAGAAGTCTTGCCACTTTCCAGGAAACCGGTCATTAAATAAATCGGTACTTTGATCTCATCCATTGTCTGTATTCTCCTCTATGATTACAGGCCAAAAAGCTCAGCCAGTTTGTCCTCATTCAGTTTAGATCCGATCACGCAGAGACGACCTGTATATTCCGGTGCGCCTTCACGGATTTCTGTTTCTTCCGGAACCATATCAAAATAGATCCATGTTCCGTCCTCTGCCGGAAGCATTCCTTTTGCACGGAGGATGATACCATATTTGTCAGACTCGGAAAGTGCCTCAAGGATCTTCTCAAGTCCCTCACGTGTATATTTTTTAATAGTCTCACGGCCCCAGCTTGTGAAGACCTCATCTGCATGATGGTGATGATGGTCATGTCCACAGCCGCACTCACCGTCGTGGTGATGATGGTGCTCATGGTCATGATCATGGCCGCAGCCACACTCGCCGTCATGGTCGTGATGATGATGCTCGTGCTCGTCATGGTCGTGGTCATGGCCGCAGCCGCACTCCTCGTCATGGTGATGATGGTGCTCATGCTCTTCGTGATCATGGTCATGGCCGCAGCCACACTCGTCATCATGATGATGGTGATGATGCTCATGCTCTTCCTCAAGCATTTCCTGCTCCAGAGATACCGGATGCTCCATAACCTCTACCAGTTTCTTTCCGTCAAGGTTCTCAATCGGAGTTGTGATGATGGCTGCATCTTTATTCAGGCTGCGAAGAAGCTCCAGGGACTCCTGAACTTTCTTCTCAGTTGCGATATCTGTACGGCTCATGATGATCGCACCTGCATATTCAACCTGATTATCAAAGAACTCACCAAAGTTTCTCATATACATTTTGCACTTCTTTGCATCAACTACAGTTGTATAGCTGTTCAGAACGATATCCACATCTCCCTGAACACCCTGTACTGCCTTGATAACATCTGAAAGTTTACCAACACCTGATGGCTCGATCAGGATTCTGTCCGGATGATATTTGTCCACAACCTCTTTCAGAGAAGTGCCGAAATCTCCCACTAATGAACAGCAGATACATCCGGAATTCATTTCCCGGATCTGGATTCCCGCTTCCTTCAGGAAACCACCGTCAATGCCAATCTCACCAAATTCATTCTCGATCAGTACAACCTGCTCATCTGCATAAGCCTCTTTCAGAAGTTTCTTAATCAATGTAGTTTTACCAGCTCCAAGGAAACCGGAAATAATATCAATCTTAGTTGCCATTGTCTTATTTCTCCTCTTCGTTAAAATTTATATTTCTGAATAACTGCCATATAGCCGTCATTTTTTATATTCTGCCATTTTTATGAACAAACAGAATAACTTTTGGAACTGCCATCATTATCTGTCTGTTTATATATTTACCTATAACGTACTCATTATACATAAGATGTCCAATGTATTCAAGTCTGCCATCAACGCACTTTGACCAGGAAACGCCTGTGCCCCCTGGTTTACAAATATCCTGCAGCTGTTCAATACCTTCAGAACAACCTGCCTGTTCACATCAAAGAAAGGGACATGATCCACCATCATGCCCCCGCCTGTATACACTAATGATCAACCGTTGATCATAAAGCTCATTAATTTATCAATATCGTCTTTCTCATAAGCAACAATCTCAAGTTCCGGAATCTCTCCGCCTGAGAAAATGTTTGCCAGAGATACATACTGGGATAATTTAGATTTAAGGTTCAGTCTGTCACCTTCGCCTGTTACTAATTCTACTCTGCCTTCGCAGCTGTCAACTACAGCAAAAAATTTATCGATATCTTTAATGTTAGATACTTTCATGTTCATTCTCCTTTCAACATGGAAACCATTATTCTCTCTATTCCTTGTGTTCGCGATAATTATAACGCAGATAAATTTCAAAAGCAATTATTTATATTTCACGAATTTTTCATATATTATTATGCTTACTCTGCAATATTGTCAAATAAATAACATACCCCTGACAATAATTCTCTCAGATATTTACATATATCCTGAAATCATCCCTCAAAATTAATATGTAAAAATCGCAACCCCATAAGCCGGCAATGGATATGCGAAGGAAAACTCTCTGTTATCACATTTCTGTTTCACTGCCTTAAATGTCTTTGGCTGCTCCAGAAGTCCATTCTCGTCCATGATCAGCTTGTACTGTTTTTTCTTCGGAACACCAACCCTGTAATCCGGACGGTCAACAGGTGTAAAGTTAACTATGTAAAGAATATTGTTTCTCTTTGTAGGAGACTTTCTCACAAAGCTGAAAATACTTCTGTCCCCGTCATCCGCATTGATCCACTCAAATCCTTCCGGATTATTATCACCGGCATAAAGTGCCGGATATTTCTTATAAATAGTCAGGAGATCATGCACATAATTCTGAAGTTCCTTGTGTGGCTCTTCATTCAGAAGGAACCAGTCAAGTTCTCTCTCCTCACTCCATTCACGAAGCTGTCCGAATTCCTGTCCCATGAACAGAAGCTTCTTACCCGGATGGCAGTTCATAAATGAATAGGCAGCCTTTAAATTCCTGAATTTGTCCGGTAACTCTCCCGGCATCTTCTCAAGCATGGAGCATTTCAGATGAACCACCTCATCATGAGAAAGAACTAATACATATCTCTCACTGTATGCATATGACATGGAGAAAGTCATCTTATTATGATTAAATTTACGGAAATACGGATCCAGCTTCATATATTCCAGGAAGTCATTCATCCATCCCATATTCCACTTCAGACTAAAACCAAGTCCGTCCTTCTCTGCATCCCCTGTAACCATCGGCCATGCAGTAGATTCCTCAGCGATCATCACAGTTCCATGATTCCTTCCAAGTACTACTGTATTCAGATGCTTAAAGAATTCAATAGCCTCCAGATTCTGATTTCCGCCATATTTATTTGCGATCCATTCTCCATCCTTCTTACCATAATCAAGATAAAGCATGGAAGCAACAGCATCCACACGAAGTCCATCTACGTGGCACTCCTCCACCCAGTAAAGGGCATTTGCAATCAGGAAATTCTTAACCTCCGGGCGTCCATAATTATAAATCTTGGTACC
>OKUM01001506.1_pt1 | contig 11012 bp, 6 predicted proteins | sample 1606801 | NCBI WGS metagenome assembly OKUM01 (sample SAMEA3882546, study PRJEB24775) | human gut metagenome | biome: human-associated habitat; feature: intestine environment; material: feces | place: Netherlands | collected 2009/2010
CCCGCTGTAAGTAAGAATCAGCACGGCAGCCGCCAACGCGGCCAATCCGGGAAGTACCTCGTCGGTCTTGAAAACCGCCATTCCCGCCAACGCGGCGGCGGGCAGCAGCACTGCCAGTATAGCCGGTGCCCGGCTGTTCAGCCAGCAGCAAATCAGCGCTATAGCGCTTGCGGCCGCCACGGCAAACAGCGTCAGGCACAGCCCACTTTTCTCAGCAGGCAGCTGCGTCTCCCACTCAGGGAGCACCCAGCCCGTTCCGGCTGTATAAGTATTGCGCATCTGATTCCAGAACAGACGATAGCCTTCCAGCACCTGCTGTCTGCAAATAAGCACCAGCAGAAGCAGTATGACCAGCGCAGCAAGGAAAAACCACTGCTGCTTCTGAAACCGGATGGTCACGCCGTAGGCGATGCACACGTATCCGCCCGCCGCCAGCAGGATTGGCAGCAGATTTCCCGCCCGAAACCCGGCCAACGCCGCAAGCGCAAACATCAGCGCCGCGCAGGCGAGCATCGCCGTCAACGTCTGGAAAATCCATGCGCCGTCCGACGAATTCTCAGGCTGACGCAGGTGCATCCCCTGTTTTATTTTTGAGGTCAAGGCTTTCGCCTCCCTTATACGTCAATTTCTCCCAGTTGTTCCCGATACCGCCCCACGTCGAAGGGGATGCTCCCCTCCAAAGGCGATTCGCCGCAGAGCAGCGCTGTGACATGCCCCAGCCGCTGCATCTGCAATACATCGGCGCAGGGTTCCTCCCCGATGTACACCATATGTCCGCACAGGGCATCCGGCCGGGTCTGTACCAGCAATGACGCGCCGCCGACACCATCCTTCCTTCCGGCGGCGCACAGCAGCCGGGGGATAACACCCACCAGATCTTCCATGCCGCAAATCTCATGCAGGACGCAGACATTGCTGTCCGTATCGTTCCATCCGAGGGTGAACTGGACGCCGCTGTCCGACAGGCTCCGGCATGCTGACACTACCGTTTCCGCCTGCGCGTCAATGCGTTTGACGCTGCCGGACTGCCCCGTTCTCTCCCAGAACACCAGCACATTGCGGGTGATGGGCAGCGCCGGGTCACGGACGATCAGCCGGTCAAATTTTCCGCTGAGTTTCCAGTGGATCTGCCGCATACTGTCGCCGGGGACGTATTCCCGGATCTGGAACGTCTCCGTCAGGTCGGCGCCGGGCCGCTCCTGAGAATAGCTGTCGCTGTCCTCCTGACTGTCGGGATTGGGGATCAGATTCACCCGAATGGGGAAGGTGTCCGGCTGCACCGTCATGTGCGCTTCCGCACTGCATCCGCAGGGGACGCCGATGAGGCCGAAACAGTCATAGAGCTTCACCTGCTCCACGGATATCCGGATGCGTCCGCAATATTCACTTCCCACCCGAAGGGACGTACGCCGTTCCCTTTTGGGGAACGCCCAGGTCATGACGTTCTGGGTGCAGCTCTCACCATTCAGCTGATTCCGGGTCGTTACCCGGCAGCGGATGCGCAGAGCGGGCAGCAGCGTGGGATTTTCCAGGCAGATCGTGATGCTGCCCTCGTCCCCCTTCCGCACGCTCGTAGGTGCTTCCACCCGCACCCGAAGCCGTTTTCTCAGGAAAAGGTGAATCGGGAGGCTGCCCAGGGACAAGATCAGCAGCATCGCCGCCAGAGCTAACGCGCCGCCGCTCCCGTAATACAGGGTAAGCCAGACGCAGATGCCCTCCAGCACCGCCCAACCCAATTTCATTGCGATCATAAGCAGTACCTGCTTCCGTTCGTTGTTTCGTTTATTGCTTAATCACCGGCATTTTTACGGAATCCAGAATGGCGGCAATGACCGTCTCCGGCCGCTCCTCCATCATTCTTGCCTTGGTGGTCAGCACCAGACGGTGGCAGCACACATCCGGGAACACGGCGGCCACATCCTCCGGGATGACGAAGTCCCGGCCGTTGAGGTAAGCATAAGCCTTCGCCATACGGCACACCGCCAGCGCGCCGCGGGGACTGACGCCCAGCTGCACCATGGGGTGCTCCCGGCTGGCCTGTGTCAGCCGGGTGACATACTCGTAAACGGCGTCCTGAATTTCCGCTTTCGCCGCTTCCTGAATCAGCGCCTGCAGCTGCTCCCGGTCAACCACCGGGGTCACCCGGTTCAGGGGGTTTTCCGTGTGTCTGTCCCGCAAAATGCTGATCTGGCTTTCAAAATCGGGGTAGCCCATGCTGATCTTAATCATAAACCGGTCCATCTGAGACGGCGGCAGCATCTGCGTTCCCGCAGAACCCACGGGGTTCTGGGTCGCCAGCACCACGAAGGGCTCCGGCAGAGGGTAGGTCTGGCCATCCACGGTGACGTGGTACTCCTCCATGGCCTCCAGCAGCGCCGACTGGGTCTTGCTGGAGGTGCGGTTGATCTCGTCGGCCAGAAGAAGATTCGTCATGACCGCGCCGGGCTTATAGACGAAGCTGCCGCTTTCCTTGTCGTAGACTGAGTAGCCGATAATGTCCGACGGAACGGTGTCGGAGGTGAACTGAACGCGCTTGGTGTCCAGTCCCAGCACCTTGGCAAAGGTCATGGCCGTGGTGGTCTTACCCACGCCGGGAACGTCCTCCATCAGCACATGGCCGCCCGCCAGGATCGCCATCAGGATTTTCTCTACGATTTCGTTTTTACCCACAACGACCGTTTCGATCTGCCGCAGGATCTCAGGAATTTTCTCATTCATTGTGATTCCCCCTATTTTTGATACGTCTTTGGGAAAAGCCAGCTTAAAAAGAGCATCTGGATACTGTACGTATCCGCTTCGGTCGTCCGGTAGTCCTCCGCGCCGCACACTCCACAGTAGCGGACTTCCTCCCCGTCTCCTGCGGGCATCCATTCGCCCCAGCTGTGGCCGGTGGCCGGGAGCGGGTCTGTATAGGAGTCCCCGCAGTCGCAGGTATACTCGACGTAGCCGTCCTCCGTGCAGGTCGGGTCAACCCGATGCGTCTCATGGTAGTCGTGCTCGTGCGGCACATGATCCGGGTCTTCCGCGCCGCAGTACCGGCAGAAGCCGTCCACGTAATCATGGTATTCGTCGAAGGTGCCGGGCTTCGTCATGTCATAGCCGCAGCTGTCGCAGTGGTACACGATTCTCTGGCAGGTAGCTTCCTGAATCGTCAGGGCGCCGCCGCAGATTTCTTCGTGGAGCACATGGCAGATACGGCACTCATAATCGTCCCAGTCCTCACTATATGTGTACTCATGATTTCCGCGCCCAAATTCCTCGCCGCAGGTCGAGCATTTCTGATAGTGCTCCAGCGCCGTGTGGTTCCAGCGATTGTCCAGCGTGTGCCCCTTCGCTTCGGCTTCTTCTTCCTTTTCCATGCCGCAGACGCTGCATCTGACCGTTCTGACGCCCGGCTCGGTGCAGGTGGCGGTGTTGGTGCCTTCCACTTCTTTCCAGAAATGCTGCTCCGCCGCGCCGCACTCCGCGCAGACGTGGCTGTCCTCCGTGTCCCCGGCGTCGTATGTCCAGTTGTGGGGGAGCGGGTCGCCGATGACCGCCTGACAATCCTCGCAGAGCAGAATATGGGTTCCGTCCTCCAAATCCTTGTAGGTCATATGCGCGTGGGGGCAGTCCTGAACCATGCCGCAGCAGCGGCACACGTAGCGAACGGAGCCGTCCGGGTCTTCTGCGGTTTCCCATCGATGGTTAACATAAATTGTGCCATTGCGCCCTTCGACACAGTATCCCACAACATTGCCGTAATTGTCGCTGCCGCCGCCGATGTCCCACCCGTAGGCCAGGGTGTAGCGCAGCGTCAGCACATCTTTGTCCTTCAGACGCACCGCAGACATGGACTGACCCGGGTAATAGCTGCCGCCTATCGAGTACATCCACCCGGAGCCGCTGGTATAATCGAACTCGCCGAAGGTGCTGCCGGAGCCGGCGCTTTTGTTCAGTCCGTTGCGGTACAGGCAGCGCCACAGAACTGCAAGACCAGTCCCCGCGCCGAACCGGGCGTCGATGGCTTCCAGCACTTCCTCTTCTGTGCTTCCCGGCCAGACCGCATCTTCCAGTGCATCTGCGTGATAGTCGGTATTCAAACTCCGCAGATAGAAACCAGTGTCCAGCGTCCCGCCGTAATCGCCCCGCCAGCCGAGAGTATCGCTTGCCGCACCGAAGGGTTCGCCGGTGTCCTTTCCCATGATTGCCTTGGCGACCACATAGGAAATCGGCTCGTCCGCCAGAACCTCATAAGGGATAGGGCCGACAACACCGACCCCCAGCACTGTCATATCTACATAAATATCGGCTTCTCCGATTTTCTGTCCGGGTTCTACGCGGAAGCCAATCAGTGTCAGTTTCTTTTCACCCCAGTTGCCGTAAGCGTCCTCGGCATAGACGTAAAGGGTATGTTCATTTCTATCCCCGGTCTCTGGGTTGAAGGGAAACAGGCCGTACTCCCAGCTGTCACCGGAAGAGGTAGGATTTGTAACCTCAATTTCATCCAGCGTAACCAGAATAAATTCATTCGTTCCCTTTGCCGGAATGCTGACCGTATTTCCTTGCGCATTCTTGCCATGCGCAGTAACCCGCAGAGTGGTTTTGCTTTCGTTAGGGATTTCATCACCGTCTTCAAGGTCCAAAATAATTTCTATACTGTTACTCCCCTTATGTTTATAGGGAATATCGATTGTAAAACTGTATTCGTTTTCCCCCTGCGCTTTGATCTCAAAGAAATTATGTCCCGCCTTTCCAGCATTCAGCAGAAGTCGAATCCGCCCTCTCCCCAGCTGATTCAATGTCTCGACGCTTCCAGACTGATTACATGTGACGGAGGTAATCTTAACGCCGTCGGCATCAGAGCCGACGATAGACATTTCATATTCCAGAAATCCATCTGTCAATTGGTTGTCATACACGGTATCCGCCGTTTTCGACTGCTTATTCTGGCAGAAAACCTTTCTTTCACTGCCGTCATCGAGGATATAGCGCATTTCCAACGTGACATCATTTCCAAAATGCAGAATGACTTCAAAGTGAGCCGTATGCCCGTTTGCAAGGGCGGAAACCGAAATCCGATACGTCTCGGAGGTCTCACCCGCCGGCATTTCCAAATCCAAAAAACCTTGTCCACCCCGGTAATCCAGGTCACCGCTCTTGCCTGTTTCATCAGAGATATAGCTGGCACTCAAAATTTTTGCGCCCGCACTTTCGGCATCGCTGCCGACCAATTTCATCTCGTAGCTTATCCTGCCTCCGGCCAGCTGGTTACTCTTGATTTTATCCACAACGCTGCCGCTGGGCATACAAAGCAGCGTGCCTTTGTGATTCCCGGTTCCTCGCCATGTAAAAGAAAGCTGCACATCCGGGAGCTTCTGATATGTGATCTTATACCGGAAAAACACATCCCGTTCCGCAGTCCTGACCGTAAATGAAAAATCGTAAACTTCTTTGTCCGTTCCCGCTGCCGGATTCATGATCAATGAGTCGCTGGGCCACTTCAGTTCTCTTGCCGTCTGGGTGGATTCCGTAATGGAGATGCCATTCACAATCTTTGCATCCTGCGCCTGTGTTCCGGTCAGGCTTACGCGAAACCGGAACAAGTCCTCGTTCAGCTCATAGCTGCTTACGGAAAACGCCTGCGTGTTGCCCGCGGCACAGGCAATGCTCTTTGCGTTCCAGGTCAAGACCAGCGACAGCTCCGAGGGAGAAACTTCCCCGCCGTCGGCGCCCTGATCTCCGTCCTCCTGATCGTCGCTGCCGTCGTCCGTGGAGGAATCTGGCTGTGTTTCTTCCGGACGGGTCTCGCCGACATCGTCATTCGGCTCCGTGGATTTTGTCTGCCCGCCGCTGGGAACCGAAATGGTGTTCAGCTGCTCCAAATTCTCCCCCAGCTTCAGCACCGTGATCTCCCGGACGCCCTCCCCTTGCAGGGGGTCATCCGGCTGGGCCTCCTTCAGCCCCGTTCCCGGAAGCCACAGTCCCAGCAGGATCGCGGCGATCAGCACTGCGCACAGGCCGCCCCGCAGATATTTGCTGTGAAATAATGAATTCCAATCCATACTGCCATTCCTTTTGTCTTCGGAATTTGCCCCAATTCACGTGCCCCCGCAGAATGCACGTGTGCCCCACCCGGAAAAATCCGGGTGGGGGCGCATGAACTTATAGCCACTTTGCGTAGAGTGTCATATTATCTTCAACCTTGTCGTTATCAAAATCCCAGCGCTTGGTGCAGCTCTCATCTGCGTACCATCCGGCGAAGGCTCTGCCGGGGCGAACCGGCTGCTCGGGACGTGTCACCAGACTGCCCTTCTTCACCTTCTGATCCTTGACTTTGCTGTCGCAGCCGGTCTCGAAGTGAACCGTCTTTCTGCCCAGCAGCAGGAGGAGCAGGAGCAGAAGCAGCAGACCAAGCAGGCCCAGACCCAGCAGCCACCACAGGCCGCTGCCGGTGCCGTCAGCATCCGTCTCAGGCGCGTCGCCCTTCTCCCATCTTGCGTACAGGGTCACATTGCCCTGAACGGTGTCGGTGTCAAAATCCCACGGATTCTGGAGGTCGATATCCGAATACCAGCCCACCAGATGGTAGCCCTCCCGGGTAGGATTGTCCGGCCGCTCCACGGTCTCGCCGTACCGGACGGTCTGGCTGGGAACCGCCGTGCCGCCGTTTGGCTCAAACGTGACCGTGCAGTCGGTGGAAATGATGATGGTCACGTCCTGACAGGACGCCTTATATTCATCGGTTCCGTCCTTGGTGGACACCAGATAGTCCTGATTCGTGATCTTGGACACGCCGGACGTGGCGATCACCTTCAGCTTGAAGGAACCGACCAGACGCTGGGCGTTCCATTCCTCGCCGCCGGACAGGGACACAAAGTTCATGTAAAATTCCCGGTAATTGTCCCGCAGGCCGATGTCCGTCGTGGAAATGCCGTTGCTCAGCAGGGCGCTGCCCTCCACCAGTTCGAAGAAATTGCTGTCGTAGCGAATTTCGTTCTGCATACCGTACATGGTGTAGGCGTCGCCGCTGTCCGACCGTTTCAGGTTGAAATCCACCTGAATGATGTCGCCGGGCTGTACCTCTTTCTTATCGCTGCCGTCCACGGACAGCTCAAAGAAGAAGTCACGGGCGTTATCCACTGCCATCGCCGTGGGAATGCAGGTCAGGAAAAGCATGACCGCAAGTAAGCAGGACAGAACTTTTTTCATCATATTTCGCTCCTTTTCTGTGGGTCGGGTCATTCCTGACCGCCCGATACGATCCCATAAATTGCCATTATGTCAAGCGCGTTGATCATACCGTCCCGGTTGACATCCAGACGGTCAAGATCCTCTTCCGAGAAATCCGTGCCGCTTATCACAGCTCTGTACAGGCCCATGACGTCAAGCGCGTTTACCGTTCCGTTCTGGTCATAGTCTCCCACCAGAACCGTCGATACGGTTCCGCTCACGGTCGTGACGGGAATGGCGTCAAATACAGACAGCAGCCGTTTATTGCTGCGCATATACTGCACCACCGGCTGCACCGCCGCAGTGCCGGAAAAATCCCCACTGACCCGGAAAGTGGCCGTGAACAGAATTCCGTCTGCCGTCGCAGCTTCTTCCAGAGCAGCCGTGACGTAGCCAAAGGTCTTCTCGTCCGTACCTGTCCATTGGGTATTCACGGCAACCGTCGTGCCGCAGAGATAGGGCGTTTCCCCTTCCGCCGTCTGGATGCTCAGCAGCTCCAGCTGCTCCCGGTCATAATCCAGAGCAATGCCGAAATTGGTAAAGCCCCGGTTCCCGGAAATGCGGATGGGTACAGTCACAGTCCCCCCCGCCGTCGCCGACACGGAATCGGCGGACACGGTGCAGTCCGCGATCTCCGCCGCCATGGCCGTCACGGCCAGCGCGAATATCAGTGCGATGGCCAGAATGACACTGGTGATTTTCTTCATATGTCACGCTCCTTGCTGTCCGCTGAGAATGCGGTTGACGATCCACACCGCATCCTTTACGTCCACCTTCCGGTCTCTGTTGACATCTGCGTTCAGGAATTTGTGCATCACCATGCTTACCAGCGTGTATCTCGCGTTGTACACGTCGTGGTCGAGATGTACGTCGTCCACATCGATGCGCCCGCTGAGATCAACGTTGCCGGAGTAGTCGATGGAGGCGGCGGCCTCCCCTTCTCCGATGATGATACTGTTCCGGGCAGTCCGCACGACCTCTTTTTCATCAGCGGAGGAAATCACCAGCCATGCGTAGGCGTTGTAGGCTTCCGACCAGTACATATTCTGTCCGTCGTACATGGGGACATGCCCATCTTCAACGCTGCCGCTGTAAGTCACAAGGTACATGCTCTGCTTATCCAGCGTGACGTATACGTTGACCTCCACCGGGGCGCCCTTCGTAATCGTGATGGTGATATCTCCCGTGACCTCGCTGCCCGAAATACGGTAAATATTCTTTTTACTGTCGTAGGTACACTTGACGGTGACGCCGTTGACCCTTGCGGAAACGTCATAATCGGTATCGTCCTTACGATCAATGCGGAATGTATAATCCGAACCGCGCCGTGTGGTTTTCCTGCCCACCGCGTCGTCCGCGCCGGAGCCGATGAAGCTGACCGACACATACTTGGCAGAGCTTCCGCCGCCTGAGCCGCCGCTGGAGCTTCCGCCGCCGGAATTGATCTTGGTTTTCTGCGCGGTGATGACAATGTCGCCTGTGACGGCCGCACCCGGAATCACGTAGCCGCCGTTCTCCGCCTTGTAGCCGGTGTAAGATTTTCCGCCGATGGTCACGCGCAGAACGTAGCTGTATCCGGCCTTCCGGTTCAGCTTGAAATGGTAGGGCGTGTTATAAGGCGCGGAATTCTCGCCCGACAGATCCTCACCCTTGAATGTTACCTTGTAGGTCTTGGGGGTTCTGTTGGCCTTGACCGTGATATTTCCGTTGATCTCGCTGCCGGGGATGGTGTAGGTGCCGTCGCCGTTATCCTTGACCGTGACGTCCCTGCCGCCGATCTTCGCCGAGGGCTTGTAATCATAGTGAAGCGGATCTGTCGCACGGAAGGTATAATCCTCCCCTGCCGCCGCGCTCAGGCTGTCAGAGGTCAGCCCCTCGTCCAGCGTCACGGTGTGCTGGATGGTAAACTTTGTGGTACTTCTGCTGATCGCAGCCGGAGGCGCGTTTTTTGTCGGGGCGTTTGTGCCGGTGTCGATCTTCGCCGAGGAAATCACAACCTTTGCAGTCCCCGCCGCTTTTGTCTTGAATGTCAGGGTTACGACCTTCGTGGAAGCGGACTTATCCGCGCCGTAGCCGATAACGCGGATGCTTCCGCTCTTTTCGGTTACCGAAGCCCCTTTATCCGCCGCCTGACCGGACACATAGGTCAGCCGCGCGGTGTCATAGGTCAGCACCAGATCATAGGCATTGTACTTTCCCCCGGAGGCGGACACGCTCATGCTGACGGTCTTCCCAACATCCGTAGTCTGATCCGGCGAAGCGGCGACCGAATAGCGCGTTTCCGCGGCATAAACTCCCATGGGCAGGGCGGACAAAAGCATTACAAAAGCAAGCAGACCGGATAAAACTCTTTTTTTCATAAAATCACATCCTACGGCAAAGGTGTCGGAAATTCACAGCTGTCCCCACTTTCCATAGGGACACCTGTGACCCTCCGAATTCTGCGGTCTGGCCTCCCCCGCCTTTCACGGCGGGGGAGGCACTTTGGTTTCGGGTCAGAAGACCCGGTCATTCAGGAAATCACTTGATGAGGCTTACGATAGCGGTAGCGTCAGCGGTATTGACCTTCTTGTCGCCGCTCACATCGGCATTCAGGAACTTCAGCATGGAGACAACATCGAAGCTGCTGTACTTGGTGTTGTACATATCGTAGGTCAGCTGAGCGTCGTTGACGTCGGTCAGGCCGGTGCCGTTCACATCGCCGCTGTAATCCACGGTTCCGGCAGAGGTGCCTTCCGCGACCTTGACCTTCGCAGCGGCTTCCGCCTTCACAGCCTCCAGATTATCCGCAGAGATAACCAGATAAGCGTATGCGTTGTACTTCTCGGACCAGAACATGCTCATGCCGTCGTACTTGGCAACCTGACCCTCGGGGAGCGTGCCGGAAGCGGTCACAAGGTACATGACCTTGCCGTCCAGAGTGAGGTACTGGGCGACGTCCACAGCAACAGCCGCGGTCTTGGTCACTTCGATGGTGATGTTGCCGGTGATGGTGGAGCCGGGGATGGTGTAGCTGCCATCGCCGTTCTTGACCACCTTGTCGGTCACATCCACATCGCCGACCTTGACGGTAGGCTCAGAGTAGTCGTAGCCTTCTTCCTTATCAACGGTGAAGGTGTAATCCTGACCCTTGGTGGCGGTGTCGTTGCCCTTTACGTAATCGGGCTTGGTGACGGAAACCACGGAGGAGGGCTTCACGGTCTTGGTGACGCTGATCACAATGTCACCCTTGATGTCGGTGCCGGGGATGGTGTACTTACCGTTCTCGGGAGCGCCCAGAGAATAGGTCTTGCCGCCCACGGTCACGGTGGTGTTATAGGTATAGTTGCCGTCCTCGGTCACGGTGAAGGTGTAGTCGGTGTTGTAAGTGGCCTTATCGGCAGCGGTCACATCGCCTGCGCCGGTGCCTTCCACGGTGACATTGTAGCTCTTGGGCGTCATGGCGGCATTGATCACCAGATTGCCGGTGACACCCGGGATGGTGTAGGTGCCGTCGCCGTTGTCGTTGGCAGCGGTGGTCTCGCCGCCCATGGTGGCGGAGATAACGTAGTCGTAGTTGTCCGCGTCGATAGCGGTGAAGGTGTAGTCCGCGCCGGGAGCGACGGTGGATTCACCGGACAGGCCCTCGCCCAAAGTGACGGTGTAGCCGGTCACCTTGATCACGGTGGTGTCGTCCAGGAGGAAAGCCGCAGGGGCGTCGCTGCCGACGGCCTGAGAGCCGATGTCAACCTTGGCAGAGGTGATCTTCACTTCCGCTTCGCCCGTGCCCTTGGCGGTGAAGCTCAGGGTAGCGGCGGGGG
>OKUM01001508.1_pt1 | contig 11008 bp, 7 predicted proteins | sample 1606801 | NCBI WGS metagenome assembly OKUM01 (sample SAMEA3882546, study PRJEB24775) | human gut metagenome | biome: human-associated habitat; feature: intestine environment; material: feces | place: Netherlands | collected 2009/2010
TTTTGGTTTCCCTGTTCTCCACCAGTTCAATGGCGTTCACCAGTCCCAGGCTGCGTATTTCCCCCACGTGGGGATGATTCCCCAGGGCCTCCACGATCATCCGGCGGAAAAGAGGGGCCTTTTCCCGCGCCCGGGGAATGATTTGTTCCTCGTCCAGGACCTTCAGCACGGCGAGAGCGGCGGAGCACCCCAGCGGATTGCCGGAATAGGTATGGCTGTGCATGAATGCTTTTCCTTCCCTGTAGTCCGCATAAAAGGCATCGTAAATTTTCTGCGTGGTGATGGTGATGGACATGGGCATATAGCCGCCCGTGAGCCCTTTGGAGACGCACATGATGTCTGGGGAAACGCCGGCTTGGTCGCAGGCGAACATGCTCCCCGTGCGGCCAAAACCGGTGGCGATTTCATCCGCAATGAGGTGCACGTTGTAGGCGTCGCACAGGGAACGCAGTTTCGCCAGATAAGCGGGAGGATACATCCGCATGCCTGCGGAGCCTTGGAGCAGGGGTTCCACCAGCAGGGCGGCGCATTCGTCCCCATGGCGCGCGAAGGCCTCCTGTGCCGCGTCAATGCATTCCGCCTGGCAGCAGCCGCGTTTGTTCCCGTTGGGGCAGCGGTAGCAATCCGGAGCGGGAATGCGCACGATGTCCAGCAGAAGAGGCTTGTAGAGTTCCGAATAAAGGTCCAGGCCTCCTGCGGAGAGGGCTCCCAGGGTTTCTCCGTGGTAGGCGTCGCTCAGGGACATGAAACGTACTTTCTGGCGGTTTCCGGTCTGGTAGTGGTATTGAAAACTCATTTTCATCGCGGATTCGATGGATGCCGAACCGTTATCCGAGAAATTGAATTTGCAGAGCCCCCGCGGAATTTTCTTCATTAGTTCTTCACACAGGGTGATAGCCGGTCTGTGTGAGAAGTTGGCGAAGATGACGTGCTCCAGGGAATCAAGCTGTTCCTTGATGGCACGGTTGATTTTGGGGTGGGAATGGCCCAGCAGGTTGCACCACCAGGAGCTGACCACGTCCAGATAGCGTTTCCCGTCCACATCATACAGGTTGACGCCTTTTCCGTGGTCGACCACGATAGGAGGCAGCGTTTCGTAATCCTTCATCTGGGAACAGGGATGCCAGATGTATTCCAGATCTTTTTTTGACCAGTCGGAGTGATTCATGGCAAAGGGCGCGAAAATGGAACGAACCTTATTTCATGCGGACTTCATATCCCAGTTCCGCCAGCATGGCCAGGTCTTCCCGGATGGTGACGCCGGCGGTGGTGAGCATATCTCCGGAGATGGCGGCATTCGCTCCGGACATGAAGATTTTCCTGCCGTGGTCCTTCATGGTGTTCCTTCCGGCGGCGATGCGGACGAAGCCGTCCGGCATGATGAACCGCACCAGGGCCACGATGCGCAGTTGTTCTTCCTCTCCCAGGGGGGTCATGTCCGCGTACGGCGTTCCGGGGATGGGGGTCAGAAAGTTGACGGGCATGGATTTGATGCCCAGCGCCGCGATGTCCATGTACATGTCTATCCGGTCTTCCATAGTCTCTCCAAGCCCCATAATGCCGCCGCTGCAAACTTCCAGACCGGCTTCCAGAGCCCATTTGATGGTTTGCAGTTTGTCGTCGTACGTATGGGTGGTGCAGACATTAGGGAAATTGCGGCGGGAAGTTTCCAGATTATTGTGGTAGCGTGAAACGCCTGCGGCTTTCAACTGCTCGCAGTGTTTCTTGGAAATAAGGCCGTGGGAGGCGCAGAGGGAGATGCCGCAATGTTCGGCGATGTGCCGGTAACTGGCGCAGAGCCGGTCCACGTCTTCATCCGTCAGCCTCTTGCCGGAGGTGACGATGGAGTAGCGCAGAATGCCGCGTTCGTCATTGTACCTGGCCCCCGCCAGGAGGGCTTCATCATTTAAAAGGGGATATTCCTCCACTGCCGTGGAGTAATGGGCGGACTGAGCGCAGTATTTGCAGTTTTCCGAACATTTGCCGCTGCGGCCGTTGATGATGGTGCAGAGGTCGAAGACATTCCCGCAAAAATGTTCCCGGATGGCGTTGGCCGCCTGGCACAGTTCTTCCAGCGGTTCCCGGCTGAGGGCTATCAATTCTTCTTTGGAGCAGGAACCGCCTCCGAGCACCCTGGAAAGGAGGGATGATGTCAAACTCATGCGTGAAAGACTAACCCCGGCGCCGTTCACGTCAAGGTCAGAATGGTGAAGGAGGCGGATCGTGGAGTCTTCCTTCCCGTTCTCTTATTCGGCTGCCTGTTCCGGGGCCTTGTAACGCAGGGCCTGGAAGCCGGGCGCGGGTTGATATTCCCTGTCCAGAATGGCGATGGCTCTGTTGATCAGGTCACGGTTTTCTGCGGCGATATTATTTTTCTCTGCGGGGTCTTTCACGATATCGTACACTTCCCAGTTGTCCGGTTTTTTACCGGGAAACAGGTTGCGGCGGATGACTTTCTTGGAGTCGAAACGCACGGCTACCTGGCCGCCGTAGCCTCCCCCTGCCCAGACCAGGGGGTTCCTGTCATGCAGGGCGGATTTTTTGCCCAGAAGGACAGGGGAGAGGTCCGTTCCCAGCGGAGAACCTGCATCCGCTCCTGTCAGAGCGCACAGTGTAGGCATCACGTCCGCATGGAAAGCCGGCTGGGTGATGGTTTTTCCCGGGGCTATTTTTCCAGGCCAGCGGATAATGCCGGGGACACGTATACCGCCTTCATAAAGCTGTCCTTTTAAACCTTTGAGATCGGCTACGGAGTTGAAAAACCGGTGGTCCACCCCTCCTGCATCATGCGTGGTGCCGTTGTCGCTGGTAAAAATGACGATGGTATTTTTGTCCAGGCCGCAGGCTTTCAGCGTGTCCAGCAGGCGTCCTACGTTGTGGTCCATCTGGGAAATCATGCCTGCATAGGCGGCCCGGGGGCGGGGATGGGGCAGATATCCCCGGTTGCCGCGGTAGGGGGATTTGTCCCATTCGCGGGGATAGCGGTCAATCCATTCCTGAAGAGGCTGCATGGCCACATGGGGTTCCAGCGGGGCGTAATACAGGAAAAACGGTTGTTTGCCATGGGCCTTTTCCTTCACAAATTCCAGCATTTTATCTGCAATAAGATCGGAACTGTGTTGTTCCGCGCGGTAGGTGTCCGCCAGAACTTCCCCTTTGGGCTGGGAACCGTGTCCGATGGTGGCGGCTGTCAGGGAAGTGTTGAGAACTTCCTTCTTTCCGTTATTCCAGAGGTATGGAGGATAGTAGGTATGGCAGGCTTTCTGGTCCGTGTAGCCATAGAACCTGTTCACGCCGTGTTTGTCCGGCGCTCCGGTGGAACCGAAATCCCCAATACCCCATTTACCGAACACCGCTGTGGCGTAACCGGCTTTTTTCATGGCTTCCGGCAGGGTGTAGGTTTCCGTTCTGATGGGCCAGTCTCCTTTGAGATCGCGCCAGTTTTCGTCCGCGTCCACGCGTTTCAAATCCTGTACGTCGCAGCTGCCCGTATGCTTGCCCGTCATCAGCACATTGCGGGAAGGGGAACAAACCGGAGCTCCGGAATAGAAATAAACCCATCGCTGTCCTTCGGAGGCCAGCTTGTCGATATTTGGGGTTTTGATCTTCTTCTGCCCGTAGCAGCCCACTTCCGCCCAGCCCAGGTCATCCGCATTGATCAGAACCACATTGGGCGGCGCAGCCTGTGCCGCATGGAGCGAGGCAACGGAAAGAACACAGTAAAAAACGCTTTTAAAAAATCTCATCCTATATAAAACGCGGCACATCTCTTCAATATTTCAAGAAATGTTACCTCCGGTTATTTCATGAAAAGTTTCCTGAAACGGAAAGGAATATGAAGGCTGCGGATTCCGTGTTTCCGGCGGAACGCGGGAGTGCTCCGGCCTGTGCCGCCGCGTTTTTAATGAGGAGCGGAAGGCCTCTTTTTCATGCGGCGCCACAGATACGCGCCGCAGATCAGAAGCAGCGTGGCGAGGATGATGCCGTAGTAGGTATTCTGGCGGTGGTCCCTGTACTGGAGGAAGACATGCGCGGGTGCGTCCGTGGCGGCCAGTGGAACGGTGATGCCGTAGTTTTCCGAGCATTCCACGGGAACGGGCTTTCCTCCGTTGATGCGTGCCGTCCAGCCGTCCGAGTAGCTTTCCAGAACATCCAGGGACGTGGTTCCCGGCGGAACGGTGAAATCCATTTGATTGTACGTGAGCCGGTTGGGCTGCACGGGGGAGCGTTCGCCCGTGGCCTGGTTCGCCGCAAAGTACCTTCCCTTGTAATGGGGATTGGCCAGAAGGATGTACTGGGGGGTATTCTCCACCAGGTTCCAGCCCTTAGCTTGCGGCGGGCTTTGGCGTGGATTGACGATGATATGGGAAATGCCGGCCCTGGCGGCGGCCTCCGGGTGGGCCAGGTTGTCCTGGAGGGAATGAAGCCGTTTGGGAGCGACGGTTTCATAGCCCTCAGCCAGCTTGATTCCGAAGGTGGAAAGATGGTTGGCGTGGAGGTAATCCTTATCCCTCTGGGCGGAGTAAAAGGAGACGGAACCGTCACCCACCTGCTGTTTCAGGCGCGGCATCCATTCAAGTTCCTTGTAAAGTCCGGCGGATTCGGGCTTGTCCGCATATTGCACCCAGGTGGCCTGCACCAGAAGCAGTTCCCCCAGGGAGCAGAGAATGACCAGGGAGGCCAGCAGCATCTTGTGCCGTGCGCGGACATGGATGCGGGAAGCGGCCCAGAGACCGCCCCACAGCAGTGCCAGCAGGGCAAGCGTGCGCGGGTACCAGATGCAGCTTTGTTCCAGCAGCCGTTCCGTCCGGATCAGGTACCAGTTTTCCCTCCCTGTTTCAGCGGCGGAAAGGCGGGAAACCAGGTTCTTCTGGAGGATGGAGAGAATGTCCTGGTGGAAGATTTGAATCAAGACGGAGCAGAGAAGCCAGCCCAGCGTCAGAACCCCCAGGGCCATGAAGATTTTCTTCCAGACGGTTCTTGCAGGTTCCTGCGTGAGGGCGTGGAGCTGCCACGCCGCTAGCCAGGAAGCGCCCAGGGCATACACCGCGGTGGACCGGGAGTAAAAGTAGGTGATGAGAGGGGTGAAGACCAGAACCAGGCTGATGACCATCAGGAATTTGGCCGTCAGCGGGGCTTTCCTGTTGAAGAGCCCCAGCACGGAAAGGACAAAAATGACACTGCCGGTGAATTTCAGGTCAAAGAGGTCCTGCCCCATGAGCTTGAACAGGTCAATGGTTTCCGGAACGCCCAGAAGGGTGGGGAACAGGACGGTGACCAGGGAGGGCAGGTGGGTGACGCCCGTCAGGAAGGGAAGCTCTTTGACCCCTGCCATCAGCGGAGGAATAGTCTGGGACAGCACGTCTATGGAGAGCAGGGCCCCTCCGATGCCGGATACCAGGTAGGGCAGGGAAACGCGCCAGAGGGTTTTAAGACTCCAGCGTGAAGGGGAAGACCACCAGTCACACACAGCCCGTAAGCAGGACGATGAACAGGCACGCCTGGAGGTGGCCGCCCCGGAACCCCAGGGCAATGAAGAGGATGGAGGGGAGGTCAATGATTCTCTTCTCCTTGTTGCGCATCAGCGCCCAGAGTATCCAGGGGGCCCAGCACATGGTCCCCAGCACCCACCGGTGGTAGATCCACATGACGAATTGGGAGTAAAAACCATAGCCCGCCGCTCCCAGCAGGCAGTAGGGGACCGGAACCTTCCTGTTCCGGAGGAGGACGATCATTCCCAGGCCCGCGATAAGGAATTGCAGGATGATGCCCGTGTCCCATGCCGTCCAGAAGGGCAGGAAAAAGTAGAGGGCGTGGTGCCAGTCTCCGGGGCACAGCATGGTGTTCTCCGCAATGGGGGTGCCGTTATGGGCGTATGGATTCCAGCCCATGTAGCCGTCCTGCCGGACGCTTTCCGCTACGGAATAGTTGTAGGGCAGGTACTGGGAAATGGCGTCCACCGTGAAGTGGTTGTGGACGTTTTCCATGGGCTGCGTGGCGTACGGGGAGATGATGCAGTCCATGATGTCCATGGGCGCCAGCACCTTCCCCCCGAAGATGGCCGGGGCAAAAAACGCGGCCACCATGGCGGTCCAGAGGAGGCAGCAGAGCCAGAAAGAGCGCCTGGAAAGGGAGTCAGTGTTTTTCATGCTTAAGATGGCGTTCGTCCCAGTGCATGAGGGAAAGGACATGGTCGTACCGCTGGGAAGTGCGCAGGCCGTGGAGAATGAAGGCGATGGTCAGGGCAAGCGCGGACACGGTGAACAGCCCCATGGACAGGACGGCAAGGGGAAGATGGAAGACGTACTCATACCGGAAATAGTCCAGAACCGCCGGAAGGCCCGCCAGGATGGCGAGGATGAGCAGGATGGCGCTGATGATGGAGAAGAAGAACAGGGGGCGGTGGTTCATCAGGACGGAAAAGATGGTCTTGATGACTTTCACCCCGTCCGACACTGTGGAAAGCTTGGAAACGGACCCTTCCGGACGGTCCATGTAGTTGGTGGGCACTTCCACGATGGAATAGCCGTTGTCCAGGGCGTGGATGCTGATCTCCGTTTCCAGTTCAAAGCCCGTGGAAAGGATGGGGAAGTTTTTGACGAACCGTTTGGAGAAGACGCGGTAGCCCGTCAGGATGTCATGCAGGTTACCTTGGAACAGCTTGTTGATGAGCATGCGGACGGCCTTGTTCCCCGTATCGTGCATGGGCCGCTTGTTTTCACGGCTGTAAATGCCGGCGTCATGGCGGTCTCCGCATACCATGTCCGCGTCTCCCCGGAGGACCGGTTCCAGCAGGCGGTGGAGGTCGGCGGCCGGATAGGTCAGGTCCGCATCCACCATCACGTACACGTCCGCATCCACTTCCCGGAACGCCTTTTTAACGGCCATGGCTTTTCCCTTCCGTTTTTCTTGAAGCAGGGCGCCGGACAGCCTAATTCTTCATAAGTTTTCCTGGCTATTTCCGCAGTTTTATCGGAAGAATTATTATCAATGACATAAATAGCAGCTTCCGGACAGTGGTTATGAAAATCCTGCATCACTTCCCGGATGGTTAATTCTTCATTATAGGCGGGGATAATGATGGCAATGGAAATCATGTAAGACCTTTTGAAAATTGAGTACCTTACCAGAGATTACGGATTGCGAATTCGAAGTCAACATGTTTTTCTGAAACCAAATGGGTTAACAGAAAAGCGCACTTATATCAGGAAGGGAAGCGGTCTTTAATCCGAAGGTGCGGTCGGCTGGTAAATTACTGCTTCATAAAAGATTGATGGGTTGCATGAAGCTCCAGCTGTTTGTCCGGATTCGCAATCCGCTGTTTCTTATCATGCACGGAGGCCGCCTATTAACCGGAACGTGCCTGCCGCCGGGGCCGGAAAATGCCTGACGGATTTTCTCTGCGGAAAGAAAAAAGAACCTGTTTTTTCCATTCTTCCATTCCCCTCCGGGTGGAACGGAATACCCTCCGGATGGGGTGCCGGTCAGGACAGAATGATTCCTTCCACGGCGGCGCGAAGGGGCTCGTCGCTGAATTGCTCCAGGGCATGCTTCAGGAAGCCCTGGGCAATCATGCTGCGCGCCGTTTGTTCCGGAATTCCCCGTGAAAGCAGGTAGAAGATTTCTTCCGGAGAAATGGAGGAAATGGCGGAACCGTGCGAACACTGCACTCTGTCCGCCAGGATTTCCAGGCCGGGAATGGAGTTGGCTTCCGCTCTGGGGCTGAGAATGAGATTGCGGTTGCTTTGATAGGCGCTGGTGTCATGCGCGCCTTCCGCCACCAGGATCATGCCGCTGAAAATGCTGCTGGCTTCGTCGTCAAGTACGTTGGCGTAAAGCAGGTTGCTGGAGGCTCCGCGGTAAAGGTGCTTCTGGTAGGTTCTCTGGTCCAGCTCCTTGTTTTCCTTCAGATGGTTGGCGGAAAGCAGGCGGACTCCTGCGCCGTCTCCGTTCAGGATGCAGACCGTTTCCTGCCTGGCCCATGCTGCGCCGGGATGGCTGACGAGATGTTCCATTTCCGCGGAATCATCCGCCATCATATGGGAAAGCTCCACGGCACGGGAACGGCTGTTAAGTTCCTGAACCAGTGCGTATTTGACAGATGACGCGGAGGAAAGATGGTACTGCTGGAGCGCTCCGCAGAATTGGCGGCCATGGTCTGCGCTAATGTGGCGTTCCAGAATGCGCAGGCGGCTTCCGGTTTTCGCAATGAGCAGCGTGGAGGGAAAAACGGCCACGTTATCTCCGGAGATGAAGTGGAGTATTTCCAGAGGGAGGGAGATTTCCCTGTCCGCCATAATAACCAGCCCGTTGTGCTGGAAGGCCGTAGCCAATGCCGACAGTTTTTCGGAACCGAGCGTTTCCGTCTCTGTTTCCAGGTATTTCCGGGCGGTGTCCGGGCATTGCAGCACAAAGTCTTCCATATCCATTACGGAAAGCCCTTCCGGCAGTTCTTCCGGGATGGAAACGGGGAGCCCGTTGGCGTAAACAATGCGGAGGGCCTCCGGCATGGAGGCTCGTTCCCTGATGATGGGAGCCAAGGTTTCCGGAGCTGCAGGAGGAGCCGCTTCAACATGTTCCAGGGATTCGTTGCCGGGGGCTCCGAAACGCCAGGATTCCATATGGCGGGAAGGTTCCGGAAGCTGTTCCGCCTGCTCCAGGGCATGGCGCCGCCGGGCTTCAAACCATGCGGGAAGAAAGCCTGCGGGGAATTGTTCTTCGTTAAGCAAATGGTTCATTGTTTCCCTCCTTATCCGATGCTGTCTTCCATTTCCAGATCAATGAGCCTGCGCAGCTCCACAGAGTATTCCATGGGGAATTCCTGAACGAGGTCGTTAATGAATCCATTGACGGCCAGGGACATCGCCGCAGCTTTCGGAATGCCCCGCTGCTGCATGTAAAAAAGCATTTCTTCGGAGACCTGGGAGACGGATGCCTCATGCTGCACCGTGCCTCCATCCCCTTTTACCGTGATGGCGGGGTAGGTGTCCGTACGGCTGTTGGCCGCCAGAAGAAGGGCGTCGCATTCCGTGTTGTTTTTGCAACCCTTGAGTCCTTTGCCCATGATTACCTGGCCCCGGTAGCTGGCGCGCCCTTCGCCGATGCTGATGGATTTGGAAACGATGTTGGACGTAGTATCGTCCGCCGCATGGATCATTTTGGCTCCCGTATCCTGGTGCTGGCCCGTGTTTGCCAGGGCAATGGAGATGACTTCCCCGCGCGCGCGCCTGCCTTTGAGCACCACAGCCGGGTATTTCATGGTGAGGCCGGAGCCAATGTTGCAGTCTATCCAGCGGATTTCCGCATCTTCCATGGCAAGGCCGCGCTTGGTGACCATGTTGAAGACATTGGAGGACCAGTTTTGCACGGTGACGTACTGAATTTTCGCGCCCTTGAGCGCGACCAGTTCCACAACGGCGGAGTGGAGGGTGGAAGTTTCAAACTGGGGCGCCGTGCATCCTTCCATGTACATGAGTTCCGCACCTTCGTCCGCAATGATGAGAGTTCGTTCGAACTGCCCGAAATTTTCCGAGTTGATTCGGAAATACGCCTGGAGAGGATGTTTGAGTTTAACCCCTTTGGGTACGTAAATGAAGGAACCTCCAGAAAATACCGCGCTGTTCAGGGCGGAGAATTTGTTGTCTCCCGTGGGAATGACTTTTCCAAACCAGGGACGGAAGACATCTTCATGGTATTTCAGGCCTTCCGTGGAGTTGACGAAGATGACGCCCTGTCTGCGGAGTTCCTCCTTCATGTTGGAGTAGGCGTATTCGGAGTCGTACTGGGCTTCCACGCCCGCCAGAAACTGGCGTTCCTGTTCCGGAACGCCCAGGCGTTCGAAGGTGCGCTTTACATCCTCCGGCACGTCGTCCCAGCTTCGTTTGGGCCGTTCTCCGTCGGAGAGGTAGTAGCGGATTTGGGAGAAGTCTATTTTTTTAATATCCGGAGAAGCCCAGTGGGTGGGCATGGGCTTGCTTTCAAAAACGGCAAGCGCGTTTTTGCGGAACTGGCGCACCCATTCCGGGTCGTCCTTGACGTCGCAGATGTAATCAATAGTGGCCTCCGTCAGGCCGTATCCGGCATCAAATTTATGGCGTTCCGGGAAGGAGAAGTTCCCCTTGCTCCGGTCGAAGTCAAACAGGTTCTGTGTGTTCCCGTTCTCTGGCATGTCAGGTGTATCGCTCATGATTGATGGCCGGATGGCGGTATTACGCCTTTTCCGCTGTTTCCGCTTCTTTCAGGAACTCGTATCCCCTGCTTTCCAGTTCGTCCACCAGTTCTCCGCCTCCGGTCCGGACGATCCGCCCGTCAGCCAGCACGTGGACCACATCCGGCCTGATGTAGTCCAGCAGGCGTTTGTAGTGGGTGATAACCAGGAAGCTGCGGAAAGGGGAACGCATGGAGTTGACTCCTTCCGAGACAATGCGGAGGGCATCTATGTCCAGGCCGGAATCCGTTTCGTCCAGAATGGCATAGAGGGGATCCAGGAGAAGCATTTGCAGCACTTCATTGCGCTTTTTCTCTCCCCCGGAGAAACCTTCGTTAACGGCGCGTGACGTGAATTTGCGGGCCATGCCGAGCTGGTCCATTTTTGCATAGAGCGTTTTGTAGAAGGTGACCGCATCCAGTTCCTCCCCATGGGGCATGCGGGCCTGCATGGCCGCTCGAAGGAAGTTGGCGTTGGAAACGCCGGGAACTTCCATGGGGTACTGGAATGCCAGGAAGAGTCCCGCCCTGCTGCGTTCGTCAATGCTCATGTCCAGCAGGTTTTGTCCGTCCAGCCACGCTTCCCCCTCCGTTACCTCATAGTCCGGATGTCCGCAAAGAACTTTGGATAAAGTGCTTTTTCCGGAGCCGTTGGGCCCCATGATCGCATGCACCTCTCCCTTGGGAATTTCCAGATTGATGCCTTTAAGTATTTCCGTGCCTTGCACGTTGGCGTGCAAATTTTTAATGACCAGACTCATAATGATGAAAGAGAGTTAGCCCTGCGGCGTGGTGATGGAAC
>OKUM01001512.1_pt1 | contig 10993 bp, 9 predicted proteins | sample 1606801 | NCBI WGS metagenome assembly OKUM01 (sample SAMEA3882546, study PRJEB24775) | human gut metagenome | biome: human-associated habitat; feature: intestine environment; material: feces | place: Netherlands | collected 2009/2010
GATTTGCGAAGCAAAGACTGAGAGGGCGAGGACGTTTAAGGAGAACCACTATGCCTCACCGTTATTTTACAACCGAAATCTCCAATGGCACCGCCACCCTGCGGGGGGCCGATGCCCATCATCTTTCCCGCGTGATGCGGGGCAAGCTGGGGGACACTGTCATCTTATGTGACGGCAACGCCGTGGAATACACCGCCACCATCACCGGCTTCGGGCCGGAGACGGTGGAGTTCAGCGTGGAGCCGGGCTATCCCAGCGCCGCCGAACCCAGCGTGGAAGTGACCCTGTTCGTGGGTTACCCCAAGCAGGACAAGCTGGAACAGGTCATCCGCCACGGCGTGGAGCTGGGCTGCACCCACTTTGTGCCCTTCTTCAGCCGGTACTGCGTGGCCGCCCCCAAAAAGGAGGAGCAGAAAAACGAGCGCTACAACCGCATCGCCTTTGAAGCCGCCAAACAGTGCGGCCGGGGCGTGCTGCCGGATGTCGCCCTGCCTCTGCCCAACTTCGGGGCCCTCTGCCGCAGTCTGGAAGGGTACGATCTCGTGCTCTTCTGCTACGAGCTGGGCGGCGCGCCCCTGCGCCAGCTGCTGGCAGACGCACAGCCTGCCGACGGCCAGCGGCTGAAGATCGCCCTCATCACCGGTGCCGAGGGCGGCTTTGCCGTGGAAGAGGCCGAAATGGCCGCCAATGCCGGTGTGAAAACGGTCGGCCTCGGCCCCCGCATCCTCCGGTGCGAGACCGCCCCGCTGGCGGTGCTCTCTGCCGTGATGACCCTGACGGGCAACTTGGAGTAATTTTTATTTCCACATATACAAAAAGGACGGCTTGCGCCGTCCTTTTTGTTCACTTTATTTTCGCGTTCATCAGCGCTTTTTTCACCTCAATGAGGTTTTGCGGGCTAACGGAGAAGCTCCGCAGGCCCAGCTGCAGATATTGCAGGGTATTGGCCGGATTGCCCACCGCGCTGCCGCAGATGGTCACGGGGATCCCGCCCTCCCGGGCAGCCTCCACCACCATACGGATGAGCTTTTTCATTGCGTGGCTGGCCGGGCGGTAGTAGCGCTCGGCAATGGAGATATCCCGATCCACCGCGTGGGTGTACTGGGTCAGATCGTTCGTCTCGATGACAAAGAAATTGCACCCGTGCTCCACGAATTCCTCTGCCGTCAGGCAGGCCGAGGGCACCCCGAACATCACGCCAAAGGGCGTGTTCGGGTCAAACTCCTCCCCGCGCTCCCGCAGCAGCTGGCGGCAGTGCGCTACCAGCCGCATGGCCTCATCCCAATCTTCGAGGTTGGTCACCATGGGGAACATGACCCGCAGGGGGCCGTGGGCTGCCGCCCGGAGCAGGGCGCAGATCTGCGTTTCAAACTGGTGGGTCTGGCGCAGGCTGCTGCGGATGCCCCGCAGGCCCAGCTTGGAGGATTCCAGCCCCCTATGGATATCGGCCATGGCGCGGTCCACACCAAAATCAAAGGTGCGCACTGTCACCACACCACCCTTTGCGGCGGCAATGCAGGATTGATAGAACACGAACTGCTCCTGCTCGTCCACCGGGCGGCCCGGCAGCATCATATAGCCGCTGCGCAGCAGGCCCACACCGGAAGCGCCTGCCTGCAGCGCCGATTCAATATCCTCCTGCCCGTAGCAGTTGGCCAGAAGCTCAAACGGCACATCATCCTTTGTCCGGTTGGGCAGGACGCTGATGCGGGCGGCTTCCGCGTTCTCCCACTGCAGCTCGCAGATGCGGCTGACCGCCTGCTGGCGGGTGTTGGCATCCGGGTCCAGGATGCACTCGCCGTTGTTGGCATCCAGCACCACGGTGCGGCCGTCGCAGTCGTTCAGGAACGCCTGCCCCACCTGCACCACACAGGGAATATGCATGGCCCGCGCAATGATCGCCGCGTGGCTCTGCTTATTGCCCTCCGAAGTGATGATGCCCAGGATCATCCCCGCCGGAACGCTGAACAGATCGCTGGGCATCAGCATCTCTGCCGCCAGGATCACCGGGTGATCCAGCGCCAGCCAGACCCGGGGACGGTTGGTCAGCACGTTCACCACGCGGCGGGCGGCATCCAGAATATCCGCACTGCGCAGCTGCATGTAGGCGTTGTCCTCCATGGCCGCAAGCTGCTCTGCATAGCGGTTGCCCGCACGGTACATGGCTTCGGCAGCGCTGATGCCCGCCTTGATCTGGAATTTGACCTCGTTCATAAAGCCTTCATCTTCCAGCATCATGCTCTGGAACAGGAAGATGGCCTGCTCCGTGGGGCCGCTGCGGTCTGCCATGCCGTCCAGCTCACGCTGGGCTGTCCTGACAGCGTTTTCCAGCAGGCGCTGTTCCCGTTCCGCGTTGAACGGCCCGGTGGCAAAATTTTCGTGCCAGCGCTCCAACCGGCTCACCTGTCCCATCACAAGGCCCGGCGAGGCGCTGTGTCCCTGATAGACCTTCATTCCTCGATCACCTCCGGCAGTACCGGCCCGGTAAGGGCACGGCAGACCAATGCCTGTAAGAACGTATTGGGCAGCAGAGCGGCCCGTGCGGCCTGTGCCGCATTGCCGCTGCCCTCAAACAGGGGCGCAAAGCTCTCGATGCGCTCCCGGTCGCATTTTTCCAAAAAGGCTTCCGCCAGTGTCCGGGTGGTATAGAACACGGTGGGGTCCACGCCCGCATCCTCGGCGGCAGCTTCCAGCGGGGCCAGCTGGGCATCCTTCATGTTGGCCAGCAGCAGGGCCGCATCCGCTGTCAGGGTCACGGGGTATTTTTCCCGCACCGCCTTCTGCACCTGCTGGAATTTCCACGCAAAGGCGGCGGCATCCTCACAGCTCTCGGCGCTGGTGGAAACGGCATAGGCGCAGCCCCGCAGGTATCCCATGGCGCGGCGGGTATCGTAGTAGCCCAGTTCCATGTTCCGTCTGGCGGTATCGGGGTCAAAGTGGAGGATGTCCCCCAGCTCCCAGTAGCTGCGGATCATGGTGGTGGGCAGGCCGGTGCGGTTGGGCAGGGTGATGCCCACCCCTTCCAGGTCGACACAGACCAGTTCCTCCGCGCCCATCTTCTGGGCCAGCGCGGTGGGCATATTGTCCCGGTAGCCGCCATCCAGGAACTGCACCCCATCGATCTGCTTTGCCCGCAGGGCGGGGAAACAGGCGGCAGAGGCCAGCAGGTAATCCTTCACCTTGCCCGCCGGGATATCCTCCAGCGTCAGCTCCCGGGGCTTCAGCCCCCGCTTTTCCACGGTGACAAGACCGAACCGGATGGGCGAAGCCCGCAGGGCATCCTCATCCAGCACCCGCTCCACGATCTCTTCCAGCGGGGTCACGTCCATGCCGCCGTCCCGCACCACTTCCCGCAGGAAGGCGTGCAGCTCAGAGAGGTCGGCGTTTTCCTCCGGCAGCTCCATCACGTCCTGGCTGCGGATGCTCATCCACATATCCCGGGCCGTTTCGTACAGGTCCAGCGCAAACATGGCACCGTTCAGGCTGCCCACACTGGTGCCGGTGATGATCTGGGGCCGCCAGCCCAGCTCGGTCAGGGCACGCCACACACCCACCTGATAGCTGCCGCGCGCGCCGCCGCCTGCCAGCACCAGTGCCTTGACCGGGGTATCATTCTGTGCCATCTGGAACGCCTCCTAGTCATTCTTTGGAAATCTGTCAGAAGTATACCATATTTTCCGGAAAAATTCTCCCTGTTTTTGGAACAAAATCCATGGTATAATTTTGTTAACTTGTGTGAAACGATGGTGGAGGTAAAACAATGCACTGCAACAACTGGATCTTTGATATGGACGGCACCCTGACCGACAGTATGACCGTGGTATGGGAGGGTGCGCCCGATGCCCTGCTGGCCCGCTATGGCCGCACCCCAAAATCTGACCTCCACAAAACGCTCCTGACCATGGGCATGGCCGATGGCGCGGCCTACCTCATCCGGGAGTATGACCTGCCCCTGAAAATGGAGGACTACAACGATGTGATGTGGGATGTTATCACAAAGCTCTACGAGACCGTGGAGCTCAAGCCCGGCGTGCGGGAGCTGCTGGCCCGCCTGAAGGCCGAGGGTGCCCGCATGTGCATCTGCTCCAACACCTGGAGCGCCCAGTGCCGCACCGTGCTCACCCGTTTGGGCATCGATGAATATTTCGACTTCTACGTGGAGGCACAGGGGGCGCTCCACAAGAGCAGGCCGGATGTATTTTTCCAGACCCTTACACGATTGGGCGGCACTGACCCCGACCGGTGCGTTGTCTGTGAGGATTCCCTCTACGCCGCCCGCACCGCCCACGACGCAGGCTTCCGCGTCATCGGCATCGCCGATGCCGCCAGCAAGTCCGATGAGCCCGCCCTGCGGGAGGTCAGCGACCAGTTCCTGACCGACTGGACGGAGCTGGACTGGGACAAAGTATGACCCCTGCACCATGCAGAAAGCGGCCCGCAGAAGCAGGCCGCTTTCTTTTTGTATGATAGGCCTTACCCTTCCAGAAACGCCCGGAACGCCGCCCTTACGGCGGGCTCACGCCCCCGGGGGATGGGCACCCGTGCCCCGCTGCGCATCCAGAGCTCCCCGGAGGAGAGCTGGGCGGCGGCGGCAAGGTTGACCACATAGGAGCGGTGGGGCTGCAGAAAACGGGCATCGGCCAGCAGGGGCTTTGCCACCTCGGAAAAGGGCACTCGCAGGGAGAGGGAGGCCACGTCCTCGCCGCTGGCAAGGTGGTAGTGCACCACATGGTGGGTGCACTCCAGATACTCGATGTCCGCAAAGGGCAGGGCCCGCAGGCCCATGGCCGTGGTGACCGGGATGACCGGGCCGTATTCCGGCTCGGTGGCCCGGTCCAGCAGGGCCGTCAGCTGCTCCGGACGGAACGGGATATGCAGGTACTGCATCGCGTCCACCCGGAACGCTTCGTAGGCATAGGCCGTGGTGTGAGCCAGAAAGGCCAGCGGGGCCCGCACACCCCGGCGGCGCAGCTCTGCTGCCGCCTGCAGGCCGCCGCATGGATTAGCGGCAGGCAGCTCAATGAGGTAGAGCTCGTACCGGGAGCCCGCTTCCTCCTGCCGCAGCAGGGCCGCCGTGCTTTCCAGCTGCTCCACGATGCAGGCATCGGCCCGGCGGGCATAATATTCCATGCAGTGGCGCTGCACCCGGCCCCGCAGCACAGGGTCCGGGCTGCACACCGCAATGTGAAAGATCATATCCGCTCCTCCTTTCTCTCTGCACAGCGCTTGATTTTTGCGCCGTGAGGGAGTATTATGGACGAAAAAAGAAATGGGGGACACCGCCATGGATCAGCCGCTCGTCAGCATCATCCTGCCCGTATACAACGCTCAGAATCATCTGGCCCGCTGCATCGGCAGCATCCTGAACCAGACCTATAAAAACATCGAACTCATCATCCTGAACGATGGCTCCAGGGATCACAGCCTGCCCGTGTGTGAGGAGTTCCGCGCCAGGGACAGCCGCATCGTGCTGGTGGACAAGGAGAACTCCGGCGTGTCCGACACCCGCAACCTGGGCCTGAAGCTGGCCGGGGGCGAGTATGTCCAGTTCGTGGACAGCGATGACTATATCGACCCGGATTTCACCCAGCATCTGGTGGAAGCCGCCGAGGCGCACCACGCAGACCTTGTGATTGCGCCCTACAAAATGGTGATCCCCGCCGGGGCCACAAAGCCCGAGCAGGTGCTGGAAAAGCTGGAGGACAATCTGGGCGTGATGAGTGTTGCCCGGCCCCCTGAGGTGCGGGAATACGGTTTCCTGCCCGCCGGGGTCTACGACAAGGACACCTTTGCCCTGCGGCTGATGGACAAGCCTGCCTCCTACTTTTACAGTGTGCTCTGGAACAAGCTCTACCGCCGCATCCTGCTCACCGGCAATGACATCCAGTTCACCAGCGAGCTGAAATGGGCCGAGGATCTGGTGTTCAACATGCAGTATATCCAGTATGCCGAGACCTTTGTCTCCATTGACAAAGCCGGTTACTACTACGTCCAGAATCCCCAGAGCATCTGCCACACCCAGATCAACCCGGCTTCCATCGTGCAGAACAAGATCCAGACGTTCCGGTATTATAAAGACCTCTACACCCGCCTTGGAATGTACGAGGAGGTGCGGCCCCAGCTGTACAAGTTCCTGGTGGATATCGCCGAGAGCACCTACCCCTCCGGACCCTTCAAAAAGATCATTGAGGAAGCCAAGGAATATTGGAAAAACCGGAAAGAATAAACCAAAATTGGGAGACCCCCTGCGGGGTCTCCCTTTTTTGTGGTTATGCTCCGATGGCAGCGCACTTCTTTGCCAGCCAATCCCGCTCTTCTTCATTCAGGCGGGGAGCCAGCTTCTCAAACACTTCGCGGTGGTAGGCGTTCAGCCAGTCCAGCTCGTCCCGGGTCAGGACACCGGGCACCACAGGAGAGGTGGCAATGGGCACAAAGGTCAGCGGACGGAAGGCCAGGAAGGTGCCGTACTGGTTGTCGGCCTTGTGGTAACACTCCAGCTCGTTCTCAATGCGGATGCCCACCTGACCGGCCTCGTACACGCCCGGCTCATCGGTGATGATCATGCCCGGCTGGAACACCGTGGTGTTGCGGCCGTTCAGGGCGTGGGGACCCTCGTGGACGTTGCCCACAAAGCTGACGCTGTGGCCGGTGCCGCAGCGGTAGTTGATGAGGTGCTGCCACAGTGGCTCACGGGCGATGGTATCCAGCATGTGGCCGTCGCAGTAGTTCAGCCAGACAGCCTTTGCAATGTCGATGTGGCACTGCAGGGTCCAGGTGTAGAACAGCTTTTCGTCCTCAGTCAGCTCACCCAGCGGGTAGGTGCGGGTAATATCGGTGGTGCCGTCCAGATAGGTGGCACCGCTGTCCACCAGCAGGAAGCCCTTGCGCTCCAGCTTGGCATGGTCCTCCTCGGTGGCGTGGTAGTGCATCATGGCAGCATTTCCACCGTAGGCGGCAATGGTGCCAAAGCTCTCCACGATGAATTTGTCCTGTGCGGAGCGGTACTTGTGGAGGATCTCATCCACAGTCAGCTCGGTCAGCTCTTCCCCGGCAGCCAGACGCTCTTCCAGCTCCTTCTGGAACCGCACCATGGCAACCGCATCCCGCAGATGGGCTTCGCGGTCGTGAGCCAGCTCGACCTCGTTCTTCACACCCTTCATGGGCAGCAGGGGGTCGGCCTCATCCTTCACGGTCAGGGCGGCGTTGTTCTGCAGGGTCTCGTAAACGGCAAAGTTCACAGATGCAGGGTCAGCCAGCACGGTCTGGGGCTCGGTCTCAGCGGCCAGGAACTTGAGCACGTCATCGTACTCCTGGATCTCCACGCCGTTGGCCTTGAGCTCTGCGGCAGCTTCCGCGCCCAGACGTGCGGTGTTGATGAAGAGCACCGCGCGCTCCGGGGTCACATAGCAGTAGGACATGGCATAGGGAGTGCACTGGATATCCATGGCACGCAGGTTCAGCAGCCAGGCCAGATTATCCAGCTTGCCCACCAGCTGTGCGGTGCAGCCCAGCTCCTTGAGTTTGCCGCGCAGGCGCTCCAGCTTTTCGGCAGGGGAGAAGCCTGCATACTCCTTGGGCAGGATCCATGCCGGGGTGGCAGGCAGGGCGGGGCGGCCCTCGGTCCACAGCTCATCCTCAAGGTTCAGGGTCTTGATGGTGCCCTTCTTGGCATCCAGCTTCTTCTGCACGCCGCGCACCAGCCCGCAGGAAGCGGTCAGGCCGCATAGGCCCAGCACGCCGTTCTCAGGCAGCACCTTGCCGCAGTATTCCTCCACGGTGGGCACGCCCGGCTCACCCATCCGCATCAGCTGGATCTCGGTACCGGCGATCTCCTTTTCGGCCTGCACAAAGTAGCGGCCGTCTGCCCAGACAGCGCTCTCGGTGGGGGTGACGACGAAGTTGGAGTTTTCGCCGTGGAAGCCGGAGAAATAGGTCAGGGAGGTGTAATGGTCGGGCAGGTACTCGCTGGAATGCGGGTCACCCACCGGGATCAGATAAACGTCCACGCCGTTGGCCTTCATGGCAGCCCGCAGGGCGGCCAGACGCTCAGGAACCGTGTTCATGCTCATAATAAAAAGCCTTCTTTCTTCCATCTATCTGCCGGAAAAACGTCCGGCGGCGGGAGTCACTGTGTCCTATTGTACCATCACTCCGGGCAGAATGCAATTCACCGGCAGCGAAAAGCCCCCGCCGGGGCATCAGCACTCAGGCGGGGGCAGAAAGCACGGTCACTGCACATTCTTTTTTGCAAGATCTTTGGTGTACAGGGCACGGGTGGCGTTCAGCACAGCCAGCACCATCACGCCCACATCGGCGAAGATGGCGGTCCACATGCTGGCCAGACCCAGCGCACCCAGCACCAGGCAGGCGAACTTGATCGCCAGAGCAAACACGATGTTCTGATACACGATGCGCAGGGTGCGGCGGGCAATGCGCATGGCCAGTGCGATCTTGGCCGGGTCATCGTCCATCAGGACAACGTCAGCGGCCTCGATGGCAGCATCGGAGCCCAGAGCACCCATGGCGATGCCCACATCCGCACGGGACAAAACCGGGGCATCGTTGATGCCGTCGCCCACAAAAGCGAGGTTTTCTTTGGGCTGCTTTGCAGCGAGGAGCGTTTCGATCTGGTCCACCTTGTCGCCGGGCAGCAGGCCTGCATGGTATTCATCCAGCCCCAGCTCGGCGGAAACGGCCTTTGCCACAGGCTCCGCGTCGCCGGTCAGCATGACCGTCTTGCGGACACCGGCCTGTTTCAGGCCCTTGATGGCAGCGGCACTGTGGGGTTTGACCACATCAGCGATGAGCAGACAGCCTGCGTATCTGCCCTCCACGGCAACATGGACGATGGTGCCCGGCTCGGTGATCTCTGGAACTGTCAGGCCCAGCTTTGCCATCAGGCGGGCATTGCCGGCAGCGACGGTTTTGCCGTCCACCTTTGCGGTCACGCCGTGGCCGCCCAGCTCCTGCACATCGGTCACACGGCTGGGGTCGATGTCCTTACCGTAAGCGTTCTTGATGCTCAGGGAGATGGGGTGCTTGGACCAGCTCTCGGCCAGAGCGGCGGCTTCCACGAGGGCATCCCCGGTCACGCCGTTTTCGGGGTGGATGCCCACCACCTTGAAGGTGCCCTGGGTCAGGGTTCCGGTCTTATCAAACACCACGATGCCGGTGCGGGCCAGCTCCTCCAGATAGGTGGAGCCCTTGACCAGGATGCCGCAGGCAGACGCGCCGCCGATGCCGCCGAAGAAGCTCAGCGGGATGGAGATGACCAGAGCGCAGGGGCAGCTGATGACCAGGAAGGTCAGGGCGCGGTAGACCCAGTCACCGAAGCGGGCGGGCTGGCCCATCAGCAGCAGCACGATGGGGGGAACAAAGGCCAGTGCCAGTGCGCCGTAGCAGACAGCGGGGGTGTAGACCCGGGCAAAGCGGGTGATGAAGTTCTCGGTGCGGGCCTTCTTCATGCTGGAATTTTCCACAAGGTCGAGGATCTTGGAAACGGTGGATTCGCCGAACTCCTTGGTGGTCCGCACCTTCAGCAGGCCGGTCATGTTCACACAGCCGCTGATGACCTCATCGCCGGAGCGGACATCCCGGGGCAGGCTCTCGCCGGTCAGGGCGGCAGTGTTCAGGGCAGAGGTTCCCTCCACGATGATGCCATCAATGGGCACCCGCTCGCCGGGCTGGATCACGATCACGGTGCCCACCTCCACATCATCGGGGTCCACCTGCTCCAGTTTGCCGTCCTCGTCCTCAACGTTGGCGTAATCGGGGCGGATATCCATCAGGCTGGAAATGCTCTGGCGGCTCTTGCCCACGGCCACGCTCTGGAACAGCTCGCCGATCTGGTAAAAGAGGATAACGGCGCAGCCTTCCACATAGTCGCCCAGGGCAAAGGCACCCACGGTAGCCACCGCCATCAGGAAGCACTCGTCAAAGGGCTGGCGGTTCTTGACGCCCTTGATGGCCTTGCGCAGCACGTCCTTGCCCACCACAAAGTACGGGATGAGGTAGAGCAGCAGCTCCACCGGGGTGGGAAGTGTCGGCAGCACACGGAGCAGCAGCTTGAGCAGGATCACAAGGGCCAGCGCGATCAGGATCTGCTGCAGGCTCTTTTTTTGCTTTTTGGTCATACAAAACGCTCCTTTTGTCGGATTGCGGCGGTTCTGAGAAAAAACGGGAAAACGCAGTGGAATTCAACAGGTTTTCCCCACAAAAACGGATTTTCCACCCTTTCCCCCGTGTTTTCCACGGGATTTTTCCGCAGAAAACTTGCTTTTCCACGTTTCTTTTTGGAGTTTTCCGCGAAGGGTGTTGAAAAGTGCGTGGAAAGTGTTGAAAACTGCCCGTTTTTTCCACGAAAAAGAGAAGTTTTCCGCTGCCCGGCGGCAGAGGAAAGAAAGGCTCTCCCACAGGGGGAGAGCTGCCGCCCAGCAGCGATGCCGGGAACCGGACCGGAAGAGGTCAGATGTCAAAGATCTCGCAGTCGTCCTCCACCTTCTTGCAGGCGGACAGCACATTCTCCATGGTGGCGTGGGGGTCGGCACCCTCGGCAAACTCCACCTTCATCTTCTGGGTCATGAAGCTGACAGTCGCCTTTTCCACACCGGCAACGGTGTTGGCAGCGTCCTCCATCTTCTGGGCGCAGTTTGCGCAGTCCACTTCGATCTTGTAGGTCTTTTTCATCGTAGATACCAGCCTTTCTGTTTTTGTGCGGGCCGCGGCCCGGAAAATCATTCTTCGATATGGTCCATCCCCAGAGAGAGGATGCTGCGCACATGGTCGTCGTCCAGTGCGTAGTACACGGTCTTGCCCTCCCGCCGGAAGCGTACCAGCTTGGAATCCTTGAGCACCCGCAGCTGGTGGCTCACGGCCGACTGGCTCAGCTGCACGGCGTTGGCAATGTCCTGCACGCACAGTTCGTTGTCGTGCAGGGCGTACAGGATCTTGATGCGGGTGGAGTCGCCGAACACCCGGAACAGGTCGGCCAGCT
>OKUM01001513.1_pt1 | contig 10982 bp, 9 predicted proteins | sample 1606801 | NCBI WGS metagenome assembly OKUM01 (sample SAMEA3882546, study PRJEB24775) | human gut metagenome | biome: human-associated habitat; feature: intestine environment; material: feces | place: Netherlands | collected 2009/2010
CATCGAGACATGTGTATCGCATGCTCCGGGAGTTCGTGGATTTTGCCAATGTATTTAACTAACTTTCAATTTATCGATAGAACTCCACTAGGGAATCCAGCTTCGCCGACATATTCATCATCATGGCATCCAGCACCGTGATGGCGGTCATGCATTCCATGACGACGACAGCTCTGGGGACAATGATGGGATCGTGGCGTCCGCGGATGGTAAGCTCGGTGTTTTCACCGGAGCGGTTCACGGTCTGCTGGGGGCGGAAGATGGAAGGAGTGGGTTTCACATAAGCACGGACGATGATAGGACTGCCGTCACTCATACCTCCTAAAATACCGCCGGAATGATTGCTGATCTTTGTGACTTTGCCGTTCTCCATGCGGAAGGGATCGTTATTCTCACTGCCGGTATGACGGGAAACTTCTGCACCATCGCCAATCTCTACGGCTTTCACGGCACCGATAGACATGATAGCTTTCGCAAGGTTGGCATCCAGCTTCTCGAACACCGGGTCTCCGATGCCTGCGGGAAGTCCTTCGACAAGACATTCCATGCAACCGCCCACGGAATCGCAGGCTTCTCTTGCCTGCTGCAGATAAGCACAGGCTTTTTCATCAGCTTCTGCATCCGGCATGGCAGTGATCGTGGAGCGGGCAGTAGTACGGTTGAACTTTGTCAGATCCGCATCTACGGGACCGATGGAGCGGGTATAGGCGAATACGGTAATGCCCATCTGCTCTAAGATCTTCGCAGCAATGGCTCCGGCAGCCACGCGTCCGATGGTCTCACGACCGGAGGAACGTCCGCCACCTCGGTAATCCCGGAAACCGTATTTGGCATCAAAACAATAATCCGCATGGCCGGGACGATAATTCTCTGCGATCTCCGTGTAATCAGCAGAGATCTGAGAGGTATTACGTACCATCAGGGAGATAGGAGTACCGGTAGTCTTTCCTTCAAAGATGCCGGAGAGAAGCTCCACCTGATCGGCCTCTTTACGCTGAGTGGTAATGGCACTGGTGCCGGGTTTACGTCGGTCTAAGTATTTCTGTATATCTTCCTCGGAGAGAGGCAGTCCGGCGGGACAGCCGTCTACAACGACACCCAAAGCTTTCCCGTGGGATTCTCCCCAGGTAGTGATCTTGAAAATGTTTCCCAATGTTGAACCGGCCATGGCAGTTCTCCTTTTCCAACCGTTCAGCACCCACCCATACATTCGCAAAGACGCACGATGAATCGTGCTTTCTTGCTGCTATGCAGCTCATTTTACTCATTATGGGGCGGTGACTCGAATAGTTACCTTTTTATCATAGATTATACGTAATTATTGAAAAAATCGCAACTTTTTTATAGAAAAAGGATGCAACGGAATATAAAGTATGCTATCATATTATATAATTGCTAACGGGAAGTAAAAGGTCGAATATACAAATGGAAAAAACAACGGAAGAGAAAGCCAGGGCAAAACTTCTGAAATTTGGGAAAAAGAACCGATGGAACAGGGCGGTAGCAGTACCGCTGCTGTTTTTTGTGATGCTTTTTTCTCATGTGTGTAGTTATTGCAAGAATAATGGAAAACGTTTTGCCGTGATGGCGGGAACTTTCTTCCTGTTTGCGGTATACAGCAGTTTTTCATTCCCGGCGTTTATTACAGAGGATGCGGGGAATGACTATGAATTGAAAAATGCCGAGACTGCTGACATCTCTCTGGCGGAGGAGAAGGAACCGGATATGGCGGGGCTGGAACTCTTAGAGGATGAGGATGTTCTGGAACAGTCGGATTACAACAGTATTTCCCACGGCTATGCACTGGTGGACAAATACGATGCCTCCGATATTTTACGGGCTTCAGAGGAAATTGTGAGTGAAAATGCCCGGGAGACCGGAACAGGCAGTGATGCGCGGGAGACTACAGAACAGCAGGAATTCCGCTCCGACGACTGGAGACTGGTTCTGATCAACAAGCAGAACTCCATTCCGGAGGATTATACGTTCCAGCTGGGCACCATCAGGGGTTCCATGCAGTGTGACAAGAGAATCTTAGAAGACCTTCTTGCCATGCTGGAAGCAGCGGAAGAGGATGGTGTGAACCTGACGATCTGCTCGCCTTACCGGGATCTGGAGTATCAGCAGATGTTGTTCAACCGGAAGATCAAGCGCTATATGAACCGCGGAATGTCCTATATGGAAGCTTATCAGCTGTCCAGCCAGGCAGTGACGGTACCGGGAGCCAGTGAGCATCAGATCGGACTGGCACTTGATATTGTATGTAACAGTTATATGTCCCTGGACGAGGGCTTTGGAGACACAAAAGCCGGAAAATGGCTGGCAGCCAACAGCTGTCGTTTTGGATTTATTCTGAGATATCCTAAGGGGAAAGAAGATATCACCGGGATCGAGTATGAACCGTGGCATTTCCGCTATGTAGGGAAAACTGCTGCGCCTGTGATCATGGAACAGGGCATAACATTAGAAGAATTCTGGGAGGAATATGTAGAAGATGTATCGATTGATTAAACAGGAAGGACGCGCCAAAAGAGGAGAATTTACCACAGTGCATGGCGTGATCCAGACCCCTGTATTTATGAATGTGGGAACGGTAGCGGCGATCAAGGGTGCCGTATCCACAGCAGACTTAGAGCAGATCGGAACCCAGGTGGAATTATCCAACACCTACCATCTGCATGTCAGACCCGGTGATAGGATCATCAAACAGATGGGCGGACTTCACAAGTTCATGTCCTGGAACAAGCCGATCCTGACAGATTCCGGTGGATTTCAAGTCTTTTCCCTGGCGGGACTGCGTAAGATTAAGGAAGAGGGTGTTACCTTCCGTTCCCATATTGACGGGCATAAGATCTTCATGGGACCGGAGGAGAGCATGCAGATCCAGTCAAATTTGGGTTCTACCATTGCCATGGCTTTTGATGAGTGTGCTCCCAGTAAGGCGGACCGGATGTATGTACAGAATTCCGTGGAGCGTACTACCAGATGGCTGCAAAGATGCCAGGTGGAGATGAAACGCCTGAACAGTTTAGAGGATACTGTGAACCCGCATCAGCTGTTATTCGGTATCAATCAGGGTGCCATCTATGAAGATATCCGTATCGAGCATGCCAAGCGGATCGCTGAGATGGACCTGGACGGTTATGCGGTAGGCGGTCTGGCAGTTGGCGAAACCCACGAGGAAATGTACCATATTCTGGATGAAGTGGTACCTTATCTCCCGGTGAACAAACCAACCTACCTTATGGGCGTGGGTACCCCGGCTAATATTCTGGAGGGCGTAGAGCGCGGTGTTGATTTCTTTGACTGTGTATATCCGACGAGAAACGGACGCCATGGACATTTATATACCAACCATGGAAAGATTAATCTGTTCAATGCAAAATATGAGCTTGACAGCAGACCGATTGAAGAAGGCTGCGGCTGTCCGGCCTGCCAGAGATACTCCAGAGCTTATATCCGTCATCTGTTAAAAGCGAAGGAGATGTTGGGCATGCGTCTTTGTGTACTCCACAATCTGTATTTTTATAATACCATGATGACGGAGATCCGTGATGCCTTGGATGCAGGCCGCTTTGCAGAATATAAAAGACACAAGCTGGATTCCATGGCTACACCGTTGGAATAAGCTGTAACTGTCGGAGCTTAGAGGAATTTCATACAATTTTATGCAAAAAGACTTGCCCCTTAAGCTATTTTTGTGTATCATACTTACTTGTACAGAAAGTTTTACAGGCGTAATACGCCGGAATGGAGGAACAAATGGGTATTTTATTAACTGAGTCAGAGGCTGCTGCAGCAGGTTCCGGAACCAGCATGATCGTTATGCTTCTTGTATATGCAGTATTGATCGGTGCAATGTGGTTTTTCTTTATGAGACCGCAGAAGAAGGAACAGAAGAGAGTAGCTGCAATGCTGTCCAACTTAGAGACAGGTGACTGCGTTCTGACCACTTCCGGTTTCTATGGTATCATTATTGATATTACTGATGATACTGTGATCGTTGAGTTCGGTAATAACAAAAACTGCCGTATCCCTATGGAGAAATCTGCCATCAGCAAGGTTGAGAAGGCTGGAGAGAACTAAGAAGCAGTGAAAAAGGAGCAATGCCGGGATAAGGTATTGCTCCTTTTTACGTGTATGACACACTTGATAATTTGATCTATTTTAATGTGCATAATTGCATTTATGTTAATTTTCAATGTTGAAATTTCATATAGTATCAGTTATTATGAAATAAGTATTTTACGTTAAAATACAGGAAATATCACAGGAAACGAGGAAAATAACACTATGGAGTTACATATTACCTGTATTCCCGGCGACGGCATCGGACCGGAGATCGTCAGGGAGACGAAAAAAGTTTTAGACAAAGTTGCGCATAAATATGGTCATAAAATGATCTATAAGGATATTTTAATGGGTGGAGCTTGCATTGATGTCCATTGAGTCCCTCTGACAGAGGAAGCTATTGCGGATGCCAAAGCGGCAGATGCGGTGCTGATGGGATCCATTGGCGGTAATACCACCACTTCCCCCTGGTACAAATTACCTCCCGAGAAGCGCCCGGAAGCAGGACTTCTGGCAATGCGCAAGGCGTTGAATCTGTTTGCTAATTTAAGACCGGCAGTGCTCTATGATGAGCTGGCAGCGGCGTGTCCGCTGAAGGAGGAAATCAGCAAAGCGGGATTTGATATGCTGATCATGAGAGAATTGACCGGCGGACTTTATTTCGGTGAACGCAGGACCATCGAAGAGAACGGCGTGAGAAAAGCTATCGATACCCTGACCTATGATGAGAACGAGATACGCAGGATCGCCATCAAAGGCTTTGATATTGCCAGAAAGCGCAGGAAAAAGGTAACCAGCGTGGATAAGGCTAATGTATTGGATTCTTCCAGACTGTGGAGAAAAGTCGTGGAGGAGGTAGCAAAGGACTATCCCGATGTGACACTGGAACATATGCTGGTAGACAATTGCGCCATGCAGCTGGTGAAGGATCCTGCACAGTTTGATGTGATCCTGACAGAGAATATGTTCGGAGATATCCTCTCCGATGAGGCAAGTATGGTGACCGGTTCCATCGGAATGTTAGCCAGTGCCAGCTTGAATGATACAAAGTTCGGCCTCTACGAGCCCAGCCACGGATCCGCTCCGGATATTGCCGGCAAAGATATTGCAAACCCTATCGCCACTGTATTAAGCGCGGCTATGATGCTTCGTTACAGCTTTGATCTGGACGAAGAAGCAGATGCTATCGAGGCAGCGGTGAAGAAAGTATTGCAGGACGGCTTCCGCACCGGTGATATCATGTCTGAGGGCTGCACGCGGGTAGGATGTACCGAGATGGGCGACCTTCTGGCAGAGAGAATCTGATGCCATTTGCCCCGGAAGCACATTTATCCGGTATAGAGAAAATAAGGAAGAGAAAATAAGGAAGAGAAAGAGAGATATAATTATGAGAAGTGATTCCGTTAAGACAGGAACAGCCCAGGCACCTCACAGAAGTCTGTTCAATGCCCTGGGATTTACCGAAGAAGAGAGAAGACGCCCCATGATCGGTATCGTCAGCTCCTTCAATGAGATCGTACCCGGACACATGAATCTGGATAAGATCACAGAAGCTGTAAAAATGGGCGTAGCCATGGCAGGTGGTATGCCGGTAGTATTCCCCGCCATCGCTGTATGTGACGGTATTGCCATGGGACATGTGGGAATGAAGTATTCCCTGGTGACCAGAGATCTGATCGCCGACAGCACCGAGTGCATGGCTATGGCACACGGATTTGACGGTCTGGTATGTATTCCCAACTGTGACAAGAATGTTCCCGGACTTTTGATGGCGGCAGCCAGAGTGAATATCCCTACTATCTTTGTATCCGGCGGTCCCATGTTAGCCGGACATGTACACGGACAGAAGAGAAGCTTATCCTCTATGTTCGAGGCAGTGGGAAGTGTGGCAGCCGGTACCATGACTATGGATGAACTGGCTGAGTTCGAGGAAAAGGTATGTCCTACCTGCGGCTCCTGTTCCGGTATGTATACCGCGAACTCCATGAACTGTCTGACCGAAGCCATTGGTATGGGACTTCGCGGCAACGGTACGATTCCCGCCGTATATTCCGAGCGTATCCGTCTGGCAAAGCATGCCGGCATGAAGATCATGGAACTGGTAGAGAAAAATATCCGTCCCAGAGACATCATGACTCCGGAAGCCTTCAGAAATGCCCTGACTGTGGATATGGCACTGGGATGCTCTACCAATACCATGCTGCATCTGCCCGCTATCGCAAGAGAAGCAGGTGTGGAACTGAACCTGGAGATCGCCAACGAGATCTCTGCCAAGACTCCGAATCTGTGTCACCTGGCACCTGCCGGTCCTACTTATATGGAAGACCTGAACGAAGCAGGCGGTGTCTATGCGGTAATGAATGAACTGTCCAAAAAGGGACTTTTGAACCTCGACTGCCTGACTGCCAACGGTACGACCGTAGGAGAGAATATCAAGAATTGTGTCAACAAGAATCCGGAAGTTATCCGTCCTGTGGAGAACCCCTATTCCCAGACCGGCGGTATTGCCGTACTAAAGGGCAACCTGGCACCGGACAGCGGCGTGGTCAAGAGATCTGCTGTGGCACCGGAGATGCTGGTGCACGAAGGCCCTGCCAGAGTATTTGACTGTGAAGAAGATGCGATTGATGCTATCAAGTCCGGTAAAATCGTCGCAGGCGATGTAGTAGTGATCCGCTATGAAGGACCTAAGGGCGGTCCCGGCATGAGAGAGATGCTGAATCCCACCTCTGCCATTGCAGGCATGGGACTGGGCTCCAGCGTGGCACTGATCACTGACGGACGTTTCTCCGGAGCTTCCCGTGGCGCATCCATCGGACATGTGTCTCCGGAGGCAGCAGTGGGTGGCCCGATCGCACTGGTAGAAGAGGGCGATATCATCCGCATCAACATTCCGGAGAACAAACTGGATGTACTGGTCTCCGACGAAGAACTGGCAGCCAGAAGAGCAAAATGGCAGCCCAGAGAGCCTAAGATCACGACCGGCTATCTGGCAAGATATCATGAACTGGTGACCAGCGGCAACCGCGGTGCGGTACTGGAAGCACCTTCTCAGAAGAATTAAGCAATCATTAAAATAACCGGAGGGATTTTGAAATGCAGTTAACGGGATCGGAAATTCTGGTAGAATGTCTGAAGGAGCAAGGGGTAGATACCGTATTCGGTTACCCCGGCGGAGCAATCCTTAATATTTATGACGCACTTTATAAGCACAGTGGGGAGATCAGACATATTCTGACTTCGCATGAACAGGGAGCGGCACATGCGGCGGACGGCTATGCGAGAGCTACGGGAAAAGTAGGTGTCTGCATGGCTACCAGCGGTCCCGGCGCCACGAATCTGGTCACCGGTATCGCTACGGCTTACATGGATTCTGTACCGATGGTAGCGATCACCGCCAACGTTACCTTGCCTTTACTCGGTAAGGACAGCTTCCAGGAGGTGGATATCGCCGGCGTGACCATGCCCATTACGAAGCATGGCTATATTGTGAAAAATGTGGAGATCCTGGCTGATACCATCCGCAAGGCATTCCATATCGCCAGAAGCGGAAGACCCGGTCCTGTCCTGATCGATATTACGAAGGATGTGACGGCAGCTGCCTGTGAATATACTCCCATGACGATTCAGCCGGAGGAGAGAGTGACCCGTTACACCAGGGAAGAACTGATGCTGGTAGCGGAGATGATCCACAAGGCGAAAAAACCATACATCTATCTGGGCGGCGGAGCCATCATTTCCGAGGCAAGTGCCGAGGTGGCAGAATTCGCAGAACTGATCGATGCACCGGTATGTGATACTTTGATGGGTAAGGGAGCCTTTGATGGAAAAAGTGAGCGCTATACCGGCATGATCGGCATGCATGGTACCAAGACTTCGAACCTTGGAGTCAGCGAATGTGATCTGTTGGTGGCACTGGGAGCCAGATTCTCCGACCGTGTGACCGGTAACCCGAAGAAGTTCGCGGAGAATGCAAGGATCATCCAGCTGGATGTGGATGCTGCGGAGATCAATAAGAATATTCGCGTGGACGCTTCTCTGGTAGGAGATCTGAAGAAGACTCTGACAGAATTAAATGCCTGTCTGTCCAAACAGGAACATCCGGAGTGGATGGCACATATAACGGAACTGAAGGAAAAATATCCCCTGAAATACGATGACGAAAATCTGTCCTGCCCTTATATCATGCAGGAGATTGACCGTGTAACGAACGGAGAAGCCATCATCACCACAGACGTGGGACAGCATCAGATGTGGGCGGCACAGTATTATCATTATACGAAGCCCCGTACCTTCCTGTCTTCCGGAGGATTAGGTACCATGGGTTACGGTCTGGGAGCCTGCATCGGTGCGCAGATCGGACAGCCGGATAAGGTCTGCATCAACATTGCAGGCGACGGATGTTTCCGCATGAACATGAACGAACTGGCTACTGCCAGCCGTTACAACATTCCCATCATCCAGGTGGTCATCAACAACCAGGTGCTGGGCATGGTAAGACAGTGGCAGACACTGTTCTATGGGAAACGCTATTCCCAGACAGTACTGAAGGATAAGGTGGATTTCTGCAAGGTGGCAGAAGGACTGGGCTGTACCGCCATCCGCGTGACCAAAAAGGAAGAAGTGGCACCCGCTATCGAGAAGGCCATTGCCCTGAAGGCACCGGTAATGATCGAGTGCATGATCCCGGAGGATGATAAGGTATTCCCCATGGTTCCGGCAGGAGCCCCCATCAGCGAAGTATTTGACGGAGATGATTTGAAAAGGCAGTCCTGATGAATAAGACGACGAAGAGATTACTTTTTGCGGTACTGACATTACTGCTGTTTCTGCTGACAGTATATTTTGTACTGGCATTATACTACAGGGAAGGTTTTTCTCTGAATACCTGGATCAACGGAGTATACTGTACCGGGAAAACGGTGGAAGAAGTGAATTCGGAGCTTTTGTCACATACAGAAGCTCCGGATGTTGTCATCGTGGATAAAGCGGGAGAGAAATACACGATCACTCTCGCTGATGTGGATTATCACGCGGACTTTAGCAGCGCACTGGAAGCATACAGACAGGAACAGAATCCTTATCTGTGGGTAGACAATGTTCTGTTTCATTCCAGGCGGACCCTGGCACCTGCGGTGACTGTGGATGAGGAGGCGCTTCGCAGAGCCTACAACGCCCTGGATTTCGTACAGACGGAACAGAAGAGAATAAAAGATTACAGCCTTACCAGGGATGCGGAGGGTGCCTATGTCTTCACGGACGGACTGAGCGACCGTATCGATCTGGAGAAGGCTTTTTTGGCGTTAAAACAAATCGTGGAGAATGGGCAGGAAACACTGAATCTGCAGGAGAGCGGATGTTACTATGAGATAACACCGGATGAGAGTCAAAAAGCCCTGCGGAATCTGTGGAAAGAGATCGAGAGATTTCAGACCTGCGATATTGTCTACTGCTTCGGCGAAGAGAGACATCCGATGACAGCAGCGGACTGTGCTTTTTTTCTGACAGCGGAGAACGGACTGCCGGTGCAGGATGAGAAGGGAAGCTTTGTACTGGACGAGGAGGCTGTGACGGCGTATGTGCAGAGCCTGGCGGAAGAATATGACGGCTATGGACGAACCAGACAGTTTCACAGTACCCGTGGGGATGTGATCACCATCGATGGCGGAACCTATGGCAGCAAGATGGACCGGAAAAAGGAGACTGCCTACCTGCTGGAGCATCTGCTGGATCCCGGTGTACATACAGGCACGCCGCAGTCACATATACCTAGTTATGAGAGAGAAGCCTTCTGCTATGGGAAAAATGATATTGGTGACACCTATATCGAAGTGGATATGACAGAACAGAAAATGTACTATTACGAAAAAGGTGTATTGAAGCTGGAGACGGAGATTGTGACAGGCAATATGCGGCGGCGCATGGGAACGCCGGAAGGCGTCAATTTTGTCTATAATAAGCAGAAAAATCGTGTCTTACGGGGACCGGGGTATGCATCTCCTGTGAAATTCTGGATGCCTGTGAAGGGCGGTATCGGTATTCATGACGCCGGATGGCGCAAAGAATTCGGCGGGGACATCTACCAGACTGCCGGTTCCCACGGTTGTATCAATACACCAAAGGACAAAATGGAAGAATTGTTTGATTGCGTGCAGATCGGCACCCCTGTCGTAATGTTTTATTAATGGCACAGACATTTTCAGACAAATTGTCCTTGATAGACGAACAAATTGAAAATAATTTAACAATGTAGTTGACTAAAGCAAATGAAAAGCTTATTCTATACCTATGCTTTTTATAAAAAATTTAGAAAATATCGAGGAGGTCTTTGAAAATGGCAAGAGTGTATAACTTTTCCGCAGGCCCTGCAGTACTCCCTGAGGAGGTATTACAGGAAGCAGCCGATGAAATGCTGGATTATAGAGGAACCGGCATGTCCGTAATGGAGATGAGCCATCGATCTAAAGCCTATGATACGATCATTAAGGAAGCGGAAGCTGATCTCAGAGAGCTGATGAATATCCCGGACAACTATAAGGTACTGTTTTTACAGGGTGGTGCGAGCCAGCAGTTTGCCATGATCCCCATGAACCTGATGAAGAACCGTGTGGCAGACTACATCGTAACCGGTCAGTGGGCGAAGAAGGCATACCAGGAGGCTTCCCTGTACGGTAAGGCAAATAAGATCGCTTCTTCCGAGGATAAGACTTTCTCTTATATTCCCGATTGCTCCGATCTGCCCATCAGCGAGGATGCAGATTACGTGTACATATGCGAGAATAATACTATTTACGGTACGAAATTCAAGACCCTGCCCAATACCAAGGGTAAGCCCCTGGTTGCAGATGTATCCAGCTGCTTTTTATCCGAGCCGGTAGATGTGACAAAATACGGTGTGATCTATGGCGGCG
>OKUM01001542.1_pt1 | contig 10797 bp, 9 predicted proteins | sample 1606801 | NCBI WGS metagenome assembly OKUM01 (sample SAMEA3882546, study PRJEB24775) | human gut metagenome | biome: human-associated habitat; feature: intestine environment; material: feces | place: Netherlands | collected 2009/2010
GTTAAATAACTCTACTAAAAACCGTCCATATTGTTCAGGTTTTAAGGCAAATGAACTTTTCCCCCTAATTTCCCCCAACGGATCCAAACATGCAATATACTGTTGATATTTCCACCCCTGCCTCTTATAATAATTATATATTTCCGTCGCATGATAAGCAGCATTCTGTGTTACTACCGTCAGAATATTGTAATCCACTCCATATTGATCCATAAGATCTGCCGCAGACTTAATCCGATCAAATGTCGGATTTCCATTTTTGTCATGACGGTACATATCATGAAGCTGTTTTGTACCATCTATTGATAACCCAATTAAAAATTGATTTTCTTTGAAAAATTTACACCATGCATCATCTAGCATTATTCACCCGTATTCCATGCTTGTTATAATGCCTCTGGTATTCCACAGCTTTTTCAAAAAAAGTAAGTCCACGCAAAGTAGGCTCACCACCTTGATATACATAGCTTATTAACCCTTCAGCATGAATCATAGTCTTTCTAATAACATTTTTTAGTGTTTGTTCTGACATAAACCCATACGAATCCTGTGACCTTTTTTTCATTTCATCACAATAGAAACAGTAATCACATTGCATGTTGCACATCCCTGATGCAGGTTTTATCAGTACGCTGATTGTCGGCATATCATCCTCCCTATATTTTTCTTATATAAGTGCTACTAATACTTTTAATACCCCAGCCAATATCATCACAAAAACAGGATTCCATTTTGTTTTCCTAAGCAGTACCACACTGATTGCAAAAATCAGCACCATGTCCCATTTAACTCCATCAATGTTGATAATACCACTTCCCCAAAAGGCCGTGCAAACATCAGCCAATGACACTCCGCTCCCCAAGTTTGAATGTCATTACCGGAGAGAACTGGCTTGTGCTGCCACCTTCCCAGATTCCGTCCTTTTCATGATAAAGTGCCGGAGTAAATTTTTCAGATTTTTCTAGTTTAGAGTAATCAACATTCTTCATAGAATCATATGAAAATGTATTTTTATCTTCTCCTTTTGGAATTTCATAAGAAGAAAGTAAAATTCCCTGTTCTATTTCCATGATAAGGAAAAGATGTGGAGATGCATGACGTTTTCCAGTTATCGAACACTATTTCTCTTTTGCTTTTGCTATACTGGCGATATCTCCCACTCCATTCAATACCATTGTCGGAAGATAAGCATAAGTTTTGAGTGTGTCCTTCGTTGAACATCCAGAGAGAACCAATACAGTAGACATACCACTTTCCATTCCTGAAATCACATCTGTATCCATACGGTCCCCAACCATTACTGCTTCTGCTGAATGACATCCAAGCATATTTAATCCTGTTCTCATCATCAGTGGATTGGGTTTTCCACAGAAATATGCCTGTGTTCCTGTTGCCATTTCTATCGGTGCAACCAATGCACGACAAGCAGGAGCAATGCCGTTCTCAATCGGTCCGGAAACATCTGAGTTTGCTCCGATCAGCTTTGCACCTTTCAGAACTAAATTCGTTGCTTTTGTTAATGTATCCAATGAATAGGAGCGTCCCTCTCCCACAACAACATAATCCGGATTTACATCATTCATTGTGATACCTACATCATAAAGTGCATTTAACAGGCCGGCTTCTCCTATCACAAATGCCGAACAGCCTGCCGCCTGTTCTTTTAAAAATGCGGCTGTTGCCAATGCACTGGTATAAAAATGTTCTTCTGGCACATCAAGTCCCATCCTAGCCAGTTTCTGATTTAATTCTCGTGGTGTATATCCACTATTATTTGTCAAAAACAAATATTCTTTCTTTTCATCATGCAACCACTGGATGAATTCTGGAACACCTGGCAATATCTGATTGCCATGATAGATCACACCATCCATATCACAGATGAATCCTTTTTTTCATTAAAATCGATTATGGATTTTCTCATGTTCATATGCGCCCTGCCTTTCTTGTTTCTTTAGAATACACCTTGCTCTTTTCATAATAAAATAAAGCGCTATTTTCTACAAATATTTTTATATTATATCATCCACACATGAAATCAAATACATAGCACTGTAAAATCAAAGTAAATATTTCGATCAACAGAACCTTTTATGACAACATCTCTTTCACACAAGTACTTCGATAATCACTTGGTGATATTTTATATCTTTCTTTAAATACTCGGTTAAATGTTCTCTGACTTTCAAATCCACTATCCAGACAAATGTTTGTAATAGAATCACTCGTATTTTCCAAACGATGGCATGCATAGTTCAGCCTTGCATCGTTAAGATATTGATTAAAGTTTCTATGGAATGTTTTGGAAAAGAGTCTGGATAAAACATATTTGCTCACCCCCAGATCTTTTGCCATCTCTTCCAGCGAAAATTTCTTCTTAAAATTTGCTGATATATAGGAAACTGTCTGGTAAATAAGATCGTTGCTCCCCACACTGCTCTTTTCTACCAAATTTAATTTTCCTATGCAGCGTGCCAACACAATTTGAAGATATGCCTGTGCAACAGTAATATCCGACTGTTCTGTCTCTAAAATTGCATTTATAACCCTATATACCTCCGGTTCAACCTTTTCCGCTTTGATGATTGGGTATTCAGGAGCCATGGATTGCATGATATCTGCAAATTTGGCTATCGTAAATGGCGATGCAATCAGATAAGTCGCTTTATTTACACCGGGTGTCAGTACCTGATAGTGATGAATAACATCTGGAAATACAAAGCCTATATCTCCTTTTTCCATATGGTATAGTTCCTGTCCGACACCAAGTTCTAATGCTCCACTTGTTACACAAACGATCTCCAGTGCATTATGAAGATGTGGTTCAATATGTTTTGACTTCCTATTTATTGCTATGATCTCCTCTTTTGTGTCAACATATTTTAACTGCATGAAATACTCCCCTTTGCAACATTTGTCTATATCTTCTTTCGATTTGGCAAGCAATCCTTTTACACCTATCTTATAATCAACTTGTAAATAAGGAAAGGAGGAATTGCAAATGAGCAACCTAAAAAAATATCTGAATGACCTTTTAGTATTCTACACTGAATATTTTGAGCATCCTTACCATGTATAAATACTAAAAGGACTATTTTGTGAAAACTGAATATTTTCTTAAGGCCATTTCACAAAAATGAAGTGGTCCTTTTTTATTTTCAAAATACAGTTCAATCACTTTATATATAGAAAAAAGCACTGTCTCATCGAGCAACGACCAGACAACGCTTTCTCCTGTCAATTCTAATTTATGTCTGATGCATCTGTTACTTCATCTGCAGCAATTCCTTTTTCTGCTTTCAGTTTTTTATTTGCATCTTCTACATTCATTCTTGAAAGTACAAACATAATCAATACATCAAAGATTAACGGAAGCCAAAGATACATGAACTGCATCATATCAAGTGCAGACTGTGGCTGAGTTGCATTTGTTCCGACATATCCACTGAACTCAAGCATCCATCCAACAACAGCGGTTCCAATACCTCCACCGATTTTTACGCCAAGAGAAGTACAAGAGTACATCGTTCCGTCAATTCTCTTTCCCTGTGTAAGATAAGTGTACTCAGAGCAGGATGCGATAACTGCATTCATATCTCCCTGCCATGGTCCCTGACCTAAGGCTGCAAGAGCTGTAAATGCCATCATCAGCGGAACACTGCCCATATATCCGGCAACAACAACAAGTGCTCTACCGATGACTGCTAAGACATAACCTCTTAAGTTCAGTTTATACATACCTTTCCACTTACCAACTAATGTCGGTGTGAAAATCAGGGCAATGATCAGTGGAATATTTACTGCCCATGCAAATTGTCCAAACAAATTCTTATTTTTCAGTACCCATGTCATGTAATAAATGCCAGCTCCAATCATGGCACCATATAACTGCTGTAAAATATATGTTCCACAAATCATCATGTAATATTTGTTTTTGACAAGAAGCTTGAATGCCTGTACCATTCCATACTTTTCATTATCATTCTTTACTTCTCCTTCATTAAGTTCTTCCTCCGGAAGTTCCTTAACAGAAAGTGCTGAAATCGTATTTACGACCAGACCAATGATTGCATAGATAATAGCAACCGTTCTCCATGCCGCAGCATCTCCACCACATTTATCTACAAATCCAACTGTAATCGCCTGAATCAGAAGACTTGTTGAAAATGCAAAAATAAAACGGTAAGATCCCATCTGTACACGCTCTTTGCTGTTCTTTGTAATCAGTGACGTAAGTGCTGAATAAGCAATATTGTTTGCTGTATAAAACACACCATTTAACAGTGTATAAGAGATAAAGAACCATGCGTATTTAGCCGTTGTTCCAAAGCTGACTGGTATTGCAAAGCAGCAGACCAGCGTAATGGCACAACCAATGTATCCGTATAGCATCCATGGCTTCGCTTTTCCCATTTTACTGTGTGTTTTGTCAATCATTGATCCAAAAAATATATCCGTAAAACCATCAAATAGTTTTGATACGGCAATCAGGGTACCTACGACACCTGCAGCAAGTCCTACTGAGTCCGTCAGATAGACCATCATAAAAGATGTCAGGAACGCATAGACTACATTACCTGCAATATCACCTGATCCGTATCCAATTTTGTTATACCATTTCAAATACTTTTTTTCTTCCATCGAATTTCTTTGCTCCTCATCTTCATCGCACTTAGAATCTCAATATGTCTAACCGTATGATGTCTAATTCTAGTTTTTTCTCTGTTTTTGTCTGATTGCTCTGTATATCCGGACTTTACATTGCAATCAGACTATCCTTCTTTGTTTACGAGTTACATGAAACTTTATTATCCCTTTACATACGGTATCAGCGTAAACTGGAACCGGAATAATACATCATCAAATCGGTACTGATCCAATACAACTGGACCACAACTATTAGAACCAATGCCATTTAATGCGTAGTCAACACAAAATACTACACTATCTGATTCTATTAATTCATAATTATGCGTTTTCTTCTCAAGTTCTTCCTGTGTATAATAAGAAGCATTGAATGAAAATGCCTTTTCTGCGGATGCCACAATTCCATATCGGCTGTTGTTAAGCTCTACATATTCACAATCATAATGGCTTCCATTTTCCTGTGGGCGAATATAATCCTCATGCAAATCATCTACATTTGCCTGGTACAAACCGTGGCTCGCAGCCTGATGTTTGTCACAATAGCTTTCCTGTGGTCCCATTCCAAAGTATCGTGCAGCTGAAAGTTTTTTATCCAGGAACATCCTCACACCAAATCTCGGAAGATCCGGGAATTCATCGTCTTTTGTTACTGCAATATCTGCATCAATCTTTCCAGCAGCTTCTATTTTCCATGTAATCGTCACATCAAGAATCTTCTGTACTGTCTCTGCCACAACGGAAGCATGGCTTGTAATCTTCACACCATGTTTTCCCTGCACAACCTCTGTCGTATAGGCTCTTGTGTAAGCCTTATCATAGTGGGCTTTCTTCCATTCAGACTTGATGTACATATCGTTATCTGTTGGAGCTCTCCAAATATTTAATTCCATCGGATGGTTCAAGTATTCCCGCCCTGCGAATTTCATCTCTGTAAAGAGTGCAGTACGTTTGTCTATGGTATAAGCAAATTCACGCCCCTTGATATGAATCTGTGTATCATTTTCATTTACCTGTAATTCAGAGTCCACTGCTGTCTTTTGCATCCATTTCTCTGCAAGTTTACATTTTGTATCCTCTTTACTTACCTCAATTTCATCAAATCCAAGAATATGGTCTTCATCCAACAGTGGCAATTCTTTTTTCAGATGGTAAATAAGTTTTAAATAACATTTCCCATTCTCTGGAACATTGATCTTCAGGTTTGTTTTTCCTTCCCCGTGTGGTGCCACAGAAAACTCCGGAAGTATGCCTTTGCTGATCACAAGACCATCCTGTGTCAGCTCATAACTAATCTTCACATAATCTTTCAAGTCATCAAAATCCATGTAGTTATGAAGCACCAGTTCTCCGCTTTCTTTGTCATAGGAAATAACCCTTGCCGGGCGATAAACATTCTTGTATTCCAAAAGTCCTGTATGTACCGTTCTGTCCGGATATACTAATCCATCCATACAGAAGTTGCCATCATGAATTTCTTCGCCATGGTCGCCCCCATAAGCATATATAGTCTTTCCATTCTCAGCAGTTCCATGAGCAATCGCATGGTCACACCATTCCCAGACAAAGCCGCCGCACATTTTATCATTATCCTGAATCATCTGGAAGTAATCTTCAAAATCTCCAGGTCCGTTTCCCATGCTGTGACAGTACTCTACCAAAAGGAAGGGTTTGCTTCCATCTTTATCCAGATATTCCTGAATTTCGGAAAGCGCCGGATACATCCGGCTGTACACATCCAGATTGCTGTAATCATATGTTTCATCATAATTACGGTATCTTGCACTCTCATATTGTGTGATACGGTCTGGATCAAAATTCTTTGTCCATTCCAGTGCTTTTTCAAAGTTGCAGCCATAAGCACTCTCATTTCCCATTGACCACATAACAATACAGAAACGGTTTTTGTCACGTTCCACCATGAGTTTTACGCGATCAACGATTGCCTCTTCCCATACCGGATCATCTGCAATCTTCTCATTCCATCGTTTGAACCGATTGTAATCAGTGTCTTCTTTTCTGTAGATCATAAATGGACCATGAGCTTCAATATCTGCTTCATCTATTACCATGAATCCATACTTGTCACACATTTCATAGAAAAATGGTGCGTTCGGATAGTGGCTGGAACGGATCGCATTAAAATTATGCTGCTTCATTAACGTAAGATCGGTTGTAATCTGTTCCGGATTGATTGTAAATCCAGTAACCGGATCGGAATCATGTCGATTGACACCACGGAATTTAATCTTCTGTCCATTTAGGTAAATGACCTGGTCTTTAATCTCTATCTTTCTTAATGCAATGTGATCTACAATTACTTCATTCTCTGTTTCAAGAATCAGTTTATATAGATATGGATTTTCTGTATTCCAAAGTTCCGGACTTGCGATTTCTAATACAGCTGTTCCTTCTTCAGCAATACTTCCTAGTGCTACAACTGCTCCGTTTCTATCTTCAATCGAAATTTTTACATTTAACGGAGAGTAGAATTTCATTTCAATTTCTACTTTCGCAAGCATATCCTCAATTCTTGTTTTAATATGATAATCACTGATTGCCTGTTTTGGGCGTTTCAAAATGTACACATCCCGGAAAATACCACTCATACGGAATTTGTCCTGATCTTCCAAATAGGAACCATCACACCACTTCATTACCAACACTGCCACCGTATTCGTTCCATCCTGAAGTACATCGGTAACATCAAACTCACTGGTCATATGCGAAACCTGGCTGTATCCTATGTAAGAGCCATTGATCCATACGTAAAAGCAACTGTCTACTCCTTCAAAGTTCAAAAAAGATTTTGGCGCTTTCTCATCTCTACTGTACTCAAAAGTATGTACATAGGCTCCACACGGAATGTCCTGTGGCACATATGGTGGATCAAACGGAAATGGATACCGGATGTTTGTATACTGGTGTGTATCATATCCTGCCATCTGCCATACACTTGGAACCTGAATCTCATCAAAATTTTCTGTATCATAATTCTTCTCAAAGAAAGAATCCTGAATGTCATAGATGCTGTTAAAATACTGGAATTTCCAAGTTCCATTCAATAACTGCATACGATCTGACTCTTCTCTGTGTTCCACCAAGTTATCCATTCTTCTGGATGCCGGAATATAATAGGCTCTGGCTGGCATTGTGTTTTCGTGCAGTACGCTTAGATTTTCATAATAACGTGGTACGATCATAAATAACTCTCCTCCAATACATATACTTTTTTGTTCTTTGTTTTCCTAAAGCAAACCTTATACTTTACTTTTTGTTTACGTTCCTTAGTTATGCTATATATAGCTTATCCTAATCCGCAAAATATGTCTATGAATTGGATTAGACAAAATATGCACTAAATGATACAATGATAAAAAGTGCGAAAAGAGGTGCTGTCCTATGTATTTGAACACCGGTTATTTGAACCACTCACATATGGATTTCAAAGACAAAAGTCGTCCGCTGATTGTAGGTAGCTGTGGTACTTACCGTCTTTCCAGACATCCCAAACTTCCGACCTACCGTCCAAGGGGTCGTCTGGATTATCAGATTATATATATCACTGCTGGTTGTGGGCATTTTCATTTTGATAATGTAAATAATGAAACGATTGTTCCAGCCGGCAACATTGTACTGTACAGACCGAAAGAACTCCAAAAATATGAATATTACGGAGAAGATAAGACAGAAGTATACTGGATTCACTTCACAGGAAGCAATGTAAAAAATATCTTACGTCAATATGGGTTTCCAGATAAAGAACATGTTTTTCAAGTTGGTACATCTAATGAATATGAACAAATTTTCAAACGTATCATTATCGAGCTCCAACGCTGTCAAGACAATTATGAGGAAATGCTTGTCCTTTTGCTACGTCATCTTCTGATCAGTTTCCACCGGGAACTGACAAGAGAGCACATATTAAAAAATGAATATCTTGATCATGAGATGGATAATGCTGTTACCTTTTTCAGTGAAAACTACAATCAAAATATCAATATTGATGATTATGCTGCCTCACGAGGCATGAGTGTCAGCTGGTTTATCCGAAATTTCAAAAAATATACCGGTTCTACACCAATGCAATTCATTGTGGGAATCCGCATCAACAATGCTCAGATGTTACTTGAAACAACAACTTATTCCATCAATGAGATTTCTAAGATTGTCGGATATGATAACCAGCTTTATTTCAGTCGGCTTTTTCACAAGTTGAAAGGATATTCGCCGAGAGAATACCGAAAGCTGAGAAACAAATTCTGAAATCCACAAAGAGGATACCACCGAATTATCAAAACAATGATTTGTGATATCCTCTTCTCACTTTTGCTATTCTTATTTTACAAACTCAGCCGAATAATAATACATATACTCATTATCTGTATCTATGTATTCTCCTGTAATGTCCTGTATCGGCAACGAACTCACTCCTTGTTCGCCATAGATCAGTGCTGCCAATCCTTGCTCTGTTCCGTACTCTATCGTGCTTTTGTTCTCTATAGAGGTCGCAGATCTTCCATAATATTCTCTGTTTGCAACACCTTCCAAGATTGGCGTTTCTGTCATATATTTTGAATATTCATCTGCTGCAATAAGCTTTGCAGTAAAATTATCAAAATCCGGAGTGATGACAATCAATCCATTTTTTGCAGATTTCACGTCCTCATAGGAAAGTTCCAAAACTCGTTTATGAGAAACTCGTTTTCCAGAATGATATTCTGACAAGTAAACGTATAATGCTTGAAATGTATCTTTTGAATTGTATCGAAACATCATGGTTCCATCAATTCCGGACAACAATTCAGCCGTTTTCATTTCTACACTATCCGGATCTACTGCTTCTATATAATTTTGTGGTTGCCGCAATTTATTACATACCATGATTCCAAGAGTAATAGCAAATACTCCCACAGCAATAAGAAGTACAGCAATAATCTTCTTTAAATAACGCTGTTTATGACTACTATCTTTTGATATCTGTATCAGTGTATCTTCCGATTTTTTTTCTACATTAGTTACCTCAATATCTTCACCTGCCAAAAATTCATTTAGACTGATGCCTAATATTTCACATAATTCTAAATACACAGACACATCTGGTAAACAAATCCCACGTTCCCATTTGGAAACTGACTTATCACTCTTACCCAGTTTCTCAGCAAGCTGTTTTTGAGTCATACCAAGTTTTTTTCTTTTTTCTGCAATATAGCTTCCGATTTTCACAAGGTCCATAAATATTTCCCCCTTTCAGAATTATAGTATCTATTTTGTCCCAAAAAGTACACCCCTTAATGGTAGAATCGTATTATATAGGCAGAATCTCATCCAATTTCATAAAATAAAAAGGACGCTGTATGCTCTCGTTTCTTTCGGGGCTACAGCGTCTTTTCTGCTTTCACGGCTCGCGCAGACCGCAGGGCAGTCAAACAGATTTTTCAGCAGACATAGTTTAAGCCCGATCGATTCTTTTTTCTCTCGACCGGGCTTTTAATGAATTTCCAGTAATTTCATTTTATACACCTGCTGCTTTCATTGATTTCGGGGTATTTCGTTATGTTCCTTTTGGACCGTACCTCCTGGATTTTTTTGTTTTTATTTTTTCCCTATGGGCCTCTGCCTTTCATTGGAATCATCTCCTTTAGGTTCTATATGTAAACTCTTCAGAGATTTTTTTGATGTTCAGATTAACTATGCCATTGGACTGTACCTCTTACTTTCTTAGATTTCGTCTTGATGTTTCTTTTTCGTTTTGATGTTTCTTTCTTGTTTTTATTTTTGTTCTCTTTTCTTTTGTTGATCTTATATTAACTCATCTTCTCTGTTTTGTCAATACTTTCTTTTAATTTATTTTATATTTTATTATTTTCAGAATATTATGACATCAAAATTGAAAGATCAGAAACCTGATGCAGTCTCACTTACAAAGAGGCGGCCGCAGGCTTTCGCAAAATTCAACCCCGGCTTTTTTTGACCCACCGCAGGGCGATCCTGCTCCCTCCGGAACTCCACAGAATCTTCTTTCCAAAAGAGGAGAACGAAAGACTCCGCTGTCTTTGCCTTTCGCAAAGTCCAGCGGAGCATTTTTCCCATATTCTTTCTTCTCTTCTTAATTTCTTATTTGCAGAGTTCTTCGGCCAGTGCCTCGATCTC
>OKUM01001543.1_pt1 | contig 10791 bp, 7 predicted proteins | sample 1606801 | NCBI WGS metagenome assembly OKUM01 (sample SAMEA3882546, study PRJEB24775) | human gut metagenome | biome: human-associated habitat; feature: intestine environment; material: feces | place: Netherlands | collected 2009/2010
TGAACTCCTTGCCGCAGCCGATGGGCCAGTTCATGGGGTAGGTCTTGATGCCCAGAATTTCCTCGATGTTCTCCATCAGCTCAAAGGGGTCGCGGGCTTCGCGGTCCATCTTGTTGATGAAGGTAAAGATGGGGATGTGGCGCAGGGTGCACACCTTGAACAGCTTGATGGTCTGGGCCTCAACGCCCTTTGCGGCGTCGATGACCATGACGGCAGAGTCTGCCGCCATCAGGGTGCGGTAGGTGTCCTCCGAGAAGTCCTGATGGCCCGGGGTGTCCAGAATGTTCACGCACTTGCCTGCGTAGTTGAACTGCAGCACAGAGGAAGTGACGGAGATGCCGCGCTGTTTCTCGATGTCCATCCAGTCGGACACGGCGTGCTTTGCGCTCTGCTTGCCCTTGACGGAGCCTGCCTGATTGATGGCTCCGCCGTACAGCAGCAGCTTTTCGGTCAGAGTGGTCTTACCGGCGTCGGGATGGCTGATGATCGCAAACGTCCGGCGGCGCTCGATTTCTTCACGATTTGTCATAAACTAGTATTTCTCCTGAAATGGATGGAACTCCTTCAGTCACGGCTGATGCCGTGACAGCTCCCTCAATGAGGGAGCCTCTGGCGAAAAGGAAAAGCTTCTCGCCCTGCCAAAGCCTCCCTCTCAGAGGGAGGTGGCATCGCGCAGCGATGACGGAAGGAGTATATTTTTACACATACGTCCCCTATTTTATCCGAAAACGCTCCATAATGCAAGTGTTTTCGTTATTTTTTCAGGATGATGCAGGGCAGAGGGGCGGTTTCGGCCCAGTTGGCAAAATCACACACCAGAACGGTAAAACTTTTGAGCGGAAGTGCCCGGAGATATTCCAGCACCGTCTGCTTTTCATCCGTGCCGATGACCTGCCCGCTGTAGAGGATGGCGCTCACCACGCCGCCGGGGCGCACGGCTTCCAAAGCCGCCTGCAGGGCGGGGATGCTGCTCTGCGCGGTGGAGAACACTGCGTGGTCGGCCCCGGGCAGCCAGCCAAAGTTGAACATCACCGCATCTGCCGTGCCGGGCTGCACAACCTGTAAAAGGTCTGCGTGGCTTTGGCAGTGCAGCTCATACCGGGCGGCAGGCACGCCCAGCTGCTCCAGATGCTTCCGGGTGGATGCAATGGCAGCTTCCTGCACGTCAAAGCCAACTACCTTTCCTTCCGGCGCGGTGATGCCGCACAGGAAGGCCGTGTCGCCGCCGTTGCCGCAGGTAGCATCGATGCAAAGGCGCGGCTGTGCCAGCCGCGCGGCCAGAAAGTCCTGCACGAACTTGACGGCGGTCAGGTCCGGCGTGCGGCGGCGCACCAGCTGCCTGCCTTCTGCCGCAAAGCCGAACTTTGCCCAGAACGCAAGCTCTGCGGCATCGGCGGGCAGCGGGGCGGTAAATACGGTAGCCTTTTCGCGGTCGTATCCGGCGTAGGCGCGCAAGGCTTCTTTTAATAGATAGGAGCCGTAGCCTTTGCGCCGCCACTGCGGTTCGATGCCAAACGCGGTGATGGCAGCCCCCTTTGCGGCGGGCGTGAGCGCGCAGAAGCCGATCTGTGTTTTTTCCTTATAGAGGGCAAAGCCCTCGTCTGTGGGGTGCAGTTCCATGGTGTGTTCCTCCTGAATTTACGCTTTTACAATAGCAAGCGCAAAGGCCGCTGTCAAGGGCGGAAAGCGCGTCTTTATTTCACAGTTTCTTCACGGCGCGCGCGATTGATTTTCACAATTGACGGTTACAATAGGAGCAGTTCAAAGGAACAGGGCTCCTGTGGACGTATCCCTTACGGAAAGGAAGTATCAGCATGGACAATGAGAACAAATGGGAATATGATTATTCCTCTCAGGATAAAAACGAAAGCGGAGATACCGGTTATCCCAATGTGGGCAGCAGCGGCATGAACACCGCCAACCAGTACAACGACCCGCAGCCGGAACCGGAGACCGCTTACACCGCCCCGCAGACAGACAACGGCGCAGGCGGTGCAACGCCGCCGGTACATCCGGTACAGCCGCAGGACGCGCAGCCCCCTAAAAAGAAGAAAAAGTTCAACGGCAAGCGCGTTGCACGCAGCGCCGTGGCGCTGGTGCTGGCCGCAGCCATGGGCTTTGCGGGCGGCTTTGTGGGGGCAAAGTTTGGCGGCAGCGGCAAGGTGGTCATTCAGCAGGTGGCACCTTCCTCTACGGCCGACAGTGCATCCGGTTCGGATAGTTCCATCACCGCAGCATCCAGCAGCGGCAGCAGCCTGACCACTGAACAGGTGGCTGATCTGGTCAGCCCCAGCGTGGTGGTCATCACTACGGAGCAGGTGGTCTACTCTCAGTGGTCGTGGTACGGCCAGAATCAGGTGGAGAGCGGTGCCGGCAGCGGCGTGATCATCAGCTCGGACGGCTACATCCTCACCTGTGCACATGTGGTGGACGGCGCTTCCACCATCACCGTGACCATTGGTGACAAGGACTACACCGCCACCCTCGTGGGCGAAGATACCACCAGCGATATCGCGGTCATCAAGATCGATGCTGACGGCCTGACCCCCGCTACCGTGGGCAACAGCGACAGCCTGAAGGTGGGCCAGAGCGTGATGGCTGTGGGCAACCCGCTGGGTGAGCTGGGCGGCACCGTGACCGGCGGCATGATCAGCGCACTGAACCGCAGCGTGACCATCCAGGGCACCAACTCCACCAACACCATGTCCCTGATCCAGATGGATGCCTCGGTCAGCCCCGGCAACTCCGGCGGCGGCCTGTTCAACATGAACGGTGAGCTGGTCGGCATCGTGAACGCAAAATCCTCTTCCAGCGATGCCGAGGGCCTGGGCTTTGCCATCCCCATCAATGATGCCATCAAGGTGGCACAGGAGCTGCTGGAGAACGGCTATGTGACCGGCCGCCCCTATCTGGGCATCACCTACCTGGCTGTGACCGACGCACAGACGGCACAGCAGCTGGGCGTGAACGCCTATGGCGTCTACATCGTGGACGTGACCAAGGGCGGCCCTGCCGATCAGGCCGGTCTGAAGACCGGTGACCGCATCATCAGCGTGGACGGCTCGGAGATCGCCGCCAAGGATGATCTGGGCACCCTGATGCAGAAGCATGCAGCCGGTGACACGCTGGCCATCACGGTGGCCCGCGACGGCCAGATGCAGACGGTCAATGTTACGCTGGGCGAAAAGAACGCGTCCAACAGCTAAAAATCCGATAGAACAAGGGCAGACTGCCGAAAAGCAGTCTGCCCTTGTTTTTTGTTGTTTATACGGCTCCGAACACGGTGGCGCTGTACGGCATCAGAAGGGCTTCCCGTTCATAGGTGCGGCTCTCGCCCCGCCATAAGCTGGAAGAAGTGCCGTCGCTCAGCAGCTTCCACCGCCCGGCGGGCAGGGGAACGGTGCGGGCAGTGTCGGTGGGATTGTAGAACACACACAGTGCCCGCCACCAGGCCCCGTCGCCGGGGGCAGCGGGCAGGGTCCAGCCCACCAGCGGCTGCTCCAGCGAGAAGAACTGCAGCGCCTCCGGGGCGTGGCGGTCGGTGGTGCCCAGCCGCGGGAAGGCGGCCCGCAGGGCCAGCAAGCCCCGGTAGTAGTCCACCAGGGCGTGGTACTGCCTGGCGCGGGCCCAGTCCAGACGGTTCATGGCGGGGGAAGAGCGGTAGCTGTTGCCCACGCCCTTTTTGGTGCGGGCAAACTCTTCGCCCGCCTGCAGGAAGGGCAGGCCGAAACTGGTGAGGTAGATGCCGGCGGCCAGCCGGTTCTGGGCCAGTGCCACCGGGTCAGATGCGGTGAACTCCGGCCGCTCGTAGCGCACGCAGAGCAGTTTGTCCCACAGGGTGAAGTTGTCGTGGGCGGACACATAGCTTACGATCTGGCTGGGGGCGTGGGGTGGCAGACGGTCGCTGCGGCACCAGGCGGCCACCGCGCCGCCGACGTCCCAGAAGCTGCCGGGCTTGCCCTCCGCATAGCCCGGCTCCCGGGCATTGAAACAGCCGCCCTTGATGGCGTCGCGGGTGTCGTCGCAGAAGATGCCGATGCGCTCGTTCAGCATGGCCAGGTTCGCCTTGTTGGCCTCGTACCGGTGCAGCTGGCTGCCGCCGCCCTGCCACGGCTCGCCGTACATCAGGATATCCCGCCCGCCGGGCAGGGCATCCAAAGCGGCACGGGCCGCGTTCATGGTGTCCACGTCGTACAGGCCCATCAGGTCGAACCGGAAACCGTCGATGTGGTACTCCTGCGCCCAGTAGAGCAGAGAGTCGATCATATATTTGCGGGCCATGGGGCGCTCGCTGGCAAACTCGTTGCCGCAGCCGCTGCCGTTGGACAGGCTGCCGTCCTCATTCTGGCGGAAAAAGTAGTCCGGTACGGTGTTGTTCAGCACGTTTTCGTAGCGGTACATGTGGTTATACACCACATCCATGATCACGCCGATGCCCGCCGCGTGCAGGGCGGCGATCATCTCTTTGCACTCCCGCACCCGCACTTCGCCCCGGGCGGGGTCGGTGGAGTAGCTGCCCTCCGGGAAATTGTAGTTGGTGGGGTCGTAGCCCCAGTTGTACTGCCGCAGCAGCGGCCTTGCCTCGTCCACGCTGCCAAAGTCGAAGATGGGCATCAGCTGCACATAGCCCACGCCCAGCCGCTTGAGGTAGTTCAGGCAGGTGGGGTGGATGCCGTCGCCGTGCAGGGTGGTGCCGGTCTGGGTAAAGGCCAGAAATTTGCCCCGCCAGGCCGGGCGCACGCCGCTGGCCGCATCCTGCGAAAAGTCGCGCACGTTCACCTCCCACACCGACCGCCGTGCCGGGGGAATCACCGGGCGCACGTCCCGCTCCCACCCGGCAGGGGCGGTGCGGGCCAGGTCCACGATCATGCTGCGCAGGCCGTTCAGGCCGCCAGCGCGGGCGTAGGGGTCGCCGGTCTCCCGTGCGACGCCGTCCACCGTGACCGTAAAGGTATAGTAGTGCCCGTGCTGGTCGCCGGGCAGCCAGACGCTCCACACGCCCTGTGGCCCGCGCTGCATGGGCAGCGTGCCGATGCAGGGGCTGTCGTGCCCCTTGCGGTACAGGTTCACCGCGGCCTGCTCCGCGGTGGGGGCCCACAGCTGCAGCCGGGTGCCGGCGGGGGTGTACTCCGGCCCAAGCGGGCCGTTATAGGTGGTTTCGCGGGCAAAGCGGGCGCTCTCGTACAGGGCGCGGCGCTGTGCCGGTGTCATAGTACCCATGGCTTCTTCATTCCTTCTTGCGAGATTTCCGCATATTCACACATCTGTAGTGTAAACAACCGGCGTGGATTTTGCAAGAGGCAAAATCCCTTGCAAAACGGGCCGGGGTACACTATACTGGAAGAAAACTGCAGGGAGGGCCGCACAATGGCATATACCGACGATTGGGAATCCCTTATGAACGGCGTATTCGGCGCAGGCGGGCGCGTGAAATTTGGTTCCGGAGCTGTGCAGCAGGACACAAAGGCAAAGACCGGGGGCCTGCCGGACCTGAACGCGGCCCTTCTGGAGCAGCAGAAACAGCTGGACGAGCTGCTGAAAAAGCAGAATGCCCAGCTGAAAAAGCAGGATGCCGACACCCAGACGGCGCTGGAAAACAGCCGTCAGATGCTGCGGGACATGGAGAATGACGGCCTGCTGGCCAAAGGCACCGCCGACACGAAGCCGGAGCATCTGGGCAGTTTTGAAGGGCTGGCGACCGAGGTCAAAAAGACCGTGCTGGGGCAGGACGCCTTTGTGGACGGTGTGGTGCGGGCCATGCGGCGGCCCTTTGTTCTGGGCACCGAGGCCCCGGTGGCCCGCAACGTGATCCTGCTGAGCGGTGCGCCCGGCACCGGGCGGCACTTTGCGCTGGAGGAGACGGCCCGCATCATGGCGGCCCGCGGCCTGCTGCAGAGCGATAAGACCGCCGTGCTGGACCTGGCCCTGTACCCGGATGCCGGGTCCGAAAAGCTGTTTTTGCAGGACCTGTATGCCGCTCTGCACGCCCCCGGCGAGATCCTGATTTTTGAACACTACGAGAGCTGCTACCCCGGCTTTTTAAAAACCATCGCCGACCTTGCCACCAGGGGCAGCGCACCGCTGTCCAGCCGGTATCTGGTCAATAAGGAGGGCATTCTGGTGGATGCCGGTACCGCGCTGGCACCCGGTGCGGTGAGCCGCATCGATCCCTGCGGAAAGTACCTGATCTTCTTCTCCCGCAAGGGCCGGGAGGTGCTGGCCGACAAGTTCGGTGCGCCCTTTGTCTCGGCGGTGGGGGACGTGTGTACCACCACCGCCTTTGCACGGGAAGATCTGGCTGCTATGGCGGCGCAGGAGCTGAACGCGCTGGCCCAGAAGGTGCGCACCCGGCTGGGGCTCACCCTTACTGCCGGGGCAGACGTGCGGGACTATGTGGCCGCTCAGTGCTCCAAGGAGAAGGGCGCGGCAGGCCTGAAACTGTGCTGTGACCGCATCTTCCGCGCCCTGAGTGAATACTGCCTGCAGACCGATACGGCCCTTACCGGCACCGTGGCCCTGACTGCCGTGCCGGAGGGACTGCAGTTTGCCCTGAACGGGGCCGCCCCGGCAGACCTGTTCAGCCTGCTGCCGACGGAGTACACCGGTGCTGTGGACGAGATCCGCGCCGAGCTGGACGCGCTGGTGGGCCTTGCCCCGGTCAAGGACTATGTGTTCGGTCTGGCAGACAACCTGCAGGTGCAGCAGCGCCGCGCCGCCGCCGGCTTCAAGACGGCCAGCCTGTCCATGCACATGATCTTCACCGGCAACCCCGGCACCGGCAAGACCACCATCGCCCGGCTGGTGGCAAAGTACCTCAAGGCCATCGGGGCGCTCAAGGGCGGCCAACTGGTGGAGGTGAGCCGCGGCGACCTGGTGGGCCGCTACACGGGCCATACTGCCCCGCTGACCAACAGCGTCATCCAGAGTGCACTGGGCGGCGTGCTGTTCATCGACGAGGCCTACAGCCTGTACCGCGGCGAACAGGACAGCTTTGGGCTGGAAGCCATCGACACCCTTGTGAAGGGCATGGAGGACCACCGCGACGAACTGGTGGTGATCCTGGCCGGGTACACAAAGGAGATGGAAGGGTTCCTCACCGCCAACAGCGGCCTTGCCAGCCGCTTCCCGAACAAGGTGGAATTCCCGGATTACACCGCCGACGAGCTGCTGGACATTACCACCGTGCTGGCCAAGGGCAAAGGCTACCGGCTGGACGAGGGCTGCACCTTCCCGCTGCTGGGCTACTACAAGCGCCGTCAGGCGCTGGACAGCCGCACCGCCGGCAACGGCCGCCTGGCCCGCAACACGCTGGAAAAGGCCATCTTCAACCAGAGCCGCCGCCTTGTGGCAGAGCCCAACGCCCCGCTGGACCTGATCTTGCCCAGCGACCTGGAATTTGACGAATGAGAAAGAATTATTTATAACGAACGAACCCCCGGCAGGCTGCGGCCTGCCGGGGGTTCGTTGATTCTGGATCAGTTGTGCTGCTCGGCCAGCTTCTGCACCATGTCGTGCAGGCCCTGCCGTACCTCGGCGGGGGAGGTGATCTCCACCTTGCCGCCAAAACCGCAGACCCAGCCGTAAAACTGGTCGCTCACGCAGACCGGGACATCAAAGTGAAAGTACCCGTCTGCTTCCGGCAAAAAGAGAGTGTCCTGCCCGAAGCGGTCCCGCATGGCGGCTTCCAGGTCGGCGGTGCAGCGCAGGGTCACCCGGTATTCCGGCCCGCCGAACATGTTGAAATGCTTGCGCAGATAGCTGGGCAGGTCGAAGGCGGCAAAGGCCTCCTTGCCCCGGCGGGGGCGGTCCAGCACCTTGACGTAGGACATGCGGTCCACCCGGTAGTTGCGGATGTTGGCGGGATCCTTTTCATCCTGGTAGGCGATGAGGTAGTAGCAGCCGCCCTCCCAGGCCAGCTGCCAGGGGCTGACCGTCCAGGTGCTGTTGTTCTTGTAGCGGAACTGCACCAGCCGCCCGGCGCTGATGGCCGTGTGCAGCGCGTCGATGCTGTACAGCAGGGTGCGGCTGTCGGCCTTGGGGCGGCCGTCCACATACACCTGACGCTGCAGCTGGGTGCCCTCGTACTCGGAGCACAGGGCCTCCAGCTTGCGGATGAGCTTTTTGCTGGTGCGTGCCGAGATGACCTTGCTGGCCTGCACAGCGTCCACCAGCAGCTTGAGCTCGGAAAGCTCAAAGGCACGGCTGGCCATCCAGTAGCCGCCGCCGCGCCCGCGCCGCAGCTGGATGTCGTAGCCCAGCGCGCACAGGGTGTCGATGTCGCTGTAGATGCTCTTGCGCTCGGCCAGAATGCCCTGCTGTTCCAGCAGTTCCACCAGCTGGGGCACGTTCAGCAGGTGGTTTTCGTCGGTTTTCTGCTCAAAGATGTGCAGCAATGCCAGGAGCTTGGTCTTTTGTCCTTCCTGCTTGGGCATGGCGGAGTACCTCCCTTGTTTTACGGCAGCTTTTTGTCAAAGGCAGCGCGGCGCTGGGTGGACAGGCGAAACATCTCTTCCAGCTTGTCCCGGTCATCGGCCACGAGGGCGTTGCGCATTTCGCGCAGGGCCGCATCGAACTGGTCGATCTCGCTGATCAGGTTTTCCTTGTTCCACAGGAACAGTTCCGCCCACATTTTGTCGTTGATGCGGGCAATGCGGGTCAGATCCCGGAAGGAGTCACCGGTGTACTCGCACAGCGAGGTATTGTCGTTGGCGCACATCAGGCTCACGGCGATGGCGTGGCACAGCTGGCTGACGTAGCCGATCATTTTGTCGTGCTCCTGCACGGTCAGGGTGCAGATGTGCTTGAAGCCCAGCACCTCCGCCAGCTCCTTTGCCCACTGGATGGCCTCCGGGGTGTTCTTGTCGGTGGGGGTGATGATGAAGTTGGCCGGGGCAAAGTTCACCTCGGCAGCGTGCTCCACGCTGGAGGTCTCACGGCCTGCCATGGGGTGGCTGGCAATGAACTCCACCTCTGCCGGGCACATGGCCTGCACCGGCTCCACAAGGCCGGTCTTGACGCCGGACACATCCGTGAAGATGCAGCCAGGCTTGAGGAGCGGGCCGTAGGCTTTGAACCATTCCAGCAGGGCGGTGGGGTACAGGCCGAAGATGATGTGGTCGGCCTGCTGCACCAGATCTTCAAAATCATGGGTCTTGCCGCTGGCAATGTAGCCGTGGTCGAGGGCATATTGCAGGTGCCCCTCGCTGCGGTTGATGCCGTCCACATGGAAACCGGCTTTGGTCAGCTCCAGGGCATACTTGCCGCCCAGCAGACCAAGACCCACCACGAGATAACGTTTTGTTTTGTCAAGCATATTCTACCTCCACACCCAAAGGCCGGATGGCTGCAAAGAAATTCGGCCAGCTCTTCTGGATGGCTTCGGCGTCATCCACAGTCAGGGGCAGCCCGGCGGCTGCGCTCAGCACCGCAAGGCTCATGACCACCCGGTGGTCGTTGTGCCCATGCAGAATGCCTTCCGGCGCGTGCAGATGCTCGGCGCAGCCGTGCACCGTGATGGTGCCGCCCTCGCTTTCCAGCACGCCGCCGCAGGCCCGCAGCTCGGCTTCCATGGCGGCGATGCGGTCGCTCTCCTTCAGGCGCAGGCGCTCGGCGTTGCGGATGACGGTGGTGCCCTCACACAGCAGGCCCAGCACCATGAGCACAGGGCCAAGGTCCGGGCAGTCGGCCAGGTCGATGTCCACCCCGTGCAGGGGCGCCTTTGCAAAGGTGACGGTGTCCCCGTCGCGGGTGAACTGTGCGCCGCACTGGCGCAGGATATCCAGTATGACTGCATCGCCCTGCAAAGTGTCCAGGCGCAGGCCGGTGACGGTCACCCCGCCGCACACGGCACCCAGCACCGCCGGGAAGGCTGCCTGGCTGTAATCCCCCTCCACGTCATAGTCGCAGGGGCGGTAGTGCTGGCGGCCCGGCAGGGCCAGCGTATTCCCATCCAGCCAGCGGCTGGTCACCCCAAAGGCGGCCTGCACCGCGCGGGTCATGTCGATGTAGCTGCGGCTCTCCACCGGCGGGATGAGGTGCAGGGTGCTGTCGCCGTCCAGCAGGGGCAGGGCAAACAGCAGCCCGCTGATGAACTGGCTGGACACGTTGCCCGCCAGCCGGTATTCCCCCGGTGTGAGGGCACCGGCCACGGTCAGACCGGCAGAGGTCTGTTCAAACCGTAGATCCTGCTCCCGATACAACGTTTCGTAAACCGACTGGGGCCGCTCCATGAGCCGCCCACGGCCGGTAAAGGTCACTTCCTGCCCGGTGAGGCTGGCAATGGGAATGAGGAACCGCAGGGTGCTGCCGCTCTCGCAGCAGTCCACCGGGGCAGTGAGGGGGGCAAACCGGCCCAGCCCTTCCACCACAGCATCTGCGGGGCCGGTGGTCACACGGGCGCACAGCTGGCCTGCGGCGGCCAGCGTGGCGGAGATGTCCTTACTGAATTCCAGATTTGTGATGTGGGAGCTGCCTGTGGCCAGCGCCGCACACAGCACGGCCCGGTGGGCCATGCTCTTGCTGGGCGGGGCTGTGATGCTCCCGCCGATGGGGCGGGAAGAATGAATGGTTACCAGCATAGGCCGTTACATATCGCGGCCGATGGCCCATGCCACCTGGCGGCACTTGGCCATGGCCTGTGCAAAGGCGTCCGGGGTCAGGCACTGGGCACCGTCGCTCCAGGCGTGGCGGGGGTCATAGTGCACCTCCACCTCCAGACCGTCGGCACCGGCGGCCACAGCGGCGATCATCATGGGTTCCACGAGGTTTGCCTTGCCGGTGGCGTGGCTGGGG
>OKUM01001544.1_pt1 | contig 10786 bp, 7 predicted proteins | sample 1606801 | NCBI WGS metagenome assembly OKUM01 (sample SAMEA3882546, study PRJEB24775) | human gut metagenome | biome: human-associated habitat; feature: intestine environment; material: feces | place: Netherlands | collected 2009/2010
CCCGATTCTTTACGATGAAACGAAATGCGTCGGCTGCAACGCCTGCGTCAACATCTGTCAGGTGGATATCCTCATCCCCTCGCCAGAAAAAGGCAAGCACCCCATCGTGCTCTACCCCGGCGAGTGCTACTACTGCGGCGCATGCGTCATGGCGTGCCCGCACGACGGTGCCATCCGCCTCGAGCACCCCCTCATGAACCGCGCAAAGTTCGTCCCCGTCCGCTACCCGGAAGAGAAATAACCAAAACATAAAAACGCAAAAATGCCCTGCCTGTGCCTAAAAAGCACAAGCAGGGCATTTTTCATTTTCTACGGTACCTAATCAAACGGTCGTGCAAAACGCCGCCTTGTTTCTCGAAAGACGTTTTAGAAGATCAGCTGTTGATAAGCTGCTTATACAAACGAATGTAATCGTTTGCGGAGCGGCCCCAACTGTTGTCGCACGCCATTGCGCGCTCCACAAGCACCTTCCAGCCGTCCTTGCTCTCGTTATACGCGTAGATCGCGCGGTGCACGGAGTTCAGCATATCCTGCGTGTCATACGTCTGGAACGTGAAGCCGTTGCCCTTGCCGTCGCCGCTGTCCGTAATGGAGTCCTTCAGGCCGCCCGTTTCGCGCACGACCGGAATGGAACCGTAGCGCAGCGCCACCATCTGTGAAAGACCGCATGGCTCGCTCTTGCTCGGCATCAGGAAAATATCGGAGCCGCCGTAGATCTTGCGCGCAAGCTCCGGCACAAAGCCCTGGCACAGCACAAATCTGCCCGGATACTTCGCCTGCATCTCTTTAAAGAACTGCTCATACTCCCAGTCGCCGCTGCCAAGGACCACAAACTGCGCATTCGAGTACGTCATGATGTTGTCCACGCCGCCCTTTACAAGGTCAAGGCCCTTGTGGGAGACAAGGCGCGTTACCATACCGATGAGCGGCACATCCGGGTCAACGGCAAGGCCGAGGCGCTCCTGCAGCTTTGCCTTGTTGACGGCTTTGCCCTCCAGGTGCTTTGCGTCATATGTCTCATACAGGTTCTTGTCCGTCGTCAGGTCATAGCCCACCACGTCAATGCCGTTCAAAATGCCCTGCAGCGCATAGGAGCGCTCGCGCAGCACACCGTCCAGGCCCTCGCCAAATTCGGGCGTCTGGATCTCGTTGGCATAGGTGGGGCTCACCGTAGTGATGGCGTCGGCATAGCGCAGGGCGCCCAGCATGTAGTTGATGCTGCAGGCGTCGCAACGCAGCTGCGTAGCAGCCGCCGGAATATGCGCCACACCCAGGATGTCCTCCATCACGGTGTCGCTAAACTGGCCCTGGAACGCCACGTTGTGGATCGAGAACACAGTCTTGACGCGGTCGTACAGCGGCAGGCCCTGGTAGAACTCGCGCAAGAACACGGGCGCCAGTGCCGTCTGCCAGTCGTTGCAGTGCAGGATGTCGCACTCAAAATCGGCCGGCAGGTGCTGCAGGCTCTCGGTGATGGCCTTGGAGAAGAACGCAAAGCGCTCGCCGTCGTCAAAGAAGCCGTACGGATAGTCGCGAGCAAAGTAGCGCTCGTTGTCGATGAACATATAGGTGACGCCGTCGTGCTCGAGCTTCTCGAGTCCGCAGTACTCATTGCGCCAGCCCAGGCTCACGTAAAAGTCGGAAAAGTGCTCCATCTGCGCCTTGTACTCATCCTTGATGGTGGCGTACTTGGGCACCATCACGATGACTTCGGCGCCGGCGCGCACAAGCGCCGCAGGCAGCGAGCCCGCCACGTCGCCCAGGCCACCGGTCTTAACAAACGGTGCGCACTCGGCCGAGGCAAACACGATCTGCATCTTTTTGCTGGAATCAGCCATATTGTCTCCCATGTTGTAATTCGAGAATAGCCGCCAGGCGCGAACCGGGCGGCTATTCTACATGTTACGAGCGATGTTGCGGTGCCAACGTTAACGCACGATGGTGGTATCGGAAGTTAACGGAGCCTTGCCCAGCACCAGAATGTTCTCGGGCGTGCCGCGAAGCTCGGTGTTGGTGGGAACCACGTTGTTCTTGTCCAGGATGGCGTTCTCAACGCGGGCGCCGCTCTTGATAATGCAGCTCTGGTTGATGATCGAGTTGGTCACCGAGGCGCCTTCCTCAACCACAACGCCGCGCGAAAGGATCGAGTTGCGCACGGTGCCCTTGATGATACAGCCGGCCGAGATGATCGAGTTGCACGCGTGGCTGCCAGTCGCGTAGCGCGAAGGCGGCACGTCGTGAGCCTTGGTCAGGATCGGACGCTCGGGGTCAAAGAGCTGGTCGGCCACGGTCTGGTCGAGCAGGTCCATGCTGCGGCGATACAGCGATTTCTCGCTAAACACGCCCACGACCTCGCCCTTGTACTCGTAGCTGCACACGTCGATGTTGCCAAAGTCGCCCTGGAGTGCCTCGAGCAGGTCCAGATAGTCGGCGGCCTGGTAGTGGTCGATAATCTCGAGCAGCGTCTCGCGATTGACGATGCAGCAGTCCATAGACGCGTTGTCGCCATACACGACGCCGGCGCTGACGCCCGTCAGACGGCCGTTCTCGTTGATCTGCAGCTTGGTCTCGTCATCTACGTTGCGCGTGGCCTTGCAGTACACCACGGTCATCTGGGCACCGGAGTTCTCGTGCGCCTCGATGATGGTGTTGAGGTCCATGTTAAAGATGATGTTGGTGCCCATCATCACAACATAGGGCTTGTCCGAGCGCTGGAACAGCGTCTTGTTGGAGATGATGTCGCGCAGCAGGAAGCGCATGCCGCCCTTGGTGGTGCCATACGCGTTGCCGGGCACCATGAACAGGCCGCCCTTCTTGCGGTCCAGGCCCCAGTCCTTGCCCGAGCCCACGTGGTCGATCAGCGAGCGGTAGTTGCCCGGCATGACGACTCCGACGGTCTTAATGCCGGCATTCATCATGTTGGACAGCGGAAAGTCGATCAGGCGGTAGCGGCCCAAAAAGGGAACGGACGCGATGGGGCGGTCCTTGAGCAGCACGCTGCCGTAGGTCGAAGAGTAGTTAGCGGTGATATAACCGATGGCCTTGCGATTGATCATCGGATCATTCCCCCTTCCCGATAACGACGTCATTTCCAACGACGGCCGTATCCTTGGTGGTATCGACAGAGCCGAGCTTCACGCCCTCTTCGACCGTGGAGTTCTCGCCCAAAATAGCGCGGCAGATGTGTGCGCCGCTCTTAACGTGCGCACCCGGCAACAGCACGGAATCCTCGACCACGGCGCGCTCCTCGATGATGACATCGGTCGAAAGGATCGAGTGGCGAGCGGTGCCGTAGATCTTGCAGCCGTTGGAGACCAGGCAGTCGTCCAGGCGACCATCCGGACCAATGTAGTGCGGCGGACGCGTAGTGATGTTGGACATGATGGGGAAGTGCTTGTCGAACAGGTCGAACTCGGGGTTGTTGCCCAGCAGGTCCATCGAGGTCTCGTGGAAGCTCGCGATGGTGCCAACATCCTTCCAAAAGCCATGGAACTCGTAGCTGTACAGGCGCTTGCCCTCGCCGAGCAGCTTGGGGATGATGTCCTTGCCAAAGTCGTGGCTCGAGCGCTGGTCCAGAGCGTCCTCCTCGAGCGCCTCGATCAGCACGTCGGCCGAGAAGATGTAGATGCCCATGGACGCGAGGTTCGAATCGGGCTTATCGGGCTTCTCGGTGAACTTGGTGATGCGGCCGTCCTCGGGGTCGGTGGTCAGGATGCCAAAGCGGCTGGCCTCCTCCCAAGGCACGGGCATAACGCTCACCGTGAGGTCGGCGTTGTTCTCAATGTGCGTCTTGAGCATCTTGCGGTAGTCCATGCGATACAGGTGATCGCCCGAAAGAATCAGGACGTACTTGGGGTCGTTGGCCTTGATGTAGTCGAGGTTTTGCGTGATGGCGTCTGCCGTGCCCGCATACCAGGCACCGCCGGTCTGCGTTTCGTACGGCGGCAGGATCGACACACCGCCGTCGCGGCTGTCCAGATCCCACGCCTCTCCGGAGCCCACATAGGCATGCAGCAGGTAGGGGCGATACTGCGTCAGAACGCCCACCGTGTCGATGCCCGAGTTGGAGCAGTTGGACAGCGAAAAGTCGATAATGCGGAACTTGCCACCAAAGCTAACCGCCGGCTTAGCGATCTTTTGGGTGAGTGCCCCCAATCGGCTGCCCTGTCCTCCTGCGAGGAGCATCGCGATGCATTCTTTCTTACTCATCGATTTCTCCTTCTGTCATCGATGTTCCTAAACCCATTAGCGACGGGCGCGGCGTAACGTCACGCCCGTCGAGTAATGCCGTGCTGGCATAGGGGAGCTCGCGCGCCTTTACGCGTGCCAGATCTCGTCGCGGTACTCGCGAATGGTGCGGTCGCTCGAGAACCAGCCGCTCGAGGCGGTGTTGAGCAGGGCCTTGCGGTTCCAGGTCTCCTGGTCGCCATAGCTGCCGGTGAGCTTCTCCCATGCATCCACGTAGCTACGGAAGTCTGCCATGACCAGGTCGGGGTCGTTGTTGTTCATGAGCTCGTTGTAGATGCTCTCGAAGTTGCCCGAAAGGCCGGCAAACGTGTTGTCCTTGAGCTCGTCCATCACGCGGCCCAGACGCTCGCGATCGTTGTTGAGCGTATCCCACGCAAAGTAGCTGTTCGATGCCCAGAGCTGCTCGACCTCGGGAGCGGTCAGGCCAAAGATGGCCTCGTTCTCGCGGCCGGCCAGGTCGGCGATCTCGATGTTGGCGCCGTCGAGGGTGCCCAGCGTAATGGCGCCGTTCATCATGAGCTTCATGTTGGACGTGCCCGAGGCCTCCTTGCCGGCCGTGGAGATCTGCTCCGAGATCTCGGCGGCGGGGTAGATGAGCTGGGCGTTGCTTACGCGGAAGTTGGGGATAAAGCAGACCTTCATGACCTCGTTGACGCGCGGGTCGTTGTTGATGACGTCGGCCACGGAGTTAATGAGGCGGATGGTCTCCTTGGCAAAGGTGTAGCTCGAGGCAGCCTTGCCGCTAAAGATGAAGGTCGTCGGCGTCACGTGGAAGTTGGGATCGGCGATGCGACGGTTGTAGATGTCCATCACCTTCATGATGTTCATGAGCTGGCGCTTGTAGGCATGGAAGCGCTTTACCTGGACATCGAAGACGGTGTTGGGGTCGATGACCAGACCGGTCTCGGCCTTAACGTAGGCGGCCAGACGCTCCTTGTTGGCGCGCTTGGAGGCACCCACGGCCTTCAAGAACTCGGTGTCGTTCTGGAACTCCTTGAGTTTCTCCAGCTCAAAGGCGTCCTTCAGCCAGCCGTCGCCAATGGCCTCGGTCACGAGCTTGGCGTAGGTGGGGTTGGCCTCGGCAAAGAAGCGACGGTGCGAGATGCCGTTGGTCTTGTTGTTGAACTTCTCGGGCGTCAGGGCATAGAAGTCCTTGAGCACGATGTTCTTGATGATGTCGGAGTGGATCTTTGCCACGCCGTTGACGCTATGGCTGCAGATCACGGACAGGTTGGCCATGCGAATCTCGCCGTCCCACAGGATGGCGGTCTGGCGCAGACGCTCCTGCCAGCCCTCCTGCGTGGTGTCGAACGACTCGTGCCAACGACGGCTGATCTCGTCGATGATCTGGTACACGCGGGGGAGGAGCTTGGAGAACATGCCGATGGGCCACTTCTCCAGGGCCTCGGGCAGGATGGTGTGGTTGGTGTAGCTCACAACCTGCGTCACGATGTTCCAGGCGTCATCCCACTCGAGCTTCTTCTCGTCGATGAGGATGCGCATGAGCTCGGGTCCGCACATGGCGGGGTGGGTATCGTTGGTGTGGACGCAGACGTGGTCTCCCAGGTGCTCCCAGTCGGGGCCGAAGTCCTTCTCGTAGGTGCCCAGGATGGTCTGCAGGCCGGCGGAAACGAACAGGTATTCCTGCTTGAGGCGCAGGATGCGGCCGTGCTCGCCCGCGTCGTTGGGGTACAGGATGGTGGAGATTGCCTCCACGTCGGAGCGGAACTTGTTGGCCTTGGCGTAGTCGCCGGCGTTGAAGGCATCCAGGTCAAAGTCCTCGGTAGCGGGCTCGGCGCTCCAGAGGCGCAGCTTGTTCACGGTCTTGCCGCCAAAGCCGACGATGGGCACGTCATAGGGCACGGCACGGACGACCTCGCCGCCCTCCTGGGTGAACCAGAACTTGCCGTCCTCCTCGTGGCGGACGACCTCGCCGCCAAAGCGGACGAGCACGGCGCTGCCGTCCTTGCGGGTCTCCCAGGGGAAGCCGTTGGCAAGCCAGTTGTCGGTGCGCTCCACCTGGCGGCCGCCCTCGATGTACTGGCGGAAGAGGCCGTAGCGGTAGCGCATGCCGTTGCCGTAGCCCGCGATGCCCTCGTGGGCCATGGAGTCGAGGAAGCACGCAGCCAGGCGGCCCAGGCCGCCGTTGCCCAGGCCCGGGTCGACCTCCTGCTGGCAGAGCTCGTCCAGGCTCACGCCGAGAGAGGCCAGGCCCTCCTCCACGAGGTCGCGAACGCCCAGGTTGATGAGGTAGTTGTCAAGAAGGGGGCCAAGGAGGAACTCGAGCGAGAAGTAGTAGACCTTCTTGGCGTCCTTTGCGTGAGAGGTTGCCTGGATGGCACGAGACTTGGAAGCCACGAGCTTTGCCAGGACGAAGTAGCGCTCGTTGTCGGAGCAGTCCTCGAAGTCCTTGCCCAGCTCAAGAAGGCAGGCCTCCTTGTACTGGTTGGCAAAGTCCAGCTTGGTCTCAAAGATCTTGTCGTTGTTCTCCATGTGGTTCCCCCGGTTTGGTTCCAATTGCTATCAGAGGCCGGCGAGAAGAGCGGTCCTGCCGGCCGAGTGACCTACTTCTTGCCGCGACCCTTCTTGTGGGGCCTCGGCTTTGCCTGCCTGCGCGCGGTGGGCTTGGCGCCAGGCGCCGCCGTGGCGGTGGCGCCAGCTGCGAGCGCGGACTTCTCGCCAGGCGCTGCGGGCTTGGCGGCCGCGACGGCCGTCTTGCTGGCCGGCTTGCGCTGGGCCGCGACGCGCTTGAAGATGGCGCCGCCCAGCGGCGGGACGCGCACGACGATGGACTGCTCGCGGCCGTTCCAGGGCACGTCCTCGCACTTGAGCCGACCGTCGTTCACCACGCCGGAGCCGCCAAAGCGCTCCTCGTCGGAGTTGAAGACCTCGCCGTAGGTGCACCACTCGGGCACGCCCATACGGAAGTCCTCGCGCGCGTTGATGTCCATGTTGATGAGGATGACCAGGTCATCCTTGGGCTTGTCGCCGTGGCGGACGAAGCTGATGATGGACTGGTCGGCGTTGTCGGCATCGATCCACTCAAAGCCGGAGCCCTCAAAGGCGCGCTGCCACAGGGCGGGCTGCTCGTTGTAGACGGCGTTGAGCGCGGCGATGAACGCCTGCTGCTTGCGGTGGGTCTCAAATTGCTCCGTAAGGAAGTACTCGATGCCCTCGTAGTAGCGCCACTCGATGAACTGGCCAATCTCGTTGCCCATGAAGTTGAGCTTGCCGCCGGCGTGCGTCATCTGGTAGAGCGCCAGGGCGCGCAGGCCCGCAAACTGGCGCCAGGTGTCGCCCGGCATACGCGTGATCAGCGAGCACTTGCCGTTGACCACCTCGTCGTGGCTAAGCGGCAGCACGAAGTTCTCGTTGAACTGGTACATGGTGGAGAAGGTCAGCATGCGGTGGTTGCCCGGGCGCCACGGGAAGTCGGTCTGCATGTAGTGCAGGGTGTCGTTCATCCAGCCCATGTCCCACTTGTAGTGGAAGCCCAGGCCGCCGTCCTGCGGCGGATAGGTCACGAGCGGCCACGCGGTGGACTCCTCGGCCATCATCATCACGTCGGGGTAGTGCGCCTCCACAGCGCAGTTGACCTGGCGGATAAACGCGCTGGCGTCCAGGTCTTCCTCGGTACCGTACTTGTTGAACTTCTTTTGGCCGGGATCGTCAATGCCAAAGTTGAGGTACAGCATGCTGGACACGCCGTCCATGCGAATGCCGTCCACGTGGAAGTTCTCGAGCCAGTACAGTACGTTGGAGACCAGGAAGGAGCGGACCTCGCCGCGAGCGAAGTCAAACTTGTGTGTGCCCCAGTTGGGGTGAATCTCGTGCTCAAACAGCATGTGGCCGTTAAAGGTGGCAAGGCCGTGGGAGTCGGCGCAAAAACCGCCGGGCACCCAGTCCATGATCACGCCGATGCCCGCCTTATGGCAAGCGTCGATAAAGTGCATGAGCTGCTGCGGGTTGCCGTAGCGCGATGTGGCGGCATAGTAGCCGGTCGTCTGGTAGCCCCAGGAGCCATCGAAGGGATGCTCCATAAGCGGCATGACCTCGATATGCGTATAGCCCATGTCGTGCACATAGTCCACGAGCTCCACCGACAGGTCATCGTAGGTATAGAACTCGCCGCGCTGCGCGGGGAAGGGATCCATGGGGCCGGGGTAGTTGCCGTACTCGTCGGGCTCGCCCTGCGGCGCGTCACCGTGGCGCTTCCACGACCCAATATGCACCTCGTAGATGTTAAGGGGCTGCGACATGTGGTTGTGGCAGGCACGGCGCTTGAGCCATGCGGCGTCGTTCCACTTGTAGCCATCGAGGGTCCACAGCACGCTGGCGGTACCCGGAGGGCACTCGGCCTTAAAGGCATACGGATCGGCCTTGTAGAGCTTCTCGCCCTCGTTGGTCTCGATGAGGTATTTATAGAGCTGGCCCTGCTCGGCGCCAGGAATAAAGCCCTCCCAGATAGCGCTCGTATGCACGGGCACCAGCGGGTTGGCTTGCTCATCCCAATTGTTGAATTCACCGATAACGTGGACGCTCTTAACGTCGGGCGCCCAAACGCAAAAACGCCAGCCGCGCGTGCGCTGCTGTGTGTCGGGATGCGCGCCCATCTTTTCCCAGCTGCGCTCCCACATACCAATGCCAAACAGGTAGACATCGTCCTTGGAAAGCTCCGGTGCGTGCGGAGCCGGTTTGCGGGTTGCGGGCTTCTTAGCCGTTGGCTTTAGCTTTGTATCGCTCACGTTTGATCCCATCATGACGCGGCAGCGTGTTGCCTTGGTGACTAGATGCGAAAGGTCCAAGGCTGCACGAATCGAAGGGACGGCGAAGTTTCTGTGATTCGTTCCACCTCGCGTGCTCGGTGGAACTTTCGGCAGAAACTACGATAACACCTGTGCGTTAGTTTTATGGACGAAAGCGGATTTGCGGGGGCGTTTAATCGGTAAGCGACATGTTTATACCACTGGCAGAATTGCCGTGGTAAAACTCTTGACAGTTTTACCAATTAGGGTTTCAAAATTGTTAGCCTGACGTTTGGTAAAACGTTTTTAGCAGGTTGTTTACCATTTGACATCGAAAGGTTCGTTTATGTCCCATACCGCCGCTCCCAAGGTTGCTTTTATTTTCGATTGCGACGGCACGCTGGTTAATAGCACCCCCGTTTGGGCCTATGCCCAGCCCGAGTTATTGCACCGCCACGGTGTCGACGTGACGGTCGATGATTTTGCCCAGTTTGAGCATCTGTCGCTGGAGGATGAGTGCCAGGCCTACCACGACACGTGGGGCATTGGCGCGAATGGCGAGGAGCTGTATCGCGAGCTGAGCGACATTCTGATCGATGGCTACTCCAAGGTGCCGCCGCGCGAGGGGCTCCTGGCTTTTTTGGAGCAGGCGAAGGCGGCCGGTATTGCCATGTGCGTTGCCACATCCACGCCGGCCGAGCTGGTTACGTCTGCGCTTGCGGGCGCCGGCCTTGATCGCTATATGGAGTTTATTACCACGACGGGCGAGGCGGGCCGCTCCAAGCAGTTCCCCGATGTGTATGAGCTGGCGCTGCGCCTCCTTGAGGAGCGCCACGGGCACCAGTTTGAGCGCGCCTGGGTTTTTGAGGACGCCGTCTTTGGCCTTAAAAGCTCCGGCACCGTAGGCTTTAAGCGTGTGGGTATTTACGACCCGCACGGTCGCATGGATCGCGACCAGGTACGTGCTAACTGCGATATCTTTATCGATAGCTATGAGGACCTAGATCTGGGCCGCGTGCTTTCATTTGAGGGATAGGCGGGGGCTGTGGCTGGCAAGGTATTAGTAGTCTGCGGCTCGCCCGTGGTGGCGAGCGCGAATCTGTTGCGTAGGCTAGCAGGGGAGTGCGACAACGTTGTCGCCGTGGACCGTGGACTCGACGCGCTGCTGGGCGCGGGACTGGGCTGCGACGTGTATGTAGGGGATGCCGACACGGTGAGTGATGCGGGCCGTGCGCTGATCGATGCCGCCGAAGCCTTTGAGGTAGAGCGCCACGACCCGTACAAGGACTATACCGATCTGGCGACGGCGCTCGATTCCGTCCGCCGTCGCTGGTCGGGTGCCGAAGTGGTTGCAACCTGCGCCACTGGCGGCCGTCCGGATATGGCGCTTTCCGTACTGGGCCTGCTCGCGAGATACGAGGATGCCCCAATCTGGATTGCCGAAGACGAGACCACGACCCGTATCCTACACGGAGACGAATCGTGGACCATTGAGGGCGCCGAAGGCAAGACGTTCTCCATCATCGCCATTGCCCCTGGGACAGTAGTAAGCGAACACGGCCTAGAATGGGAACTAGATCACAGTCCCCTGGGTCTGTTGGCCGACACAGGCATTAGCAACGTCGTCAGGTCAACAGCCACGATCCAAGTCCACACCGGCACCGCCATCGCTTACCTATATCATTAGGCATTTAGAATCTGACCAAAAAAGTCCTTGCACGTCGCGCCAACTTCCCCTATAGTATCTCCTCGTCACGGGGGCGTAGCTCAGCTGGGAGAGCGCTTGACTGGCA
>OKUM01001553.1_pt1 | contig 10739 bp, 10 predicted proteins | sample 1606801 | NCBI WGS metagenome assembly OKUM01 (sample SAMEA3882546, study PRJEB24775) | human gut metagenome | biome: human-associated habitat; feature: intestine environment; material: feces | place: Netherlands | collected 2009/2010
GGTCGGAGGCGTGTCTGGATCATCTGGATCATTTGGATTGTCCGGATTGTCTGAACCGTGTCCCTTTTGTTCGATTTCGATGGCGATGCGGTAAGAGCCGCAGACGATCGTGATTTTGGCGAAGCGCGATTCGGAAGAGCTGTTGGATTCGAGGATTTCGATGGTGATCTGCGCTTTGCCGGCATCGCCGCTGTAGGCGGACAGACGGAGCCACGAAGGTTCCGTGCGCGTCGTCTCTTCGAGGGTTGCAGTCCATGCTTCCGCTGCCGTGAACGAAATGGTTTTCGGAGCGGTTTGATCAGCGTCAAAGATTTGCTCCAGTAAAGAGCTGTCGATCAGGATGGAAGAAAGCCCCCCCCCTCCTCGGGAGATTCGGTGCAGGCTCCGAGCATGACGAATGCCAGCAGAGCTGCGAATAGTTTTACGTGTTTCATTGTTTAGGAATTTAAGTGATATTAAGTGTTTGGTTCAATGCCGTATGACAGGAACGGTTGCTGCGTGGTCCGTTAGTTCTTGTTTTTGAAGTAAAGCTCCAGCAATTCGTGCGCCGCGACGAACGAGCTGACTTTGGCGTCGAGCACTTTTTGCTCGAGCTCCGTGATGCGGGGTTCGATCTGCGGGTTGTGGTAGAAGCTGTTCTTCAACACCTCGTCGATGGTTTCGTACATCCAATACTTGTTCTGACGGTTGCGGTTGTGCGTGAAGTATCCGTTCGCCTGAATGAAGTCGAGGAACTCTTCGACGCCTTTCCACACCTCCTCGAGTCCCGTTTTTGTGTATGCCGAGCAGGTATAGACTTTCGGCCGCCAACCCGATTCCGGGACCGGGAAAAGACGCAGCGCACCCTGATATTGCGTTTTGGCCAGTTCGGCTTTGTGGATGTTCTCGCCGTCGGCCTTGGTGATGACCATCATATCGGCCATCTCCATAATGCCGCGCTTGATGCCCTGCAATTCGTCGCCCGCACCGGAGATCTGGAGCATCATGAACATATCGACCATCGAATGTACGGCCGTTTCGGACTGTCCCACGCCGACCGTTTCGATGAAGATGACGTCGAATCCGGCAGCTTCGCACAGGATGATCGTTTCGCGGGTTTTGCGGGCTACGCCGCCGAGCGACCCGGCCGAAGGGGAGGGGCGGATGAAGACCTTGGGATTGGACGAGATGCTCTCCATGCGGGTCTTGTCGCCGAGGATCGAACCGCCGCTGCGCTCCGAGCTGGGGTCGATGGCCAGTACCGCCAGCTTGTGCTTGAGCGAGGTGACCATATTGCCTACGGCTTCGATGAAGGTCGATTTTCCGGCTCCCGGGACGCCCGTGATGCCGATGCGTACCGATTTCCCGGCATGCGGCAGGCACTTTTCGATGATCTCCTGCGCCTGGGCATAGTGGTCGGGGTTGCTGCTTTCTACCAGGGTGATGGCCTGCGAAAGCGTCGTGATGTTGCCTTGAAGAATGCCCTCGACGTACTCTTCGGTGGTGAGTGCACGCTTTTTCTTTCGGACGAAATAGGGATTGACTACGGGTTGGTTTTCCACACCTTCGGTTACGGTCAGGGCGCACTCGTGGTGGGTGTCGGCATACTCTTTTTCGTAATGGTTTATCTTGGTGAATGACATGACGGAATTAACGGTATTACTGGTGTTTATTGAACTATTTTCTGGATGAATGAACTGGTCATACTCTGCGGATTTCCCATCCACAGCACCCGGTTCTTGGCATCGATCAGCACGCTGAACGGCACGAAATCGACTCCGAAACTGCCGAATACTTTTTTGTCGTGATCGAGCGCCACGCCGATCCGTTCGGAGATGTAGGGCGTGAGAATCGGGGCGATTTTATCAGAATCTTCCTGTGTTATGATGATAATGCGCAGTTTGGAGCCTAATTTGTTAGATAGATCCCGGAGTGCGTCCAGCGACGCCGTGCAGCCTTTGTTCGACGAGTGGAAGAATACGAGGAACGAAAGGTCTGCGGCGGTCGGATTTCGGGATGCGAGCCAGGTGACGTTTTTGAGTTCCGGGGCTCGTTCTCCGATGACGATGTTTTGTGCCCGGATCGCTCCCGACATGCAAAGAATTGCGGCGAGGAGTAGAAAAGCTCGTTTCATAGGCATCGTAATTTTTAGCGAAGATAATGAAAAAAAATAAATAAAGACCGGTTTTCTGCCGGAAAGGAGATTTAATATATGGAGAATATATGGGGTTCGCAACGTAAGACGGCCAATATGGAGCGAGGAGGCCTTCGGGAGGAGAATAGAAGGGCGCACGAGGAGGACGAACGTTTTCGGATGACGGCTGTGAAAGCGGCCGGACAGGTGCGTCAGCGTATGCGCTGCGCGACCGGGGAGTCGGATGAGGTCATTCGTCGTAAATTCATGCTGCCCGAGCGGTATATCCTGACCTTGATGACGGTCGAAACGCTCGGACAGGAGCGGATGCTGCTCGATCTGATGGCCGGCGGTCGGCTCGGTGCGGACCTCGTGCTTTGCGGTCGTCGTTCGTTCTATGCCGATATGTTGCTTCGCACCGCCCGCGACCGTCGTCTGGCGCTGCGTACCAATTTTATTTACGAATACTCGCCCGAGGAGTTGAGCGCTTTTTTCCGCATGGCAGACGGCCTGGTTTACCTGCCCCGGAAACGGGGGCGGGTGCAGCCTGTCGTCGAAGCGCTCTATGCCGGGATTCCGGCCGTGCTCTCCGATACCCGCCGCAATCGGCTGACTGCCGGCGATGCGGCCCGTTATATCGCGTGTCCGGAGCTCGATGAGCTGGCCGATACGCTCGATGCGATCCTGTCCGATTCCGGATTGCGTCGGCAGGTGCAGGGATGCTGCCTGCGTCGTGTGGAACGATGGAAAACTCCCGACGATAACTTGCGGACCAGGGAGTGATAATACGGGAGCAATTAACCGATCGATAGTTGCACGCTTCGGATTAAATCGCTACTTTTGTCACCGAAAAATCTCATTGAAAGTTTTGTAATCCTCATCGGAGGGCTTACGGGGCCGGATAAGATGACTGGGTAAAACCACGATGCTTGTCCGGCCTTTTTCATGTTTGGCGCAAGATGGAACAAGATGGAAAGGGACGCGATTGATCTGGGGAGGCTCCGCGTGGGCTACCTCTTCCGGAGACTCTTCATCCCCACTCTGCTGGGGATGCTCGGCATGTCGGCGGTGACGGTCGTCGACGGCGTTTTCGTGGGACACGGCGTGGGCAGCGACGGCATCGCCGCGGTGAACCTCTGCATCCCGCTGCTGATGCTCTTCACGGGGGCGGGGCTGATGGCGGGCGCCGGCTGCTCGGTGGTCGCCTCGATCCACTTCGCACGGCGCAAGTACAAGGCCGCACGGATCAACGTCACGCAGGCGATGCTCTTCGTCACGCTCCTCGCGGCGCTGCCCGTGGCGCTGATCCTCGCCTTCCCGCGGCAGGTCGCCCTGCTGCTGGGCTCGTCGCGGCACCTGCTGCCGCAGGTGGTCGACTACCTCGTCTGGTTCGTGCCGGGGCTGATTCCCCAGCTCTGGATCGCCGTCGGGCTCTATGTCATCCGCCTCGACGGCGCACCGCGGCTGGCCATGTGGTGCAGCCTGCTCTCGGCCGCCGCGAATGTCGTGCTCGACTACCTGTTCATCTTCCCGCTCGGCTGGGGCGTCATGGGGGCCGCCCTCGCCTCGACGATCAGCATCGTGCTGGGCGGGGCGATCGTCCTCCGCTACCTGCTCCGCGGTGCCCGGACGCTGCGCCTCTACCCGCTCAAGCGGAGCCGCAAGAGCCTCCGTCTGATGTGGCGCAACATCGGCTACCAGTGCCGGATCGGCTCGTCGGCCCTGCTGGGCGAGGCGACGATGGCCGTGCTGATGTTCACCGGAAACCGGGTCTTCATGCACTACCTCGGCGATGCGGGGGTCGGGGCCTTCGGGGTCGCCTGCTACTACATGCCCTTCATCTTCATGATCGGCAACGCCATCGCCCAGTCGGCGCAGCCGATCATCAGCTACAACTTCGGCCGCATGGAGTGGCCGCGCGTCGTCGCCGCCCGCCGCATCGCCCTGCTGAAGGCCCTCGGGTGCGGGGCCCTCGTGGCGCTCTGCTTCTCGGCGGCGCCGCGGCTGCTCGTGAGCCTCTTCCTCGACCCGGCCGACCGGGCCGCGCAGATCGCCGCGGCGGGCTTCCCGCTCTTTGCTCCGGGCTGCATCTGCTTCGTCCTGAACCTGGCCGTCATCGGCTACTTCCAGAGCCTCGAGCGGCTCACGGCCGCCACCCTCTTCGCCCTGCTGCGCGGCGCGCTGCTGCTCGTACCATGCTTCGTGCTGCTGCCGCGCCTGCTGGGCGTGCCGGGCATCTGGCTCGCCCTGCCCCTCTCCGAGACCCTGACCTTTCTCTGCATCGTCGGCTGGATCGCCGTGCGGCGCCGGGGGCGGCTCTCCCTGTGACGGGCAAGGGGCCCGGGCGGCACGACCGGACGGAAAAAGGACCGCACCCCGACAGGATGCGGCCCTTTCCGGCTCCGTGCGGAGCGTGTCATTTCTTGTTGAAGAAGTTCATCGTCAGGGCGCAGCCCTGCGTGACGAACGAGCGGATGGCGTCGACAAAGAGCTTCAGCCGTTCGGGCATCGCCTGCCGCTCCTCGTCGGTCCACTCCCCGAGCACGTACTCCACCTGGTGGCCGCGCGGGAAGTCGCCGCCGATGCCGAAGCGCATGCGGGCGAACTCCTCGGTGCCGAGCAGTTCGGCGATGTTCTTCAGCCCGTTGTGGCCCCCGGCGCTCCCCTTCGGGCGCAGGCGCAGCGTGCCGAACGGCAGCGCGATGTCGTCCGAGACGACGAGCAGGTTCTCCACGCCGATCTTCTCGGCATCGAGCCAGTAGCGCACGGCCTTGCCCGAGAGGTTCATGTAGGTCGAGGGCTTGAGCAGCAGCAGCGTGCGGCCCTTGTACTTCACCTCGGCCACATCGCCGTAGCGGGCCGTGGTAAAAACAGCGTTGGACGCCTCTGCGAGGGCGTCCAACACTTTGAAACCGATGTTGTGGCGGGTTCCGGCGTATTCGGCACCGATGTTCCCGAGCCCAACAATGAGGTATTTCATACGCTATGCGTACAGTTGCTATTTCGCTGCGGCTGCGGCGTCGGCACCGCGCGAAGCACGGGTTACGCGGACGGCGCAGACGGCTGCCGTGGCGGGCGTCACGAACTTCAGGTTCTCGAACTTCAGGTCGCCTACGAAGATCGTCTTGCCGACGCCGAGGTTCGTTACGTCCACGACGATCTCGTCGGGCAGGTTCTCGACCAGGGCGCTCACGGTGAGCTTGCGGGCCGACAGCGTCAGCTTGCCGCCGACCTTCACACCCTCGGCGTTGCCGGTCAGGCGCACCGGAATGGCGATCGAAACGGGCTTGCCGGCGGCGATGCGGTAGAAGTCCAGGTGGAGGATCTCCTCACGCACGGGGTGGAACTGTGCCTCGCGCAGCACGGCCAGCTCCTTCTTGCCGTCGAAGTCGAACTCGACGATGTACGAGCTGGGGGTGTAGATCAGGGGCTTCACCTCGCGGGGGTCGACCGTGAAGGCGACCGTCTCGCCGTTGCCGCACAGTACGCAGGGCGTCAGGCCCTCGCGGCGGATTGCCTTGGCGGCCTTCTTGCCGAACGCGTCGCGCTTGATGGCCTTTACAGGAATGGTTTTCATGTGGTTGTAAAATTTTAACGTGTTACCTACGGCGGTTCTCAACACGGCCTCGCGGACCGCATCCCAATTCCGCCTGCTTTGGGAGCGCAAAGATAAGCGAAATTTTCCGGATTGGGAAATCCCTGCGGGAAAATCGGATGGCGGAGAAAAATTTTTTATCTTCGGATGTAACTTTTGCCCCCTTGCGGCGTCTTATGTTCGGAACCCATGCAGGAAAAGTGTCACATATCCGAGGAGATGCTGGCGCGGCTGCGCGATGCGGCCACCCGGCGCGAAGCCTTCGACCGGGTGGTCGGGCTCTTCCTGCGCCCGCTCTACTGGCACGTGCGGCGGCTGGTCGTCGTGCACGAGGACGCCGAGGATGTCGTGCAGGAGAGCTTCGTCCGGGCCTGGGACGCCCTGGAGGACTTCCGCGGCGACGGATCCGAGCTGCGGGCGTGGCTCTACCGCATCGCCACCAACACGGCGCTCTCGCTGCTGCGGCGCCGGCGACGCGGGCTCTTTACCTCGCTCGACGACGTGAGCCGCGAGCTGGCCGGCCGCGTGGCCGAAAATGCCGCGGCGGAGGCCGACCGGATGCTCGTCCGTTTCCAGCAGGAGGTGCTGGCCCTGCCGCTGCGGCAGCGGCTGGTCTTCAACCTCCGCTACTACGACGGACTCTCCTACGGCGAGATCGCCCCGATACTCGGGCTGCGCGAGGAGACACTGCGTGTGAACTACCACCGTGCGGTGGAAAAACTCAAACAAAAACTCAAGGAGGAAGTATGAACCCTGTGATCGACAACAACGACCGGCGCCTGCCCTACGAGCTCTCCGAGGAGCGCTTCGAGGCGCTGCACGACCGCATCCGCGGGCAGATCGCCCGCCGTGCCGCGGCAACCGGCACCGTCGGCTGCCCGGCTGCGGGCCGCAATCGGACCGAAGGCCCCGTGCGGCGGTCGCTGCTCCGCGTAAGCCTCGGATTTGCCGTCGCGGCGGTCGTCGCGGCGGGCATCGTCACGGCCCACCGCCTGCGGCAGCCCGTCGCCGCGGAGCCCGGCATCGAAGGACTTCTCTCGACGGCCTCGGCCGAGACGCTGCAGCAGGCCGCCGCGGAGAATTACGACGACATTTTCTACAACCAGCAACTCTAAACCATCCGATACCATGAAACGCTTTTTCATTCTGATCTGTGCCCTTGGCCTGGCGCTCTGTGCCGGGGCTGCACCCGGTGACCGGGAGATGCGGCGGGCCGTCGCCGAAGTCCGGGCCGCCATCGACGCCATCGAATCCGCCGCGCTGGAGAGCCAGTCGCTCGAGGAGCTGAACGCCGCCGCCCGCGAGGAGGTGATCCGCGAACTGGACCTCTCGGCCAAACAGGTCAAGGCATTCGACCCCATCTACAAGGCCTACCGCGAGGCGCTCGACCGCGCCGTAAGGAGCGTGCCCGATCCGGTGATCTCGGGCGAGGCGGCGCAGCGCGCGGCCCTCAAGGAGCGGCTGTCCAACATCGCCGCCGTGGCGCAGGTCAAGCGCGACTACGTGGACCGCTTCGCCGAGGTGCTCACGGCCGAGCAGATACGTCTGCTCTACAACACCGAGGGGCAGATCGGCACGAACATCAAGCGCGCGGCGGGCGAGAGCAGCCGACAGATGCCGCGCGTGCTCTCGGGCAGCGGGCGGCGCGTCACGCAGGACTGGGGCGAGGCGGGCGACTACACGGCCATCGAGACCGGCGCCTTCTTCAAGGTCGTCATCAGCCCCTCGGCCCGGACCATCACGGTGACGGCCGACGACAACGTGATCGACTTCCTGAGGCTGGAGCGCCGGGGCGGATGCCTGGCATTCAGCCTGTCGCCGAACTCGAGCCGGACCCGCCGGATCGAGAACCTCTCCATCTCGGTGGTGGTTCCCGTGTCGGCCTCGCTGCGGGAGATCCACGTGGGCTCCTATGCCGGTGTCGAGAGCCGCCTGCCGCTTCGCGGAGCCGATTTCAACATCTCGATGTCGGCCTACGGCGAGGTGAAGGCCGATCTGGTCGATTCGGGGCGGACGCGGCTCCAGGTGTCGAGCTACGGCACTTACGAGGGAACGATCGAGTGTGCCGGTGCGCAGCTCTCCGTCGCCAGCTACGGCGTGCTGAAGGGGGCGCTGACGTGCACCGGGACGGCCGACGTCTCGGTGGGCAGCTACGGCTCCCTCAACGGCGACATCCGTGCCGCGCAGGTGAACCTCGCGGTCAGCAGCGGCGGCAAATACTCGGGTGCGGTGAAGGCCGATGCGGCCTCGCTCGGCGTGTCGAGCTATGCGCAGGCTGCCGGGGCGATCGAGGTCGCGGACCTGAAGGTTTCGGTCTACAGCAGCGGGTCGCTCCGCGGCGCCTTTGCCGGCCGGCGGTGCGAGGCGACGGTGGGCTCCTACGGCAAGCTCGCCCTGACGGGCTCGGCCGTCGTGGAGGATGTGACCGTGCAGCTCTCGTCGCAGGGCGAATTTTCGGCCCCCGATCTGCGTGTGAAGCGCTATGACATCCGGGCGTCGAGCTACTCGAAGGCCGAGGTGTGGTGTTCGGAGCTGCTCAAGATCGAGGCCTCCTCGTCGGCGCGCGTCCTCTACGACGGTCCCGGACGGCTGGAGACCCTCTCCGACAACATCCGCCGCCGCTGACGCTGCGGATCGGTGCCTGAAAAAACCGGGCGGAGCTTGACAGAAGCTCCGCCCGGTTTCGTGTTGTCCGGCCGATGCCGGGTCTTCGGGGATTATTTGATCTCGAACTCCCCGTCGTAGCTACCCTGAACCTTCGTTCCGCCCTGCGTCGTGAAGTCGAACGTGAAGCCGTAACCCGGCTCCTTGTGCGTGACGGTGAAGGTACCGCCGTTGACAAGCAGGTACTCTTCCTGATCCGTGCCGGCGTTTATCGTGCAGTAGGTGCCCATGGGACCCCACATGTCGATGACGCCCTCGTAGTATTTGCCTGCGGCGGCGCTGCCGTTCTCGTCGAGCGTGTAGGTCCCTTCGCTGATGACGGGATCGTGCGACTCGTCGAGCTCGTCGTTCATGTCGATCATCAGCACGGTCTTTCCGTCGCTGCTCGTGAAGGTCAGCGTGTAGTTGGCCGTGCCGTAGCCGTAAAGGTCGCCGTAGTAGCTGCCCTCGCCCGTGGCGAAGACCTCGTTGATGTCCTCCGAGACGGCCGGGGCCATGTTTTTGAAGGTCAGCGCACCCTTGTAGGAGAAGTTGAGCCGGTAGCCGTCTTCGAGGACGAAATGGCCGCTGATCTCGTAGCCGTCGGCCGTATGTTTCACCGTGGCCGTACCCTCCTTGTAGTCGATGCGGTAGCGGGCCGAGCCGTCGGGAAGCGTGTAGTGTCCACAGCTCTTGTCCGCAGCGATCGTGTTGAGGGCGATATCGCTGCTGAAGGTGTAGGTTCCCTCGGGCAGGACGGCGTTGTCCGCATCCGCCGAGGTGGCGCCCCACAGGTCGAAGTCCAGTACGTAGCCCGATCCGAGGGGATTGCCGTCGCTGTCCGGCGTCATGTCGCCGAGGCGGAAATAGTATTCGCTGAATCCGGCACCGTAGGCGTCGCCGTAGTAGGTCATGTCGGAATATGCGTAGGTTGTCTCCACGGTGATGTCCTCGCCGTAGACGCCCGACTGGTTGGTCAGCTCCATGGTTCCCGTGTAGGAGATGCGCATCTCCTCGCCCCCGCGCGTGACGAAGCGTCCCTCGATCGTGTACGATCCGCTCGGGTCGGAGGTGATGTCGAGCTCACCCTCGCTGAAGTAGATGTTGTCGGTGATTTTGCCCGACTCGTCCACGGTGAGCAGCACGGTCGACTCGTTGCTGATCCGGAACTGCTCGTGGGTTACGCCGTCCTCGTAGGTGTATTTGCCCGTGGGGATGACGGCGTGACTGGGCGTGTCGCTGACCGGACCGTAGCAGTCGAAGTAGACCATCTTGCCTGCGCCCTGTGCCACTCCGCTCTGGAAGGGGCAGTCGGTGAGCATGAAGTAGTAGTTGGCCGCATTCTCGCTGAAGGTGCATCCGTAGTAGACGCCCATGGCCGTGGTGGCGTGCAGCGAATTGTTGTCCACCACGACATCCGCCGTGAGGAACTCCTTTCGGTCGCGGGCTGTCTTGCCGTCGGCGCCGATGGCAAGGGCATAGACCGTGTAGGACGTCGAGGCGGTCAGCCCCTCGGCCCGCAGATCCCGGTTCACACCGTCGGAGAGCCGGGTGCCGATCTGGCTTATCATCTCGTCGGTCGGCTCCGTCATGTCGGATTCGAGCGTCAGGAAGTAGGCCTGTTCGACGTGCTCCACGGTGATCGTGTAGAGGTAGAGGGCGTGGTCGCTTTCGGCGGCCGTGACCTCGATCGCGATCGTCGGCGCCTCCTGAGTCTGCGGGGGATTCGGGTCCGATTCATCCTTCTGGCAGGAGAGGAGCGATACCGTGAGCACGATGGCTGCGGCACAGAGCATTTTGTGTACAAGTTTTCTCATGTAAGTAAGGTGTTAGTGATAATCTTCCGCCAATATAAGCAAAAAAAAGCATCGTGCAAATTACGGATCGGTAGCGCCGTGCCGCCCGGTCGGGGGATCGAAAAAATGCAACTTGCTTTCTGTCAGGAGGTTGTCTTTTTCCGCCTTGATTGTAATATGTTTATTTTCAGCATGTTGAGCAAATGTGCATACATTTGTTGCGTGACGTGTGCGAAACACATACCGGAAGTTCGGAAAAAAGCCACTGGACAGCGGCAGGCACGGGGGAAGGCGTGGACGGGAATGCGGCCGGCTGGTGACGGGCGGCGGACGAAGATGCGGACGGTGGCGTGGACTGTAGGTGCGGACGGCGCGCGGTGAGCGGCGATGATGCGGACGACACGGGAGCGGCGCAAGCGGCGGTGCGGCGATAGTGCGGGCGGCGGTGCGGGCGATGACGGTGGTGCGGGAGCAGGTGGCTGCCATGCGGTCCGGAGCAGAGCCTGGCTCGCAGTCCGGAGCCTGGCTCGGCGCACAGTCCGGAGCAGAGCCTGGCTCGCAGTCCGGAGCCTGGCTCGGCGCACAGTCCGGA
>OKUM01001555.1_pt1 | contig 10732 bp, 8 predicted proteins | sample 1606801 | NCBI WGS metagenome assembly OKUM01 (sample SAMEA3882546, study PRJEB24775) | human gut metagenome | biome: human-associated habitat; feature: intestine environment; material: feces | place: Netherlands | collected 2009/2010
GCCTGCTCCTGGCCAACGTGAAGCTGCAGGGTCTCAAATTTATAGTTAGACATAGCATTTTACCTCTCTATTTATACTTATAGTATAATTTTCTGATACAAAAAAACCGATGCGTGATACAAAAGCGCACCGGGCAAACGCAATTCAAAGCGATTCTGTCAACGTCACATTCGGGTACACATTCGTGCACAGCAAGAGGGCATCGTACAGTTCACAGCCAGATGTTCTGCCCGGTCACCGCACATTCGCCCACAGCGGAAGTTTGCATGCAGTAGGTCGTTCCAAATCAGCTTCATATCCGTGCCCTCCTTTCCCGTAAAACTCTTTCCCACTCATCTACAAACCGGCACCTCTATCTGCTCTGTACCGGGAAGCAAAACCCTTGCTTTCTTTTTCCCACTAGGTTTGTGGATTTGTTGTTTGCATTATATTCCCTCTTACCCAGTTTGTCAATAGGTTAATTCCAGTTTTTTTCAAATTGAGTTTTCTGCACGATGCGCAGCCCGCATTTGCAGCATCCCGTTGTGCAGTTCCAACAGGAGTAACACTTCTGCTTCTTCAAAAATTTTATTTTTCCATTGATAAAACCTTAAAATTTTATTGTTATACTAAAGCTGTTCCTTGCAAACGCCCTGCAAATCGTTTATTATGGTAGCGTTCTTTTTTATCATCAAAGGAGTTTTTTCGATGCTGCATCGTTTCTTTCATTTTTTAAAGCAGAGCCTGCTCGTTGTTCTTTGCATCCTGCTGCTTGGCGGGCTGCTGGCAGGCGGCTGGTTCTTTTATCAGGGCAGGCAGCTGTACCGCAGTGCCGCCAGCAGTTACCCAGTGGCTTCCATGTACGACACCATCTGTGCCCGCGGGAGCTATACTTCCTACGATGCGCTGCCGCAGATCTATATTAACGCAGTCATCTGCACCGAGGACGAGCATTTTATGACCCACAAGGGCATCGACCCGGGGGCCATTGCCCGCGCCCTGCTGGCCGACCTGCGCACCCACTCGCTGGCCGAGGGTGGCAGCACCCTGACCCAGCAGCTTGCCAAGAACGAGCTGTTCACGCAGGACAAGCATCTGGCCCGCAAGGCTGCCGAGATGCTTGCTGCTTTTGATCTTGAAAAGACCTACTCCAAGCAGCAGATCTTTGAGATGTACGCCAACACCATCTATTTTGGCAGCGGGTATTATGGCATTGCAGAAGCTGCCGAGGGCTACTTTGGCAAGGAACCGGCCCAGCTGACCGATGCCGAAGCGATCTATCTGGCGGGTATGCCCAACGCGCCTTCCACCTACGCCAGCAGCCCGGAGCTTGCCTTCAAGCGGATGCAGGTGGTGCTCAAGCGGATGGTCAAGTGCCGCGTGCTCACCCAGCAGCAGGCCGATGCCATTGCCGCAGATGCTGAAAACTTAACGGTTTAAACAAGACACCGCGCCCTGTCTGCTGCGGATCAGACAAGGCGCGGTGTTTTGTTTTGCGGTATTTGGTTTGGTAAAGGAGGAATCATGTTACCCGTTCAGGCGGTTGCGGCCCCGCCTGTCGGTAGCATTATCATACCAAAGAATTTCTGCGAAACCATGTTCTTTTTATGAAGATTTTGTAAACTCACTCCGGCGCTTTCATGCTTTCCACCATGCTGATATGCCGCACATGCCGCCGCATGGCAAAGCACACCACAAAGGTGAACAGCATCGTCAATGCCACTGCCAGCAGATAACTGTGGGGTGCAATGGTGCGAATAAACATCAGCTGATCCATTTCCACGGTCAGGACGATGAACCGGTGCAGCGGCACGCCCAGCAGCAGGCCCACGCCGGAGCCGATGAGGGACAAAAGCTCGATCTCGCGGAAGATGTAGCGGTACACTTCTTTGTCATAGAAGCCCAGAACCTTGATAGTGGCAAGCTCCTTTTTGCGCTCGGCAAGGTTGACGCTGATCAGGTTGTACAGCACCACCGCCGCCAGCGCCGCCGCGCACACGATGATCAGCACCACCACGTAGTTCAGGCTGCCGATCAGGCTGCCGAACATGGAGGTGGTGTCCTCGGTGAAGCTGACGCTGCTCACATAGTTGCAGCCCAGCAGCTTTGTGCGCAGGGCGTTGTACTCCGCCTCGGTGGTACAGCCGGTCAGGCCGTAGACGGTGTTCCACTCCGGCGTGCTGCCCAGCAGGGCCTGCAGCTGCGCATTGGAGAGATACAGCCGGGTGAACATGTAGTTCTCGGTAATGCCGGTCAGGGTCAGCGGCACGCGGCTCCCGTCTGCAGCCTCCACATAGAACGTATCGCCCACGCTCAGCTCCAGATTCAGGGCCGTTTTTTCGGTCAGGATCACGCTGTCCTCTTCAAAGGGAATGGGGTCGTGGCCCACCCGGGTGCGGAAGGTGAAGTATTCGGTCATCCGGGCATCGTCCTCCGCGCCTACGATGCTGACATCGGCGCTCCCGCCCTCTTCATTATAAAGGGTGGTGGACTTTGTGTAGAACGCGCCCCAGCTGTGGACCGCACTGCTGCTGTCCAGCGTGTCGGCAAGGCCCTGCTCCATGGTCAGCGCCTTTTCATCGCTGAGCGAGATGGTGAGATCGTTGTGGGTCAGCTGCCCGGACTGCTTGTCCACGATGGGCAGGATGGAATCCTGAATGCCAAAACCGATCAGCAGCAGCGCCGTGCAGCCTGCCACGCCCAGCACTGTCATGAAGAAGCGCTTTTTGTAGCGGAACAGGTTGCGGGCTGTGGTCTTTTGGGAGAAGCTCATGTGCTGCCACAGCGGGGTGATGTACTCCAAAAAGATGCGCTTGCCTGCCACCGGGGCCCGGGGCAGCAGCAAAGCTGCAGTCTTTTCCTTCAGGCTGGCACGGCAGGCGTTCCATGTAGCAAAACCGATGACGGCCGCGCTGATGGCTACGCTGGCTGCCGCCATGCCGGGGTAAAAGTGCAGCGTAAAGGTGGACATGCTGAAGATCATCTGGTAAGCATACCAGATGATGAGCGGGAACACCACAAAACCGATGACCATGCCCACGATGCTGCCCAGCACGCTGGCGCTGAGGGCATAGAACAGATACTTGCCTGCGATCTTTGCGTTGGAGTAACCCAGAGCTTTCAGAGTACCCAGCTGCAGGCGGTTCTCGTCCACCATGCGGGTCATAGTAGTAGTGGCCACCAGCGCCGCCACCAGGAAGAAGAACACCGGGAACACCCGTGCAATGGCATCCATGCGGTCGGCATACTGCTCAAAGGTGACAAAGCTCACGGTGGAGCTGCGGTCCAGCACATACCACTCGCCGCTCTTGATCTGGCTCACCTGCTCCTCGGCATCGTTCAGCTGGGCAAGGCCGTCGGCCAGCTGCTGTTCGGCATCGGCCTTCCGGCTCTCGTACTCCGCGCGGGAATCGGCCAGCTGCTGCACGCCGTCGTTGTACTGCTGCCAGCCTTCGTCCAGCCGGGTGCGTGCCGCATCAAACTGGGTGTAGGCTGTGGCCGTGCCGGTGGTGAGCTGCAGCTGCCCCTGCAGAAGCTTTACCTTCATCTGGCGCAGTGCTGCCTTTGCCTCAGTCACCAGCTGCTCGTTGGAAAGGCTGGGCGAAGAGATCAGCCCCTGTGCATACATCTGGCGCTTGCCCTCGTCCAGCTGGGCCTGATAGCCGTTCAGCTGGCCGCTGATGTTGTCGTAAGCATCCTGTGCCTTCTGCAGGGCATCCCGCAGGTCGGTGTACTCTTCATCGGCAGGTTCCGCTTCGTCCAGCGCCTTCTGCGCGTTGTGCAGAGCCGTTTCGGCATAGCCCAGCAGCGGGTCGGCCACCTTTTTCAGGTTCACCAGCATCTCGATCTGCTGCAGCTGATCCTCAAATTCCAGCAGTTGTTCCTCGCCGCTCACCAGTTCGTCCGCACCGCCCTGCATGGTATCCGGCAGGGCCTTTTTGTTGGCGGCAAGCTCCGCTTCGCCCGCGTCCAGCTGGGCTTTGGCGCTGTCCAGCTGTGCCTGTGCATCGGCCAGCTGCTGTTCTGCCTCCGCAAACTGACGGTCTGCTTCGGCTTTTTTGTCGTTGTACTCGGCCCGGGCGTCGGCCAGCTCTGCACTGGCGTCCTCGATCAGCTCCGCCCGCCGGGCCGTGCACTGTGCGCCGCTGATGGCCTTTACCCTTGCGGCTGTGTCATCCACTGCTGCCTGATACGCGTCCGAGTAATTATCATACAGGCCGGCATTTTTCACTTTGAGATAGCACGCCGTATAATAATCCGTGGTCAGACTGCCCTCCGGCAGGAACACAATATCATCCAGCTGGCCGTCACCGGCGGTGCTGCTCTCCTTGTCCGTGGAAAAATGCTGCGGGTCCTGCACGGTGCCCACTACCGTGAACTGCTTCCGGCTCACATGTTCGGTGTCCTCCGGCAGGGTGAGCACAGTGCCCGGCTCCACCGGGTCGCCGTAGCCCATCACATGCACCACGCACTCATCCGGGGCCTCAGGCATCCGGCCCGAGAGCAGCACCAGACGGTTCATATTTTCTGCCGTGTCGGCCCCGGGGTCGGCGGGCAGCTGCTGCAGGCGCACCACCGCCGTCTCGCTCTGGCCCTGCCACTGGGCCTCCACGTCCTGATATTTCACCGGCTGCACAGCCTCCACGCCGTCCACGGCGGCAATGGCGGCAATGTCCTCCTCCGAAAGGCCCAGCGTGGACAGCACCCGCAGGTCGAACACGTTCTGCTGCACGTAGTATTTCTGCCCGGCGATGCGCATGCTGGGCGCAAAACTCATCAGGCCGGTCAGCATCATCACGCCCAGCGCTACGATGCCGAACAGCGAGACCATGCGGCTCAGGTTGTCCTTCATTTCCCGCAGGATGTTTTTACGATAACTTTTCAGCACAGCTCTCACCACTCAATCTCCTGCACCGGCACAGGGTGCTCGTTGACCTGATTGGAGACGATCTTGCCGCTGCGCACCTGAATGATGCGGTCTGCCATCGCCGTCAGGGCGGTGTTGTGGGTAATAACGATCACCGTGCGGCCGGTGCGGCGGCAGGTATCCTGCAAAAGGGCCAGCACCTGCTTGCCGGTCTTGTAATCCAGTGCACCGGTGGGCTCGTCGCAGAGCAGAAGCTTGGGATTTTTGGCCAGTGCGCGGGCAATGGACACCCGCTGCTGCTCGCCGCCGGAAAGCTGGGCCGGGAAGTTGTTCAGCCGCTCTCCCAGACCCACACTGCGCAGGGTCTCTTTGGGGTCCAGCGGGTCGCGGCAGATCTCGCTGGCCAGCTCCACGTTCTCCAGTGCGGTCAGGTTCTGCACAAGGTTGTAGAACTGGAACACAAAGCCCACATCGTACCGGCGGTAGGTCGTCAGCTCTCTGGCGGTAAAATGGCTCACATTCTGGCCGTCCAGCCAGACGTTGCCCTCGTCGCAGCTGTCCATGCCGCCGAGGATGTTCAGCAGGGTGGTCTTGCCTGCGCCGGAGGGCCCCACGATGATGCAGAACTCGCCCTTATCCACATAGAAATTCAGGTGGTCTGCGGCGGCGATCTTCACACTGCCGGTCTGATAGTATTTGCAAACGTCCTCAAACTCCACAAAATGCTCCATGGCGTTTTTTCCTTTCTATCGGGAATGCATACTGTTTCAATTTAACTATAACATCTCCCGGCAGACTTTGCAAAGACATCTGCGCAAATTTTCAAAAACTTAACAGAAAAGCGCAAAAAGGGCCGCTGCACATCCCTGCGTGCAGCAGCCCTTTCATCATTTGATCTCAGCGGTCAGCGCCCCACGATCAAATCGCGGCGGCAGCGCAGGCCCACGGTGAGGAAGGTGTTTTCGCCCAGTCGGCGCAGCACCACGCGGTCGGTGCCCTTCTGACCCTCCACCAGCAGAGACAGGTTCAGGGTGGTGGAGCCCTTCTCAGTCTGGACCACCAGCGTGCTCACACCCTCGTTCAGCAGGGTCTGCATGTCCTGCACGGTGGTGCGGAAGGTAGCAGAACCAGCGGGCACATCCAGCGTCAGCACGCTGTCCTTCTGGCGGGCAGTGTACAGCACTTCTCTGCCGAACAGGCCCTTGACGGTGTAGCGGGCCTCGCTCTTTTTTGCCGCTGCATCTGCGGACGGGGCAGCCAGCTCATCGCCGGAAATCAGCATGATATTGCCCTGAATGGGGTTTCCCTCCGGTGCGCCGTAGCCGCCGTAGGTGGGGTCCTTTTCGCCGATCGCCACATCGGCGCTGTGCAGGGCGATATCCCCCTGCACCATCTGCTCCTGCGGGGGCAGATAGCCTGCGGCAGCAGGGTCGTTGATGTCTGCCTCTGCGGCAAATGCGCCCACGCTCAGCATGGCGGCAGCACCCAGCACTGCAGCGGTGGTGGTGACGGTACGGACAAATTTATGGTTCAATTTCATTTGGAATACCTCCGTTGACGGCGGTTTTGCACCGCACATTTTTGTTTTGTGGAAAACCATGGTCTGCCATGCGGTGTAATACAAAACCGCCGCATCTGTCTTATAAACGGATGCAGCGGCAGGATTATTGCAGCAGGCTAAAAAAATTTTTTGGAAGCTCTGCCGCCGGGTTCACTGGGCCTGTGCCGGTTCCCGGTTCAGGATCTCCATGAACTCCTCGCCGGTGATGGTCTCTTTCTGGTACAGATACTGTGCCAGCTCGTCCAGCTTGGCGCGGTTGTCGGTCAGGATGCGGACAGCCTTTTCGTGCTGGGCCCGGACCAGCTCCACCACCTTCTGGTCGATCTCGCGCTGGGTCTGCGCCGAGCAGGCCAGCGAGGTGTCACCGCCCAGATACTGGTTGTTCACGGTCTCCAGCGCCACCATGTCAAAGTCCTTGCTCATGCCGTAGCGGGTAAGCATGGCGCGGGCAAGCTTGGTGGCCTGCTCGATATCGTTGGAGGCACCGGTGGTGATGGATCGGAACACCACTTCCTCGGCGGCGCGTCCGCCGGTAAGGGTGGCGATCTTGTTTTCCAGCTCTTCCTTGCTCATTAGGTAGTGGTTGCCCTCGTCCACCTGCATGGTGTAACCCAGTGCGCCGGAGGTGCGGGGGATAATGGTGATCTTCTGCACAGGGGCAGAGTTGGATTGCTTGGCCGCCACCAGTGCATGGCCGATCTCGTGGTAGGCCACGATGCACTTTTCCTTGTCGGTGAGGATGGAGTTCTTCTTCTGGTAGCCTGCAATGACCACCTCGATGCTCTCCTCCAGATCGGCCTGCGTCACGCTCTTACGGCCTGCACGCACAGCGCGCAGAGCTGCTTCGTTGACAATGTTGGCAAGTTCCGCACCGGATGCACCGGAAGCCATGCGGGCCACAGTGTTGAAGTCGATGCCCGGGGCCAGCGCCACCTTTTTGGCGTGCACTTTCAAAATCTCTTCGCGGCCCTTAAGGTCGGGCAGCTCCACCGGCACACGGCGGTCAAAACGTCCGGGACGGGTCAGCGCCGGGTCCAGCGAATCCGGGCGGTTGGTAGCCGCCAGAATGATGACGCCGGTGTTGCTCTCAAAGCCGTCCATCTCGGTGAGCAGCTGGTTCAAAGTCTGCTCACGCTCGTCGTTGCCACCGAGATTGCCGCTGTTGCGCTTCTGACCGATGGCATCGATCTCATCGATGAACACGATGCAGGGGGCCTTTTCCTTGGCCTGCCGGAACAGGTCGCGCACCTTGGATGCGCCCATGCCCACGAACATCTCCACGAATTCAGAGCCGGAAATGGAGAAGAACGGCACGTTGGATTCGCCTGCCACGGCCTTAGCCAGCATGGTCTTGCCGGTGCCCGGAGGGCCCACCAGCAGAATGCCCTTGGGCATGGATGCGCCAATGCTCTCGTACTTGCCGGGGTCGTGCAGGTAATCCACGATCTCCTGCAGGTTTTCCTTAGCTTCATCCTCACCGGCAACATCCGCAAAGCGGATGCCGTGGGTGGACTGCACATAGACCTTGGCATTGGATTTGCCCACGCCGCCGAACATCATGGACCCCGGGCCGCCGCCGGCCTTTTCCATCAGCTTTTTGTTCATCTGGTTGCCGATGAAGCTGAACAACAGGATGGGCAGCAGGAACCAGATCAGGAAATTGAGCATCGGCGACCCCTGCTCCACGATCTCGCTGGAAAACTGTGCTCCGGCATCATACAGGCGCTGGGTAAGCTCCGGGTCGTTCATCAGGCCGGTCTTGTAGACCTGCTTTTCCTCTTGATCGGTAAAAATAATCTGGTTGGATTCGATATCCACACGGCCGATGTTCTTTTCCTCGGTCATGGTCATAAAGGTACCGTAGTCCACTTCCTCCACCTGACGCTCGCTCATCCACGGCAGCAGCACAAGGTTGAGCAGCAGCAGGACCGCCAGCACGATGGCGTAATAGATCGCCAGCGGCTTTTTGGAAGGTTTGACTTCTTTCATGTGGCAATTCCTCCTTTGGTTCCTGATGCAAGTAGTATAGCACAGTAAAACCGGGCGCAACAGCAATTCGAGCACAACTTTCCAAAAACTTAGCAGTTTGTTAACAAAGGTTCCCTCTGCATACAAAAAGAGAGCAGCCGAAGCCGCTCTCTTTGGTTTAGTATAGGTTTACTGTTTGGGGAACGCCTTGTTCCAGACCTCAATGACCTTGAGCTTGGGGGTCCAGCCTTCCGGCTTGAAGGTTTCTGCGGTCTTGGCTTCCATGATGCCCTGTTCCACGCACCACTGGGCTGCCTTGGCGGTGTCGGCATCTGCCACATCCGCAAAAGCCGGGGTGTTCACAGGTTCAGGTCTGCCTGCGGTGTTCCACACCAGCAGTGCCAGCTGGCCGCGGTTTGCGGGGATCTCTGCGCCCTCGGGCAGGATGTTGTGCAGGATCACCCGGGTAGCGATCTCGTAGCCGCCCCAGACTGCTGCGCCGCCAACAATAACAGCTGCAACTGCGCCGCCAATGCTCTGAGGGGGCTTGCCGCCTGCAGCAGCAGGCCAAGGCTCAGCAGCCCGGCAAGGAATTTACGGGTACGTAGTTTCATGTAGGGTGTACCTCCTCTGTTATATCTTTGAGCCTATCATACACCCGTACCCACCCCCGGGCATTCGTTTGACACGAATCGACCGAAAAATGCGTCGAATCGACCGGTGCACAATTTTGGAAAATTCTGCCCCTTATTTTGTGAAATTGTTTCATTTTGAGAATGAGTCAGATTGCTTGACACTGCCCGCGAATCATGCTAAACTTAGTCCACTTTGAAAAAAGCACAAATGCGTTGACGGGGAAAAAACGATTTTCTTCTGCGTACAGAGAGCCGCCGGGTGGTGCAAGGCGGGTGCAGAGGGTTTCGGTTACTGGCCCCTGAGCGGCAGGGCTGAACACACAAGTAGGCTCTGACGGATGTCCACCGTTACAAGGACAGCGATTCGCCGCAAAAAGCCGATCGTGCAAAGCGGCTGTGCCCAAAGGCGCAGCAAAGAGAGTGGTACCACGGGTGCCCTGTAGTTTGAACTTTACAGGCTCTCGTCTCTCAAGGTTTTCGCCTTGAAAGACGAGAGCCTTTTCGTATATCTGCCTTTTGGAAGCAGGCTTGCCCTCTCCGTCACGGCTTACGCCGTGCCACCTCTCCCAAAGTGAGAGGCCTTGGCAGTACGGCAAAGTTTTCGGTTTTGCCAAGGGCTCCCCCCTTGGGGGAGCTGTCGAACGAATGTGAGACTGAGAGGGCAAGGACGCTCACAAAGAGCATGGAGCAAGAAGTGTAAATTGTTTGGGAGGACGCGCAAATGATGGACGCAACCAAGTACGCTCCGGGTTACTACCCGGTACCCGCAGGCTATGACAGCTGGGTAAAGAAGGATCACATTGAAAAAGCCCCCGCATGGTGCAGTGTGGACCTGCGCGACGGCAATCAGGCCCTGATCGTGCCCATGAGCCTTGAGGAAAAGCTGGAGTTCTTCCAGATGCTGGTCAAGATCGGCTTCAAGGAGATCGAGGTGGGCTTCCCTGCCGCCAGCGACACCGAGTACGAGTTCCTGCGCACCCTGATCGAGAAGAACATGATTCCCGAGGATGTCACCGTGCAGGTGCTGACCCAGTGCCGCGACCACATCATCCGCAAGACCTTCGAGGCCGTCAAGGGCGCACCCCGCGCGGTAATCCACTTCTACAATTCCACCTCTGTGGCCCAGCGCGAGCAGGTGTTCCACAAGAGCAAGGAAGAGATCAAGCAGATTGCCACCGACGGCGCAAAGCTGGTCAAGCAGCTGAGCGAGGAGTATGAGGGCAACTTCCTCTTCGAGTACAGCCCTGAGAGCTTCACCGGCACCGAGGTGGACTACGCCGTTGAGGTCTGCAACGCGGTCCTGGACATCATGCAGCCCACCCCCGACCGCCCCATGATCATCAACCTGCCGGTCACGGTCGAGATGAGCATGCCCCACGTTTACGCAAACCAGATCGAGTATTGCGACAAGCACCTCAAGTACCGCGACAGCGTCATCATCTCCACCCACCCGCATAATGACCGCGGCACCGGCGTCGCCTGTGCAGAGCTGGCCGTTCTGGCAGGCGCTCAGCGGGTGGAGTGCTGCCTCTTCGGCAACGGCGAGCGCACCGGCAATGTGGACGCCGTAACGCTGGCCATGAATATGTACAGCCACGGCGTAGACCCCAAGCTGGACTTCTCGGATATGCCCGCCATCTGCGCCACCTACGAGCGAGTGACCCGGATGCACATCTACGAGCGTACCCCCTACGCCGGGCAGCTGGTGTTTGCCGCCTTCTC